>Ga0160430_100007_pt1 | contig 297922 bp, 276 predicted proteins | sample HID1971I_E0MG_FD_108274 | JGI IMG/M metagenome (GOLD analysis project Ga0160430, IMG submission 108274) | Enriched millipede-associated microbial communities from UW Madison campus, WI, USA - HID1971I_E0 MG | ecosystem: Host-associated > Arthropoda: Insects > Digestive system > Unclassified ...
CGTCCCCGCCGCCGTTCAGCTCGTCCTTTCGGACCGCTCCGGGCGACCGGGCCGCGCATCTTACAGCACCTTCGAAGTTCGTCAACCGCCCTTCAAAACCGCTGCTTCAACCGCGTCCCGCGTCGGTGTTTCACCTCAGCGGGGCGCGCATTGTGCACACGCACAATCGGAATTGGAAGAGGGTTTCGAATATTTTTTTTCGGAGCCGATGAGCGACGCTCGCAGATGCCTTTGCGCGCGCGAAAAAGGCACGCGCTAACGCATCAGGCAACCACCAGGCGAATGCGCGCGAACGTGCGCTTGCCCACTGCGAGCACGCCTTCGAAGCCCGGTGCGAACAATCGCTGCGCGTCCTCGATCACTTCTCCGTCAATACGCACCGCACGCTCCTTGAGCTTGCGGTTGGCTTCCGAATTGCTCGGCGTCAGTCCCGCCGCCGTGAGCAGCGCCGCGATTCGCAGCCCTTCCGCAGGCACGGCGACGTCGTGGATGGGTAGCGATGCGATATCGCCCTCGCCACGCACAGCCGCGTTCCAGCCGGCGATCGCCTGTTCCGCAGCCGAATCCCCGTGGAAACGCGCCGTCAGCTCGCGCGCCAGTCGCAGCTTCAGGTCGCGGGGATTGAGCTGCCCGCCCTCGATATCGCGCTTGAGCTGCGCCGCTTCCGCAATGCCGATCTCGAAGCTCAGCAGGTCGATCCAGCGCCACATCAGCACGTCGTCGATCTTCATCGTCTTGGTGACCATGTCGATCGCCGGCTCATTGATGCCGATGTAGTTGCCTAGCGACTTGGACATCTTGTTGACGCCGTCCAGGCCTTCGAGCAGCGGCATGGTCAGCACGATCTGCGGCGACTGGCCGTAGTGCTCCTGCAGGCCGCGGCCCATGAGCAGGTTGAACTTCTGGTCGGTGCCGCCCAGTTCAACGTCGGCCTTCAAGGCCACCGAGTCGTACCCCTGCACCAACGGATACAGGAATTCGTGGATCGCGATCGACTGCTGCGCCGCATAGCGCTTGGCGAAGTCGTCGCGCTCGAGCATGCGCGCCACCGTGTGCTGCGCCGCCAGCTTGATCATGTCGGCCGCGCCCATCTGGCCGAACCACTCGGAATTGAAGCGGACTTCCGTGCGCTCCTTGGCGAGCACCTTGAACACCTGCTCGGCGTAGGTCTGCGCGTTCGCCAACACGTCCTCGCGGGTCAGCGGCTTGCGGGTGACGTTCTTGCCGGTGGGGTCACCGATCATTCCGGTGAAGTCGCCGATCAGGAAGATCACCTGGTGCCCCAGGTCCTGGAACTGGCGCATCTTGTTCAGGAGCACCGTGTGGCCCAGGTGCAGGTCCGGCGCGGTCGGGTCGAAGCCGGCCTTGATGCGCAGGGGGCGCCCCAGCTTGAGGCGGGCTTCAAGTTCCTCGCGCTTGAGGATCTCGTCGGCACCGCGGCCGATCACGTCAAGGGCGTCTTGGACAGAGGCGGGAATCTGGGGGGACAAAGTGAGACTCGCTGGTGAATGGTGAACGCGCAATGCGATCACGATCATGGATTTGGGTTAAATCACGGTTAAACATACCGACCAGTGCAGGTGAAGAAAAACCCTATTCAGTTCAAGGGTTTGACGCACACTGCTCGCGCCTCTATGGTAACGCCGCTACATGGCCTTCACACCTGCGCGGGACACCGAAATGACAACTTCCGAGACCGGTACGGATCGGCGCCAACGCCTCAAGGCGCTTCGCGAAGCTGCTCTGCATCGTCCGGTGTCCGCCAGCCAGGGATTCAATGGCCGCTGGACACGCCGCCATTGGGCTCATGCAAGCCTGTTCGCGACCCTTGGCGTGCTGGTCGCGGCGATCGTGCCCGGTTTCGGCGCGACTTCCAATCTTCAGGCGCCGATGCATGTGCAGCGCAGCTCGCTCGCGCTCGCACTGCCGCCGCTCCCGCTGGCGCGGCTGAAGGGCCATAGCGGCGACAGCTGGCAGATCGTGCGCGTCGAACGCGGCCAGACGCTGGGCGCGGTGTTCGAGGATATGGACCTCCCGGCGTCGACGATGCACCAGCTGCTCCAGTCCGTGCCGGAGGACAAATCCGTCCTCACCCGCCTGAAGCCCGGCGCCGAGCTCGCGTTCGACCTTCCGGTCAGCGGCGAACTGCGCACCTTCCGTTACGACCGCGACGACAGCCACCGCGTGGAGCTGGCGATCGCAGGCGACAAGGTCACCCAGAAGGTTACGGTTCGCCCGACCGAAACCCGCACCGTCGTGATCAGCGGCAAGGTCGGCAAGTCGCTGTTCCGCTCGGCGCGCAAGATGGGCCTGTCCGGCAGCAACATCAACACGTTGACCGACGAGATCTTCAAGTACGACATCGACTTCAACGAGGACGTCGGTGCCGACGACCGCTTCAGCGTGGTGGTCGAGCAGACCTGGCGCGAAGGCGAGCTGCTGCGCACCGGCCCGGTGCTGGCGGCGACCTTCACCACCGGCGGCAAGCTCCACACCGGTTTCCGCTTCGAGCGCGATGGCAAGTCCGAGTACTTCACCGGCGACGGCCGCCCGCTGAAGAAGAGCTTCATCCGCATGCCGATTCCGTATGCGCGCCTGACCTCGAACTTCGGCACGCGCAAGCACCCGGTCCTGGGCCGCACGCGCATGCACAAGGGCGTGGACTACGCCGCGCGCACCGGCACGCCGATCATGGCCGCCGGCGACGCGCGCGTCGTGTCGGCCGGCTGGCAGGGCGGTTACGGCAACGCCGTCGTGCTTGACCACGGCCGCGGCTACAGCACGCTGTACGGGCACATGTCGCGCATCGGCAAGATCCGCCCGGGCCAGCGCATCGCGCAGGGCACGGTGATCGGCTACGTCGGCACCACTGGCATGTCGACCGGCCCGCACCTGCACTACGAATTCCGCGTCAACGGCGTCCATCGCAATCCGCTGTCGATCACCATGCCGCCGCCGGAACCGCTGTCTGGCGTCGCGCTCGCGCAGTTCCGCGCGCAGACGTCCGTGGCGCTGGCGCGCATCCAGAAGGTTGAGAACATCATCTACGCCGACGCGTCCGAGCCCTCGCCGGCCGCTCGCAAGCCGGCCAAGACCGCGAAGACCAAGGCCTGACGTGCCGGTTTCCGTGGCCGGGCCGCTCGGCCCGCCGGTCGACGGACTCTTCGTCGGCCTGATCTCGGGCACCAGCGCGGACGGCATCGACGCCGCGCTCGTCCGTTTCGAACGAGGCCCCGACGGCCGCGACGCGGTCGAACTGCTGCGGGGCCGCACCTACGCCTGGGACGACGCACTGCGCACTCGGCTGGTCACGCTGGGACAGGGCTCGGATGCGCAATCGCTGGACGAGCTGGGCACGCTGGACGTGCAGATCGCAGAAGCCTTCGCCGATGCCACGCGCCGCCTGCTCTCCGAAGCCGGCGTCACGGCAAGCGAGGTCCGCGCGATCGGCTCGCATGGCCAGACGGTGCGTCATCGCCCCGAAGGCGCGCGTTTCGACGGCCGCCATCCTTTCACCTGGCAGATGGGCGATGGTGGATTGATCGCCGAACGCACCGGCATTGCCACCGCTTCGGATTTCCGCCGTCGCGACGTCGCCGCGGGTGGCCACGGCGCGCCGCTGCTGCCCGCGCTGCATGCGGCGCTGCTGAGCGATCCGGACGAAGACCGCGCGGTACTGAACCTGGGCGGCATCGCCAACTTCACGCTGCTGCCGATGGACGGCCACGTGCGCGGCTTCGACACCGGTCCGGCGAACTGCCTGCTCGATGCGTGGTGCCTGCGCCACACGGGCGCGGCCTACGACGCGGGCGGTTCGTTCGCGGCACAAGGCGAACTCGACGCGGAGCTGCTGGCGCGATTGCTGGACGAGCCATGGTTCATGCTTCCGCCGCCCAAGAGCACCGGGCGCGAGCACTTCCACCTGAAATGGGTCGAACGCCGCCTGGATGGCGAGGAATCGCCGGCCGACGTGCAGGCGACCCTGCTGGAGCTGAGCGCCATCACCATCGCCGACGCCCTGCGTGCGCACCAGCCGACGACGCGCCGCGTGCTGGCGTGCGGCGGCGGCGTGCATAACCCGCGGCTGCTGGAGCGCATCGGCGCGCACCTGCCGGAGACGACGGTGGAATCGACCGCCCGCCATGGGGTAGACCCGGATTTCGTCGAGGCGATGGGCTTCGCATGGCTCGCGCGGCAGACCGTGTCCGGCCTGCCCGGGAACCTGCCCAGCGTGACCGGCGCGCGCGGTCCGCGCGTGCTCGGCGTGGTGCATCCGGCAGCCTGAGGGCCGCCGTTCCCCGCCCCGCTCAGCCCTTCTGGGCGTAGGCCATCAGGTCGCGATCGACGTCGGTGAGGCCCTGGCTTTCCAGCGTGGGGCCGTTGACGTCCGAAGTCCGCTCCGTGCGGCCGATCATCGAGAAGCCCGGATCGCTCGGAATGCCTTCCAGGGCGGCGATCGCGGCCTGGAGCGCGTTGGCATCGGAGTCGTTGAAACGCGCGGCCAGCTCGGCTTCGCAGGCGAACAGGCCGTGCTCGAGCAGGTGCATCAACGCTTCCTGCAGCGGCCAGCTGCGCGCCTGCGCCACGCGTTTGACGCGGTCCAGGAGCAACGGGTCGATGTCGTGAAGGATGATGTCGGTCATTCGGATTTCTCTTCCAGGCTCTGCCTGGTCATTCCACCGCGCGGGCGGCAGCGCCGGTGCGGCGGGCGGCCAGGACCAGGCACAGCAACAGTGCCGGCACCCCGATCAGGGCCGTTCCGGCGAAGAATAGCGAATACGCCCCGTGAAAAACTGCGGCCGCATTCCGATTGCTGGAGATCGCGCCGTCAGCTCCCTGCACCCTCGCCGGTAACGGACCTGCCCGCGGTGCCCAGGGATTGGTCGATCAGCCCGCGTCGCAGCATGAATACGTACAGGAGGATGCCCGGCAAGGCTGCGAGCGTGGTGAGCAGGTAGAACTGCACGTAGCCCAGTTGTTCGATGAGCGCACCGGCGGTAGTGCCCGTCAGCAACCGGCCGACCACGCTCGCCGCAGCCGACAGCAGCGCGTACTGCGTCGCCGTATAGGCGAGGTTGCACAGCGCTGAAAGGTACGCCACGACGACCACGCCGCCGATCCCGCTGGCGAAATTCTCGAAGCCGATGGTGAAGGCGAGCAGCCCGTTTGAATGGCCGTGCGCCGCAAGCCACGCGAAGCTGAGGTTCGACGCCCCCATCATCACCAGCGATATCAGCACCGAACGTTTCAGCCCGATCCGCGCGTACAGGATGCCGCCGACGAAGATGCCGATGAGCATCGCGAAGAAACCCAGGCCGACGTCCCACGTCGCGATTTCGTCGTTGGTGAACCCGAGGTCGTTCAGCAGCAGGCGCAGGGTGAGGTTGGCCAGCGTGTCGCCGATCTTGTGCAGGAGGACGAACAGCAGGACGAGGATGGCGCCACGGCGGCGCAGGAACTCGCTCAGCGGTCCAATCGTGGAATGCCACGCCTGGCGCCAGCCCCGATGCGCGCTGACCACGATGTGCCGCGCCGGCTCGCCCATCACCAGCCCGACCAGCAATGCCGGTAGCGCCAGACCCGCGCACAGGAGATACGCGAGGCTCCAGTTGCTGCGCGCGGCGACGTACAAGGCCAGCGAACCGGCAATGACAGAGCCCAGTCGCCAGCCGTACTGCGACATGCCCGAACCGATGCCCAGCTGTTCGGGAGTCAGCGTCTCGATCCGGTACGCGTCGATGACGATGTCGTAGGTCGCGCCGGCGATACCGACCAGCACGGCCGCGATCGCAACCTCAGTCAGGCCGCTACGCGGGTCGAGCATGCCGAGCCACACCACGCTCGCCATCACGAGGGTTCCGGCTAGCAGCAGCCATGAGACGCGCTGGCCGAGTCGCCCGATCACCGGAAGGCGGAAACCATCCACCAGCGGGGCCCACAGGAACTTCAGGTTGTAGGCAAGGAAGGCCAGCGAGAATGCGGTCACCGCCTTTTTGTCGATGCCATCCTGCGCCAGGCGAGTCGTCAGCGTCGCGCCAATCATGCTGTACGGGAAGCCGGACGATATCCCCAGGAAGAGAGCGGCGATCGGCCCTCGTTGCAGGTACGGACGAACACTCGCGGGCACACGCTGGCTCCAGGCTTCGCTCGAACTCATTCGGCGTAATCCACAGTGAAAGGCGCATGGTCGGAAAAACGCGGTTCGCGCAGGATCGAGCAGGCCGCAAGCTTCGGCGCGAGCGAGGGCGTGCACAGCTGGTAGTCGATGCGCCAACCCACGTTGTTCGCGCGCGCGGCGCCGCGATTGCTCCACCAGGTGTAATCCTGGCCTTCCGCATTCAGCGCGCGGTAGGCGTCCACCCAGCCGGATGTATCGAGGCACAGCCCGTTGAGCCAGTCGCGTTCGGGTGGCAGGCAGCCGGAGTTCTTCTGGTTGCTCGTCCAGTTCTTGATGTCGAGCCTGGAGCGCACGATGTTCCAGTCGCCGCACAGCACGTAGTCGCGGCCGCTGGCGAGCCACTGGTCCAGGTGCGGCTTCAGCCATTCCATCACTTCGAACTTGAAGCCCTGGCGCAGCTCGCCGGACGATCCGGACGGGATGTAGAACGACACCACGCTCAGGTTGCCGAAGCGCGCTTCGATGTAGCGGCCCTCGTCGTCGAACGGCGACCAGCCCATGCTCGTGCGGACTTCATCAGGCTCGCGCCGGCTGTAGATCGCTACGCCGCTGTAGCCCTTCTTCGTGATCGCGTCCTTGAACCATGCGCGATAGCCCTCGGGCAGGAACTGCGGGCCGGCGAGCTGGTGCTCCTGCGCCTTGGTTTCCTGAACGCACAGGACGTCTGCGTCCTGCGTGCGGAACCAGTCGAAGAAGCCCTTGTTGGCGGCCGAGCGCAGACCGTTGGCGTTGAAACTGATGATGCGCATGCGCACTCCACGACGATGTGCCGGGGATCATAGCCCCTCGCGCGGCGTCGCACGGCCGGCGTGAATGGACGCGGCGCTATCATGCCCGGCATGTCCGCCGTCACCGCCCTTGTCCGCGTCGAACCGATCGTCGATCCCGACTCGTCCGCCGCGCGCGCCGTGCGCGCGCTTCGCGTGGCGCCGGACCAGTTCCGCTATGTCGGCGACACCGCGTTCAACCTCGGCGACACGCTGCGCGACCCGATGAGCGAGGCCATGGCCGTGATCGCCGACGATGCGGTGGTGGGGTTCTACCGGCTCGATTTCGCGCCCAACGCGGTCGTGGGTCGTTCGCTCGGGATGCCGAGCGTCGGGCTGCGCGCGTTCGTGATCGAGCACCACCAGCAGGGGCGCGGCTACGGCCGCATGGCGATGACTGCCTGTTGCGACGACCTGCGCCTGCGCCATCCGGAGCGCGCGATCCTGGTGCTTACGGTCAATTGCATCAACGCGCCGGCGATCGCCGCGTACCTGAAGTCCGGTTTCACCGATACCGGCGAGCTTTTCCACGGCGGCAGCGCCGGCCCGCAGCACGTGATGCTGCAGTTCCTCCATAAGCAATCGACGACATGACCCAAGACCACCGCGCCCGCTTCCTCGACCTGGCACTGCGTGCCGACGCCCTGCGCTTCGGCGATTTCACGCTCAAGTCCGGACGCCAGAGCCCCTATTTCTTCAACGCCGGCCGGTTCGATTCGGGCACTGCGCTGGCCGGGTTGGCGGAGTGCTACGCCGACGCCATCGATGCGCACGGCGTGTCGTTCGACCTGTTGTTCGGCCCGGCCTACAAGGGCATTCCGCTGGCGACCGCGCTTGCATGCGAGTACGCGCGCCGCGGGCGCGACCTGCCGGTGGCGTTCAATCGCAAGGAAGCCAAGACGCACGGCGAAGGCGGCAACCTGATCGGCGCCTCGCTGCAGGGGCGGCGCGTGCTGATCGTCGACGACGTGATCACCGCCGGCACCGCCATCCGCGAAGCGCTCGGCCTGATCGCGCAGGCCGGGGGCGAGGTCGCGGGCATCGTGATCGCGCTCGACCGCCAGGAAGCCATCGACCCGGCCAAAACCCGACGCTCAGCGGCACAATCGGTCGCGGCCGACCATGGCCTGCCCGTCATCGCGGTCGCAACCCTGGCCGACCTGCTCACCTTCGCCGACGGAAATGCGGAACTCGTCACGCAACGCGAGCGCCTGCTGGCATACCGGCAGGCGTACGGAAGCGACGAGGTCGCTTGACGGCGATACCGCCACGGCGGCGGTGCGCTGGCGCGACTCTTGCATGATGCTTGGGAGATTCCCGACAGCTCCCTCGGACTTAGCTGACGTCATGAACCGCACTCTGCCGCTGCTCGCCTGCACGCTGATGTTCGCCACGACGGGCGTCGCCATCGCCCAGAAGAGGTCCGTAGAAGGCGCGGCCAAGAAGCTGTACTGCTGGAACGAGAACGGCGCCCGCATGTGCGGCGACGCCCTGCCGGCGCATGCGGTCGACAGCGCGCGGACCGAAATCAACGCCAAGAGCGGCCTGGCGACCAAGCAGCTGGATCGCGCATTGACGGGCGAGGAGCGCGAAGCGGCGGCCGCGCAGGCGAAGCTCGACAAGGAACGCGCCGCCATCGCCGAGGCCAAGGATCGCCGCGACCGCGCCATGGCCGAGTCCTACGCCACCGAGGAAGACCTGCGCCGCGCCTTCGGCGAGCGCCAGGCGGTGATGGACGAGTCGATCAAGGCCTCGCGCCTGGGCGTGGAAGGCCGTCGCGACACGCTGGTCGCGCTGTTGCGTCGTGCCGGCGAGAACGAGTTGTCCGGCAAGCCGGTGCCCAGGCCGGCGCAGCAGAACGTGCGCATCCAGCACGACCAGCTGATCCGCCAGCAGGAACTGCTGGTGCAGCAGCTCGCCGAGCGTGAGGTGATCGACGAGGAACTCGCCGCGGCGCTTGAGCGCTATCACGCGCTCAAGCGGCCGACCAAGGGCTGATCGCACTTCCGGTTGCGGTAACGAAGAAGGCCGGCGGTTCGCACCGCCGGCCTTTCGTTTTTCGTGCCGCTGGCGCGCCTTAGAACGGCAGCGCCAAGTCCGGTCGCAGGGCGAGCAACTGCGTACGGAAGTCGGCCTTGATGCGCGCCAGCGCTTCGGGCGAATCGGCATCGAAGCGCATCACCAGCACCGGGGTGGTGTTGGACGCGCGCACCAGGCCCCAGCCATCCGGGAAGTCCACGCGCAGGCCGTCGATGGTCGACAGGCGCCCGCCCTCGAACTTCGCTTCGTCGCGGAACCAGTCCACGAAGCTGTGCGGGTCGCCGTCGGGCGCATCGACCTTGATCTCCGGCGTCGAGATGCCGTTGGGCAGCGCGTTGAGCGTTTCGCTGGGCGTGCGCGGCTGCGCGGCCAGGATTTCCAGCAAACGCGCGGCCGCATAGATGCCGTCGTCGAAGCCGTACCAGCGCTCCTTGAAGAAGAAGTGGCCACTCATCTCGCCGGCCAGTTCCGCATCGGTCTCGCGCATCTTCGCCTTGATCAGCGAATGGCCCGTCTTCCACATCAGTGGGCTGCCGCCATGGCGCAGGATGTGCCCCGGCAGGCGGCCAGTGCACTTCACGTCGAACAGGATCACCGCGCCCGGATTGCGTTCGAGCACATCGCTTGCGAACAGCATGAGGAGGCGGTCGGGGAAGATGTTCTCGCCTTCGCGCGTGACCACGCCCAGGCGGTCACCGTCGCCGTCGAACGCGATGCCCACGTCCGCTTCCAGGCGCTGCACCATGCGCATCAGGTCGACGAGGTTATGCGGCTCGCTCGGGTCCGGATGGTGGTTCGGGAACGTGCCGTCGATGTCGCAATACAGCGGGGTGACATCTGCGCCGATGGCGGCCAGCACGCGCGGGCCGATCTCGCCGGCCACGCCGTTGCCGGCATCGACCACCACGCGCAGCGGGCGGTCGATCTGCACATCGGACGCGATGCGCTGGACGTAGTCCTCGGAGATGTCTCGCTGGACCAGCGAACCCAGGTCGCCCAGGTGCAGGCGGTCTTCGGCGATGCGTGCGTAGAGGTCGGTGATCGCGTCGCCGGACAGCGTCTCGCCCCCGACCACGATCTTGAAGCCGTTGTAGTCCGGCGGGTTGTGGCTGCCGGTCACCGACACGCAGGAACCCGCGCGCAGGTGATAGGCGCCGAAGTAAACCACGGGCGTCGGTGCGAGGCCGATGTCGATGACATTGCGGCCGGCCTTGCGCAGGCCGGTGATGAGGCCTTCGACCAGGGTCGGACCGGACAGGCGGCCGTCCCGGCCGACGACGATGTCGTTCAGACCCTTTTCGTGCATCAGCGAGCCGATCGCATGGCCGATCAGCTCCGCGACGCCCGCGTCCAGCGACTGCCCCACCACGCCGCGGATGTCGTAGGCGCGGAAGATGCCGCGGTCTATGGCGATGGACGGAACGGGTGTGTCGGGCTTGGGCGGAGTCACGGGAGCGGCAACCGGGGTTGGGGGGTTGGCCTCAATGCTCTCCGCCAGCGTCTGAACAGACTCTTCATCCGTCGCTTCCGAACCCTTGCGCCGGGCGGCCAGGCTCGGTGCGCGCCATGCGAGGAACGCCAGCAGGATGAACACCGCCGCAGCGATGAAGCACCCCAGCGCGTCCATCCCGAAGGGGCCACCGGCCACATCAGGAATGGCGGCGGCGATGCGCAGGTCGCTGCCTGGAATCTTGGCGGCCAGCGCCTCGGCGCCACCCGACAGGCCCTTGTCGCCGCGCTCGATCGCGCTGAATCCGCCCTGGCGCAGCGCCAGGTAGCTGTCGTCGGCAACCTCGACCTGCTCCAGACCCGCGCCGATCCTGCCGATCGGGAGACGGACGTAGGCGACGCCCACGATTTTTTCACCGACACGCGCCGGCGCTGCCAGCGCCAGCTGCGGACCGCCGTTGTGCTTCACCAGGCCTGAGGCCGGGCGGCCAGTCGCGACCGCCGCTTCGATCACGCCGAGTCGGCCGTAACCGCCCTTGGGAAGTGCCGCGTATTCGGCGCCGAGGTCCAGGGGCAGCACCGCGGCATCGCTCGCGCCGTTCCAGCCCTTGCCCAGTTCCTGCGACGCGGCGGCCAGATCGCCAGCGGTGAGCGCGGCCTGCAGCGTCGGGGCGGCGAGTCGGTCGGTGAGCTGCTTCTGCTCCGAGCCCAGCACTTTCACCGCTCCGTCGACGGCGGCGTTGCGTGCTTCGGTCACCGCGAGCCGGCGTGCGCCATCGCGGTCCAGCTGCCAGCCGCTCCACGCGAAGAACGCCGCCAGCAGCACGAACAGTGCGGCGACGACCGGCAGCAGCACTTTCAGCTGCGCGGCGCCGGCGGTGATTTGTCCCTTTTCCAGACCCTTCATTCCCATCCCCTGTTTCAGCGCACGCCCGTGTGGCCGAAGCCACCGGCACCGCGTGCACTGGTTTCGAATTCCTCGACCACCGCAAGCTCCGCCCGCACGATCGGCAGGATCACCAGCTGGGCGATGCGATCCCCCGGTTGAATCGTAAAAGCCTCGCGACCACGGTTCCACACGCTGATCAGCAGCGGCCCCTGGTAGTCCGCATCGATCAGTCCAGTGCCATTGCCCAGCACGATGCCATGCTTATGGCCCAGCCCCGACCGCGGCAGGATGACCGCGCACATCGTCGGATCGCCCAGGTGGATCGCCAGGCCCGAAGGCACCAGCGATGCATCGCCGGGGTGCAGCGTAAGCGGCTCCTCGAGCGCTGCACGCAGGTCGAGTCCGGCGCTTGCCGGCGTGGCGTAGGTGGGCAGCGGCCATTCCCCGCCGAAGCGCGGATCGAGGATCTTCAGTTCGAGCGTGTGGTTCATGCGGTCCGTCGTGGTGGTGCGCGCGACGACATTGGCGACGCGTGCGGGTGATGTGCGGTGGAAAAGACGCAAGCACCGTGCCAACCCGCGCGTCAGGCGGGGAGGCGGGCGCCGATCAGTTCGAGCAGGTCGTCGGCCAAGGTGGTTTTTGGCGCCGGACCCAGCACGTGGCTGGCGCCGTCGGCGCCGTAGACGGCGAGCGTGTTGTCGTCGCTTTCGAAACCGCTGCCGGACACGCCCACGCGGTTGGCGGCGATCAGGTCCAGGCGCTTGTTCTCGAGCTTGCCGCGGGCGTAGGCCTCGACGTGGTCCGTTTCGGCCGCGAAGCCGACCACCAGCCGCGGACGCTGCGCATGCGCGGCGATGTCGGCGAGGATGTCGCGCGTGCGCACCAGCGTGAGGTTCAGCGTGTCCTGTCCCGCGGTTTTCTTGATCTTGTTCGAAGCGGCCTGCGCGGGCGCGAAATCCGCCACCGCCGCGGCGCCGATGTAGACGTCGGCTGGCAGTTGCGACAGCACCGCCTCGTGCATCTGCGCCGCCGAGCGCACATCGATGCGCGTCACGCCCGCCGGCGTGGGCAGCGATACGGGCCCAGCCACCAGCACCACCTGCGCGCCCAGGCGCGCCGCGGCTTGCGCCACCGCGAAGCCCATTTTTCCGCTGCTGCGGTTTCCGATGAACCGGACCGGGTCGATGTCCTCGTACGTCGGACCGGCGCTGACCACGATGCGCTTGCCGCGCAGGCGTTCGGCGGCGCTCATGCGAGGGCCTGCGCGAGTGCCATGACGATTTCCGACGGCTCGCTCATGCGTCCCGGCCCGGATTCGCCCTCGGCGAGCGGCCCGTCGTTCGGCCCGACGATCTGCACGCCGCGCTCGCGCAACGTCGCGATGTTCGCCTGCGTGGCCGGATGCAGCCACATGCGGTGGTTCATGGCAGGCGCCACGGTGATCGGCGCAGTCGTCGCCAGGCACAGCGTGGTGACCAGGTCGTCGGCGAATCCATGCGTGAGTTTCGCCAGCGTGTTCGCCGTGGCCGGCGCGACCACGATGCGGTCGGCCCAGCGCGCCAGTTCGATATGGCCCATCGCGGCTTCGGCCGCGGCGTCCCAGAGCGAGGTGCGCACCGGTCGTCCCGACAACGCCTGGAAGGTCGTGGTGCCCACGAAGTGCTGCGCGTTGCTCGTCATCGCCACCGTGACCTCGCAGCCCGCCTCGCGCAGGCGGCGCACCAGTTCGGCCGACTTGTACGCGGCAATGCCGCCGCATACGCACAGCAGGATCTTGGTTCCGCGCAGGGAGCGGGGCTCGACCATCTGGAAAACACCTACCGCCGAATCAGCGTTTAGCTTACCCGAACGACCTGTCCAGCCCGGCTGTGCACGCCTGCCCGGTGCGCTGGAATACGCATACGGCGGGCGGCCGTCACACGAGCGCGGTGGTGCGGGTTCGTCGTGTCGCGCTGGCGGCGGTGCTCAGTGGTGCATCGCGTCGCAGCGGCGTTGGCGGCCGCCCGCCTACTCCCTCCTCCTTCGTTGCGCGCACATGCACATCCGCGAATGGCCTCCCGACGAACGCCCCCGAGAGCGGCTGCTCGCCCATGGCGCGACGGCGCTCACCGACGCGCAACTGCTGGCGATCTTCCTCGGCTCCGGCCTGCGCGGCCGGGACGCGGTAACGACGGCGCGCGACCTGATCCAGGCCCATGGACCGCTGCGCACCCTGCTGGAGAAGCCGGCGGCGGCGTTGGCGCAGCTGCCTGGCCTGGGCCCGGCGCGCGCCTGCCTGCTGGTCGCCGCGCTTGAGCTGGGCCATCGCTTCATCGGGGCGGAACTGAAGCGCGGCGCCCTGCTGACCGACCCGCAGGTCGCCGGGCAGTACTTCGTCCAGCGCCTGCGCGGGCGGCCGCATGAGGTGTTCGCCGTCCTGTTCCTCGACACCCGGCACCGCGCGATCGCCTTCGAGGAGCTCTTCCACGGCACGATCGACGGCGCCCACGTCCACCCGCGCGAGGTCGCGCGCCGCGCGCTGGCCCTCAACGCCGCCGCCGCCATCTGCGGCCACAACCACCCCAGCGGCAACCCCGAGCCCAGCGGGTCCGACCGCACCATCACCGCACGCCTGAAAGAGGCGCTGGCACTGGTGGATGTACGCCTGCTCGACCACATCGTCGTCGGCGACGGGACGCCCGTCTCGCTGGCGGCGCGGGGCTGGCTGTGAACAGCCGGCTCCGCACGCCCGCTCGCGTACAATGCGCGGTCCCGCAGCACCCCGCAGAATCCCGTGAAATCCACTCTCCGCGCCCTGGTGGCGCAGGCCATCGACGCCCTCCGCGCCGCCGGCACCCTGCCGGCCGACCTGGTCACGCCCGAGTTCGTCATCGAGCGTCCCAAGAACGCGGGCCAGGGCGATTTCTCCACCAACGCCGCCATGTTGCTGGCCAAGCCAGCGCGCTCGAACCCGCGCGCCATGGCGCAGGCGCTGGTCGATGCATTGCCGGCTTCGTCCGACCTTGCGAAGGTCGAGATCGCCGGCCCCGGCTTCATCAACTTCCATGTCGACGAAGGCGCGTGGCGCCGCCAGATTGGCCAGGTGCTGGAACGCGGCGCCGCCTACGGCCGCAACGAGGCTGGCCGCGGCCATCGCGCCGGCGTGGAATACGTGTCGGCCAATCCGACGGGCCCGCTGCATGTCGGTCACGGCCGCGCGGCGGTGATCGGCGACTGCATTGCGCGCGTGCTCGATGCCAACGGCTGGAGCGTGGCGCGCGAGTTCTACTACAACGACGCCGGCGCGCAGATCAACAACCTCGCCATCTCGGTGCAGGCGCGCGCGCAGGGCCGCGGTCCGGAACACCCGGACTGGCCGGAGGACGGCTATCGCGGCGACTACATCAAGGACGTCGCGGCCGCTTACCTGCGCGGCGACAGCGTCGAGGTGGAAGGGCATGTCGTCACGGGCGCAAAGGATGCGGACGATCTCGACGCGATCCGCCAGTTCGCCGTCGCCTACCTGCGTCGCGAACAGAACCTGGATCTGGAAGCCTACGGCGTCTCGTTCGACGTCTACTTCCTGGAATCCTCGCTTTACACGCAGGGCAAGGTCGAGGAAACCGTGCGCGAGCTCGTCGCACACGGTCACACGTACGAGGAAGGCGGCGCGCTGTGGCTGCGCACGACCGACTTCGGCGACGACAAGGACCGCGTGATGCGCAAGTCCGACGGCACCTACACCTACTTCCTGCCGGACGTCGCCTACCACCTCAGCAAGTGGCAGCGCGGCTACGAGCGCGCGATCACCGAGCTGGGCGCCGACCATCATGGCTCGCTCGCCCGCGTGAAGGCCGGCCTGCAGGCGCTGGACTGCGGCATCCCGCAGGGCTGGCCCGAATACGTGCTGCACCAGATGGTCACCGTCATGCGTGGCGGCGAGGAAGTGAAGCTGTCCAAGCGTGCAGGCAGCTACCTCACGCTGCGCGACCTCATCGACGAAGTCGGTCGCGACGCGACGCGCTGGTTCCTCATCGCGCGCAAGCCCGATTCGCAGCTGACCTTCGACATCGATTTCGCGCGCAGCCAGTCGCTCGACAACCCCGTGTACTACGTGCAGGTCTCGCACGCGCGCATGCACGGCCTGATGCGCCAGATGAAGGAGCGCGGCCTGTCGTTCGATGCGGCCAACGGCCTGGCCCAACCGCTGGACCTGGACGACGTCGCCGCACGCGAGCTCATCGCCACGCTGCTGCGCTACAGCGATGTGGTCGAGAGCGCCGGCCGCGACCTGGAACCGCACCAGATTGCCGCCTACCTGCTCGAACTGGCGCAGACCTTCCAGACGTACTACAACGACCACCAGTTCCTCGTCGACGACGCCAACACGCGCGATGCACGCCTCGTGCTCGCGATGGCGACTCGGCAGGTGCTGGCCAACGGTCTCGAACTGCTGGGCGTAAGCGCCCCCGAGGTGATGTAAGTGGCAGCCAAGCGAGGCAAGTCCCAGGCACGACGCAATTCCGGCGGCGACAGCGGCCTGCCCGGCTGGGCCTGGATGGTGCTGGGCGTCCTGCTGGCGGTGGTGGCGATCCTGGTGGCGCCGAAGTACCTCAAGTCCAGCGGCGACGGCTTCTTCCGTCCACAGCCCAATCCCGACGCGCAGCCGGCCAAGGTGAGTGGCGCCGACGAGGAAGCCATCGCCGAGGACTCCGCGCCCGCGCCGTCCAAGGGAAAGCGCGAGAAGGACACTCCGTCGAAGAAGGACACCGACTACGACTTCTACACCCTGCTCCCGGGGCGTGAAGTGCCGATGTCGGACGCCGAACTCGCCGCCAGCGAGAAGGCCGAGGCCCGGCGCGCCGCCGAGCGCGAGAAGCAGGCGCGCCCGTCGGCCGATGATGCCGATGCCGCGTCGACGCCAGCTTCGAGCACGCAGACCACGGCGTCGCTGCCGCGTCCGGTCGATACCGACACCGTCCCCTCGCGCACGCCGACGCAGGCGGGCAAGTCCGGCGCGGCCACGGTCGCGACGTCGACCGAACCTGCGACGACGAGTCAGGACAAGCCGGCCGCCGGCACCACGCCCTCGCCAGCCGCCGCGACCGCATCCACGGACGACAACACGCGCTACCTGCTCCAGGCCGGCGCGTTCCAGGCGTCCGGTCAGGCCGAGGAGATGAAGGCGCGCATCGCGATGCTTGGCCTCAGCGCGCGCGTCGAATCGGCCAGCATCAACGGCAGCACGGTGTACCGCGTGCGCATGGGGCCGTACGGCACCGCCAGCGACCTGGCCGACGCAAAGCGCAAGCTCGCCGGCGGCGGGCTGCAGGGAATGGCGATAAAGGTGAAGTGATTCACCCGGTCGCGGACCTTCGTCCGCGACCGGCGTTCACGAGCGGCTTCGCGATCCACGAGGTGGCGAACACCCGCCGGCTCCGCGACCACGGTCACCGCCAACGTCGATTTCCCCCGCTAGACTGCCGCGATCCCGCAACGGGATCCTTGGGGAAACGGATGGACAAGCGCATTGTGTCGGGCTGCATCGCCTCGATCGTCGGGCTGATGCTGTTCGCTTTCAGCGGCTTCATGCTCGGCGCGAAGCTACAGCAGGTGGTGGCCACGCCGTGGGGCGAGCTGCCGCTGTTCGATCTGGCCGGCGTGTTCGTCTCGATGGCCGTGGGCGGCGCGATCGCCGGCCGACGCTACGTCTGGTTCGCGATCGGACTGGTCGCGCTGATCTGGATCCCAACCATCGTCACACTGGTGTCGACGCAGCCGGAAATAACGCTCGCGCGTGCCCTGCGTTTCAACCGGCTGGCGATCGGCGCGAACCTGATCCTGGCATGGCTGGGTGCATTCCTGGGCGCGCATCTGGCGCAGCGATTGCACGCACGGCGTGCGGCGGCCTGACAGGGCGGCATCCAACGGCGGCTTTCATCGGCCGCCCTTCATCGAATCGTGAACCCCGCCTCCCGCAGGCGGAAGCCAGGACTTCGCGCACGAAGTCCTGACAATGCGCGCCATCAACCGCCGCGCTTGAGCGTGATCAACGCCGACGTATCCGACTCGCCCTGACCGCGTTCGATCAGCTCCGCGTAATCGGCCAGGGCCTGTTCGACCGTGCTCATGCGGACGCCGCTATCGCGTGCGATCGCGGAGACGATGCGCAGGTCCTTGAGCATGTGCGCGCACTTGAAGCCCGGGCTGAACTCGTCGCGCAGCATCGTCGCGCCGCGCTTTTCGAGGAACCAGTTGCTGGCCGCGCCCGCCAGCAGCGTGGGCAGCAGCTTTTCCGGATCCAGACCGAGCTTCTCGCCCAGCGCGAGGCCTTCGCAGACCGCTTCGTTGATGCCGGCGACGAGTACCTGGTTCACGGCCTTCGTCGCCTGACCGGCGCCGGTTTCGCCCATGTGGCTGACACGCGCGGCGTAGCTTTCGATCACCGGGCGCGCGGTTTCCAGGACATCCGCTTCACCGCCGACCATGACCGACAGCTTGCCGTTGCGCGCACCTTCCACGCCGCCGGAGACCGGCGCATCGAGAAAGCCGATGTTGTGCGGCGCCAGCATCGCGGCACAGCGACGCGCGGTGTCCACTGCGACGGTGGAATGGTCGACCACCACCGCGCCGGGCTTGAGCACTTCGGCCAGGGCGCTGACGTTTTCCAGCACATCGGCATCCAGCGACACGCACAGCACCACGACGTCGCAATCGGCGAAGTTCGCCGCCGAACGCGCGGCGCGCACGCCCAGTTCCGCGGCGCATGCGTCCGCCTTGGCCTGGGTGCGGTTGCCCACTGCGGTGAGCAGGCCCTTGGCGTGCACGTAGCGGGCCATCGGGGCGCCCATCGCACCCAGCCCAATGAAGCCAACTTTCATCTGCATGTTCCGTTTGTTGATTAGGGGGAGCGCCGTCCGTTCAGGGCGCGGCATTCCATTCGTGCACGGTCACGTCCGAGGCGCCGCTGGTGTGCAGCACCGGGACGGCGAATGCGATCGCTTCCGCCTCGCCAGACGGGCGGCCCTCATCCGGTACGCGCCGCCACTCCTGTCCGAGAACGGCCCGGCCAGTTCCAGCCGGCCGTCGGCCCGCAGCACGTCCGGATGCGCGTGATGCGGGGCGATCACCGCCGCGTCGGACGCCGGCGTGCGCCGCGTGAAGACCCGGCAGCGCTGGCGCCCATCGCTCATGCCAGCGGCACGTCGTCGAGGTAGGTGTAACCGGTGAGGCCGCTTTCCAGCGCGGCATCCAGCCGCGCCGCCTCGTCGGCCGGCAACCCGGCGGCGGCGACCTTTTCGCGGTACGCCGCGCGCAGGTCGTCCAGCCGGTAGCCGACGTAGTCGAGCATCACGTCGGTGGTGTCGCCGCGACGCTGCTGCGTCAGCTGGTAGCCGTCGCCGTCGATGCGCACTTCCACCGCGTCAGTGTCGCCGAACAGGTTGTGGATGTCGCCAAGGATTTCCTGATACGCCCCGACGAGGAAGAACCCGATGCGGTACGTCTCGCCCGCGCGCGTCGCGTGCAGCGGCAGCGAGGTGTCCAACCCTTCGTTCTCGACGTAGGTCTTCACCGTGCCGTCGGAATCGCAGGTCATGTCGGCCAGCACGCCGCGGCGCGTGGGTTCCTCGTCCAGGCGTTCGATCGGTAGGATCGGGAACACCTGGTCGATCGCCCACACGTCCGGAATCGACTCGAACACGCTGAAGTTGACGAAGTACTTGTCGACGAGGCGGTCGTTGAGTTCGTCCAGCAACTCGCGATGGCTCTTCTCGTCGTAGCTCAGGCGACGACGCACGTCGTGCGCGATGGCGTAGAACAGGTCGTCGATGCGCGCGCGATGCACCAGGTCCAGCTGGCCCAGCGCATACAGCTGCAGGCCTTCGCTGTGGTGATGCTGCGCTTCGTGGAACAGTTCCACCGGCGGGCGCTGCTCCAGTTCACTGTGCACTTCGCGCAGGTGGCGGATCACCATCGGCTCGTCGTCGTGCACGTCGGGGATGCGGCCTTCCGGCGCTTCCTCGACTTCGGTGACGTTGGCCACCAGCACGGCGTGGTGCGCGGTCATCGCGCGGCCGCATTCGGTGACGATGCGCGGCGGCACCAGCCCGTGTTCGGCGCAGGCGTCCGACAGCGGCTGCACGATCGAATTGGCGTACTGCTGCACGCCATAGTTGATCGAGCAGTAGCCACGCGAGCGCGTGCCTTCGTAGTCGATGCCCAGGCCGCCGCCGACGTCCATGTAGCGCACGTTCGCGCCCAGGCGCGAGAGCTCGACGAAATAGCGCGTCGCCTCGCGCATGCCGTTGGCGATGTCGCGCACGTTGGAGATCTGCGAGCCCATGTGGAAGTGCAGCAGCTGCAGCGAGTCGGTCATGCCGCTGTCGCGCAGCTTCTTCCACAGGTCCAGCACCTGGCGCGGCGAGAGGCCGAACTTCGCCTTGTCGCCGCCGCTGTTCTGCCACTTGCCCGCGCCGAGCGAGGCCAGGCGCATGCGCACGCCCAGGCCCGGCTTGACGCCGAGCGCGGCGGCTTCTTCCATCACCAGCGCCAGTTCGGACGGCTTCTCGATGACGATGTACGTTTCCATCCCGAGCTTGCGGCCGATCAGCGCCAGGCGGATGTATTCGCGGTCCTTGTAACCGTTGCAGACGATGAGCCCACCCGGGCGCGAAAGCGCGAGCACCGCCATCAGTTCCGGCTTGCTGCCGGCTTCCAGGCCGAAGCCTTCACCACGGTGCGACGCCAGGGTGCCGGCGACGCCGCGATGCTGGTTCACCTTGATCGGATACACGGCCGTGTAACCGCCGGCATAGCCCCAGTCGGCCTGCGCCTGCGCGAAGGCGGCCTGCAGCTTGCCCAGGCGGTCGCCGAGGATGTCCGGGAAGCGCACCAGCAACGGCAGCTTGGCGCCGTTGGCCTTGGCCGCATCGACCACCTGCGGCAACGAGATCGCCGGGCCCTTCTCGCCGCGCGGGCGCACGAGGACCTGTCCGTTCGCACCGGCGTCGAAATAGCCTTCCGACCAGTGCGGGATGGAGTAGGTCTTGCGGGCCTGATCTAGCGACCAGTCGGACATCGGCGCGGTTCCGGGGGAGGCGGGGGGACGCGCATTCTACAGTGCGGGGGCGAACGGCCCCGTACCCGCGTCAGCGGGCGTTGGAATCCGGCCCGTAACACGCTCTCCGCTACAATGCCGCCCCTTTTCCCGCTGCCCCGGCCCGTCCACGACGGCGTCCCGGGCGGCCCTTCCCCTGGGACGCGCGCATGAGCACCAACACCTCCTGGCACTACGAGAACTTCGACCCGACCGGCTCGGCCATCGGCTACCGCATCACGAAGAAGCTGGACGAGGTGCAGTCGCTGTTCCAGAAGATCGAGATCTTCGAGAGCACCGACTGGGGCAACCTGATGCTCATCGACGGCGCGATGATGCTGACCACCAAGGACAATTTCTTCTATCACGAGATGATGTCCCACCCGGCGCTGTTCACCCACGCCCGGCCCGAGAACGTGGTGATCATCGGCGGCGGCGATTGCGGCACGCTACGCGAGGTGCTCAAGCACAAGGGCGTGAAGAAGGCCGTCCAGTGCGACATCGACGAGCAGGTCACGCGCATGGCGGAGAAGTGGTTCCCGGAACTGTGCGACGCCAACGACGACCCGCGCGCCACGCTGCTGTTCGACGACGGTATCGCGTACATGAAGAACTGCGAGCCGAACTCGCTCGACGTGGTGATCGTGGACTCCACGGACCCGGTCGGCCCGGCCGAAGGCCTGTTCAACAAGGCGTTCTTCGAGAGCTGCTTCCGCGCGCTGAAGGACGACGGCATCCTGGTCCAGCAGTCCGAATCGCCGCTGATGCTGCTTTCGCTCATCAAGGAAATGCGCGCCGAGATGGGCAAGGCCGGCTTCACCACGTTCCAGACGCTGCCCTTCCCGCAGCCGTGCTACCCGACCGGCTGGTGGAGCTGCACGCTGGCGCGCAAGGGCCAGGGCTTCGATTTCCGCGTCGCCGATTCGCGCGCCAAGGGCTTCGACACCAAGTACTACACGGCCGATGCGCACCAGGGCGCGGCGATCCTGCCGCCGTTCGTGGCGGCGGAACTCGGCGGCAACTGACGGTCCTTTGCTTCCGTGTATCGAAAGCCCCGCTCCGGCGGGGCTTTTCGTTTGGCGATGCGCGATGTGCGGAATGTGTCTCCATGGCGAAACAGTGAGTGCCGCGATGCACGACCGGCGACTCCAGCGTCGGCATTAAAATTTCAATAACTGAACCGTCCGGTTCAGTGAACCCGCCGCGCCGCCCTCCCCCGAGCACGACGCGCGTCGCCGGATCCCCCAATGAACGCCTCCGCCCTGCCGCGCGACCCACGGTCGCTGCCGCCCGATGTTCGCTTGCTCAAACGCGGCGAACGTTTCCTCGAACCCGACGTCTACGTTCTGCACGTGGATGGACGGCCCGCCGTGGTCAAGGATTACGGCCGATACCGCCGCACACCGCTGTCGCCGTTCGCGCGGTTGCTGGTGCGGCGCGAAGCGCGCGTGCTCGGCCTGCTGCGCGGGTGGCGCCATGCGCCCGCGCTGCTGGGCACCATCGGCGGACTGGCACTGGGCATCGAGTTCATTCCGGGCGAAACGTTGAGCGAGATGGCCCTCGACGCCGGTTCGCACGTCTTCCAGCAACTGCGTGGCGCCGTGGCCTCGTTGCATGCGGCGGGCATCACCCACAACGATCTGCACCCGGCCAACGTGCTGGTGGCCGGCTCGACACCGGTATTGATCGATTTCGCCTCCGCCATGCGCACGCCGCACTGGCTGCGCTGGTTGCCGCTGGCCCGCGAACTGCGCCGCAGCGACCTGGCGAATGTCGCAAAGATGCGCCAGCGCATGACCGGGCAAGCGCCCACTGCGCGCGAAGCGCGACTGCTCGCGCCACCGCGCTGGGTCGATGCGCTCCGCCTGGGCTGGAAGCGCATCTACCGTCGCCTCAAGGGCGGTTGAGTCACCGCCCCGGCGTCGCGGGCGCAGCCTCGCCTGCGCCGTGTCCTGCGATATCGTGGCGGCCACGAAGGGGGACTTCATGGACAACGCTCGTCGGGGCATCGCCTCTCTGTTCTGCGTGCTCGCCATCGCGGGCCGCGCCCACGCTGGATCAGGCACCGGGGAGGAAGGAACGTGCTGGCAGGCCGTCTTCCACGAACAGCTCAGCGGCGAGGTTCGTGAGAAGACCAACAGCGGCGGTCCGTACGGATACACCTACAGCTATGAAGGCGATTTCCGTTGGGTCGGCGATCCCAAGGCAACCCCGGTCTCGCAGGAGTTCGTCTTCTGCTTCCGGGAGCAGCTGGACGACGGCGGCACGCTGATCGTGGGCGGCAAGCGCATCGAGCTGGGCCGTGTGGGGTCGGTGAAGCTGCCACCGCTGATTCATGAGACCGCCGGTTACAGCTACAGCTCCACGCGCGACCATCGCGATTTCCCGACGCTCTACGGCTCGTTCAGAACCCCGGGCAAGCCGGACAGCAGCCTGGAGATCCAGCTCGACCGCGTGCGCAGAACCGCCACCGTGGTGGCGCGCACCGTCAACGGCGACAAGCCCGTCGCCAGTTTCATGCAGGGTGAGGCTGCGCCCGTCGAGCGATAGCGGGCCGGCTCAGGCGTTCAGACCGTCGCGTCGGCCAGGCGCAGCCGCGCGCGTGCGCGGCGGATTTCGCGCAACTTGAGGAACGGCCGCTCCACCGTGTAATGCAACGCGGCACCTGCCGCCAACGTCGCGAGCACGTAGACCGCGAAGGCGAGCAGCCCATGGCCTGCAAGCGCGTCGCCCCAGGTGCGGTCCACCGCGGCGAACACCAGCTTGTGGCTGAGGTAGAGGCTGTAGGAGATCGCCGCGATCCACGCCGCGCCGGGCAGCGCGCGACGGCCGATCACGCTGTGCGTGCTGGCGCCGGCGACGACCAGGCAGGCGATGGCCCAGGACAGCACCGGCCAGCCGATCGCGTTCGCGAGCAGCCCGGTCCGCTGCGGGAACAGCCAGAACGCCAGCGCCATGCCGGCAAGTCCGAGCACGAGGAACACGTTGCCACGCCGCATCAGGCGTTCCCACGTCGCCGGCCGGAACACCGCGATCACCGCCAGCACGACGCCCGCCAGCAGGCCGTCCAGGCGGCACCACGTCGGGTAGTACAGGTCTTCGACGAACCACGGTCGCGAGGGCTGCGTGGCATCGTCGTGCAGCCACGTTCCGGTGCGCACCGCCACGCCGGCGATGACGACGAACGCGCACAGGCCGACGAACTTTGCCACCGAAGGCCGCTTCACCATGAACACGGCCAGCGCCGGGAACAGCAGGTAGAAATGCTCTTCCACGCACAGCGACCACGCATGCGAGAACGCCTGCTGCGTGCCGTAATCGACGAACAGGTTGAAGGTGAAGGTCCCGAACAGCCACCACGGCGCCATCCCTTCGGCTTCGCGCCATTGCGGGAAGGCCAGGTAGATCGCCAGCACGACCAGGAACGCCGGCAGGATCCGCCACGCGCGCCTAGCGTAGAAATCGCCGAACGACAGGCGCTTGCCGTGCGCCAGCGGCGCCAGCACCTGGCGGCCGATCAGGAAGCCGCTGAGCACGAAGAAGATGTCCACACCCATCCAGCCGTAGCGCTCGAGCCATTTGAAATCCGGCCCGAGTCCGCCGACAAGGAAGGAGTGGAACAGCATCACCCATACCACGGCGATGGCGCGCAGCAGGTCGAGTCCGGGCAGGCGGGTCATGAAGTCCTTTTCAATGGGAGCGCCTGTCGGGGACAGGTCTTGAAAGTGCAGCCGGAACGCTTACAGCGCGTCGCCGTCCATCTCGCCGGTACGGATGCGCACCGCGCGTTCCAGGTCCCACACGAAGATCTTGCCGTCGCCGATCTTCCCGGTGCCGGCGGCCTTCATGATCGCCTCGACCACCGCGTCGACCTGCTCGTCGGTCACCGCGACCTCCAGCTTGATCTTGGGCAGGAAGTCGACCACGTACTCGGCGCCGCGATAGAGCTCGGTGTGGCCCTTCTGGCGACCGAAGCCCTTCACCTCAGTCGCGGTGATACCGGCCACGCCGGCCTCGGCGAGCGCCTCGCGCACGTCGTCGAGCTTGAACGGCTTGATCACCGCCATGACCATCTTCATCGCTTTGTTCTCCTGCGATCGCCTTCGATCGTGGCGGGAGAATAACGAAGACCGTGCCGTGCCGGGTGGCCCTTGGGTTAGAGTGACGCCACTTTCGGACTTCCCCCACATTTCGCCGCGGCCCTTGCCGACGGCGTCCTCACGGCCCACCCCGCAATCTCGTGGGAACGCCCGAGGACTGACCTCACCATGATCGACCTGAATCCCATCGACGACCTTGCCCGCCGCCTGAGCACCCTGGTCCCCCCGAGCGTTCGCGAGGGCCGCGAGGAGTTGCAGCAGAACTTCAAGGCCGTGCTCCAGTCCGGGCTCGCCAAGCTCGACCTGGTGACCCGCGAGGAATTCGAGGTCCAACGCGAAGTGCTGCTGCGCACACGCGAGAAGCTGGAAGCCCTGCAGCGCACCGTGGACGAGCTCGAAACGCAGCTCGCCCAGTCCGAACCGCTGACGCCACGCCACTAAGCGGTCCACCCCGATGAATCTGGCACTCGTGCACAGCCGTGCGCGATCGGGCGTCCGTGCGCCCGCGGTACGCGTCGAGGTGCACCTGGCGGGCGGCTTGCCGACGATGTCGATCGTCGGCCTCCCCGAAGCCGCCGTGCGCGAAGCGAAGGATCGCGTCAGGGCGGCTATCCTCTGCGCGCAGTTCGAATTCCCGGCGCGTCGCATCACCGTGAACCTCGCGCCCGCCGACCTGCCGAAGGACGGCGGTCGTTTCGACCTGCCAATCGCGCTGGGCATCCTCGCGGCGAGCGGCCAGATTCCGCTGGACGCACTGGCGACGGCGAGTTCATCGGCGAACTGGGCCTGACCGGCGAACTGCGTGAGGTCGATGGCGTGCTGCCCGCCGCGCTCGCGGCGGGCGAAGCGGCACGCCGGCTGATCGTTCCGGCCGGCAACGGCGCGGAGGCGGCGCTCGCCAGCCGCGTCGAGGTGCGCACCGCGCGCACCCTGCTGGAAGTCTGCGCACACCTCACCGGCCGCAAGCCATTGCCCTTCGCCCAGGCGCCGTCGCTGGAACGCACTCCCGGGCCGGACCTCGCCGACGTGCGTGGCCAGGCGCAGGCGCGGCGGGCGCTGGAGGTCGCGGCGGCCGGCGGGCACCACCTGCTGCTGATCGGCCCGCCCGGCTGCGGCAAGACGCTGCTGGCCTCGCGCCTGCCCGGCCTGTTGCCCGAAGCGACCGAAACGCAAGCGCTGGAAGCGGCCGCCATTGCCTCGGTCAGCGGCCGTGGCCTCGACCCGGCGCGCTGGCGGGAGCGGCCGTTCCGCTCGCCGCACCACACCGCGAGCGCGGTGGCGCTGGTGGGCGGCGGTGCGCAACCGCGACCTGGCGAGATCTCCCTTGCCCACCAGGGCGTGCTGTTCCTCGACGAATTGCCCGAATGGGATCGCCGCGCGCTGGAGGTCCTGCGCGAGCCGCTGGAGTCGGGCGTCATCACCGTCTCGCGCGCCGCACGCAGCGCGGAGTTTCCGGCGCGCTTCCAGCTGGTCGCGGCGATGAACCCCTGTCCGTGCGGCTGGGCCGGCGATCCATCGGGCCGGTGCCGTTGCAGCCCGGATACGGTGCGGCGCTATCGCGGACGCGTCTCGGGGCCTTTGCTCGACCGCATCGACCTGCATGTGGACGTCGCGCGCCTGCCGCCGTCCGCGCTGCGACCCGACGCGCCTGCCGGCGAGTCGACCGCGACGGTGCGCGCCCGTGTCGTGGAAGCCCGAGCCCGTCAGCACGCGCGTGCCGGGAAGACGAATGCCGTGCTCGATCAACCCGAAACGTCGTCCGCCTGCCGCCTTGCCGACAGCGACCGCCTGCTGCTGGAACGCGCAGTCGATGCGCTACAGCTGTCGGCGCGTTCGATGCATCGCATCCTGCGCGTGGCACGGACCATTGCCGATCTGGACAACGCCGATGCCATCAACACGGCACACCTGACCGAGGCGATTTCGCTCAGGCGCGCCTCGCGCGAACTCGATGCCGCGGTGGCGTGATCTCGCGCGTTGCGTGCAAGCCGAATGAGCGCTGGAACAACGCGACGCGCGCAAGACCGGTGATAGAAGCAGCGAGTGGGCCACGTTGCCCGCCTCGCTGCATTCCGCGCCAGCTCAGGCCACGTCCGTCAGCCGCAACGATCGCCGCAGACTTTCGGACGCTCGAGGAAATCGCGCGCACCTTCGCGGGCTTCGCGCATCTCGGACTCGGATCCGCAGCGCGTCACCTTCGTGTTGCTGCCAGAGGTGCGCTCACGCCAGCAGACCTGCTTGTCGTCGCGACCGGCGCGCGTGCCCTTCACTTCGGCGTTGATGCGTTCCAGGGCGTTCTCCAGCCGCACCTTGTCGTCCATCGACAGCTGATCAAGCGAGGTCTTGCCTTCGGTCACGGCGAACACGTCTACCTGCGCCTTCCGGATCACGCTGACCTGGCGCGTCGTCATGCCATCGGTCTTGCCGGCGTCGATGTCCCGCTTCAGCGCTGTCTGCTGGGCCAGGATCGTGTCGAGTTTCTCCGGCGGCGCGCCCGCATCCTGTGCGGACACCACAACCGGCGACACCAGCAACAATGCGAAGACCATTCCCATCATGCAGCGCAACGGCTTGCCCATAGCCTCTCCCCCCGTTCGTGTGGGACGCAGGAGACGGCCCTGCGCCTAGCGTGTTCCGAACCCCATCCGCACATTGCCGCCGCAGTCGGTCATCGCGTCGCGCTGACCGCAGATGGTGGGCTCGGCCTTCCACTGCTCCGCATCGCGCCGCACCTGCTCCAGCTCGGCCAGCGTGGCGCAGCGCGTGATCTTCATGGTCGTCCCCAGCTTGTGCTCGCGCCAGCATTTCTGCCGGTTGCGATCGTTTTCGGCCAGGATCGCCTTGACCTGTTCCAGCGCGTTGAACAGCTCAACCTGCCGGTCGGGCGCGAGCTGCTCCACGGAGGTCTTTCCGTCGAGCAGCGCGAACACCGTGTCCTGCGCCGAGTGCATCCGTTCCAGCGTCGCCGGATCGAAGCGGGCGTAAGCGCCCGTCGAGTGCTCGGACTGCGCGCGGATCTCCCGCTGCTGCTGCAGGATCATCGCCACCTTGTCGGCGTTGGCATGCACCACGCCGACCAGGCCGATCAACATCACTGCCATCCATGCCCTGCTCATCGTTGCGCTCCTTGTGCAACCGACTTCGCATCACAACAGGAACGTCAGTTGCTCTTGCAGTCCATGCAGCCGCCGCGCGAATCCATCATGTTGCGCGCGGCTTCGCGCTCTTCGCGCCACTGCGAGGCGGTCTTGCAGACACGTTCCTTGCGCGTGCTGCCCAGCACCGGACGACGCTCGCACACCATGCGTTCGTCGCCATCGTTGTTCACCACCGCCTCGATCCACTCCAGCGTGTTGAACACTTCGGTCTTCTGCGCGTCGTTCAGTTCCGCGGTGGACTGCTTGCCTTCGATGGTCTGCAGCATGCGCGCCTGCTTGGTCAGCAGTTCGCTGCGCTGCGTACTCGAAAGTTCCTTGTAGCGACCGGTGCGTGCTTCCACGCCGTCGCGGATCTCGTGCTGTTGGGTACGAATGTCGTCGAGCATCAGCACGCGGCTGTCGACGGACGCGAACGCGGCCGGAGCGACGAAGGCCAGACTCAGGACGATGGTGGAAAAGAAGCGGATGGCACGCATTTCGACGACCCCTGTGGAGGAACGCCAACCATAGCGCGCCAGATTTGGCAATGTCGACTGCCTATACCCGCAAAATTGGCCATTCAGCCGGATTCGCTCGCCGTTGCCGGCAACTGCATGTCGCCGGGGCGGGGCCGTACCGCCGGGAAAGCCGTTCGGGCCCCTTTTCGATCAGGCGTCCGCCCGCTGCCAGACGCGTTCAGCCGGGTCGAGTTCGGCCGTCTCCATGACCGGCCCGCGCCAGCCGAATCCGCAGATCGCCAGCGCGCCCTGGTGGATCGGATCCAGGCCGAACGCCTGCTCCAGCTCGACCTCGTTGATCGCGCCGGTGATGAAGGCCCCCAGGCCCGCGTCGGTGGCGGCCAGGTACAACGTCTGCGACAGGTGCCCGCCTTCCAGCGCGATCACGCGATACCCCTTGGCGTGGTGGCGGTACTTCCAGAACGTGCGGTCGAAACGCGGCGACAGCATCACCACGACATGCGCGTCGGCGAACCAGTGCTGCTGCGCGACCATGTCCATCACGAACTCGCGTAGCGGCTTTGCAGGTGCCGGCAGCGGTTCCAGCGCATGTTCCTGCGCCTGGTAGTGGTACAGCCCGGGCGCGACGCCATCGACGTGCTGCACGATCAGGTAGCACTCCATCGGGTGCAGGCCGCCGCCGGAGGGCACGTTCTTCTTCAGGAACACCGTGTCGTCGGTGACGCGCACTTCCGCCTGCGCGGCGAACACGCGCTGCAACACCTGCGCGAACACATCGAACGGCAGCGTGCGCGACGCATCGAAGTTGCGGCACGTGGCGCGGCGTGCGAGCAGGTCGTCGAACGAGGTCGGCGCGATGCGCGGCAGGTGCACGCGTGCATCGTCCTCGACGCGACGCGCGGCTTCCACCGGCGGCGCGCCCAGCACCTGTCGCATCGCGACGGCGGTTTCGGTGCCGCTGTCCTTCTGGTTCTGCACGGTGTCCACGCCGCTCCATCGCGTGAACGCATGCAGCGTGGCGGCCAGCGGGTGCCAGTACGTGCGACGCAGCGATTCGTCGCGTTCGCGCATGGCGGCGTGTTCGGGCGCATCGCTGACGATCAGGCCTTCGCGCAGCAGGCGCACGAGCAATTCCGCATCGGCGTCTATCGAATCGGCCTCGATCCATTGACCGGGACTAAGCGCGCCGAGCAGTTCGCGCTCGTCGCTGCCGACTTCCACTTCCTTGCCCAGGTGCGGCGCCAGTGCGAGCCAGCGGCGTTCGCGATTGAGGCCATCGCCACCGGTCAGCAGGAGGGAAAGGTCGAATTCGACCTGTTCGCGCGGCTCGAAGTACACCACTCCACAACGACGGATGCGCATGCCCGGGTCCCTGTTGGCGAAGCGGCTACTTTGCTTGCGGGCGCCCCGGATGGGAAGTAGGTTGGCGTGCCGGCGCGGGGATCGCCCGGATCGCCGGCCCATGCCACGCAGTCATTCAACGGAAGGAAGCGACATGCAAGCGATTTCGATCGAACAGGAAGTGCGGACCGAAACGTCCGGGAAGCCCCGCACCGTGCCGATGAGCCGGCCGGCGGCGATCAAGCTGGTGGACCTGCTCGCGACCAGCGACGAGTTCCGCGACGTCTTCATGCGCGATGCGCGCATGGCGCTGGAAACGTGGCAGTTCGACCAGGACACCATCGATTGGTTCTGGTGGGACTGCAAGATGGGGATCAGCGAGTTGGCTTCGAAGGAAGCCATCGCGGGAGCGCGGGATGAGATCGTGTCGATGCTGATGACGGCGCTCAATCAGACCACTCCCGATCTCGACAGCGGCCGCGAAGCTGGCCGCCGCTTGAAGCAGTAGAGATCGCAGTCGTCGCCGCGAGGCGCGGCGATGGCGTTCTGCCAGCGATGCTGACGCACAATCGCGCAGCTCGCATGCCACGCAGTCATTCAATGGAAGGAAAGGACATGCAAGCGATATCGACCGAACAGGAAGTGCGGACGGAAACGTCCGGCAAGCCCCGCGCCGTACCGATGAGCCGGCCGGCGGCGATCAAGCTGGTGGACCTGCTCGCCACCAGCGACGAGTTCCGCGACGTCTTCATGCGCGATGCGCGCATGGCACTGGAAACCTGGCAGTTCGACCAGGACACCATCGATTGGTTCTGGTGGGACTGCAAGATGGGGATCTCGCAGCTGGCGCCGAAGGAAGTCATCGCGGAAGCAAGGAATGAGATCGTCTCGATGCTGATGACCGCACTGAACCAGACCACGCCCCAACTGGACAGCGGTCTCCAGAGCAGCCGCCGCCTGAAGCAGTAGCCGGCCGCGGACTGACGTGGGCCCGTCGCCCCTGCCGCCAAGGCGGCGGGGGCCTCCCGCCTAGCCGATATGCGGTTGTGACAGCAAGCACATACCGGTTAGATTTTGTCTGATTGGCCCACGACGGGCTCTTTGAGGGGGAAATTGGGGATGAACAAGCCGCTGACCGCACCGCTGGATTCGGCCCTGGCCGACCGGCTCCTTGACCTTCTTAGCACCGACGATCTCTTCCGGGAGCGCTTCCAGCGCGACCACCTCGCCGCGCTACGCACGATCGGTTACGAATCGCCGACGCCGGGGCAGATGACGGCGTGTGGTCTCGTTGCCAACGCGCAGCCCGAGGCATTCCGCGACTGCAAGGTGCAGGAACTGGCTTCCAAGGAAGCCATCCAGATCGCGCGAGCCGAAATCAAGTCCATGCTGACGCAAGGCCTGGCGCAGAACACGCCGAAGCTTGATGCGCGAACGTCGGACGCGACCTACAGGCTGAAGTGATCGATCGCCGCCGTCCGGCAATGGACGGCGGGATCACCCCTTCGTTGCCGACCTCATGGTGTCGGCAACGTTGAGGGCCTGCAGGCACGAATTGCATGCCATCTCGATGTAGGCCATGCCGCGAGCCCGCTGCAGCCAGCGCGATTGCTCTGCAGCTTTCCCGCTGTCGCCCGCGTCCTCGTATGCAAGTTTCAACGCGACGCGAGCCTGAAAGCGCTCATGACCCTGGGTCGTAAGCGGGAGCAGGAGCTTGATCGCTTCGGCGGGTTTGCCCGATGCCCGCAGTACTTCAGCGCGAAGGATGGTCTGGAACTCTGAAACAACGGGGATGTCGAGAAGTTCCTGCCGCTGAGGAAACTGATCGATTACTCGCTGTGCGGTTTTCACCTCGCCCAACCTGACCGCGAGGATGCCGGCCGCCAGCGCTAGCACTGCGTCGTCTTCCGCATCAGCCTTGAGCTTGCCACCTGAACCGAGCGAGTCCAACGACACTCGCACGGCCTCTTGGACGTGCCTCAACGCCGTTGACTGGTCACCCTGTTTCCAGGCGGCCACGGCTGCCGGCATCAGGAACGTGCGGGCGTCCAGCCCCCCAGTCTCGCGCGCCATCTGGAGCGCCTTGTCGGCGATCCGGCCGGCTTCGCGCCACTGGCCCTGATCGATTGCTACAGATATGCGTTCCAGGTTTCCGTGGAGATTGCCGGCCGGCACTTGATCCAACCGTTTCCGGGCAGAAGCGAAATCGCCCCGCGCGGCATCGACTGCGGCTCGACGGCGCAAGCTGTTGCCAGGCGATCGTGCAACGGCCTGGTCGAATGCCACCGCCGCCTTGTCATACTCGCCCAGTGCCAGTTGAGCGCGACCGATGGAGTCGTAGTCAATCGCGATCGTCGAGTTCTGCGGTACCGCCGCTGCCGTGGCGAACGCGAGGGACTCCTTGAACCGGTTCTCGGTGAACAACCACATCGCCGCATTGCTCGTCGCCGGAAGGTAATCCGGATACAGCTTGGCCAGGTTGGCCCACATGCTGGTCGTTTTGCCTGGTGCATCGAAGCGGGACACCCATGCATCGACGTACATGGCTTCGCGCGGCGCGAGCCGCTCGCGCAGCGCCTGCGCCTTGCGCAGCGATGCTTCGCCGCCCGGCGCGTCGACCTGCGCGTAGCGCACCCGCATGATGCCGATCCACGCGAGCGCAAAGTCGGGATCGAGTTGCGTCGCCTTTTCGTACAGCGCCTGCGCTTGCGGGTAATCGCCCTTAGCGTGGGCCACCTCGGCCAGAGAGTACGCACGCAGCGCGTCCAGGTTCGCGGTGCTGACCTTTGACAGCGGCAGCGAATCGCGTTCGACGGTGTTCACCGCCTCGCCCAGTTCGTTGCGCAGACCTGCGCTCACCACGTCGATGGACGCAAGTACCGAGGCAAGTCCAGCACCGTCGGCAGACTTCGCGAGGATCGTTGCCTGCGTGTGCGGATCGACGACCTCTGCGCTCACCCGCACTTTTCCGCCCACTTCGGCGACCGTCGGGAGGATCACCGCGCGCGCGCCGTCACGCAGCGCGATCTCCGAGGCGATTGCGCGATCGAGCACGGTGTTCGGCTTCAGGCGCATTCGCGCGAGTGTGTCGCGTGCCTTCAGATCGCTGAGCACGTTGACGTATCGAGACTGCTCCAGGCTGATCCTGAAGGCTTGTTGCAGCGAATCGTCGAGCACGCTTTCGCCGGTCAGGTTCCGAACATCCGCCACCACCACCCAATCGCGCTGGTTGAACGCAATCGCCGGCGCCGGGCGCGTGGCGAACCAGACGCCCACGCCGATACCGGCGATGATCGCGGCTTCGGCGGCCAGTGCGGCGGGACGACGCCAGATCGGAAGATCGCGCCAGGCTTTCGGCGTGTTCGGCGGCATGCGCAGCGGCGCGATGCCGGGTTCGCCGACTTCGTAGATCTGCTGGCCGTCGGGCACGCCCTTGAAGCGCCAGCGGCCGTGCGATTTCCACATCAGGTGCTGCCCGCGTTCGCCCAGCTCGCGCGCGGCGCGGTGCGCCAGCGGTTCGGCGACAGCCGACAGCAGGATCTGGCCCGGTCGCGCCATCGACATCAACCGCGCGGCCATGGGCTTGGCAAGGCCTTCCACTTCCAGCGGCTTGGCGCCGACCTGCACGGCCTCCTCGCTGTTGCGCCAGGTGAGCACTTCGCCGACATGCAGGCCCGCACGCGCGCGCAGTTCGAGCCCGCGCGCATCGCCCATCTCGCGCAGTTCGCGCACGTAGTCGAGCGCGAAGCCCAGTCCGTCGATGGGGCGCTCGAACAGCAGCAGCAGTCCGTCGGAACGGTCGATCAACCGGCCGCGCCAGCGCTGCTGCAGGTCCAGCACCAGTCGATCGTGGTCGCGGAACAGCGTGGCCGCCTGCACGTCGCCGATGCGCTCGACCAGCGTGGTCGAATCGCAAAGATCGGTGAGCAGCAGCGTGCGCAGCTGTGGCGCTTCGATCGAGGGGCGATGGGTCATCTCATTCATCGCGTCCTTCCCTCTCCATCGGCTCAGGCCGAAGTAAGTTCCATGTCGTGCCAATGCACGCGGTTGCCGCCCAGGCGCTTGGCCTGGTACAGCGCCGCGTCGGCGTGGGCGTATCCGTCGTTCCAGTCGCGCGTGGGGTCGATCAGGCAGGCACCGACACTCAGCGGGCACATCAGCGGCGTGCCGTGCGACATCTGCATCAGGCCCTGCGCGGTGGAGACGATGAAGTCCCCGAAGCGCATGACTTCATCGCGCTGGTCGCTTACCACCAGCAGGCAGAACTCGTCGCCGCCCAGGCGGCAGGCGAAGTCTTCTGGGCCGGCCACCGAGCGCAGGATGTTCGCCACGCCCTGCAGCACGCGGTCGCCGATGAGGTGGCCGTGGTCGTCGTTGACCTGCTTGAAGCGGTCGCAGTCCACCAGCAGCAGGCCCATGCTGCGGTGCGCGCGCAGTTCGCGGCGCTCCTGCATGTGCAGCGTGAGGCCGCGGCGGTTGTACAGGCGGGTGAGTTCGTCCGTGCGGACAAGCTCTTCGGTCTGGTTTAGCTGGTGCGTCGCGGTGTACAGGCTGTCCAGTGCGGACTGCAGTTCCTCGTTGCGGCGGCGCAGTCGGCGGATCAGGCTCTGTTCGTTCAGCACCACGCGCAGGATCGCCCGGCGCAGGAAGTACGACACCAGGCCGGGGTCGCGATCGACCAGGCGCTGGAATTCCTCGTGGCGCAGTTCGATCAGCAGGCCGTCGCTGGCGGCCACGGCATCGGCGCTGCGGACGTGGTCGCCAATCAGCAGGGCGAGTTCGCCGAAGAATTCGGAAGGTCCCAGCCGCTTGCCGACGAGGTCGTCGCCGAAATCCAGGTCCACGACACCGCGGGCGATGACGAACATCGTCGTGCCCAGTTCACCACGGCGGAACAGAAGCTGGCCGGCTTCGACACGGCGGGGGCGACCCAGTTCGGCGAACAGCTCGTATTCCGCTTCGGTAAGCACCGCCGTCGCCACATCCGCAGGCGCCACGCTCGACTTGCCGGAGTTGATGGAATCGCGCGTCCTGAGAGACGCCGCGCTGTCACGAGTCATCCAACGAGGGCCCAGTCCCTGGGGAGGCTGGAGAATAGCACCGGAATCTAGTGTGAAACGGCCTGCCGGCGCGGGACCGGACGCCCGGTGCTGAATGGGGTGAGGAGGCGCTGCTTGCGAACCACGGGTTCGCGCGCCTTCGAAGGCCCGGACGCTATGCGTTCGGGCCGGAAAGGTCGGGGCGAGCCGTGTAACGACACGCCTGCGCCATCTGGGCGAGCGCTGGTTTCCTGAAACGATGCCGGTGAATACGTAACTCCTCCCCAACCCTCCCCTGCGTTCGCAGGGGAGGGAGCTTTCTGGGGAGAGCGAGCTGAACGGTTAGGCAGCCGCAGCCCGCTTCTCGTGGAACTGCTCTTCCTCGGTCGAGCCCTTCAGCGCCACCGTCGAGGACTGCCCGCCCTGGATGGTCTGCGTCACTGCGTCGAAGTACCCGGTGCCGACCTCGCGCTGGTGCTTCACCGCGGTGAAGCCCTTCTCGGCGGCGGCGAACTCGGCTTCCTGCAGCTCGACGAAAGCGCTCATCTGGCGGCGCGCATAGCCGTGCGCCAGGTTGAACATGCCGTAGTTCAGGCTGTGGAAGCCGGCCAGCGTGATGAACTGGAACTTGTAACCGTAGGACGCGATTTCCTTCTGGAACTTCGCGATGGTCGCGTCGTCCAGGTTCTTCTTCCAGTTGAAGCTCGGCGAGCAGTTGTAGGCCAGCAGCTTGCCGGGGAACTTGGCGTGTATCGCCTCGGCGAACTTGCGGGCGAATTCCAGGTCCGGCTTGCCGGTTTCGCACCACACCAGGTCGGCGTACGGCGCGTAGGCGAGGCCGCGGCTGATCGCCTGGTCCAGGCCCTTGTTGGTCTTGTAGAAGCCTTCGATCGTGCGCTCGCCGGTGCAGAAGGGCTTGTCGTTGTCGTCGATGTCGGAGGTGATGAGGTCGGCGGCCTCGGCGTCGGTGCGCGCGACGATCAGCGTCGGCACGCCCATGACGTCGGCGGCCAGGCGCGCGGCGACGAGCTTCTCCACCGCCTCGCGCGTGGGCACCAGCACCTTGCCGCCCATGTGGCCGCACTTCTTCACGCTGGCCAGCTGATCTTCGAAATGCACGCCCGATGCGCCGGCTTCAATCATGCCCTTCATCAGCTCGAACGCGTTGAGCACGCCGCCGAAGCCGGCTTCGGCGTCGGCGACGATGGGCTGCAGGAAGTCCACATCGCCCGTGCCTTCCGCGCACTGGATCTGGTCGGCGCGCAGCAGCGTGTTGTTGATGCGGCGCACGACCTGCGGCACGGAGTTGGCCGGATACAGCGACTGGTCGGGGTACATCTCGCCGGCGATGTTCGCATCGGCCGCAACCTGCCAGCCGGACAGGTAGATGGCCTTCAGGCCGGCCTTCACCTGCTGCATCGCCTGGTTACCGGTGAGCGCGCCGAGGGCGTTGACGAACGGCTCGCTGTGCAACGAGTTCCAGAGCTTTTCAGCACCCAGCTTCGCGATGGAATGCTCCACCAGCACCGTGCCGCGCAGGCGCACGACGTCCTGCGGGCAGTACGGGCGCGTGATGCCGGCCCAGCGCGGGTTCGTGGCCCAGTCGTGGCGGAGTTGTTCGGCGGTATGCAGCGTGGTGCTCATGGCGGTGTTCCTTGTCGTATCGATGATGGGAAAGCGGAACAGCGGATTCGTACTGCGGATATCGGTGAGCGCTCAATCCAGCCGCGCGTAGGCGGGCAGCGTGAGGAAGTCTTCGAGCACGTCGGCATGCGTGAGTCGGTCGAGCACGCCGATGGCTTCGTTGATGCGGCTCCCGCCCGGAATGCGGGTGCGTTCACCCAGGCGCGAAGGGAGGTTGAGGAACGCGCGCTCAAGCAGCGCGAAGTCGACCGGCGTGCCATCGTCCAGGAACAGGCCCTCGCTATGCAGCCACTGCCACAGTTGCGTGCGCGCGATTTCCGCCGTCGCCGCGTCTTCCATCAGCCAGTGGATCGGCACGCAGCCGTTGCCGTCGAGCCACGCGGCGAGATAGCGCACGCACACCTCGACGTTGCCTTCGAAACCGGCGCGCGTGATCGTGCCGAGCGAAGGCTTGATGAGGTCGTCGCGCGTGACCCACACGTCCTCGCGCAGCACGTGACGCTGGTTCGGCGTGGGCATGCGCTCGTCGAAGATCTGCTTTGCCAGCGGAATCAGCGCCGGATGCGCCACCCACGTGCCGTCATGCCCCGCGGTGACTTCGCGCAGCTTGTCGGCGCGCACCTTCGCGAGTGCGGCTTCGTTCGCGTCCTCGTCGCTGCTGATCGGAATCTGCGCCGCCATGCCGCCCATCGCGTGCGCGCCGCGCTTGTGACAGGTCTGGATCAGCAGTTCCGAGTACGCCTTCAGGAACGGCTGCGTCATCGTCACCTGCGCGCGTTCGGGCAGCACCTTGTCGCGATGCGCGCGGAAGGTCTTGATGTACGAGAACACGTAGTCCCAGCGGCCGCAGTTCAGGCCGGCGATGCGCGTGCGCAGCGCGTGCAGGATCTCGTCCATCTCGAACACCGCCGGCAGCGTCTCGATCAGCACGGTGACCTTGAGCTGCCCCTGCGGCAGGCGCAGTTCGCGTTCGATGTGGTCGAGCACGTCGTTCCACAGCTGCGCCTCTTCCATCGACTGCAGCTTGGGCAGGTAGAAGTACGGGCCACGGTCCAGTGCCGTGAGCTCGCGCGCGTTGTGGAAGGCGAACAGGCCCAGGTCGAACAGGCTTGCCGACATCGGCACGCCATCGACGAGCACGTGCTTCTCGTCCAGGTGCCAGCCGCGCGGGCGGACCATCAGCACCGCCTGCTCCTCGAACGGACGCAGCGCATAGTGCTTGCCGGTCTCAACCGCAGTGAACTCGAGCGTGCCGCGCACGGCATCGATCAGCGCGCGCTGTCCGGCGATGAGGTTCGGCCACGTCGGCGCGGTGCTGTCCTCGAAGTCGGCCATGTAGACCTTCGCGCCGGAGTTGAGCGCGTTGATGACCATCTTCGGATCGACCGGCCCGGTGATCTCGACGCGGCGGTCCAGCAGCGCCTTCGGCAGCGGGGCGACCTTCCAGTCGCCGGCGCGGATGGCCTTGGTGTCGTCGCGGAAGTCCGGCAGGCCGCCGGCGTCGAAGAACGCCTGGCGTTCGCCACGGGCCTTGAGGCGGGCCTGGCGGACGGACTCGAAGCGTGCGTGCAGGCCGTCGAGGAAGGCCAGGGCGGCCGGCGTCAGTATGTCCGCCTGGCCGGGGGCCTGTGCGATGACCTCGATGCCCGCTTGCTTGAGTGGCTGCGCCATGACTGCCGACATGCTGTAACTCCGTGGTAACCGTGGGGAGCCACCATGCGCTGGCGTTTGTTATTTGACAATGAAGGTTTATCAATGCATACCATTAGGTAAGCTAATACGAGTTGCAACCAATGAGCTCCAGCCCTTCCAGCACGCCCCGCTTCGCCTATAAAGGCGACCGTTTGAAGCCGCTTCGCGCCTTCTGCCAGACGGCGCGACTGGGCTCGGTCTCACGCGCCGCGGAGGCGCTGTACCTCAGCCAGCCGGCCGTGACCCTGCAATTGCAGGCGCTGGAACGGGAACTGGGGGTTCGCTTGCTGGAGCGCAGCGGGCGCCGCATCGCGCTGACGCGCGAGGGCCAGGAGCTGTATGACCTCGCCCGCCCGCTGGTCGAGGGCATGGATGGCCTGGACGCGGCGTTCCACGAGCGGATCCGCGGGCTGGATGCGGGCGAGCTGAATGTCGCCGCGGGCAGCTCGACCATCCTCTACCTGTTGCCCCGGATCGTGGAGGCCTTCCGCGCCGCGCACCCGGAGGTTCGGTTGAGCCTGCACAACGTCACCGGCGCCGGCGGCCTGGACCTGCTGCGTTCGGACGGCGTGGACCTGGCCGTGGGGTCGATGCTCGATGTACCGGCGGACCTGAGCTACGAGCCGGTCTACCGCTTCGAGCCGATGCTGATCACGCTGCGCGACCATCCGCTGGCGCAGAAGTCGTCGATCACGCTGGAGGACCTGTCGCCCTACGGCCTGATCCTTCCGCCACAACGGCTTACGACGTATCGCCTGATCGACCTGGTGTTCCAGCAGAACCGCGTGCCTTACACCGTGGCGCTGGAGGTCGGCGGCTGGGAGGTCATCAAGCAGTACGTGGCGATGGGGCTGGGCATCAGCATCGTCACCGCGATCTGCCTGACCGAGGCCGATCGCGAACGGCTCTCCGCCCGTTCGCTGGCCGAGTATTTCCCGTCACGCACCTACGGCGTGGTGGTCCGCAAGGGGAAATATTTGTCCCCGCAGGCGCGGGCATTTGTGGAACTTATAAAGCCGGCGCTGTTCGAGCGCGGCGATTATTACTCGACCGGTCAATCCGAGCGTTGACGTTCAAGCACCGATCAGCGACCTCACTGACACGTGAGCGTCACGCGTCGTGGTTCTTGCCCTTCGAAATGCTGCGGTACCACTCGCGGATGCGCGCCACGTCCGACTCGTAGTGGTCGGTCAGTTCGAACGGCGCGCCGATGCCGATGGTCCGGCGTCCGTAATGGAAGTACGCCGGCACGACTGGCACGGCGGCGGCCTTGGCGATGCGCCAGAAGCCCGGCTTCCACTTCTCCACGACCTTGCGCGTGCCTTCCGGTGCCAGCCCGTACCAGAAGCGGTCGGCGCTGCGGATCATCTGCGCCGCCTGCTCGACCACGCCCTGCGCGGCCTTGCGGTTCACCGGGATCACGCCGAGCCACCTCAGGACCGGGCCCATCACCGGGATCTTCAGCAGCGTGTCCTTGCCCAGGACCTTCAGGTCCAGGCCCGTCGCCATCAGCACCGCGAAGCCCCACACGCCATCCCAATTGGACGAATGCGGCGCGCCGATCAGCACCACCTTGGGCAGATCGGGGAAGGCCCCTTCCATGCGCCAGCCGCCGAGCCGGAGGATGGAGCGCCCGATCCAGCGGACGAATGCGTGGCGGCGGGCGCGCGGTGCGCTGGGCGGCAACGACAGCACCCGGGAAACGGCTTCGGACATGACCCCTCTTCGAATAACGGTGGTTCGGTACGGCCCGTCGAGGGCTCTTGGTTTGGTTCAGTCCCAGTCGCGCTGGGTCCGACCGCGCTTGATCGTACCGCGTTCGCGCTTTCCGCTGAGCCGGCGTTCCTTCGACGCACGCGTCGGACGGGTCGCGATGCGGGGCGCCGCGACCACCAGGCCGCCCGCGATGAAGGCCGCCAGCCGCTCGCGCGCGTCCTCTCGATTACGTTCCTGCGTGCGGAACCGCTGCGCGCTGATCACCAGCACGCCCTCGTCGGTGATGCGCCGGTCGCGTTTGGCCAGCAGCCGTTCGCGCAGCGGCTCGGGCAGCGACGGCGAGGTGGCGATGTCGAACCGCAACTCGACCGCCGTGGCGACCTTGTTGACGTTCTGCCCGCCCGGCCCGGACGAACGCACGAAACGCTCGACCAGTTCGGCATCGGGGATCGACAGACGGGGCGTGATCTCGAGCATGGGGCGCGACTTTAGCCGAATCGGGACGCGGGTTCGTCGAACACCGCCGCTCCCGGCGGTCTACTCGTTCGAGAACCCGTCGAACAACGCCAGCGCCTTCGCGAACTCCGCATCGACCGGCGCCGCCACGTCCACGCGCGCACCGGTGGCCGGATGCACGAACGCGAGCCTGCGTGCGTGCAGCAACATGCGATGGATGCCCATCATGCGGAAGTTGCGGTTGTGGCGACCGTCGCCGTGGCTGGTGTCGCCGATCAAGTGGTGCGACAGGTGCTTGAGGTGCCGGCGGATCTGACGGAAGCGCCCGGTGTCGAGCGTCGCGCTCAGCAGCGCGTAGCGCGAGGTCTCGAAGCCCGCCGACGGCATCGACAGCTCCGCCGTGGCCAGTCTCGTGAAATGCGTTATCGCCGGCTTCTTCAGCGGCTTGCCTGGGCCGCCGTCGAGCGGATGGTCAACGGTGAACGCCTCGTCCGGCCAGCCGCGGCAGATGGCCCAGTAGTCCTTCTCGACTTCGCGCGACATCAGGACCTTGCCGAGCGCGGACGCGGTTTCCCGATCGAACGCGAGCAGCAGGCAGCCGCTGGTCGCGCGATCGAGCCGGTGCACGAGGAAGATCGGCCGGCCGAACTGCTCGCGCAGGCGGTCGGCCGCGAAGTCGGTCTCGCCGCGGGCCAGCGCGCTGTCATGAACCATGAGGCCAGCGGGCTTGTTGACGATGGCGAGGGTGTCCTCGGCGTGGATCACCTCGAGCGGCGGCAGCGCATCGGCTACAGGCTCGACGGACACTTCAGCGCCCACGCGGCCACGCCGCGAGCAACGCCCACACGCCGCCCAGGCCCGCGATCCATGCCGACGCCGGCACCGACCACAGGCGCGGGCCACCCGCTTCCAGGCCGTAGAGCACGGCCGCGCAGATCAGCAGGCCCACGCCCAGCACGGCGGCGACCGCCTTGCGCTGTGCCATGCGGATGGTCTTGTTGAGTGCCGCCAGATCGCGCGAACGCAGGTTCAACTCATGCTTGCCTTCCACCTGCTGGGTCAGCCAGGCGTGAAGCAGGCGCGGCATCTCCGGCGCGTGCGTGACCAGCTCCGGCAGTCGCTTGCGGAATTCCGTCGCCAGGCGCTGCGGGCTGTATCGCTCCACCAGGATGCGCTGCAGCACCGGGCGCGCGACGGCCCAGATGTCCAGCTTCGGGTCCAGCAGACGGCCAACACCTTCGATGTTCAGCAGCGTCTTCTGCAGCAGGATCAACTGCGGCTGCAGCGTGAGCTCGTAACGCTGCGCGGTGCGGAACAGCTTGAGCAGCACCTCGGCCAGCGAGATCTCGCTCAGCGGCCGCGTGAAATATGGCTCGCACACGGCGCGCGCGGCGGCTTCGAGTTCGTCGATGCGGATGTGCGAGGGCATCCAGCCCGCGCGCACGTGCAATTCGGCGATGCGGCGGTAATCGCGGTTGAAGATCGCCATGAAATTTTCGGCGAGGTAGTACTGGTCCTCGTCCGAAAGCTGGCCGACGATGCCGAAATCCAGCGCGATGAAGCGCGGGTTCGCGCGTCGCGCAGGATCGCTGTCCACCCAGATGTTGCCGGCGTGCGCATCGGCGTGGAAAAAATTGTCGCGGAAGACTTCGGTGTAGAACACGCGCACGCCCTTGGCGGCGAGCGCGCGGCGATCGATGCCGGCGGCGTCGAGCGCGGCGATGTCGTCCGACGGAATGCCGTACACGCGTTCCAGCGTCAGCACGCGTTCGGCGGTGTGCGACCAGATCACCTCCGGCACGTACAGATCGTCGCTGTCCTGCCAGAAACGACGCAGCACGCTGGCGTTGGCGCCTTCGCGTTGCAGGTCGAGCTCGGCCGCGAGCGTGTTCTCGATTTCCTCCACGATCGCGTGCGGACGGATCTTGTCGGCGGCCGGATGCGTGCGATTGACGACGCCCGCCACCGCCTTCAGCAGCGCGATGTCGCCTGCGATCTGCTTCTCGATGTCCGGGCGCAGCACCTTCACCACGACTTCGCGCGAAACGCCGTTCGCATCCGGCGGCAGCGTTGCGGCATGCACCTGCGCGATGGATGCCGACGCCAGCGGCGTGGTGTCGAACTGCGCGAAGGCCGTGCTGACCGGCAGCTGCAAGGCGTTCTCGACGATCGCACGCGCCGCTTCGCCGTCGAACGGCTTCACGCGGTCCTGCAGCAGCGCGAGTTCCTCGGCCACATCCGGCGGGACCAGATCGCGTCGCGTCGAGAGGATCTGTCCGAACTTGACGAAGATGGGCCCCAGTTCCTGCAACGCCATGCGCAGGCGCGCGCCGCGCGACAGCTTTGCGACTTCGCTCGATGCGCGTGGCACGAAGGGACGGGCGAGTTTCAGCCAGCCTGCGACGGGCGTGTCGTCGAGCAGGTCGTCCAGTCGATAGCGCAGCAGTACGCGACCGATGCGCCACGCGCGGAAGACCGGCTTCATGCCGCGCCCCCGGCGCGCACGCGCAGGCGCGATACGCGCGCGGCCATGCGCTCTACGTCGTCACGCAAGGTGTCGACGTCGTCGTGGAAGGCGTTGAGTTCCTCGCGCGCAACGACATCGCGCGACTCCTCGGTGACGAATTCGGCGGCGTTCGTCGCGAACGCGCCGGCCGCGCCGCGCGCGTGGCGAAGGCCGGCAGCGACGGTGTTTGCGACCTGCACGCCGACGATTTCGCCGAACACGCGCACGAACGGTTGTTGCCAGTCGGGATCGAACCGCTCGGCCAGGCGTTGCAGGCGTCGCGCCAGATCGGCGTCGCCCTCGATGCGCATCTTGCCGACCGGCGGCGCATCGTCGTTGCGCAGGAACGGCAGCTGCGAGAGCAGGCCGCCCAGCGTGGCGCGCACGGAAAGATCGGGTTCGTCTTCGGCGACCGGTCCGACTTCCAGCCGTTCACCCGCCACCCGGACCTGCAAGGCCAGCGCGGGCGCGGACAGGCGCAGCACGACGCGGCGTCCGTCGAGGGCGCGCAACTGGTCGCGGGTTTCGGGATCGAGCGCGAGGGCGCGGTTGAGGGCGGTTTCAAGGGCGCGCCCGGCCAGCGGCTTCAGTGCGGCCAATGGCGAGGAGGTCGGGTCGGTCATGCGGTCATTGTAGCCGCGCCCCGGACCCGGTCTTCGCATCGACCCCGTGCGCGGACGGCCCCATCGAAAGGGCCGCCCGGCGCAGGAGTTACAGGTTCAACTCAGGGTTCAAGCCGATATGGCGTGGTCAGACCCTGCGGCCGCGCAGCATCGAGATGACGGCCAGCACCAGGAACACGACGAACAGGATCCAGGCGATGTTGCTGGCGGCGCCGGCGATACCGCTGAAGCCGAGGACCGCGGCGATGATCGCGATGACGAAGAAGATGACAGCGTAGCTAAGCATCGGTGCACTCCGTGGCGCGGTGCGCCTGACTGGGTGGAATCGATGCTAGGCACGGGGCAGTCGGCAAAAAGTGACGATCGCAACGTCTACGCCGGCGTTGTGCAGGCCGCCTTCAGTCGGGTGAGTCCCTCGTGAATGCTTACTGCCGGCACATAGCCGAAATCGCGTCGCGCGGGCGCCATGTCGTACCAGTGCGTCGTGCTCAACTGCTCGGCCAGGAAGCGGGTCATCGGCGGTTCGCCCTTCAATGGCAGCGCATGCCACAGGCCTTCGCACACGACACCGGCCGCATAGGCGACGCCGAAGGGAATCGTCTTGTCGACCTGCGGCGCACCGGCGGCGCCGAGCAGGCCGTTGACGATCTCGCGCACGGTGCGCGGTTCACCGTTGCTGATGAAGTAAGCCCGCCCCGCGCACGCCGCGCCCGGAGCGAGGTGCTCGAACGCATCGAAGTGCGCCTGCGCGGCGTTGTCGACGTAGGTCGTGTCGATGCGGTTGTTACCGTCGCCGACGAAACGCAGGCGGCCGGCCTTGGCGCGTTCGACCAGGCGCGGCAGCAACTGGTTGTCGCCCACGCCCCAGATCAGGCGCGGCCGCAGCGAAACGGTCGCGAGCGTGGCGTCGTTGGCGGCGATGACGAGCTTCTCGGCGACCTGCTTCGTCGCCGCATAGGGCGCCTTCAGGTGATCGCCATAGGGCACCGTGTCGGCGGTGCCGCCTTCGACCGGATGCGTCTTGCGATGCGTGACGCTCGGCGTGGAGGTGTAAACCAGGCGGCCGATGCCGTGCGCGCGGCAGGCGTCGATGACGTTCTGGGTGCCGACGACATTGGCCAGGTGGTAGCTCTCGTAGCTGTCCCAGGCGCCGGCTTTCGCGGCGTTGTGGAAGACGGCATCGCAGCCGGTGGCCGCGGCGATCACCGCATCGCGCTGGGCGAGGTCGCCCTGCACCTGCGTCACGCCGAGGCGGTCGAGCGCGTCGTACCGGCCGCGGTTGAAGCTGACGACTTCGTGGCCGCGCTCGCGCAACCCGCGGCACAGCACCTGCCCGAGGAAGCCGCCGCCACCGGTCACCAGGATCTTCATCGGGCTTCTCCGCGCAAAGGGGTCACACGATAACGGGGCCGGGGGCCGGTTCCAACGGGCCGCCCATCCGGCACGACATGATGGCGAAACACGGCCTTCATGATTCTTCATCCGCATTTCAGGCGCTTCATCGACGCCTTGGCGCCAATGGCGGCTCCCACCACGGAGCCTACGAATGCGCCCCCTGTTCGCCCTTCCGCTTTTCGTCCTTCTCATCGGCTCGACCGCGTTCGCCGCTCCACCCCCGCCGCCGGCCCTGGACGACGGCTGGCCCGTCGCCGATGCCGGACGGGACGGCTGGAACGCCGCGACCCTCTCCGCAATGGAAACCGCCATCGCCACCGGCCAAGCACCGGACACTTCGAGCGTGCTGATCGCCCGGGATGGCCGCCTGGTCTACGAGCGTTACTTCGGGCAGGGCGGGCGCGACGTGCTCAACGACACCCGCTCGGCGACCAAGTCCGTCACCGCCCTGCTGGTCGGTGCGGCGGTCGACCGCAAGCTCATCGATGGTGCGCAGGCGCCGGTCTACGGCTTCTTCGCCGATCGCCACTGGCGCAACGACGATCCGCGCAAGGCCCGCTTCACCGTCGAGGACCTGCTGACGATGAGCTCGCAATGGGAATGCGACGACGAAAACCAGTTCTCGGCGGGCAACGAGGAGCGCATGTACCTCAGCGAGGACTGGACGCAGTTCGCGCTCGACCTCCCCATCAAGGGCTACGCGCCATGGATGAAGCGCCCGGAGGACAGCCCGCACGGTCGCGCGTTCTCGTACTGCACCGCCGGTGCGTTCCTGCTGGGTGCCGTGGTCGAGCGCGCCAGTGCGAAGCCACTGGCGAGCTTCGCGCGCGAGTCGCTGGAAGCACCGCTCGGAATTCGCCAGAGCCAATGGCAGCGTTCGTCCGAAGGCGTGGGGATGGGCGGCGGCGGCACGCGGTATCGCAGCCGCGACCTGGCGAAGCTCGGGCAGCTGCTGCTCGACGGCGGCCGCTGGAACGGAAAGCAGGTGATCTCCGCCGACTGGATCCGCGCCATGACCACCGTGCATGCGCAGGCACGCGACGACGCCGATTACGGGTACCTGCTGTGGCGCTTCCGCTTCGACGTGCGCGGCACGCAGCGCGACGCGTGGGCGATGTCGGGCAACGGCGGCAACTACGTGTTCGTGGTGCCGTCCGAACGCCTCGTCGCCGTGGTCACGCGCTCGCGCTACAACCAGCGCGACATGCACGCGCAGTCGCAGCGTCTGATGTCGGAGTACATCCTCAAGGCGCTGCCGTGATCTCAAGGCCGCGCGCCCGCACGGCGTCGCGTTCGCGCGCGATGGCCGTATCGATGGCGGCGGTGACCTCGGCGAAGCGGGGCGATCCGCGCAGGTGCGCCAACAGGGGCGTGGTTCGCAGGTACGCGGCATCGCGATAGCCCATCGCGACGGCATCGAGAAGCGTGGCGATCGCGGCCTCGCGATCGCCCGCGGTTTCCAGCAGCAGCGCGGCATCGATTCCGTCGAACGGATCGCTTCCGTCGTGCAGGCCGGCGCGAAGCGATTCGGCCCTCGCGCGCAGCGTGGCGGCGGGCGGTCGCACTTCGGCCAGCGCCCACTGCGCGCTGAGCGCGAAGCTTCCCTGGGGACGCAGTGCCTGCGCGCGAGCCGCTTGCTGCCGTGCCGCATCGCGATCGCCGCGCAACCACGCCAGTTCCGCCGCGAGCAGATGCAGTCCAGCGTGATCGGTGCCCCGCGCCATCGCCTCGTCGAGGGCGGCCTGCGCTTCGGCATTGCGCCCATGGCGCATGAGGAACGACGGCCACGCGAGGTTCGAGAACACGTTGTCCGGATACAGCTGGAAGCTGCGGCGATAACGCGATTCGGCCGCGGCGGTGTAGCCGAGCAGGTCGAGGTTGCTCGCGATCTGTATCTGCAGGAATCGCACGCGCGACGGGTCGCGCACGCCGAGGTTGGCGGCGAGCGCGTCGGCCACGCGCCCGCGCCGTTCGTACAGATAGGCCGCCGAAGCGCGGTTGCTGTCGCTGGATGGATCCAGCGACAGCGCGCGCTCGTAACCGCGCAGCGCGTCGTCGATGCGACCACGGCAGTCGAACGAGTATCCCAGTGCCGCGTGCGCCGCGGCACTGCGCGGATCGGCGGCGATGACGCGTTCGGCCATTGCCTGCGCGCGGTCGAGCTGCGCTGCATCGCCGTTGTAAAGGCACGCGTCCGCACTGAACGCGCGGCTGAGCCCGATCATCGCGTCGCGGTCGTCCGGTGCCTCTTGCAGGCGCTGGCGATACAGCGCGATGGCGCGCTCGTTGTCGTCGTGCTGGCCGATGCCGGCGTAATACAGCGCGCGCTGGAGCACGGCGGATTGCGGGGGCGGCGGCGCGGCGGCGCGCCGCTGCGTCCACCACGCAATCACACCGATGGCCACCAGGACGACCGCCATGCACGCGAGCACGAGGCCACGCTTCGGGCGCCTGACAGGCGCGGCGCCTTCCTGCGCTGCATCGATCCGCCGCGGCGCCATGCACAGCTGGTAGCCGCGCCCGCGCACCGACCGCAGGTACCGCGAACTGCGGCCATCGTCGCCCAGCGCCTGGCGCAGCAGGCGCACGCGCTGGGTGACGGTTTCCTCGTTCACCACCGCCGGCGCCCAGACGCGTTCGATCAGTTCATCGAAGCCGACGACGCGCTGGCCCTGTTCGAGCAGGAATTCGAGCAGGCGGAAGCTCAGGCCACTGACGTCCAGAACGGTGCCGTCACGCTCCACACGCTGGTGCGGCACGTCGATGAGCAGATCGTCGAGCCGGTAGCGCGCGGTCATGCGTCAGCGCACCCGGCTCGACGCCCAGACGGCGAGCTTCTCGCGGCCGATCTTGGCGTTGTGGCGGATGTCGACCGGGAATTTCGGGTGGCGCAGGAATGTATCGACGCCTGCGGTGTGCGCATGGTGCGACCCGATGGCGCGCAGTTCGCGTTCGATGCGGGGCCATTCGCGCGCGTCGATGCCGCCGGCCAGTTCAACGCAAAGCACCGGTCGCTGCGCGCCCATCGCACCGATGCCGACCAGCGCGGTGCGGCGCACCTGTGCGTGCGTGTTGAACACCGGCTCGACCTGTTCGGTGTACAGCGGGCCCTGCGCGGTTTCAACGCGATGCGTCTTGCGCCCGCAGAACCAGAGCCGGCCCTCAGCGTCGAGATAGCCCACGTCGCCCATGCGATGCACGACGCGCTCGCTACCGTCGGCGAGGGGTTCGCGGATCTTCGCCGCCTTCGTCTGCGCGGGGCGATTGAAGTAGGTGTCGGTCGCGGTGGGACCGGCCACGGTGATTTCGCCGACGAGGCCGGCGCCCACGATGCGCGCGTCATTCCAGTGCTCGATCACCTCGTCGGTGATTGCGATGATGCGCACTTCGTTGCGTGCCACCGCACGGCCGACGCACGTGCCGGCGCCGCTTTCGGTCGCCTCGCGCGTGGATTGCAGCTCGCGGCTTTCGATCACCGCGACGGGCAGGCATTCGGTTGCGCCGTACGGCGTCCAGAAGCCGGCACCTTCGGGCAGCAGTTCGCGCATCTTCGCCACGACATCGGCCGGCACCGGTGCGCCGGCGGACGTCACGCGCTTCACCGTCGGCAGCTTCTCGCCGAAGTTCGCCAGCACCGCCATCAACGCCGGTGAGCCGAAGAGCTGGTCCACGCCGAATCGCGCTATCGCGTCGTGCAACTTGCGCGGATCGGCCAGCGCGGGCTTGGTCGGATCCATGTCGGGAATGATCGACGTCAGCCCGAGGGCGGGATCGAACAGCGCAAACGGCGGGAAGGTCGGCAGATCGATACCACCGGCCTCGATGTCCAACGCATCGCGCAGCATCGCGATCTGCGCGACGAAATGGCGATGGCGATACACCACGCCCTTCGGCACGCCCGTGGACCCGCTGGTGAAGAGGATCGCAGCGATATCGTCCGGCTCCGTCGCGGCGAGTTGCGAGCCTGCGTTGGCGCCTTCGTCTTCGATCTGCGCGAGCGTCGCGTCGCTCAACCATGCGCGCGCGCCGGTGGTGATGCGGATGCGCGCGGATGTCGCCCAGCGCAGCACGACACGCGCGACATGCGCCAGCGGAATGCCGATGAAGGCCTCTGGCGCAGCTTCATCCAGGCACTGCTTCAGCGCGCGCTTGTCGATGCCAGGATCGACCAGCACCGGCACCGCGCCGGCCTTGAACAGGGCGAACATGAGCAGGAAGAAGTCCGGCGACGGCCGCACCATCACCACGGTGCGGGTGCCGCGCACGATCCCGCGCCGCGCCAGCCCGGCGGCGATGGCGTCGCTGCGGACGTCCAGGTCGCGGTAGGTGAGAGTCACGTCGAAGCGGGCCATTCCGTCGGGACCGCGCGTGCCTGGACAGCGCATGGCGACGCGGTCGGGGAAGCGGGCGGCCAGCCCGGGCAGGGTCGCGGCGATGTTGCACACGTCAGTCATGCCTGCATTTTCACCTGAACCGGGCCGCGCTTGCCCCGTTGGGCTTGCGCCGGGCGTGCAAAGCCTCAGAATTCCGCACCCGGCCGACGATTGCCGGACCTCGTGACGGTCCTTCCATGCATCACCCCTGCCTGACCTGCGGCGCCTGCTGCGCCTTCTTCCGCGTGAGTTTCCACTGGTCGGAAGCCGAGCCCTCGCTTGGCGGGCAGGTTCCGCCCGAACTTACCGAAACCCTGCGTACGCACGAGCGCGTGATGCGCGGGACCTCGCAGTCGAACCCGCGCTGCGTCGCGCTGGATGCGGATATCGGACGCTACAGCCGCTGCACGATCCACGACCGACGCCCCTCCGTGTGCGCGCTGGTGCCTGCGTCGTGGGAATTCGGGCAGGCCAGTGCGCAATGCGACAAGGCGCGCCTGGCGCATGGGCTTGCGGTGCTCACGCCCGAGGATTGGGTCGGCGTGGATGAGGAAGAGAAGAATCCTTTGCCGGAGGTTTGAAGCACTCACGGCCGCTCTGACCTAAAGCGGATTCGAATCCAGGAACGCGCGCATCCTGGGCACCAGCACGTCGGCCTTGTCTTCCAGCACGTAATGCCCCGCGTCCTCGAACGCGTGTACCTGCGCGTTCGGCAACGCGTCGGTGAAGCCCTTCAGGAAGTGCTTGTCGAACACGAAATCGCGCAAGCCCCATGCGATGAACGCCGGACGGTCGGCGTATTCGGGCAGCTTGCGACCCATGGCCTGCACCAGCGGCCAGGCGGCATCGCCTTCGCGCAGCGGAATGTCCTGCACGAAACGCGAGGTGGCGATGCGGTTCGCCCAGTTGTCGTACGGCGCGACATACGCGCGGCGCACGTCGGCGGGCATCTTCTTCTCGACGCCGACATACGAGGCCACCGACGAGAACGCGTTGAGCCCGCGGATCAACAACGTGCCCAGGCCCGAATCGCGCCCGAACTTCAGCGACTTCGGCAGCGGTTTGCTCGAAGGCAGCGGGAAGGAACCGGTGTTGGTGACGATGAGACGACGGATACGCGCGGAGTGCTTCACGCCCCAGCCGAAACCGATGCCGCCGCCCCAGTCGTGCACCGCGAGGGTGACATCGCCGGCGATGCCCAGATGGTCGAGCAGCGTTTCCACGTCGTCGATGCGCGACTGCAGCGTGTAGCGATAGCGGTCGTCCGACGGCTTGTCGGACAGGCCCATGCCGACGTGGTCCGGGACGATGCAGCGGTAGCGATCGCGCAGACCAAGGACCAGCTTGCGCCAGTAGAAGCTCCACGACGGATTGCCGTGCAGCATCACCACCACTTCGCCATCGCGCGGGCCTTCGTCGAGATAGCTCATCGCGATGCCGGGCCGCACGTCGAAGCGCTGCGGCGTGAAGGGGTAATCGGGCAGTGGCAGGTGGATCGTCATCGGGTTTTCCTGCGAGTCACTCCGGCGAGGCCGGATCCAGTCGCTCTGCAACGTCGCGGGTCGCCGCGTTCGTGCCGATGACGTCGTGTTGTTCCAGGTGATTGTGCCGTGCGCGACATCATCGGCGCCGGACAAGAAAAACCCGGCACGCGGCCGGGCTCTTCGGTGTTTCGTGCGCGCCGCTTACCAGACCACTTCGGCCATCGAGCAGTTCAGGCCCGAGCCAATGCCGAGCAGCGCGATGCGCGTGCCCTTCTTGACGCGGCCGCCCTCACGCAGCTTGCTCAGCACGATCGGCACCGACGCCGGGCCGATGTTGCCGTGCTCGCCGAAGATGGTCAGCACCTTCTTGGGGTCGATGCGGAACGCCTTGAGGAAGGCCTTGGTGTGGGCCTTGCTGACCTGGTGGATGACGAACTCGTCGAGTTCCTCCACCACCCAGCCCAGCGCGGCGCGCGCAGCGGTGAACGTCTTCTGGCCAAGCTTGAGGCCTTCGATCATCAGCATGCGGCCATCGGCGATCATGCGGTCGTGCACGAGGTCGCCGCGGCACAGCTGGTTCCACTCGGTGGCCGAGCGGGTGACGCTGCCACGGTAACGCGGCGCGCCCGGGGCGAGCTCGCTGCGCGCCAGCACCATCGCGGCGGCGCCACTGCCCAGCGTCAGGGTGGCCATCTCGTCGCGGAACTGCTCTTCGGTAACGTCGTCGCGGCTAAGGCGGTCGAGCGTCTTCTCGTAGGCCAGCTCGGCGGTTTCGCCGTTGACGACCAGCGCGTAGTCGATCTCGCCGCGCTCGATCATGCGGCTGGCGATGTCCATGCCATTGAGGAACGCGAGGCAGGCGTTGGCGACGTCGAAGTTCTGGCAGGTATCGGGCAGGCGCAGGTTGCCGGACACGATGGACGCCGTCGACGGCTCCAGGTAGTCGCGGCTCACCGAGGTGTTGACCAGCAGGCCGACGCGGTCGGCGTCGATGCCGGCATCGGCCAGCGCCTTGACGCCAGCGAGCGTCGCGGCGTCCGAGGCTTTGACCTCGCCGTCCCACAGGCGACGTTCGCGAACGCCGGCTACTTCCTCAAGCACGTTGTACTTGATGCCGAGACGGTCGAGCGTCGGCTTGAGACGGGCGTGGATCTCGTCCGAGGTCAGCCGGCGGGGTGCATCGATATGAGCAAGACCGGCGATGGCAACGTGCTGGAACAACATGGGCGGCTGACCGGAAACGGAAAAGAACACGCCATGTTAACGCTTAATTCCTTTCCTCCGCCATCCGGTTGCGTATGGTTCCCCCTTCCCGCCGACAGGCGGCCGGAAGGGGTTAAGCGGTGTGAAGGCTCAGCCGCCGATGGGGTAGGTCTGGGCGCTCGCGGCGGCCGGCCGGGCGGCCGGAGCCGCGGCGCCACGGTTGGCGCCGCAGCGCCAGGCGGCGAAGCGCTGCGAACCGTTGAGCGGGCCGCCCATGGGCTGCACGGTGTCGGCCTGCAGGCCGATGGCTTCATTGCGCGCCAAGGTTTCCAGCTCCTCGCGGACCCGCAACTGGTTACGCTCGTAGAAGGCGACCTTGTTCTTGACGGTCACTTCGACTTCGCCGCGCTTCTCGCAACCGGCCGGCGGGCCGTTGCCGTCAATCACGCGCACCGACGCTCCGCCCGGGGCCATGTCCACCCAGGTACAGCCGCCGGCGAGCAGCGCCGAGACCAGAACCAAACCCACCATCGACTTGCGCATCGTTACCCCGTGATCGCGCGACACCGTTGCCGCGCATGAATGGACGGGCGCGATTGTCGCCGCACCCGCCACCGTTGTGAACGCCAGGCGGTGAACCGCGACTGAGGCCGTCGTCGCGGTTTGCCGTTTCTGCCAGAGGCGGCGTCACGAAAAGGCGATGGCGCGGGAGCGAGCGGAAGGTCAGGGCTTCGACGTCACCTTGTTGCCGTCCGCATCGAGGACCTGCACGTCGCCGAGGTTCAGCGCGCGCACCGGCTTCTCGATCTGCTTGAGGTCGCCGACCACCACCCAGGTGAGCGCGTTTGGATCGATCGTCGCAGCGGCTGCCTTCACCTGCTCCGGCGTGAGCGCTTCGATCTGCGCCTTGCGCTTGAACACGTAGTCGTCCGGGCGGTCGTAGCGGACGATGCCGCTGATCGAGCCCATCACCGCGGAGGCGGTTTCGAACGCGCCCGGCAGGCTGAGGATCTCGGTCGCCTGGATCTTCGCGACTTCCACCGGCTTCGGCGGCGCCTTGCCGCTGGTGTAGTCGGCGATCTCGCGGTGCAGCTCCTTGAGCGAATCGGCCGTCTTGTCGATCTGCACCGGCGCGAAGGCCATCCACGGCCGCTGGCCCAGCGCGTTGGCGGAGAAGCTGTAGGCGCCGTAGGCCCAGTGCTTGTTCTCGCGCAGGTTCATGTTGAGGCGCGAGGAGAACTCGCCGCCCAGGACCGAGTTGGCGATGTCGAAGCGGACCGAATCGGCGTCCTTCGTGGACGGCACGACTTCGCCGGCAAAGATGTTGGCCTGCACGCCACCGGGCTGGTCGATCAGGTAGACGCGCGGCTTGGCGGGGCGCGCAACCTCGCCGATCTGCGGACGCGCCGGGGCGTCGCCCGCCGCCTTCCAGTCGCCCAGGTGCTTGTCGAGCAGCGGGACGATTTCCTTCAGCGTGGTGTCGCCGACGACGATGAGCGTCGCGCCGTCCGGACGCACCCAGTCGCGGTGGAAAGCGACCAGGTCATCGCGCGTCAGCGAGGCGATGGAGTCTTCGGTGCCGCTGCCGCTGAACGGAATCGCGTACGCGTGGCCCGCGCCGTACAGCAGCGGCGGCAGCACACGCATCGCGGCGCCATTCGGACGCGCCTTCTCCTGCTTGATGCCGGCGAGCCACGACGCCTTCACGCGGTCGATTTCCTTCTGGTCGAAACGCGGCTCACGAAGCATCCTGGCGAACAGCGCAACGGAGGGATCGAGATTCTCCCGGAGTGCCGACAGGTACGCCTTGCCACCGTCCAGCGATGCGCCGGCGCCCAGGTTGGCGCCCAGCGATTCGGCGCGGTCGCCGAACGCCAGCGAGTCCAGCTCGCCCGCGCCCTCGTCCATCATCCCCATCGCGAAGCTCGACGTGCCCAGCTTGCGGCCCTGGTCGGCGCTGAAGCCGCCGGCGAACTCGTAGCTCATCTGCACCACGGGAATGTCGTGGCGCTCGGCCAGGATGACCGTGGTGCCGTTCCTGAGTGTCGCCCGCTGCAGCGACGGGAACTTCAGGTCCGGGAACTGGCTCGTCTTCGGCACGCCAGTTCTGCGATCGACCGTGCTCGGTGTGGTCGTGTACTTCGGATCGACCGCCGGCAACTTCATCGGTGCCGGCGTCACCGAGGGGTCTTCAGCAACGACCGTGCGATCGCCCGGCACGACGAGCAGCGTGTGGCTGCCCTTGGTCAGCCAGTTGTTCGCAACGGCGGTAAGGTCGCGCGCACTGGCGGTATCGATGATCTTGAGGCTGTCGCGGAAGCAGCCCGGGTCGCCGGTGTAGACCGTGCACTCGGCCAATGCGTCGGCCTTGCCTCCGGAACCGCCGACGCGTTCGATGCCGCGCACGAAGCCGGCCTTGAAGACGGTGCGGGCCTGTTCCAGCTCTGCCTTGGTCGGGCCGTCCTTCATCAGCCGCTGCAGTTCCTCATCGATGATCGCCTCGACCTTCGCCGGGTCCACGCCCTGCTTCACGTCGGCGGTGATGACAAAGTTGGAACTGAGCTGCATCTGGTACGCAGCGGCCGAGATGCTGTCGACCAGCTTGTCCTCGTGCAGCAGTCGCTTGTCCAGGCGCGAGGACTTGCTGCCGCCCAGCACCTGCGCGAAAAGCTGGAGCTTGTCGAGGTCCGGCGTGCCGGCCTGTGCCACGTTCCACACGCGATGGATGCGCGCCTGCGGCACCTTGTCGGTCATGGTCGAGCGCGTGGACTTGGCAAGCGGGGCGACGTCGACCTGCGGCTGCGCCATCGTCGGCGAAGCGGGAATGTCGCCGAAATACTTCGCGACCTTTTCCTTGGCCGTGGCCACGTCGATGTCACCGGCCAGCACGAGCACCGCGTTGTTCGGGCCGTACCACGTGCGGAACCAGCCCTTCACGTCGTCGAGCGAGGCGGCGTCCAGGTCCGCCATCGAACCGATGGTGCTGTGGTGGTACGGATGCGTCTTCGGATACAGCGCCTTGCCCAACGCATCCCAGACCTGGCCGTAGGGCTGGTTCTCGCCCTCGCGTTTCTCGTTCTGTACGACGCCGCGCTGCTCGTCGAGCGTCTTCTGGTCGATGGCGCCGACCAGGTGGCCCATCCGGTCGGACTCCATCCACAGCGCCATGTCGAGCGCGGTAGTGGGCACGTTCTCGAAGTAATTGGTGCGATCGGAGTTGGTCGTACCGTTCATGTCGGTCGCGCCAACCAGTTCGAACGGTTCGAAGTACTCGCCGCGATGGTTTTCCGAGCCGTTGAACATCAGGTGTTCGAACAGGTGCGCGAAGCCGGTGCGCCCGGCCGGCTCGTCCTTGCTGCCCACGTGGTACCAGAGGTTCACCGCGACGATCGGCGCCTTGCGGTCCGTGTGCACCACCACCCGAAGGCCGTTGGGCAGGGTGAATTCCTCGAAGGGAATATCGACCGTCGCCTTGGGCGCAGCCAGCGCGGCCACCGGCGTAAACGCGGCGACGCCGCCGAAGGTGGCGGCCAGGGCGAGGGCAAGCGCGGCCAGGCGCGGGCGGGACGAAGCGGACATGACGGACTCCTTGGTTCGAATGGGCATCCTAGCCGTCGCCCACGACGGGGGGCACTAGGCCACAAGTCCCATCGCACGTAGGAGTTTGGCTCGCGTTCGGGTCGGACGAGCGTCGACAGCCGCTCACGTGAACGCCCCTACACTGGCCGCCCCAGCCTTCCGGAACTTACCGCGATGACACCTGCGCACCCGCCCCGCCGCAGTCTGGTCACCGGCGCCAACCGCGGTCTGGGGTTGGAATTCACACGACAATTGCTCGCACGCGGCGACCACGTGGTGGCCACCTGCCGTCAGCCCGGCCGCGCGAACGCGCTCAACCAGCTGGTCGGCGAGCACCCCGGCCGCCTGCACGTGCTGCCGCTGGAAGTGGCCGAGCCGAGGTCCCACGCCGAACTGGCGCGCGAGGTGCCGCTGGTGATGGACGGCATCGACCTGCTGATCAACAACGCCGGCGTGCTGCACTCGGGTGAGCGCTTCGGCCATGTGCCACCGGCGAACCTCGACGACAGCCTGCGCACCAACGCCAGCGGCCCGTTCCTGCTGACGCAGGCGCTGGCCGAACGCCTCGTCGATGGCGCGAAAGTCGCCAACCTCTCGTCCGTGCTGGGCTCGATCGCTTCGACGGGAAGCTTCAGCACGCCCACCTACGCCATGTCGAAGGCCGCGCAGAACATGGCGACCGCCCTGCTCGCCTCCGCGCTGCGCGAGCGCGATATCACCGTGGTGGCGCTGCATCCGGGCTGGGTGCAGACCGACATGGGCGGCAGCGGCGCGCAGATCACGCCGGTCGAATCCGTGCGCGGCCTGCTGAAGGTGATCGACGGTCTAGGCATCGCCGACAGCGGGTACTTCCTCGACTACCGCGGAAAGCCCGTGGCGTGGTGACGCGGGCGCGCGCGAAGGCGATCATGGGCGCATGTTCGACGTCATCCTCTTCCAGCCGGAAATTCCACCCAATACCGGCAACGTGATCCGCCTGTGCGCCAACACGGGCGCGCGGCTGCACCTGATCGAACCGCTGGGTTTCACGCTGGAAGACAGGCAGCTCAAGCGTGCGGGCCTGGACTACCACGAGTACGCGACGTTGCAGGTCCATGCCGACCTGACCGCGGCGCTGGCGTCGATCACCGCCGCCAACGGCGAACCGCCGCGCCTGTTCGCGCTGAGTACGCGCGGCACGGTGCGCTTCGATACGCCGCGTTACCGCCGGGGTGATGCGTTCCTGTTCGGCCCGGAAACGCGCGGGCTTCCGGGCGATGTGCTGGAAAGCGTCCCCGCCACGCAGCGACTTCGCCTGCCGATGCGGCCAGAGAACCGCAGCCTCAATCTGTCGAACGCGGTCGCGGTCTGCGTGTTCGAGGCGTGGCGCCAGTCGGGGTTCGAAGGAAGCGCGTAGCCGTGGTCCCGGTTTTCACCAGGACCACGGTGTTGCTGCCTTAGCGCGCGTCCGCCACGGCGGTGCCGTTGGTCGGCGAATGCAGGTAATCCAGCGTGACCTGCAGCAGCGCGCGCAGGCCCAGGTCCAGCGAGGATTCATCCAGCGCGAACTTCGGCGAGTGGTTGCTCGGCGCGGTCACCGGGTCGATGCCCTTCGCCGTCGCACCGACGAAGAAGAACATCGACGGCACTTCCTTCGCGTAGAACGAGAAGTCCTCCGCGCCCATCTGCAGCGGCGGCTCGATGACGTTGTCGGCGCCGGCCACGGCCTTCAGGCTCGGGATCATGCGCGCCGTCAGTGCCGGGTCGTTCACCGTCACCGGGTTGCCGTCGCTGTCGGGCACGCTCGCTTCGGCGGTGGCGCCATTGGCGGCGCTGACGTGTTCGGCGACGTTCTTCAGGTCGCCGAAGATCTTCTGGCGCATGCCTTCGTCGAAGGTGCGGATGGTGCCGACCAGTTCCACTTCATCGGGAATGATGTTGTAGCGGATGCCGCCCTTGATCGCGCCGAAGCTCACCACCGCCGGCAGTTTCGCGATATCGGTGCGACGGCTGACGATGGTCTGCGCGGTGCCGATCACGTCGGCCGCGGCGACGATGGGGTCGATGCCACCCCACGGACGCGAACCATGCGTCTGGCGGCCTTTCACCTTGATGGTGAACTTGTCCGACGCCGCCATCAGCGGCCCCTGGCGCACGCCGATCTGGCCAACCGGCAGCGTAGAGAACACATGCAGGCCGAACATCGCGTCCGGCTTGAAGTCCTTGAACAGGCCTTCGGCCAGCATCAGCGATGCGCCGCCTTCCTCGCCGTCGGGCGCGCCTTCTTCGGAAGGTTGGAACACCAGCATCACCGAACCCGGCAGGTCGGCCTTCATCTTCACCAGCGCATCGGCGATGCCGAGCAGGATGCTGGTATGCGCGTCGTGGCCGCAGGCGTGCATGACACCGACGGTTTCTCCGCGGAAGGTCGCGGTGGCTTTCGAAGCGAACGGCAGGTCGACCTGCTCGGTCACCGGCAGCGCGTCCATGTCGGCGCGCAGCGCGACGCGCGGACCGGGCTTGCCGCCCTGGATGATCGCGACCACGCCGTGATGCGCGATGCCCACCTTCGGCTTCAGGCCCAGCGCGCGCAGGTGCTCGGCGACCTTCGCGGCCGTGCGCTCCTCGCGGTTGGACAGTTCCGGATGCTGGTGGAAATCGCGGCGCCATGCGACGACGTTCTTCTGCACGACCTTGGCGGCGGCGGCGACTTCCGGCCGTTCCTGCGGCGCGGCGGACTGCGCATGGACGAACAACGGCGTGGCAAGCAGGGCGCTGCTCAGCAGCGCGGGCATCAAACGCATCGACGGTAACTCCCCGGAGTGATCCGTCGATCGTAGCCGAAGCGGACTTGCCGGAACGGGCGGCAGTGCCCGGGCCCAGCGCTCCCGGCTACTTCGCCGCGAGGTAGTCCAGCGCCACCTGCAGCATCGCCCGCACGCCGACGTCGAGCGACTGCTCGTCGAGCAGGAACTGCGGTGAATGGTTGATCGGTGCTTTCGCCGGGTCGGTGCCCTTCGCCGTCGAACCGACGAAGAAGTAGACGCCCGGCACGGTGTTGGCGAACTGCGCGAAATCCTCCGCCACGGTCTGCAGCGGCATCTCGACCACGTTGCCCTCGCCCACCGCGCGTTGCAGCGACGGGCGCACGCGCGTGGTGAGCGCGGGGTCGTTGACCGTGGCCGGTGCGTTGGCCGCCACGTCGAGCGTCGCCGTCGCGCCGCTGGCATGGGCGAAGTCCTCCGCCGTCCGGCGGAAGCGCGCGATGATGTCCTCGCGCTGCGCGGCATCGAACGTGCGCAGCGTGCCGACGAGCCTGGCTTCGTCGGGAATGATGTTGAACCTCACGCCCGCGTTGAACTGGCCGGCGGTGAGCACCGCCGGCGAAGCGGCGACGTTCACCTGCCGCGCGATCACGCTCTGCGTGCCCAGCAGGATCTGCGCCGCCACGGTGATCGGATCCACGCCGTCCCACGGACGCGAACCGTGCGTCTGCTGGCCGCGCACCGTGAGGCTCCATTCGTCGGCGGCGGCGAGCATCGGACCGCTGCGCACGCCGACCTGGCCGACCGGCAGCCCCGCCCACACGTGCAGGCCGAAGACGGCGTCGGGCTTGAAGTCGCGCCACACGCCTTCCTCGAGCATGAGCTTCGCGCCGAAGGTCTCGCCGGCATTCGGCGGGCCTTCTTCCGACGGCTGGAAGACGAACATCACCTCGCCCGGCAACGTCGCCTTCTGCGCGGCCAGCGCAGTGGCGACGCCGAGCAGGATCGCCACGTGCGCATCGTGCCCGCAGGCGTGCATCACGCCGACGTCCTGTCCGCGGTAGGTCGTCTTCACCTTTGACGCGAACGGCAGGCCGGTCTGCTCGGTCACCGGGAGCGCGTCCATGTCGGCGCGCAGGGCGATGCGCGGGCCGGGCTTGCCGCCCTTCAGCACCGCCACCACGCCCGTGTGTGCGATGCCGGTCTTCACCTGCAGACCGAGCCTGCGCAGCTGGTCGGCCACCAGCTTCGCGGTGCGGACCTCGTTGTTACCCAGTTCCGGATGCTGGTGGATGTCGCGGCGCCAGGCGACGACGTCCTTCTGCACGGCTTGCGCGGCGGCGGCGGTGTCGGGTTCGTTCGCGGTCTGCGCGAATGCGGGCGCTGCCAGCAGCGAGGCGATCAGGGCGGTGAGGAGTCGGGTGCGCATGGCGGCATGAGTGGCGACAGATCCGGCGATGCTAGCCGTTGCGGGCCGCGGGGACGATGCGCGATCTGGCGCGGGTGCTGCCATGGGCGACTGGCGGCATGTGCAATCGTCATAAGCCGCGCCCCGGTGCCGCCCGATAGCTCCCGTAGCCCGGGTAAGCGAAGCGCACCCGGGGACAGGCGGACCATGACGTGCATGAGAACCCGGGTGCGCTTCGCTTACCCGGGCTACAAGGGCAGGGAACGTCAGCTCTTCTTCGCCTTCGCAAACGCCGCTGCCAGCGCGTTGTTCATCGGCGGCGGCGTGTTCGCGCGGGCTGCGTTGAAACCGCCGCCACGGGCATCGCGTCCGCCGTCGCGTCCACCGCGCGGCGCACTGCCACGCGGAGCGTTGCGGTCGTCGCGATCGGCACGCGGCGCTGGCGCGGCGTCATCGAGGCGACGCGTCAGTGCGATGCGCTTGCGCGGCACGTCGACCTCCAGCACCTTCACCTTGACGATGTCGCCCGCCTTCACCACTTCGCGCGGGTCCTTCACGTACTTGTCCGACAGCGCGGAGATGTGGATCAGGCCATCCTGGTGCACGCCGATGTCGACGAACGCGCCGAACGCTGCGACGTTGCTCACCACGCCTTCCAGGATCATGCCTTCGCGCAGGTCCTTGATGTCTTCCACGCCATCGGCGAAGCGCGCGGCCTTGAACTCCGGGCGCGGGTCGCGGCCCGGCTTTTCGAGTTCCTTGATGATGTCGCGCACCGTCGGCACGCCGAAGGTCTCGTCGATGAACTGCTCGGCCTTCAGCGAACGCAGCAGCGACGCGTCGCCGATCAGTTGCTTCACCTCGCGGCCGCACTGGTTGAGGATGCGCTCCACCACCGGGTACGCCTCCGGATGCACCGACGAGCTGTCCAGCGGCTGGTCGCCGTCGGCGATGCGCAGGAAGCCCGCGCACTGCTCGAACGTCTTCTCGCCCAGGCGCGGCACTTTCATCAGGTCCTTGCGCGACTTGAACGCGCCGTTCGTATCGCGGTACACGACGATGTTCTCGGCGACGGTCGACGACAGGCCCGACACGCGCGTGAGCAGCGCGGCGGACGCGGTATTCACATCCACGCCGACCGCGTTCACGCAGTCCTCGACCTTCGCATCCAGCGCGCGCGCGAGCTTAAACTGGTCGACGTCATGCTGGTACTGGCCAACGCCGATCGCCTTGGGTTCGATCTTCACCAACTCGGCGAGCGGATCCTGCAGACGACGCGCGATCGACACCGCGCCGCGGATCGAAACGTCCAGGTCCGGGAACTCCTTCGCCGCGAATTCCGATGCCGAGTACACCGACGCGCCGGCTTCGCTCACGACGATCTTCTGCATCTTCGATTCCGGCGCGAGCTTGATCAGGTCGCCGGCAAGCTTGTCGGTTTCGCGCGACGCGGTGCCGTTGCCGATGGCGATCAGTTCCACCGAATGCTTCGCGCACAGGGCGCGCAGGATCATCAGCGACTGGTCCCACTGGCGCTTGGGTTCGTGCGGGTAGATCGTCGCGGTATCGACGAGCTTGCCGGTGCGATCCACCACCGCGACCTTCACGCCCGTGCGCAGACCCGGATCGAGACCCAGCACGGCCTTCGGGCCGGCGGGCGCGGCGAGCAGCAGGTCCTTGAGGTTGTCGCCGAAGACGTCGATGGCCTCGCTTTCAGCCTTCTCGCGCGCCTGCGAGAACAGGTCCAGCGTGAGGTGCAGGTGCAGCTTGGCCTTCCACGTCAGGCGGCACGAATCCAGCAGCCACTTGTCGGCGGCACGTCCCTGCGCCTTGATGCCGGCGTGGTGCGCGACGCGGCCTTCGCCCTGCAGGTGGCCTGCATCGGCATCGCTGCCCGGGTCGAGGTCGATGAACAGGAATTCCTCGCGACGGCCGCGGAACAGCGCAAGCAGGCGGTGCGAGGGAATCTTCGACAGCGGTTCGGCGTGATCGAAGTAGTCGCGGAACTTCTCGCCGGCCGTTTCCTTGCCTTCGGCCACGCGCGAGCGGATGACGCCGACCTCGCCCAGCCAGTTGCGCAGGTCGCCGACGAGCGTGGCGTCTTCGCCCCAGCGCTCCATCAGGATCGCGCGCGCGCCGTCGAGCGCGGCCTTCGCGTCGGCGACGCCCTTTTCGGCGTCGATGTAACCGGCGGCGACCTGCTCGGGCACCAGCGTCGGATCGCCCAGCAGGCCATCGGCGAGCGGCTCAAGGCCGGCTTCGCGCGCGATCTGCGCACGCGTGCGGCGCTTGACCTTGTACGGCAGGTACAGGTCCTCCAGGCGCGCCTTGCTGTCGGCAGCGATGATGTCCGCGCGCAATGCGTCGGTCATCTTGCCCTGCTCCTCGATGCTGGCCAGCACCGCGACGCGGCGGTCTTCCAGTTCGCGCAGGTACGTCAGGCGCGTTTCGAGGTTACGCAGTTGCGTGTCGTCGAGACCGCCGGTGACTTCCTTGCGGTAGCGCGCGATGAACGGAACGGTCGCGCCCTCGTCGAGCAGCGCGATGGCGGACAGTGCCTGCTGCGGCTGCGCGTTGATTTCCTCGGCGATGAGGTGGGCGATCTTTGCCGCGACTTGCTTGGTGTGCTGCATTGCTTCCAATCGTCAAAGCCCGGCGGACCCGGGAGATGAACGATTGTCGCAATGTGCGTCGCGGCGCGGTACCCGTTGACATCGGCGCGAGGCTCATTCGGAGAGGTCGAGCACCGGAACACCGGCGCGCGCGCACCAGGTTTCGTACGCGCGCCGTTGTGAATGCGCATCCGCGCGCGAGGTCACCGTCCCGCCCGGCCCGAGGAATTCCACCGCGCCGATGACGACCACCAGCGCGGTCATGTCCTCATCCCCGGTGATGCGCCACCAGTCGGTGTTGCCGGGCGGCTCATAGACGTAGTCGCCGGGGCCGATCACCTCGCCCGTGCACAGCGTGCGCGTGCCGGCCAGGTTGTAGGCGTGGATCTCGCCCGTGTGGCGATGCAGGGGCATGATCGCGCCCGGCCGCATGCGCAGCAGTTCGATGAAACCCCGGCCGCCTTCGAGGAACCGCAGCGGCTTCCAGGACTTTTCGGGTGACATCGGAATCCACGGCGTGTCCTTGGCGGCGGCGATCCGGGCCGGCAGGAAGCCGTCGATCGGTCGGTGCGGGGCGGTCATGGGCGGCTCTGCGTGTTTGTGGTCCGTAGGCAATACCGTAGGCTTGGACTGGACCCACCGGGAGGCCAGTTGCCATGACTTCGACGGAACCAGTTTTCGAGTTCCCGCTGGACCTGGGCGGGGTTGCGGCCGCGGGCCGCACACGCGCGCTGCACGAGGCGCTGCGGGAGGCCATCCTCGACCGCCGCCTGCGCGCGGGTTCCGAGCTGCCCTCCACGCGCCGCGTCGCCACCGCGTACGGTCTCGCGCGAAATACCGTCATCGCCGCTTACGACCTGCTGGTGGCCGAGGGTTACCTCGTCACGCGCGCGGGAGCCAAGGCCGTCGTCGCCGATGTCGCCACGCGTCCGGCGACGCGGACGCCGCGCCTTGCGGACGGCCATCTGCGCGCGCGCTGGCAGGCGCCCTCATGGAGCAGCGCGGTGTCCACCAGCGACGCATGGACATCGAGTTTCCGCCTCGGCGTGCCGGACCATCGCGAAGTGCCGTTCGACGTGTGGCGACGCCTGCTCGCCCGCGCCTTCCATCCTCGCCACGGCACGGCGTTCGGCTATCAACCGCCGCACGGGCGGCCACGTCTGCGAGAGGCGATTGCAGGGCACGTTTCGTTCGCGCGTGCGGTGTCGTGCCGCGCGGAGGACGTGGTCGTGACCTCCGGCGCACGACAGGCGTTCGACCTGCTTGCGCGACTGCTGGTCGTCCCAGGGCGCACGGTGGTCGCGGTGGAAGACCCCGGCTATCCGACCGCGGGCGCGGCGATGGCCGCCGCCGGCGCCGATATCGTGCCGGTCCCCGTCGATGCGGAAGGCCTGTGCGTCGATGCGTTGCCGCGCAACGCCCGCATCGTCTACGTGACGCCATCGCATCAGTATCCGACCGGCGTGGCGATGTCGATGGCGCGCAGGCGCGCGCTGCTCGACTTCGCACGCGAGCACGATGCGCTGGTGGTCGAGGACGATTACGACGGCGAGTTCCGCTATGGCGCGCGGCCGCTCGATGCGTTGCAGACGCTGGATCGCGACGGGCGCGTGGTCTACGTCGGCACGTTCTCCAAGAGCCTGTTCCCGTCGCTGCGCATGGGCTACGTCGTCGCGCCGGAGTGGCTGCGCGATGCGCTCGCCGCCGCGAAGGAGCGCGCGGACACGTGCGGGAACGCGCAGGTGGAAGATGCGCTGGCCGACTTCATTCTCGAAGGCCACCTGGCGCGCCACGTGCGGCGCATGCGACGCGTCTATGCCGGTCGGCGCGAGGCGTTGTCGGGCATGCTGGATGGGCCATTGTCGCGATGGTTCGAGGCGATCCCGTCCGAAGCCGGCATCCATGTGGCGGCTCGCTTCGTCGATGCGGAGCGCGCCGATGCACTGTTGCCGCGCGTGCGCGAGCACGCGGCCGGCGCGATGCCGCTACGCGCGCTGTCGCAGCGGGCCGATGCGCTGCATGGGGTCGCGTTCGGAATCGGATGCGTGGATGAATCGGAAATAGGGGAGCGGCTGGAATCGCTGGCGAAGGCGTTGCGGCGTTGAATCAGGTCGCAACCGCCGCCAGGTGCCGATCGAACGAGGCATCCACCGCAGCACGTCCGCCGCCCAGGATGTTGCGCCCCCACGTGTAGCCATACACATCCGCGAAGTCGAATCCTTCCAGCAACGAACGCATCGCGCGCACATCGCGCGTCTTCATCGGGATGTAGTTCGGATAGCTGTACATGAAGGTGACATGGCGACGGTCGAACACCACCTGCAACGCATCGCCCGGAAACAGGGCGCCGCCGTCGCGCGGGCCGTCCTTCCAGTGCAGGGCGGTGCTGCCTTCGAAGTGTCCGCCAACACGCAGGAGCGTGACATCGTCGGAAAGCCGCAAGGAATCGCCGCGCCAGAACTCGATGCGATCGGATGGCCGTTGCACCCATTCGCGATCGGCTTCATGCAGCAGGATCGGAACGCCTCCCAACGCATCGCTCCACTCCACCATCGCGCTGTAGAAGTGCGGGTGCGAGATGACGATGCGATCCACGCCACCGCGCGCGTTCAACGCTGCGACCGCCTCGTCCGTGACCAGGCCCACGCACTCCCACAGCAGGTGGCCGGCGCCGGTGGGCAGCAGCAGCGCGCGCTGCGGAATGGCGAACTCGCCATCGATGCCGATGCCCAGCAGCCCGGCGTCTTCTTCGATGCGAAGGCGGAAGCGTCGCGCAAGTTCGTCATGCGTCGTCCATTGCTGGCCGTTCCAGCCGACGTACTGGCGTTCGTCCTCGCATATCGGGCAATGCGCCGGCGGCGTCGCGCTCTGCGCGAACTGGGTGCCGCAGGTCTCGCAGATGAAGCAGGGCATGGTCGTGGCCTCGTGGGTGACGGGGCCAGCATGGGATGCGTGTGGTGCGGCGCGTGGACCGGTTTTGCCGGATCCGGGGGAACCAGTCCAGGGGCGGCCTTCGGCCGTTACTGCGGCGGCGCGAGCAGTTCCTGCGCGTCGAGGAAGCCATCGCGGTTGCGGTCCTGGCGCGCGAAGCGCTCGGCCACCGTCTGGCGATGATCGGACAGGCTCACCGGCTTGCCGCGTCCGCCGGGAAGTTCGTCAGGCGACAGCACGCCGTCGCCGTTCGCATCCATGCGCGTGAAGGCATAGCTCAACCACTGCTGGTATTCGGCGAGCGAAACGCGGCCATCCTGGTCGGCATCCATGCGCGCGACGTAGTCGGTGCTGGCTTCCACTGCGTCGAGGTTTCGTTCGGGCGCGCGTGCCGCCGGTGCCGGTGCCGCTTCCGGCGTCGCAGGCGCACGGTTCAATCGCAGCGGAATCGACTGTGCGCACGCGTCGCCTCCAAAGGCCAGCAGGACACACAGCAAAAAGCCCGCGCGTTCCGGCGCGGGCTTGTGCGTGAAACTGCAATCCTTTGCGATCATCTTTGCGATCATCGGGTCGATTTCAGGCAGCACGTGCCTGCACGATCGCATAACCCTTCAGACGCGCGGAGAACTGCTGCAGCGCATGGATGCCGCTGGCCTCGGCTTCGGTACACCAGGCATGCAACTTCGCGAGCGTCGCCTGTGCATCGTGCGAACGGTCGTCGAGCACCTGCGCCAGGCGCTGGCGGAACTCGGCGAGCGTCGCCATCTTCGGGCGCTCCGCCAGCCACGCCTGCAGCTTCGCGCGCTTGTCGTCATCCAGCCAGCGACCGTCATCCGCGAGGCCCTGGCGCAGGTTGCGCGGCAGCTTGAACTTGGCTTCGCGCAGCGCCGGCAGCGTGACGTTTCGGTAGTAATCGGTCATCGCCTGGAAGCGGATCGCCAGCAGCGCCTTCAGCGTTTCGCCATCGGGAATGGCGATGTTCGGGCGCACATCCAGCGTCGGCGCGACGCGCAGCACCTTGGCCAGACGCACCTTTTCCAGAAGCTTGATGGCGCTCCAGCCGATGTCGAATTCCCACTTTCGCAGCGCGAATTTCGCCGACGACGGGAATGCGTGGTGATTGTTGTGCAGCTCTTCGCCGCCGATCCAGAAGCCCCACGGGGTGAGGTTGGTCGCGGTGTCGGTGGTTTCGAAATTGCGATAGCCCCACCAGTGGCCGAGGCCATTGACGACGCCGGCGGCCCAGAACGGAATCCACACCATCTGGATCGCCCACAGCGCAACGCCCCACAGGCCGAACAGCGCGGTGTTGATGACGAGCATCAGCACCGGGCCCATCGTCGCGTGCGGCGTGTACAGGTGGCGCTCGATCCAGTCGTCGGGGCAACCCTTGCCGTACTTCTCGATGTCCTCGCGCTGCGCGCGCGCGTCGCGGTAGAGCTCAACGCCGCGCCACATCACCGTGTCGATCCCCTTGAACTGCGGGCTGTGCGGGTCTTCCTCGGTCTCGCACTTGGCGTGGTGCTTGCGATGGATCGCCGCCCACTCGCGCGTGATCATCGAGGTGGTGAGCCAGCTCCAGAAGCGGAACACGTGCGCCAGCACCGGATGGAAATCCACCGCGCGATGCGCCATCGACCGATGCAGGTAGAGCGTGACGGAGAAGATCGTCAGCTGTGTGACCACCAGCAGGTAGATCAGCAGTTCACCCAGGCCGGCCTGCGTGATTCCGCCGGCGATGAGATCGAACAGGGACAGGGACATTCTTCAACTCCGCGAGCGCCGGCGCAGCGCGCATCCGGCTTGAATTCGACCTGCTTTCGCGCAGGTCCAGCGTGGATCATGCCAGCCGTGCGGCACCGTTCGCGCCGGTACGGCCTGAATCTGTGATGGGGTCGTTCAGTCCGCCGGGCAAGCGTCGCGCGGCGCCGCCACCTGGCGCGCGATTCGCCGTCGGGCCCGCTGCAGCGACGGTCGCGCGCGTTCACGAAGGGCGGTCCGATCGTCCTTGCTGAATGGGGACTCGCCGCGGCAATGGTCGAGCAGGAGCGCCAGGTCCTGCGCCTGGCCAAGGCGTTGCGTGGTGCGCTTGTCGAAGCGGGCCGAGTCTTCCGGAACCGGCAAGCCGAGCGCTTCCAGCGCGCGGCGCTGTTGCGAAGCGCGCCGGGCACGGCGACGCCAGCGGTGCCAGTCGTCGTCCTCGCCCGTTTCGCACGCACGCAGCCGGGCCTCGTGCGAGCGCAGGTCGCTGTCGGCCACGGCCATTCGAAGGCCCGGCGGCCTCAGCCGCGACCAGTCGAGTGCGACCATCGCGGCGCGCAGGACCTCGAGCATCGCGCGACGCGAGGCCAGACCCGGGTCGGAGCGCGTCGCGGCATCGGCAGCGCGCGTGCGTGCGAGAACGGCCGCCTCGCGGGCGCGCTGGAGCACCTCGCGCACCGCGTCCTTGCGTTCGCGTTTGAGCAGGCGGTCGAGCACTTCCACCAGCGCATGCGCGTCGCGCAGGTTCGACAACCCGTCGTTCAGCGTACGCAGCTCCCTATCGATGAGCCCGGCGCCCGGCCCCAGCAGGCCATCGCCCATCGCGAGGACGGCGCGCGCGCGGCGGATCGCCTTGCGCGCCTGGTGGACGCCTTCATGCAGGTCCGGATCGGCCAGCAACCCATGCGCGAGGTCCAGTTCGGTGCATGTGTAGTCGCACAGCGCCGGCCCCGGCGCGGCGCGGGGCGCCGGCGGCGTGGCGGCCTTGTCGTTGGCGCGTGCCGAACCCATCCATCGCCACTCCCGTCGCTTGGCTGGATAGTACGCTCGCCCCATGCCCGAACTGCCCGAAGTCGAAACCACCCGTCGCGGCCTGGCGCCGCATGTCGAAGGCCGCCGCGTGTCGAACGTCGTCCTGCGCCGGCCCGACCTGCGCTGGCCGATCCCGTACGAGGTCGTCAGCCTGCTCCCCGGCCAGCGCGTGCAGGCCGTGCGCCGGCGCGCCAAGTACCTGTTGCTGGATACCGAAGCGGGCAGCGCCCTGCTGCACCTGGGCATGTCCGGCAGCCTGCGCGTGCTGCCGGCCGACACGCCGGTGCGCACGCACGACCACGTCGACATCGCGCTGGAGCCCCTCGGCCGCCAGGGTGCGCGCGTGCTCCGGTTCAACGATCCGCGCCGCTTCGGCTGCCTGCTCTGGCAGCCGCCGGGGCAGACGCATGAGTTGCTGGCCGATCTCGGGCCCGAGCCACTGTCGGACCAGTTCGACGGCAACTACCTGTTCGCCCTGAGCCGCGGCCGCAGCGCACCTGTGAAGACTTTCCTGATGGACCAGCGGGTGGTTGTCGGAGTCGGAAACATCTATGTCGCCGAGGCGCTTTTCGCCGCCGGAATCTCGCCGCTTCGCGCGGCCGGGAAGGTGTCGCGTGAGCGCTACCACCGGCTGGCGGAACAGATCCGCCGCATCCTGGCGCACGCCATCGAACGCGGCGGGACGACGTTGCGGGACTTCATCGCCCCCGACGGCGCACCCGGCTACTTCGAGCAGGAACTGTCCGCCTACGGCCGCGGCGGCGAACCCTGCCCGCGTTGCGGACGACCGCTGAAACAGGCGTCCATCGGCCAGCGCACCACCGTGTGGTGCGGCCATTGCCAGAAATAGCATCGTCCTGTTGACACGATTCCGACGCACGACGTCCGCCGGTGTCGGAAAAAACTGAGTGTTATCGCGCTGAATCCTTACACGACTATTTCGTGGTGACAGTCACGGAAAGCGGTATAGTCCGGGCCATTACGCACGGGGCGTCCCATGGCCGATACCGCCGATATCACGCTGCTGCTGGATGCCGCACGGGAAGGGGACAGGGGTGCCCTGGACCGCGTGCTGGCAACGCTCTACCAGGAGCTGCACACGATGGCCCGGCGACAACTCGCCGGCCAGCACGGCCAGACACTCGATGCGACCGCACTGGTGCACGAGGCCTACCTGAAGCTGATCGGCCGCCGCGAGGCGCAGTTCGACGATCGCGCGCATTTCTTCGCCTACGCCGCTTCGGCCATGCGCAGCGTGGTGGTCGACTACGCGCGCCAGCGCCTGGCGCAGAAGCGCGGCGGCGACCTGCACCGGGTCACCGAATTGCCCGATGACGTCGAAGGCGGCCTGCGCCTGGACGAAGACACACTGGGCCTGGACACCGCGCTGACCAAGCTCGCCGCGGTGGATCCACGCCTGGCCCAGGTGGTGGAGCTGCGCTACTTCGCCGGTTTGTCCGAACTGGAGATCGCCGCACTGCTGGAACGTTCCGAGCGCAGCATCCGCCGCGACTGGCAGAAGGCGCGGCTGTTCCTGCTCGCCTCCCTGAAGGAGTGAGTGCCAGGGAGTGAGAAGCGGGCGACACCCGCTCGCGTCACCACCGACCGCTCGCTCCTGACATTTCCAAACCCACTTCCGCCCCATGGATCCCGAGCGCTGGCAACGCATTTCCCCGCTGCTCGACGCGCTCTTCGAACTGGAGCCGCAGGCGCGCGAGCTGCGCCTGGCGCAATTGCGCGAGGAAGATCCGGCGCTGGCCGATGAGCTGCAGACGCTCATCACGCTGGACGAAAGCCATGAGGATTTCCTCTCCGAACCGCTGATCCCGCCGCTGTCGGCATTGCGCGCCGGTGGCGAGGTCGGGCCTTACCGACTGGAACGCATGCTGGGCGAAGGCGGCATGGGCCAGGTGTGGCTGGCCGCGCGCGCCGACGGCCTGTACCAGCGTCGCGTTGCGCTGAAGCTGCTGCGCCCGGGGCTGGCCGACAGCAACCTGCGCCTGCGCTTCTCGCGCGAGAGGCAGATCCTCGCGCGGCTGGCGCATCCGCACATCGCGCGCCTGCTCGATGCCGGCATCAGCAGCGACGGTCTTCCGTACCTGGCGCTGGAATACGTCGAAGGCGAGCCGATCACCGACTACTGCCGCAACCACCAGCTGCCGATGGAGCAGCGGCTGCGGATGTTCCACCAGATCTGCGATGCGGTGAGCCACGCGCACGCGAACCTCATCGTCCATCGCGACCTGAAGCCATCGAACATCCTGGTGACGCCGAGCGGCGACGTGCGCCTGCTCGATTTCGGCATCGCCAAACTGCTGGACTCCGAAGCGCCGATGGTCGAACAGACGCGCACCGGCGTGCGCGCGTTCACCCTGCACTACGCCGCGCCCGAGCAGGTGCGCGGCGAGCCGGTCACGACGATGACCGACGTGTACGCGCTGGGCGTGGTGCTGTTCGAACTGCTCACCGACACCAAGCCGTACCGCCTGAAGCGCCAGACCGATGCGGAGTGGGAGGAAGCGATCCTCGCCGCCGATCCGCAGCGCCCTTCGCATACCGTGCTGCGTCGCGCCGAAGATGCCGGCGCCGACGTGCATGCGCTGCGCCGGCATGCGCGCATGCTGTCGGGCGATATCGACAACATCGTGCTGAAGACGCTGTCGAAGCGGCCGGAGCATCGCTATCCGTCGGTCGAGGCGCTGGCGCTGGACCTGAGCCGCTACGAGGCCGGACGACCCGTGCAGGCGCGCCCGCAGAACCTGGGCTATCGCATCGGCAAGTACCTGCGTCGGCACCGCTGGGCGCTGGCGACCGGCACGCTGGTCGCGGTGGTATTGACCGCGGCGCTGGCGATTGTCGCCTGGCAGGCGCGGCAAGCCGTCGCCGAAGCCGGTCGTGCGCAGGCGATGCAGGACTTCATGGTCGGCGTGTTCGAGAGTGCGCGCGGCACGCCCGAAGGCCAGGCGCTCGACCTGCGCGGACTGCTCGACGATTCGCTCGATCGCGGCAATCGCGAACTTGCCCTGCAGCCGCGCGCCCGCGCCGAACTGCTGGGCGTGATCGCGCGCCTGCGCATTGGCCTGGGCGATTACCGCGAAGCGCTGGTGCTGCTGAACCGTCAGGCGGGCATCCTCGATACCGCCGCCGACGTACCGGTGAGCCTGCAACTGGAATCGCTGACGCAGCGCGGCCAGGCGCTGCGCCTGATCGGGGAGCCGCGGCAATGCATTGGCCTGATGCAGCCCGCGCTGGCGACGGCGCGACGCGAACAGGCGCAATTGCCGCCGCAGGTCAGCGAGTTCTATTCGCAGCTGGGCCGCTGCCGTCGCGACAACGGCGAACGCCAGGGCGCGCGTCAACTGTTCGAACGGTCGCTCACCTTGCGACGCGACGATCGCGACGACGTCGGCACGGTGGAGAACCTCATCGACCTTGCGAACCTGCAGGCCGATGCGGGCCAGTCCGGCGCCGCATTGCAGGGGTACCAGCAGGCGCGAACGCAGCTGCAGCAGAAGGTCGGTGCGCGGCACGCGCTGATGGTCGAGATCGGCTCGCGCATGGCATCGCTGCAACAGGGCATCGAGCAGACCGATGCCGCCGAGCGATCGGCGGCCGGCGCATTCGCGCTCGCGCTGGAGGTATACGGCGCGCAGCATCCGGCGACGCTCTCGTTGCGCCGGCAGCTGGCCGGGCTGCATATCGAACAGGGCCGCTACGCGCAGGCCGATAGCGAGCTGCGCGAAGCGATCGCGCTGCAGCAGCAGCGCAATCGCGCGGGCGGCGATGCCTCCGTGGCGCAACGCGGCGCGAGCGAACTGGGGCGGCTGCAGCGTCAACTCGGGCTGGTGGCCTGGGAACGCGGCGACAGTGCGACCGCGCTGGCGTCGATGCAGCATGCGGTGGCGCTGGCGCGTCGCGAAGGCGACCAGGCGCGGTTGGCCGATGCGCTGTTCGACCAGGCGCGACTGCTGCACGCCAGCGGTCGGGATCGCGCGGCGCTGAAATCACTTACCGAAGCGCGCGAGATGCGCATCGAACAGCACGGCCCGCGCCACGCGCTGGTCGGCGACAGCGACCGGCTGCTGGGCGTGATCGAACTTTCGCTCGGCCAGCACGACCAGGGCATGGCGCATCTGGCGCAAGCCGTCACGCTCACGCGCAGCGGCTACGGCAGTACGCACCCGAACACGCGCGAGGCGGAACTCGCCCTCGCCCACGCGCAGGCGCTGGAGGGCGATGACGGCGCGCTGACACGGCTGGACGCGCTGGCCGGCCTGTCGCACGGCGATCTCGACCTGCGCCGAACGGCGTGGCGCGCGCAGGCGTACGCCGCGCAGTTGCGTTGTCATGGGCCGGATCGCGATCCGGCGATGGCGCGGCTTGAGACGCTGCAGGAACAACTGCAGCAAGCGCATCCCGACGGCGGTGCGATTCCGCGCGAGGTGGCGGCGATCGTGCGCGGGTGCGGGTGAGGCGCAGTCCGCGCGCAGCTACAGCGGCAGCGGCGGCTGCACTGGCTCGATGATGCCCTGCCCGCTCATCACCTTCTTGTACTCCGCGCGCGAGACCGAGACGTAGCGGTCGTTGCCACCGATCTCGACCTGCGGGCCTTCGCGCACCGCGCGGCCCTGCGCGTCCACGCGCACGACCATCGTCGCCTTCTTGCCGGTGTGGCAGATGGTCTTGATCTCGGTGAGCTCGTCCGCCCACGCGAGCAGGTACTGGCTGCCTTCGAACAGTTCGCCGCGGAAGTCCGTGCGCAGCCCGTAGCACAGCACCGGGATGCGCAGCGCATCGACCACTTCGCTCAGCTGCCAGACCTGCGCCTTGGTGAGGAACTGCGATTCATCGACCAGCACGCAGTTGAGCGGGCCATGCTCGGCGATGTCCCGACGCACGATGGCCTCCAGGTCGTCCGTGCGTTCGAACGCGATGCCCTCCGAGCGCAGGCCGATGCGCGAGGCCACCACGCCCGCGCCGGCGCGATCGTCCAGGCGCGGGGTGAGGATCGCCACGCGCATGCCGCGCTCGCGGTAGTTGTGCGCCGACTGCAACAGCGTCGTCGTCTTGCCGGCGTTCATCGCCGAATAATAGAAATAGAGCTTTGCCATGCGCGCATTTTACGGTGCTGCGCGCGCGACGCAGCACCTAGTGGCCGGCGTCCGCGTCCGGCGGTGGCGCGGGCACCTTCTTGACGTCGCCAACGTTGACCGTCCCGGCGCCGATGCGCCGCATCAGCGCGCGCAGGTCCAGATCCTCCTGTCGCCAGTACGCCTCCGGGCGCATGCGCTGGTCGGCGTAGAACGTCGGGCCGGAGGTCTTCAGCGGCCCGTAGCTGGACTTGCCGCCGCCGGCCCAGAAGTCCGGCTTGCCCATGTTCACGTCCAGGGGCGAGGTGAGCAGGCCGACGCGGCTGCCGGTCTGCGTGCGCATGAAGCGGCGCAGTTCGGTGTTGGTGCGGATGCGCGCGGCGGCGTCGCCGTAGCGGTCGTAGTAGCCCGGGCCGATGGCGGCGACCCGCTCGCGCTGCTCATGCGAAAGCGCGCTCCACAGGTACTCGCGCACGCGCAGCAGGTCCTCGTTGTCACCCCGCTCGGCCGCGAGGTCCGCCCACACGTAGGCCAGGACGGGGTCGCGATCGACACCGTCGCCGTTCCAGTGCATCAGGGTGAGGAAATGCTGGGAAAGCTTGTCGCCATACGTGGCGGCGCGCTCGAAATGGCGCCGCGCCTCGTCGGGTCGGCCGTTGTCGTAGTTCCAGATGCCGTGCCAGCGCGCCAGTTCGTTGGGGTGCCCCTGGGCCTGCAGCACCGCGCCCTGGTAGGTGTCGAAGTTGATGGCGCGATCCGTGTCGCCGTTCGCCTGCGCGGCCGCGGCGAACGGGCCGCAACACAGGAAAACCATCCAGCCCCAGCTGCAGATCCGCATCGCCGCTCTCCTTGTCCTGCGTGATATTCACCGGCGAAGGATGTCCCGTACGCGGACCGCCTCAGCCGTCCTTGCGCGACCTCAACCGCGCCGCCTGCGCCCATCGCTGCGCGACCTTCGGCGAGGTGATGCACACCGCGTCGAAGGTGACCGTGGTGACGGCACGTTCGAGCAGCTGGATGTCCGCTTCATGCTGCCGCGCCACGTGCGGATCCTCGAAGAAGATCGCGCGCTGGCACTGGCGTTCGAGCACGAGGTCGGCGATCTGCGCGTCGCCGCCCATCGGGCCGCTTTCGAAGCGCTGCACCCATGCCTGACCCTCCGGCCAGCCGCGGCTCCACGCCAGCTCGTTTAGGCGCTGGCCCGTGGTGCCGGTGGCGACGCGGCGCTGGAAACGCGACAGCACGTCGAAGTGCTCGGCGGCGTAGGCCATCATCTGTGGCTTCATCGCATCGTGCGCGATCAGCGCCAGCGTCTGCGTTTCGAACGCGTGCAGGCGATCCACCGACGGGTCCGGCGCGAGGCCCGCGTGCATGCGCTCCACTTCGATCCAGTCGCGCGCCGAGGCGACGGTCGAGATGAACGGCTTTCCGTGGATGACGCACTGGCGCTTGAGCGCGACGGCTTCGGGAAACACCGAGGAGGGATCGACCGGGTCGACCAGGTAGATCGCGCCATCGAGCGTGCGTTCCGGCGTGCCCAGGCCGACCACTTCCGCCACCAGCTTCATCAGCCCGCCTTCCCGGCCGTACGGATAGCGGCGAAGGCCGGTATAGCCGGCTAGCAGCCCGGCCGCGGCGATCGCATCGAACGTGCGGCCGACGGTGTGCAGCTCCAGCCCGAGTTCACGGATGCCGGGCTCGCAGGCGTGCAGCAGACGGAACAGCGCGGCGTTCTCGCTGAGGTGGTGCAGGCGGTTGGCGGCCAGGCCCAGGCGCATGGCGGATCCGGTTCAGGGGGCGAACGCGGAGTCTAACCGCGACCGCGCGCGCGACCGCGACGGCGGATCAGTCGCCGCTCCCGTCGCGCGCGCGCGTCTTGCGGGCGGGGCCGACTTCGACCGCGCCCTCCTTCCAGATGGCGTCCTCGACCGCCCAGTAGCGCTCCGGATCCAGCCGCCATGGCTGGTACATCGGGCGCAGGTCGAAACCGCCCATGCTGTCGCCCATGCCATACGCACCCGGGCCCGGTGCGTGCACGTACAGGCGGCCGTCGGTGTAACCCACGCGGCTGCCGGTGATCTGCGTGTTCTGGCGCATGATTTCCGCCGCCAGCCGCGGCTTGGCGACCTGGTCGCCGTACTGCGCGTACAGCGACGCGCCCTCGCGCAACGCGCGTGCTCGCTGTTCGGAATCAAGCTCTAGCCACATCTTCTCGCGCAGCACGACGAAGCTGGGGTACATGCGTTCGGCGGCGAGGTCGGCCCACGCGTAGGCCAGCGCCGGATCGCGTTCCACGCCAACGCCGTGCCAGTACATCAGGCTGATGCGGTGCTGCGAGTACTTGTCGGCATAGCGCGCGGCGAGCCTGAACTGCCGCAACGCGTCGTCCCAGCGGCCATGCGCGGCGCTCTCGCTGGCGTACAGGCGATGGCGTTCGTTGGGGAAATTGGCCGACAGGCGCGTGCGCTCATCCAGGGCGCGGGCATCCATGCGGTCACTGGGCGCCACCACGGCGGCGAGTGCTTCGGGCGAAGGCGCGGTCGGGCCGGCCGCAAGCGCGGTGGCCACCAGGATCGAAGTCAGCAGTTCCATGGCGTTCTCCGTCGAATCGTTGGATGTGGCGCGTCAGTCTTCGCGCGGGTTGGCGCCGCGGGCGCCTCGCCGCACGGTCTGCAGTTCGCCCACCTCGACGGTGCCCTCGAGCAGGCGATCCTGTTCCTGCCAGTACGTGTCCAGCCGGCGAAGCCCGCCTTCCTTGCCGTAGAGCTCGTCCGGCGAGCCCGCCACCGAGACCGCATAGGCCGCGGCGTTGCTGCCGACCTCGGCGAGGAAGACGCCATTCACCGGGCCGCCCCCGGTTTCCATCCGCTGGTTGCGATACCCGACGTGGCTTCCCGTCATGTTGCGCGCGAAACGGCGGATTTCGGCCTCGGCGCGCGGCTTGGCGACGTCGTCGCCATAGCGCGCGTAGTACGCCTCGCCCTCGCGGGGAACGCGCGCCTGCTCCTGCGCGCTCAGCTGCGCCCACATCTTTTCGCGGATCGCGAGCAGGCGCGGGTTGCCGCGCTCTGCGGCCAGGTCGCTCCAGATGTACGCCTGCACGCGATCGACCGGCGTGCCGACCCCGTGCCAGTGGATCAGGCTGAGGTAATGCTGCGAGTACTTGTCCGCGTAGCCCGAGGCCACTTCGAAGCGGCCGATCGCGTCGTCGTAGTGGCCCTGCTGGTAGGCCTTCAGGCCTTGCACGCGGAACTCCTCGTTGGGACGTCCGCGCAGCGATGGCAGCATCGCGTCCAGTTCCATGAAGTTGGCGCCGGTGAGCGGCGGCGGCTCGTCGGCGCGCACATCGGATACGAACAGCAGCGCCAGCAGCGCGGGGGCAAGCAGGAGGCGGGGAGATGACATGGCGATCCTTCCTTCCGTCGGGAATTCCACTGGGCGTGGGACAACGACACGGACATCGACAAGGCGGGCCATCGGATCATGCCGCACCGCGTTCAGCATGGGCGACACGCCCATCGACAAGGCGCTTGCGGCACAATACGCGGCCGCCTGAGCGGTAGCAAACACGCCACATGCACGGTCTGAATCCCCCTCAACGCGCCGCCGTCCTGCATACCGACGGCCCCTTGCTCGTGCTGGCCGGTGCAGGCAGCGGCAAGACGCGCGTGATCGTCGAGAAGATCGCGCACCTGATCGCTTCGCGCGCGATGCCTGCCAAGCGCATCGCGGCCATCACCTTCACCAACAAATCGGCGAAGGAAATGAAGGAGCGCGTCGCCAAGCGCATCAAGGGCGACGCGGCCGAAGGCCTGACCGTGTGCACGTTCCATGCGCTGGGGTTGAAGTTCCTGCAGATCGACCACGCCAAGGCGGGCCTGCGCCGCGGCTTTTCGGTGTTCGACAGCGACGACAGCACGGCGCAGATCAAGGATCTGATGCCACCGGGCAGCAAGCCCGACGTGATCGACGACATGCGCAATCTGATCTCGCGCGCGAAGAACGCGGGCTTGTCGCCGGAAGAAGCGCTTGCGGTATCCAAGAGCCCGCGCGAGATGGAAGCGGCGCTGATGTACCAGCGCTACCAGGCGCGGCTCACCACGTTCAACGCCGTGGATTTCGACGACCTGATCCGCCTGCCGGTGCAGATGCTGGAAGGCGACGAGGGCTTGCGGCTGGCGTGGCGTGAACGCATCGGCTACCTGCTCGTCGACGAATGCCAGGACACCAACGACGCGCAGTACCGCCTGCTGAAGGCGCTGGCCGGCGACAAGGGCCTGTTCACCTGCGTGGGCGACGACGACCAGTCGATCTACGCATGGCGTGGCGCGAACCCGGACAACCTGCTGCAGCTGGGCAAGGACTATCCGACGCTGCAGATCATCAAGCTCGAACAGAACTACCGCTGCTCGAACCGCGTGCTGCGCACGGCGAACGCACTGATCGCGAACAACCCTCACGAGCATCCCAAGACGCTGTGGAGCGACCAGGCCGACGGCGAACGCATCCGCGTGTGGGAGTGCCGCGACAACGCGCACGAAGCGGAGAAGGTCGCGGCCGAGATCCACTACCTCGCCGCGGCCAAGACCGCGCCGTGGAGCGACTTCTGCATCCTGTTCCGCGGCAATTTCCAGAGCCGCGCGCTCGAGAAGGCGCTGCAGCTGCTGCGCGTGCCGTACCACCTGAGTGGCGGCACGGCGTTCCTTGAGCGCGGCGAAGTGAAGGACGCGCTGTCATGGCTGCGCCTGGTCGCCAACCCCGACGACGACGCGGCTTTCCTGCGCGCGGTGCAATCGCCCAAGCGCGAAGTCGGTGCGACCACGCTGGCGAAGCTTGCCGAGATCGCGCAGCACGCGCACATGCCGATGTCGCGCGCGGCCGAGCAGATCGGCGTGCTGAAGCAGCTGGCACCCCGCGCGGCGAACGCGCTCGATGGTTTCGTCGGCATCGTGCGCCATCTGCGCGGCGAAGCGTTCAAGATCTCGCCGGCGGAGATGGTGCGCGAGCTCGCGCAGAAGAGTGGGCTGCTCGCCTCCATCCGCGCGCAGTGCAAGGACGAAGCAAGTTTCCAGCGCCGCAAGGAAAACCTGGAAGAGCTTTCCGACTGGTTCGATGGCGGCAAGGGCTCCGGCCCGGGCGAACTCGCCGCGCAGCTCGCGCTGTTGTCGCATGCCGACAAGGGCGATGCCGGAAACCAGGTGCGCCTGATGTCGCTGCATGCAGCCAAGGGCCTGGAATTCCGTTACGTCTTCATCGTCGGCATGGAAGACGGCACGTTGCCGCACGAGATGGCGCTGGAGGAAGGTTCGCTGGAAGAGGAACGCCGCCTGCTCTACGTCGGCATCACGCGCGCGAAGGAACAGCTGTGGCTTTCGCATTCGCGCGAGGCCTCCAAGTGGGGCGACAAGCTGCGGCTCAAACCCAGCCGCTTCTTCGACGAACTGCCGGCGGCGGAAATCCAGCGCGATGGCGCCGACCCGGTGGCCGACGCGGCCCGCAAGCAGGAGCGCGCACAGGCGGGGTTCGCGGCCATCAAGGCGTTGCTGGGGGAGAGTTGAGGCCATGAGGGCTCGTGGCTATCGCGCGATGACGATCCTCCTGTTCATGCTCATGCCGGCCGCCTGCGCTGGGACGGGCTCGATCGATGACGCGCTCGACGCGATGCTCCGCGGACTGGGAGCCCACTACACCGTCGCGGCGCGACATGAGTCCGGCTCGTTTCCAGATCCCGGTGCGGAGTGGCGTCTCGTCCTGAAACGCGACTTGGCGGCGACACTTCGGGCAGCGCCCAACTTCGGCCAGGCCGACGCTGCCGACCGTGCCGCTTTCCAGCACTCCCTACAGGAAGCAGGGCTGCTGGATACGCCGCGCAGCGATGCGGTTCTGTACCGCAGCGACGTCGTGGTGCCCGGCACGGTGTGCGAGGCGGCCCCATGCGGGGCATACATCCTCCTCACGCCCGGCTCCGGGACCGTTTACGCGGGCCTGTACAAGAATTGAGCCCCACGTGGCGTGGCGTGCTGGCGCGCACTTTGCGGTTGCGCCAAAGTGCGTGCATGGACCTCCACCGCATCCACCACGTCGCCATCATCGCGTCCGACTACGCGCGGTCGAAGGACTTCTACACGCGCGTGCTCGGCCTTCGCGTCGTCGCCGAGGCATACCGCGAGGCGCGCGATTCGTGGAAGCTCGACCTGGCCTTGCCGGACGGCACGCAGATCGAACTGTTTTCATTCCCCTCGCCGCCGCCGCGTCCGTCGCGTCCGGAAGCGCGCGGGCTGCGGCACCTCGCCTTCGAGGTGGCCGATGTCGCCGCCAGCGCGGCAGAACTGGAATCGCATGGCGTGGAAGTCGAACCGCTGCGCGTGGACGAGTACACCGGCCGGCGCTTCACCTTCTTCGCCGATCCGGATGGATTGCCGATAGAGCTCTACGAGGCCGGTGCGTGAGTTTCACCATCCGCTCGGCGACGACTGCCGACCACGCACGCATCCTTGCGCTGAACCTCGAGTCGGAGGAGATGCTCAGCCCGATGGACGCCGCGCGCCTGCGCGACCTCGACGGCATGGCCGCGTACCACCGCGTCGCGTGCGAGGGTGATGAGGTCGTCGCGTTCCTGCTTGCATTCCGCGAGGGCGTCGCCTACGACAGCCCGAATTATGTGTGGTTCGCGCAGCGTTACCCGCGGTTCCTGTACGTCGATCGCATCGTCGTCGCGGGCACGCACCAGGGGCGCAAGCTGGGGCCGGCGCTGTATCGCGACCTGTTCGACTTTGCGCGGGCATCGAACGTGGACACCGTGACGTGCGAGTTCTATACGGTGCCGCCGAACGAGGCGTCGCGGCGCTTCCATGCGGCGTTCGGGTTCGGCGAGGTCGGCTCGCAGTGGGTCGCCGATGGCGCAAAGCAGGTATCGCTGCAAGTGGCGTCCGTCTGACCTCGTCCGCGGACGATCGGCCGCGCAGCCCCGCTACAATGCGATGGGCCCTGGGGAGGGCCCTCGGGCGCCGCAGAGGCGCCCGTCCACATCAAGTATTACGGGGAATACATGTCCAAGTATGGATGCATGGCGCTGCTCGCGATCGCGTGCGGCATGACGATGCCTGCGGCGCACGCCAGCGGTAACTTCTTTGTCGCCGGCCAGGCCGGCCAGGCGACGTTCGACGACAGCGGCCTGTCCGAAGACAAGGCCAACACCAGCGCCTTCAGCCTCGGCTACCGCTGGCAGGCCGGTTCGATCGTGCAGATCGGACTGGAAGCCGGTGGCGGCAAGGTCGATGAGATCAGCGAAGGCTATGCCTTCGACGACGGCTTCTACTCGGAGGAGGGCCGGGTCGGGTTCGACGTGCGCTATGCGCACATCGGCGCCAACGCGCGCTTCAGCTTCGGTGCGGACAGCCGCTGGTTCGCCATCGGCCGCGCCGGCTACATGGGCTACACGCAGGACATCAACGCCAGCTACCGCTGGGCGTACGACGACCCGTTCCTCAGCGACCTCAACGGCACCGAGAGCGCGTCGCAGAGCGAGGACGGCGGTGGCGCCTATTTCGGCGCCGGCATCGGCGTGGACGTCACGAAGAACTTCAACATCAACCTGATGTTCAACGGCTACGCCTTCTCCGCGCTGGACGAGGATGGCGAGCTGGAGGACGACACGAGCACGGCAAGCACCACCACGCTCGGCATGGAACTGCGCTTCTGAGTCATCGCGACCGGGGCCGGTCTTGCCGGCCCCGTCGCATCGCGCGGCTGTCGCGCGGATGAAACCTGCCACGCGAACCGCGTCGGCTAAACTCCCGGGCCCGAAATCGCCAACGGCCCACGCCATGTCGCACCGCGCCCTCACCCTGTCCGTCCTTGCCTGCGCGCTCGCGCTGGGCGCATGCAAGCGCAGCGACACACTGGCACCGGCCGCCGACGCGCCCGCCGCATCGCCCACGCACGCCGCCACCCAGCCCGCCGCCATCGCACCGCACGACAACCTCAACGCCGTGCTGTGGATGCAGGCCACCGCCGAATATCCGGCCGTGACCACCACGGTCTATCGCGCCGCCGCGGACAAGCTCGACGTCGCGCTGAAGGAAAAGAACTGGGACGCGCTGGTCACCGGCGAACGCGGCAACCCCGCCACCGGCCTGCCCGCGGCGGTGATCATGGACGTGGACGAGACGGTGCTCGACAACTCGCCCTACCAGGCGCGCCTGGTCAGCCAGGGCAAGGAATACGACGAGGTCACCTGGGATGCCTGGGTCGCCGAGAAGAAGGCCAAGGCCGTGCCGGGCGTCGTCGATTTCGCCAAGGCCGCGTCGGCCAAGGGCGTGACCGTGCTGTACCTGTCCAACCGCGCCGTGCACCTGAAGGACGCGACGATCGCCAACCTCAAGGCCGTCGGCATGCCGGTGAAGGACGACAGCGTGTTCCTTGGCCTGGGCACCGTGGTGGAAGGCTGCGAGCAGAACGGCAGCGAGAAGGATTGCCGTCGCCGCCTCGCCGGCCAGCAGTACCGCGTGCTGATGCAGTTCGGCGACCAGCTCGGCGATTTCGTGCAGGTCACGGCGAACACGCGCGAGGGTCGCGCGCAGCTGCTGGACGAATACCGCGACTGGTTCGGCGAGCGCTGGTTCATGCTGCCCAACCCGAGCTACGGCAGCTGGGAGCCGGCGCTGTTCAACAACGACTGGAGCAAGCCGGTGGAGGCCCGCCGCGAGGCCAAGCGCGCCGCGCTGGATGTCGCGCCCTGACTCCAGCTTTTATAATCAAATAGTTACGTGGCTAATCTTCAGAGGTTGCATTAGGTATGGCGGGCAGGTAGTCTGCCCTCCGTCCGGCGCGAGCCGGAGCCATGCCACAACTCGAAGTCCTCCGGCCCCGGCCGGATTTGAAGGAGGCCCCGGCCTCCTTTTTCTTTCGCGGCGCGCCCACGCCGGCGACGGACGGTACGTCCGACGGCCTCCAGAACACATCGCCAACACCCCGGATGCGCTTGGCTATCCGGGCGGCCTGACGCCGCCAGAAATGTGATGGCTGTTGCAGTTCTTGGACGCCGACCGGACTGAGCCCTTCAGGAAGCTTCAGCCCGGCCGATGGAGCGAACAGGCGAACTACGCGCAATGAAGCGCAAGGAAAGGCCATGAAGCGAGTCAGAGCCACGGTGGGCGCCGTGCTCTGCGCATCGGTGGTAGTACTGGTAACGGCAGGCGCAAGCGCGCACGCGGCCGGCGGCCGCATGACGTTCACGGGCAGCGTGGTGAATCCCACGTGCATGCCTGCCGCATTCCAAACCCCTGCACAGAACGTGCCGCAACACCTTCGAACCCAATGTCCGGGTTCGTCCAACACCACCACCTACACACTGCAGGTGGAACCCGCGGCGGCGCATGCGCGCTCGCAACTGGTGAGCTATTACGCGGGCTATGTCCGCGATGCCGGCCACGCGGATCCGGTCTGGGTGGCGACGCAGACGTACGACTGACCAGGAAGATTTACGACCCCGATGCGCGACGCTTTAGCGGCATCGCGCACGAGGTTCACTGGTAAGTCATGGTGAAGGTCAGCGTGCCGGTGACGTTGCCGGCGGTGATCGCGCTGCTGCTGGTCCGGTAGTACTGCACGTGGTACGGCAGCGACCACGCACCGCTGGGCGAGGTGCCGAGCGATTGCGCGGCATTGAACGGCACCGGCGCGGCCGCCGTGCCGTTGAGCAGCTGGATGCCGATGTTGCTGGCCATGCCGGTGCCCGTCGTCGGCGCGATCACGCCGTTGGCGACGTTGAAGGCATTGGCGGTGGCGAAGGTGATGCTCGTCGTCGTGCCCGGCTGGCAGGTCAGGTTGAGGTTGAAGCGCGTGCGACCCGCGGTCGCGCCCTGCGTCTTCAGCGCGGCGGTGGAGACGGTCGGCAGCGTCACGACCATGTTCTGCGAGCCGGTATCGACGGTGCACGCGACCGTGGACACCTTCGCGCCGCCGTTGAGCGTCAGCGCCGTGCCCATCGGGCCGCTGCTGGCCGTGGTGCCGTACTCGTACCACCAGAACTGCATCAGCTGCAGGCCCTGCACCGTGCCCGCCGTGACCACGCCGGTCTTCACGAACTGCGCGGTGAAGGTTTCCGTGATGGTTGCGGTGCAGGTGCGGTTGTTGCCATTGCCCGTGCAGGTCCGGGTGAGCGGGCCGATTTCGAAGCCGGCCGTCGAGTTGGGTCCGCAGCGCAGGCACGCGCTCGCCGACGCCTGGTCCGGACTGGCGGTGATCTTCAGCGCAATGCCCGCGATGCTGGTATCGAACAGAATGCCGTTCGCACCGGTGTCGGCCGGGTCGCGCGCGGCGAGGTTGCCCGCCTGCACGTTGAGGTTGGTGCCCGCCGCATCGGTCGGCACGTTGGTGCAGTTGAAGGTCATTGTCAGCTGCACCGGCGTGCCCAGCGCCGTGCCGTTCGCCGCACCGACCGGCACGGTGACGTTGCCCATCGTCAGGCTGCCGGACGAACTGGTCGAGCATTGCGACGTGGCCGCGAACGCCTTCGACGGAATTCCCACGAACAGGAAGCCAAGCATCAGCAGCGCCCAGCACACGCGGAAGAACCGCATCAGCCTGGCGGTCTGGCGGACGTTGATAGCGGGCGGGTTCGAGGCGGTCGTCATCGGGAGGCCCAGTCGATCACAGGCTGGCAGCGGCGAAGGTGACGGTCGGCGTGCAGCGCGCGTCGGCCGTCGGCAGGTCGGTGGGGGCCGCGCCGGACTTCGGCTCGGGCGTCTGGTACGTGAAGGTGCACTGCATCGGCTTGTCTTCTTCCTGCCAGCTCAGCGAGACGGTGCCTTCCTTCGTCGCGCCGCGCAGCAGCAGGCGGCCGCCCTGGCCGACGGTGCCGAGCGCGTGGCCCTGCATGTCGCTCACTTCGGCGCCGAACGGGACGGGCGTGCCATCGGCCATGCGCACGCGCAGCAGCAGCGCGCGGCCGTATTGCGTTTCGAACTTCAGCAACGACACGCCGCCGGCGCGCGGCGCGACGCGGACGCTGGTCGACTGCAGCTGCACGTCGAGCGGCAGGCCTTTCGGGTCCAGCTCGATGGAATTCATCTGGTAGGGCGTGAGGTACGGCACCAGCGCCTGGCCGAAGCGGTTGATGCGTACGCCCGGTGCGTTGACCACGCGCGCACCCTTGGCGTTGGGCGCGGAGATGATGGCGATGGTGTCGCCGATCGGCTGGCCGGCAATGACGCCATGCGGATGCGCGACGATCGTGCCCGTCATGCCGAGCGAGGCCTGCGAGTAACCGTCGCCTTCGCCGTAGCTGCCCGACAGCACGCCGGCGCTGCCGCGGTACGCGCCATTGACGCTGCCATAGCCGCCGACGTCGTCGCTGTGCGCCGCGGTGGCGCCGTAGCTGAAGCGGCCGTCTTCGCCGGCGGTGCCGTTGACGCTCAGCTGCGCCTGCTGCTGTCCGTCGTCCTGGCGCACGACGCCGGCCGTCAGCGTCGGCGCGCGCGGCGAGGTGCCCAGCGGGACGCTGAAGCTGACGAAGAACTGGTTGTCGTAGCGGCCGTCGAAGTTGCGCAGGCGGGTGGCCGACACGCTGTAGTTGAGCGCGCGGAAGTGATTGTTGTAGCCGAGCTGGAACTGCGTGTCGGTGCCTTCGCGCGTCCAGTAGTCGCGCGCCGACGCGGTGGCGTACAGCTGGCCGCCGCGTTCGCCCAGCTGCTGACTGAGGTTGATGTCGAAGCGGTTGCGCTGGCGCTCCAGCGCGCTGGTGTAGGCATCCAGGCGCGCGTCACGGCCCTGCAGCGCCTGGCGCTGTTCGGGCGTGAGCACGCCGGGCAGCGTGTCATCCAGGCCGGTGTCGACCGGACGACCCAGCGCGAAATCGCGCGCGGCCAGCGATTCGCGCAGGCTGTAGTAGCCGCTGGTCGAATAGCGGTAGGACGCCAGGCTGAAGGACGTGCCGGTGTTCGGCAGGATCTTGCTGTAGGTCGCACGCAGGCTCTGGCCGGTTTCGGCTTCCTGCGTCGGCAGCTTGGTGCGCGCGGCGGTGAGGTCCAGCGCGATCGCGCCCAGGCGCGTGTTGAGCGCGATGCCGCCAAGTCCGGCGACATAGCCGTCGGTGGTCAGTGCGCCGGCGTAGCCGGTCACCGTGTTGTTCAGGCCGCGCTGGAGCGTGGCCTGCACGAGCATCGGCTGGTCTTCCGATGCGTCGTCGCGCACGCTGCCGGCCACGACGGAGAAGCGCATCGTGCCCGGGCGCAGCAGCTGCGGCACCGAGGCGTACGGCACCTGGAACTCGCGCACGCGGCCATCGGCTTCGGTCACGGTGACGTTGAGGTCGCCGCCGTAGCCCGTGGCGTACAGGTCGTCGATGACGAAGGGACCCGGCGCCACGGTGGTTTCGAGCAGCAGCATGCCGTTCTGGCGGATGCTGACGCGCGCGTTGGTTTCGGCCACGCCGCGCACGGTCGGGGCGTAACCGCGCTGCGAATCGGGGAGCATGCGGTCGTCGGTCGCCAGCTGGACGCCACGAACGCCGACGCTGTCGAACATCTCGCCGCTGGTGTAGCTGTCGCCCAGCGTGAGCTGCGCCTGCCACTGCGCGATGTCGCGACGGGCGTAGGTCGCGATGGACTGGTACCGACGCATGGACGGGATGTCCTGCACCGCCGACTGCCAGTTGTAGTTGCCGTCGTGGCGCAGACGCCAGGCGCCCAGGTTCAGGCCGGCGTTGATGCCGACGAAGCCGGAGGTCTGCTCCAGCCCGCCGCTGCGCGTGCGATAGGCGTTGGCGTTGTAGTTGAGCAGCCCGGCGGTCATGCCGCTGTCCCACAGCTCGGGGCTGACGTAGCCGCGCGCACGGTAGCCGAGCCACGCCTGCGGCACGGTCACGTCCAGTCGCAGTTCGGTCTGGTCGTAGACCGCGGTGGCATCGGCAACCAGGTCCGGCAGCGCGGCGCAGCCCGAGGCCAGGCGCGCACGCGCGGCTTCGTCGAGCTTGTCCACCGGCAGGCCGAACAGGCCGAACAGCTCGGGGGTTATGCACGGCACGGCGTTGGCGCCGGGCTCGGGCGATTCGAAGCGCACGTCGGCGACGCCCGTGTACTGGCCGTCCAGATACAGCGCCAGGCGGTAGCTGCCCGGCGTCACGACGTTGGCGCGCTCGAAGCGGGAAAGATCGGCCTGCTGACTGCCAAGCAGAGACATGTCGAACTGCGCATCGGCCGGGGCGGCGGGTGCGGGCGCGGCGTGGGCCGCGGTCACGGTCAGCAGCGCGCACGCGATGGCCGCGCCGAGCAGGGCCCGGCCCGGCACGCGCGAGGGTACCGGCACGAATTGGCCGGTCGCCTGCTTCACGGCGCGATGGCCCCCACGAACGCGCTCGGCGAGCCGAAATCGTTGATCGCGTTGAAGCGGACCGCGGCGCCGGCAGGCGCGGAGGTCAGGCCGGTGGCAGTCAGGCGCAGCTCGGACTTCGGCGCGACCATGCCACCTTCGACGGACACGGCCTTGCCGCCCACGTCGACGACGACGTCGGTCAGCGTGACGTGGAAGGCGCTCGGGTTGCTCACGACCAGGGCATTGCCGCTGGCATGGAACACCAGTCCGGCCGGCGCCTTGAGCGGGTCGCCCTGCAGGCCTTCCGGGCGGAAGAACAGCTTCAGGCGGGAACGCAGTGCCAGCTGGAGATAGTTGCTGTTGTCCGGGCCGCGGTCGGCCGGCTTCGGCGGCACGTCGAGCACGTTGAGCCAGAACAGCGATTCGCGATCCGCCGGAAGCGGCTCGCGGGTATAGAGGATGCGCAGGCTCTGATCGCGCTTGGCTTCCATGCGGAACATGGGCGGCGTGATCAGGAACGGCGTATCGACGGTGTCCGGGGTGGACTTCGCATCACCGGTGTCGATCCAGGCCTGCACGAGTGCCGGCGTGTCGCTGTCGTTGGTGAGGCGCAGGGTGACCTCGCCTTCCTTCGCGGGCAGGATCACGCGGGTACCGCCGATCAGGACGCTGGCATTGGCGGCCGGAACGAAGGTGCACGCGGCGAGCAGCGCCACGGCGGCGGCGCGAAGCAGGAAGGTCATGGGAAGGTCTCTGGAAAAGGTCGGTCGGGGGAACCGAGGCGGGCACGGCCCGGAGGCCGCGCCCGCGGTGCGGCGTATTACTGGTACTGCAGGGTGTACATGACGCTGGTGGTGACCGTGCCGGCCGTGGCCTGGCCCGTCGCGTAGTAACCGGCGTAGAAGTTCATCGGAGCGGCGGTACCGATGGTGACCTGCTTGGAGTTCTGCGAACCCGCGACGCCGGCCAGGTTGATCGCCGTGGTGTCGGCGTTGAACAGCTGGACCTGGACGTTGGTCGCGTTGCCGGCGCCGGTGGCGTTGCGCAGGTTGCCGGTGGTCGCATCGATGTTGGCGGCCGGTTCGAAGTAGGCCGTGGCCTTGGTGTTGGCGGCGCAACCGGTCAGGTTGATCGCGAACGGCGTGCGGTTGGCGACAGCGCCGTTGGTGGCCAGCGCGGCGGTCGTCGCGGCCGGCAGCGCCACGGTGACGTTGCCGCCGCCGGTGATGGTGCAGGTGGTCGAGGTGACCGAGCCGTTGATGGTGATCGTGCCGTCGGCAGCGAAGGCCGGGGCGATCGAGGCGAGACCGGCCACAGCGGCCGCGACGAGGAGGATCTTCTTCATGAGTACTAAGCCCTTGGGGTGAATAAGGTCCGGCGCGTGGCAGGACGCTTGCGCCGGCGGAAATGCCGGTTCAGGGCTTAGAAAGCAGATTCTGTGCCAACCGTCTCAAAACCCCTTCCGGACCGTTAGGACGGCGTGAAGCGACTGATTCCGGCAATCCTGAACGAGATTTCGATCACATTTTTCGATCCTGAAGACGCTTTTCGACGGCCAGTGTCACTTTGTGACCAAAGATTTGTGACGTGATGCCGGTATTCCGACGCACTTTCCCGTTTCCCAATCCGGGACGGCCTTGGCTTGCCCCCATCCGGCCACAACGCCAAGATGCCGCCAGCGACTTCGGGGGAGCCGCATCCGCATGACATCGATCGCACGCGCCACCGCTGCGCTGACGCTGCTGGCCGCCCTGACGGTGGCCGGTTGCCAGCGTGCGCCCGCGCCCGTGGTCGAGCCGACCCCGACCGAACCCACGCAGGCCGTCGAGCAACTGATACGCGACCTGCGCCGCAACGACCTTGTGAGCTATTCGCGCCACGCCGTCCCGCCGGAGCTGCACGCACGGCTCGACGCAGCCTGGAGCGAAGGCCGCACCCGCTGGCCGCTCACCGATCTCCCGCTGGACGACCGCCTTCCCGCCTTCATCGATGCCCTGTCCGCGCCCGGCGCCGAGAAGCAGCTGCTCACCGTCTACCAGCGTCAATTTTCCGGCGCGAACGCCGAGCTCCGCTCCGCTGCGGCCACGCTGGGACTGTTCGCGACGCAGTACCTGCGTGCGGAAGGCGATTACAGCGACGACGAACGTGCCCACTACGAACAATTGGTGAGTGCGATCAGCCGCTGGGCGCAGAAGGCGCCACTTGGGGAGGTGCAACTTGCGCGCCAGACGATCCCCCAGCTGGTCGCCGGCGCCCGCCAGACGGGCCTGGCCGGCGGGCCGGAGCGCTTCCGCGCGCTGGGCATGGGCCACAGCCTGGAACGCATGGGGCCGTTCTTCGAGCGCATGAAGCGCGTAGTGAAGGTGTACGGGCTGGACATCGATGCGGACCTTGGAACCGCCCGTGCGACGCTGATCGAACGCGATGGCGACCGCGCCCGGATCCGCCTGCAGTACACGCTGGCAGGCAAGGCGATCCAGGCCGAACTCGCCGTCGAACAACGCGATGGCCACTGGTACCTGAGCGACGCCCTGCGCCACGCCGAGGCGGAAGCGGCGCTGTCCGAACCTGCGAACGGCAAGACACCGCAGGCCCCACCGGCCTCTGCCGACGCACCGGTCGCCGCCGCCGCGCCCTGAACGCGCAGGGCGCGAAAGGCATAATGCCGACGATGCCGAACCAGACGCCCCTGCCTTTCCCGGACGCCGACAAGGACGCGACGACCACCACGCCCGCCCGCGAGGACGCGGCGCCGACGTCCGACGCCTCCGGGCACACCGCGCAATCGCTGCACGATGCCGATCCCGCGCCGGCTTCCACGCCCGACCCCGACCCGGCCCAGACCGAGCTTCCGATCGACGCGCCCGGCGCGGTAGCGGGCGACGATCGCGGCCGTCGTCCGGGGGGGCCGCGCCGTCCTTCCGCCGCCCGCCGTCCGTGGTGGGCCAAGCTGCTCGGCCGGTTCATGGCGCCGTGGGTGCAGATCACCGTCGAGCCGCGCAACCCGGCGGCCGAGATCCCCGAAGAATGGAGTGGCCGTCCGGTCTGCTACGTCCTTGAGGACTACGGTCTGTCCAACGCCCTGATCCTGGAACGCGCCTGCCGCGAGGCCGGCCTGCCCTCGCCGCTGCAACCGCTGCCGGGCGACCCGCTCAAGCGCAAGCGCGCCTACCTCGCGCTGTCGCGCCGCAACGTCAACACGCTGGCCCAGCTGCAGCAGTCGCTGGGCACGGCGCCGGCCTCGCCGAAGTCGCATTCGGGTTCGCTGGCCCACCTGCTGGACGCGCACCGCGCCGATCCGTCGCTGGACGTGCAACTGGTGCCGGTGTCGATCTTCGTCGGCCGCGCGCCGGACAAGAACAGCGGCTGGTTCTCGGTCCTGTTCTCGGAAAACTGGACACTGGTCGGCCGCTTCCGCCGCCTGCTAGCGATTGCCCTGAACGGTCGCGACACGCTGGTGCGTTTCGCCCCGCCGGTGAGCCTGCGTGCCATCGTCGACGAAGGCCTGCCGGCCGAGCGCACGGTGCGCAAGCTCTCGCGCGTGCTGCGCGCGCACTTCCGCCGCATCCGCGCGGCGGTGATCGGGCCGGACCTTTCGACGCGCCGATTGCTGGTCGACCAGGTGCTGTCCTCGGCCACGGTGAAGGAAGCCATCACCGACCAGGCCGCGCGCGACAAGAGTTCGCTGGCCGATGCCTGGAAGAAGGCGCACGGCTTCGCCTACGAGATCGCCGCCGACTATTCGCACCCGGTCGTGCGGTCGGTCAGCTTCGTGCTCACGCCGGTGTGGAACCGCATCTACCGCGGCGTGCTGGTCCACCACCTGGACAAGCTGAAGGACGACGCGCCCGGCTTCGAAGTGGTCTACGTGCCCTGCCACCGCAGCCACATGGACTACCTGCTGCTGAGCTACCTGCTGTACACGCGCGGCATCGTGCCGCCGCACATCGTGGCCGGCATCAACCTCAACCTGCCGGTGGTGGGCACGCTGCTGCGCAAGGGCGGCGCGTTCTTCATCCGCCGCAGCATCCGCGGCAGCGCGCTGTATTCGGCGGTGCTGAGCGAATACGTCGCGCAGCTGGTCGCCGGCGGCTATTCCATCGAGTACTTCGTCGAAGGCGGCCGCTCGCGCACGGGACGGCTGCTTCCGCCCAAGGGCGGCATGGTCGCGATGACGGTGCGCGCGTTCGTGCGCCAGCCCACGCGCCCGGTGCTGTTCCAGCCGATCTACATCGGCTACGAGAAGCTGATGGAAGGCAACAGCTACCTCGACGAGCTGTCCGGCAAGCCGAAGGAAAAGGAATCGATCTGGCAGCTGCTGATGGGCATCCCGAAGGTACTGCGCAGCAACTACGGCCAGGTGGTGGTGAACTTCGGCGAACCGATCCGCCTGGGGGATGTGCTGGCCGAGCACGCACCCGACTGGGATGGCCAGCCGGTCGGCGACGAGGAAAAGCCAGCGTGGCTGTCCAACACCGTCGACGCGCTCGCCACGCGCATCCAGGTGAACGTCAACCGCGCCGCCGACGTGAACCCGATCAACCTGCTCGCGCTGGCACTGCTGTCCACGCCCAAGCACGCGATGGGCGAAGGCGACCTGCGCGCGCAGATCCAGCTGAGCAAGACGCTGCTGGCCGAGCTGCCGTATTCGGACCGCGTCACCGTGACGCCGCATCCGGTTGAGGAAATCATCGCGCACGGCGAGGAAATCAACGTCCTGACCCGCATCAAGCACCCGCTGGGCGACGTGCTGGGCGTGAGCGGCGACAACGCGGTGCTGCTGAGCTATTTCCGCAACAACGTGCTGCATCTGTTCACTGCGGCGTCGTGGATCGCCTGCTGCTTCCAGAACAACCGCCGCATGAGCATCAACGGCGTGCAGCGCCTGGGCCGCAGCGTGTACCCGTTCCTGCAGGAGGAGCTGTTCCTGCCGTGGACGGAAGAGGAATTCGCGCAGCGCCTGAACCGCACCATCGACGTTTTCATTCGCGAAGGCCTGCTGGAGAAGATCAGCGACGACGAGGGCGGCATCCTCGCGCGCAACGCAGGCCAGACCGACGAGGTCTTCCGCCTGCGTGCCATCGGCCACTCGCTGCAGCAGGCGTTCGAGCGGTATTACATCGCCATCTCGGTGCTGGTGAAGAACGGCCCCGGCACGCTCACGGCCGCCGAGCTGGAAAGCCTGTGCCAGCTGGCCGCGCAGCGCCTGTCGCTGCTGTACGCGCCGGCCGCGCCGGAGTTCTTCGACAAGACGCTGTTCCGCGGCTTCATCCAGAAGCTGCGTGAAATGCGCCTGGTATGGCCGGACGAGAACAGCAAGCTCGCCTTCGACAGTCGCCTGGACACGTGGGCGAAGGACGCCAAGTTCATCCTGGGCCGCGAGCTGCGCCACACGATCGAGAAGATCAGCCCGGAAAGTGCGAAGCCGGCGGTGGCTCCGGAGCACGTGGGCGCCAAGGCGGACTGAGGCGACCGCGCGGCAATGACCGCAGAGGGGCGCGAACCGGGGCGCGCCCCTACGCCGGCTCGTCGGGAATAAGCGCGCTCTCGATCCGGGCGATGCAGTCCTTCAGCCACAGCTTGCGCTTCTTCAGGCGCTTGACCGTGAGCTCGTCCACGTCCGGCGTCAGCGCCAGCCGTTCGATCGCCGCGTCGAGGTCGCGATGCTCCAGCCGGAGTTCGGCCAGCTGCTGCGCGAGCACTGCGGGATCGTCGCTTTCGGTCATCGGCGAAGCTTAACGCGCCGCCGCCGCCAGCGTCACCGCGGCCACGCCGGTAGAATGGACGGTCCATGAGCACCGTCCTGCCATTGCTGGAACCCCAGCCCCTCGCACGCGTCGCGCAGCGCCGCGCGCACGAAAACAACAAGCTCGCCAAGCGACTGCGGCACCAGGTCGGCCGCGCGATCGCCGACTTCGGCATGATCGAGGAAGGCGACAAGGTGATGGTGTGCCTGTCCGGCGGCAAGGACAGCTACACCATGCTCGACATCCTCCTGCAGCTGCAGCTCAAGGCTCCGGTGAAGTTCGAGCTGGTCGCGGTGAACCTGGACCAGAAGCAGCCTGATTTCCCCGAGCATGTCCTGCCCGAATACCTGAAGTCGATCGGCGTGGATTACCGCATCATCGAGCAGGACACGTATTCGGTCGTCACACGCGTGGTGCCGGAAGGCAAGACGATGTGCTCGCTGTGCTCGCGCCTGCGGCGCGGCGCGCTGTACTCGTATGCGCAGGCGAACGGATTCACCAAGATCGCGCTGGGCCATCATCGCGACGACCTGGTGGCGACGTTCTTCCTCAACCTGTTCTTCCATGCCAAGCTCGCCGGCATGCCGCCCAAGCTGCTCAGTGACGACGGCAAGCACGTGGTGATCCGCCCGCTCGCCTACGTGCGCGAAGACGATATCGCCGCTTACGCGCAAGCGAAGGGCTTTCCGATCATCCCGTGCAACCTGTGCGGCTCGCAGGAAAACCTGCAGCGCAAGCAGGTGAAGAAGATGATGGATGCATGGGAGCTCGAAACGCCGGGGCGCATCGAAACCATCGCGCGCTCGCTTGGCGACATCCGCCCTTCGCAGCTGAGCGACCCGAAGCTGTACGACTTCCTCGCGCTCGGCCGGCAGGGCGATGCGCCGATGCCCGACGCGCATGCGTGGCTGGCGGGCGAACCCAACGAACGCGATTCGTGATGGGTGATTCGTGATTCGCAGCAGCGGCCGCGAGCGGGCCGCCGCGATGCGATCCCGATCGACAGGCACGAACCACCCATAACGAATCACACATCACGGATCCCGAATGTTCTTCCGCAACCTGACGCTGTTCCGCTTCCCCACCACCACCAAGTTCGACGATCTCGAAAGCGGCCTGGGCGAATGCCAGCTCAAGCCGGTCGGCCCGCTGGAACTGTCCAGCCGTGGATTCATTTCGCCCTTCGGACGCGGCTCCGAGGAGATGTCGCATAACCGCAGCGATTCGACGTGGCTCGCCGTGGGCGGCGAGGACAAGATCCTGCCCGGCTCGGTCGTCAACGACATGCTCAACAAGAAGCTGTCGGAGATCGAGGCGAAGGAAGGCCGCAAGCCCGGTGGCAAGACGCGCAAGCGCATCAAGGACGAACTCATCACCGACCTGCTGCCGCGTGCGTTCGTGAAGCCTAGCCGCACCGACGCCCTCATTGACATGGGCCTGGGCGTGGTCGCCGTGGACACCTCCAGCCGCAAGTCCGGCGAGAACGTGGTCAGCGAGATCCGTCGCGCGCTGGGCAGTTTCCCCGCGTTGCCGCTGAACGCCGAAGTCGCGCCGCGCTCGGTGCTGACCGGCTGGGTCGCCGGCGAACCGCTGCCGGAAGGCCTCTCGCTGGGCGATGAATGCGAACTGCGCGATCCGATCGACCAGGGCGCCGTGGTGAAGGTGCAGCGCATGGAGCTGCAGAGCGACGAGATCGCCAAGCACCTGGAATCGGGCAAGCAGGTCACGCGCCTGGCGCTGACCCTGGACGACCACGTGTCGTTCGTGCTCGGCGAAGACCTGATCGTGCGCAAGTTCAAGCTGCTCGATGGCGCGGTGGACGAACTGGAATCCACCGAGCGCGACGACCTGCGCGCCGAACTCGACGCGCGCTTCGTCCTGATGGCCGGCGAGTTCCGTCGCCTGTTCACGGTGCTGGAAGGTGCGCTGAAGCTGTCCAAGGCCGACGCCTGAGTCGTGCCGCGCCCTTCCCCGTTGGCGGGGAAGGGTTGCAGGTTTCGAGAGCCTCTCCGCGGGACTGACGATGCGCGCGTCATCGCGTCGCACATCGTCACGCAGCATCGCTAAGATGCTCCCATGCCGTCTCCGCTGCGCCCGCTCGCCCGTCTCTTCGCGCCCACGCCGCGCACGCTGGAGCGCGAGACGCTCGACATCGAACTGTCCGACGGACGCACCGTGCCGCTGCAACGCGTGCGCGACCCGCGCGCGCGGCGGATGAAGCTGTCAGTCGACGAACGCGGCGCGCGGCTCACGGTGCCGGTGCGCGCCAGCCTCGCGTCAGCCGACCGTTTCGTCACGCAGCATCGCGACTGGCTCGCCGCGCAGCTGGAGCGTTTCGCCGTAGATGGCATGCCCACGCTGGAACCGGGCGTTCCCATCCAGCTGCCTTTGCGCGGCGCGCTCCATGACGTGCGCTGGGAAGCCGGTCGCTTCACGCGGCTGGACCACGCCGGCGACGGCAGCGGCGATCTGGTCTTCACGCATCCGGCGCGTGCCGGCGACACCGCGGTGCGCCGCGCGGTTCGCGATTTCCTCGAAGCACAGGGCCGCGCCGACATCGGCCGCTGGATGCCACGCTACCTGCCCGCGCTGCCGCGCGCACCGCGGCGGGTGACCTTCAAGGTCATGTCATCGCAGTGGGGTTCGCTCGCACCCGATGGTTCGATGGCGCTGGATCTGTCGTTAGTGCTCGCGCGGCCCAGCGCATTCGAGTACGTGCTGGTGCATGAGCTCTGCCACCTGATCCACGCCGACCACTCGCGCAGCTTCTGGCGCGAAGTGGAAGCGCGTTGCCCGCGCTGGCGCGAGGAACGCGATTACTTCCACGCCGAAGGCCGGCGGTTGAAGGCGACGCTTCGCGCGTTGTGCGCGAAGGCGTAAGGGCGCGTCAGTCGCGCACGAAGAAGTTGCCGATCACCTGCGCGATCCGCTCCGGCTGCTCCATGTGCAGGTGGTGCCCGCCGTCGAGGACGATCAGCTCGCCCGCTGGCAGCAATGCGGCGCGATCACGGCGCAGCGGATCGGGAAGATACGATTGCGCGGGGTCGGCGAAGATCACGCGGGTGGGGCATTCGATGCCGGCCACCAGGTCGCGGATCTGGGGCTCGGTCATGCGCTGCATCGTCGGCAACGTGAGGCGCGGGTCGCTGGACCAGGTGAAGCCGCCTTCCACCGGCACGACGCCGCGTTCGACAAGCAGCCGCGCCGCGCGCTCCTCCAGGCGACTGCCGACGTACGCCCCCGCGGCCATGCGTGCACGGATCGCGATGGCGACGTCCGGAAACACGCGCAGCGACTTGCCGCGCAGCGCGCGCGCGGCCGCGATCGCTTCACGCAGGCGCGAAACGGTGCGCTCGGGCACTTCTGCAAGCGCACCCAGGGCTTCGATCGCGACCAGTCGCTCGACGCGCTGGGGGCATGCGGCCGCAACCAGGCTGGAGATGCCCGCGCCCATCGAATGCCCGAGCAGGCTGAAGCGTTCCCAGCCCAGCGCATCGGCGATGTCGAGCACGGCATTGACCGCGGCGGCGAACGAGTAATCCGCGCCCGGCGCGAGATGCGCGCTGGCACCGTGGCCCGGAAGGTCCGGCGCGACCAGTTCGATGCCGTGCAGATGTTCGGCCAGCGGGACGAAGCTTGCGGCGTTGTCGAGCCAGCCGTGCAGCGCGATCACGCGCGCCCCTCCGGGCTGGCCGCGCAGGCCGGCGATGCGGCCGGTCGGGGTATCGAGGACGAATTCGTGCAAACCGCGTGCGGGTGTCAGGTCCACGTGCTTCAGATCCAGTTCTTCAGTTCGTGTCGGGCGATGCCGGCGAGGGCCAGCGCATGCGGACGCGTGTCGTTGAGGCACGGGATATAGCGCAGCGTGCCGCCGTGCGCGGCTAAGTCCTGCGCCAGCATCATCGCCACCTCTTCCAGCGTTTCGATGCAGTCCACGGCGAAGCCCGGCGCGACGACATCGACCTTTCGCACGCCGCGCGCGGCGAGCGCGTGCAGCGTCTGCTGCGTGCCCGGCTCCAGCCACCGATCGCGGCCGAAGCGCGACTGGTAGCTCACGCTCCACGCATCGTCGGGCAGGTCCAGCCGATGCGCGATGGCGCGCGCGCCGGCGATGCAATGACGCTGGTACGGGTCACCCTCGTCGATCAACCGCTGCGGCAGGCCGTGGAAGGAGAACAGGAGATGTTCACCGGCGCCGTTGTCCGCCCGGTACGAACGGATCGAATCGGCCACCGCATCAAGCCAGCCGGCGTCGAGGTGGTAGTCCTCCACCAGCCGCGTCGGCAGCGCGTGCTCGCGCGCGAGTACGTCGTCGACCGAAGCGGTGGTGGTCGTCGAATACTGCGGATACAGCGGCAGCACCAGCGCGCGACGCACGCCGGCTTCATGCAGCTGGCGAAGGCGCATGGCCAGGGAGGGCGAGCCGTAGCGCATTGCATCGATCACGCGCAGCTGGGGCAACTCGTTCTGCACGGCCCACGCGAGCCGGCGCGTATACACCGCGAGCGGCGATCCGCCATCCTCGCCGCGCATCCAGATGCTGGCGTATTTGTGCGCGACCGCCTTCGCCCGCAGGGGCAACACGACCAGGTGCAGCAGCGGCAGCCAGAACCAGCGCGGCAGGCCGACCACGCGGCGATCGCTCAGGAATTCGCCGAGGTAGCGGCGCACGCCTGCGGGCGTCGGCGCGTCGGGCGTACCGAGGTTCACCAGGACGAGGGCGGTGTCCGGTGGCGAGCCGGAGGGCGTGGACGAGGCGCCGTCGGACGCGGCGTCGGTGCTGGCGGAAGCGGGCATGCCGCATAGGATGACAGCTGCGCCGTCCTTCGCGAATCACGACGGCGCAAGCCGGCTGCGACACGATCCGCACACCGGATTGCACAGCATAGGCGAGCACGTCGCACTTTCGGCGCTTGACGTGCGCGCCGATTCGGTAAGGATTCATTGCCGTATCACTAGCCTGAACCGACTGCCGCGCCGGCGGTCGAACGCTCGAACCTCCCCTACGCTGTACATCGTCGAGTTTTCACTGGAGTCCGCCATGTCCCGTCTGCCGCGCCCTGTCCTTCTGCGTATCGCCGTGCTTTCCCTCGCCCTTGGCGTCGCCACCTCGGCGATGGCCGGCCAGCAGGAGGACGACCGTGCGCGCCAGGCCGTGCGCGTGCTGACCGACATCCAGCAGATTCCCGAGGCCGGCATTCCCGACAAACTGCTCGACGAAGCACGCGGCATCGTGGTGGTGCCCGATGCGCTGAAGGTCGGCCTGGTGGTCGGCGGCCGTCGCGGCCACGGCCTGCTGTCGGTGAAGAACCCCGACGGCACGTGGTCCAACCCGAGCTACGTGAAGCTCACCGGCGGCAGCATCGGCTTCCAGGCCGGCGTGCAGTCGGCCGACATCGTGCTGGTGTTCCGCAGCGATCGCGGCCTGGACAACATCGTCAACGGCAAGGTCACCCTGGGCGCCGACGCCGGCGTCGCGGCGGGCCCGGTCGGCCGCAACGCGAGCACCGCGACGGACGGCCAGCTCAAGGCCGAGATCTGGTCGTGGTCGCGCGCTCGCGGCCTGTTCGCCGGCATTGCCCTGGATGGCGCCGTGCTGTCGATCGACGACGAAGCCAACGAATCGGTCTACGGCCGTGACACCACGCCGCGCATGATCTTCGAGGGCCGCGCGACGGGGCAGCCGTCCACGGCCGTGGTCGATTTCCGGGACCGCCTGGAAGAAGCCAGCAACATCGCGCGCACCGCCCGTTCCAATGCCAGCGCCGATGCGAACGCCCGCGCTTCGGCGCCGCGCCCGGTGGCCGGCTCCACCACGAACACGGCACCTGTCGCGGCGAGCTCGGCCACGACCGCCCCGCTGCACGGCCCGCAGCAGGCCCAGCAGCCGTCGGCCTTCGAGACGGTGGAAAGCCCGGTTAAGGCTGAACCCCTGCCCTGATCCGGGTGCGCCCGTCACGTTCTTAACTCTTCGCACGCACTTGGACGACAGCGGTCGTCATGGTGCTGCGGTATCCTGAACCTCCACTTTTTCCCGCGGACACTTCCTCATGGGCGGTTTGAGTCTTTGGCACTGGCTGATCGTGCTGGTGATCGTGGTGCTGGTGTTCGGCACCAAGCGCCTGGGCAACGTCGGCAAGGACCTTGGCGAAGCCGTGAAGGGCTTCAAGAAGGGCATGCGCGACGGCGAGGACGATTCGGACAAGCCGTCGGCGCAGCTGCGCGACGAGCGTCGCGACGAGACCAAGTCCGGCGACAGCACCAAGCAAGACGACCGCACGCCGCGCTGACGCGGCGCGGCTTTCGGGCGGTCGGCGGCCATGTTCGACATCGGGTTCTCCGAGATCTTCGTCATCGCGATCGTGGCCCTGCTGGTGCTCGGTCCCGAGCGCCTGCCCAAGGCGGCGCGCTTCGCGGGCCTGTGGGTGCGGCGCGCGCGCGCGCAATGGCATTCGGTGAAGTCCGAGCTCGAGAACGAGCTGGCGGCCGAGGAGCTCAAGCGCAGCCTGCGCGAGACGCAGGACTCGCTGCGCGAGGCGCAGCAGGGCTTCAACGAAGGCCTCGACGAGGCGCGCAACCGGATCAAGCGCGAGCAGGAATCCCTGCAGCGCGAACTGGACGCGCTCGATCGCGACGTGCGCGGCACGTCGGCGCAGGCCGAAGACCAGACCGCATCGCCCGCCGATCCGGCGACGGAGCGGGAACAGATCGAAGAGCAATCGCTGGCCTCGTCGTCCGATCCTGACCTGAATCCGGATCCGGAAACGATGGAATCGCCCGCGAGCCGCGACGACGTCTACGCACGCGGTATGCCGGTCGAAACCGATTCGGAAGCCGAACCCGTGCCGGTGCCCGCCCGCCCCGCTCCGTCCGCCTCCGATGACGGGGCGCAGCGTCGATGAACCGCGATCACGACTCCTATTCCCAAGCCGACACCGATGGCACCGAGCCGCGGCTGATCGACCACCTGATCGAGCTGCGTGCACGGCTGTTGCGCGCGGTCGCCGGGCTGATGCTGATCTTCGTCGTCCTGCTGCCGTTCGCCGCCGACATCTACGCGGTGCTGGCGCAGCCGCTGCTCAGCTCGCTGCCCGAAAGCGGGCGGCTGGTGGCGGTGGATCCGGCCGGCGGTTTCTTCGTGCCGGTGAAGCTGGCCTTCTTCGCGGCGCTGCTGATCGCGATGCCGTGGCTGCTGTACCAGGCGTGGGCGTTCGTCGCGCCCGGCCTGTACCACCGCGAGAAGCGCCTGGCGATGCCGCTGCTGGTGTCGGCGGTAGCGCTGTTCTACATCGGCTGCGCGTTCGCCTTCTTCCTGGTGTTGCCGTCGGTGTTCGGTTTCCTGGCGCGCTTCACGCCGGACGTCGTGGCGATGACGCCCGACATCGGCAAGTACCTCGATTTCGTGCTGGTGATCTTCCTGGCCTTCGGTGCGAGCTTCGAGCTGCCGGTCGCGCTGGTGATCCTGGTGCTGCTGGGCTGGGTGACGCCGCAGCAGCTCAAGGATTCGCGCGGTTACGCGGTTGTCGGCGTGTTCGTGGTCGCGGCGGTGATCACGCCGCCGGACGTGGTTTCGCAGCTGATGCTCGCCATTCCGATGTGCATCCTCTACGAGCTGGGCATCGTCGCCTCGCGCTGGCTCAAGCCGCGCGAGGGCGCCGACACCTCCGGGCAGACGCCCACCGCGTGAGCGCGCCCGCGCGCTTCTGGCCGCGATATGCGGCGTGGTCGCTGGATGCGACGCTGGTCACCGCGGCGTTGACGCCGTTCCTGTGGGGTCGCGTTTCGCGTGACCTGCATGCGCTCGAACAAGCCTTCGTCGCGGTACTCGACCGCTTCTACGGCGCGTTCGCGCGACAGCTTGACGCCCGCGGTGCGCCCGATCCGTTCGCGCTGCTGTCGGATGCCTCTATCGAACACGCCATCGCGTCGTTGCAGACGGCGCTGTGGGGCGCCGCGATCGTGCCGCTGATGGCCTTCTCGATCGCGATGCTGGCCTGGCAGGTCGCCGGCGAACAGTCGCGCTGGCAGGGAAGCCTGGGCAAGCGAATGCTGGGTTTGCGCGTGGTCGATCGCGAGGGCGGACAGCCCGACGTCCCCCGCAGCGTGCTGCGGCAGTTTGCTGGCGTGCTGTCGTGGCTGACGCTCAACATCGGCCATGCGATGGCGGCGATTCCGCCGGCGCATCTGGCCCTTCACGACCGCCTGAGTGGCACGCGTGTCGTGCGCGACGATGCACCGTTCCCGGCGTGGGCGCGCGGCTGGATCGTGCTGCAGACCGGCCTCTTCGCGGCGCTGGTGTTCGCGATGACCGGCCGCCTGGCAGCGCTGGCGCAGGCGGCGGTGGAACGCGCGCTCGGATGATCCTGCCCCCCGGGCAAGCTCGCCCGGGGTTACGCCGCGGCGCTTACAGCTCGATCTGGTGGTGGTTCGAAGACGGCGGCGGCGGCGGGCCCGCGCCCTGCGTCTGCGACGGGCCGCAGACGTCGCGCCACATGTAGTACATGACGCCGAACATCACCACGTACAGCACCACCATCAGCGCGAGGTACAGCGGCAGGATCAGCGCCGCGCCCAGGGCCGGGTGGATGAACCCGCCGATCAGGCCGACGATGCCGAACACCGCCGCCAGCACCAGGCCGACGGGAATCGAAGCCAGCACGATCACCACCGCCAGCAGCAGGATCGGCAGCAGGTTCTTGGCCGTGCCGACCACGCCGTCGGCCATCGCCAGGCGCACGGGACGACCGCCCAGCGCGACCTGTGCGAAGCCGATCGCGTACACGCCGGAAAGGAACAGGAACAGGATCGACCCCAGGCCCAGCAGGCTGCCCAGGCCGTCGGGCGCATCGGGCACCTGCGACGGATCGATGCGGCCACCGCCCGCGGCCTGCTGCAGGGTCATCACCTTGTTCAGCCATTCCAGCAGGCCATCGCCAAACACGGTGAGCAGCGCCACGCCGATGATCACGTAGTACAGCGTCATCAGCAGTCCGAAGCCGATCAGCCGTCCGGCGTCGCCGCCCTGGCGAAAGGGCTTGAACACATCGCTGGCGGAGGCGGGGCGGGCGTTCTCGGTGTCGTCGATCAGGCGCAGGAAGCCGCCGATGAAGGGCGACAGCAGCACGATCGAGAGCAGCTGCGCGGCGGCGCCCACGGCCATCGCGCCATTGGCGTCGGGCTGGAGGACGGACAGCACGAGCAACTGCGCGATGCTCGGCAGCGTCGCGACCATCATCAGGATCGCGGCCGCGCCGAACACCGCGCGGGCGTTATGGCGACCGAGGTTGAAGCCGCGCTTGAGCCAGGTCAGGCCGGCGAGCGGGCCGGTTGCATGAGTCGTCATTGGGGGAAAGGTTCGATGGGTGACGCGTGGGGGAAGTGCCTGCGATGGGATCGCAGGCATGGAACGTGGCGCGGAAGGTCAGTGCCCGTGCAGCTGGCGTGCGTGGCGCACGAAGCGCCGCAGCACGCGACGCGCGTGCGGGGTGGCGCTGACCGCGCGCGCCAGCGACTTCGCGCAACGGCCTTCGCCGTGCAGCGCATCGCGTCGCGCATTGACGTAGCCGCGCATGTGCGTGCTGCTGAATTCGGGATGGAACTGCACGCCCCAGGCGCGATCTCCCCAGCGGAATGCGTGGCACTCGTCCTGGTCCGAACGCGCCAGCACCAATGCGCCCTGCGGCGCGCGAAGCACGGTCTGCAGGTGCGTGGCCTGCGCGGCGAACTGTGCCGGCAAGCCCTGGAACAGCGGGTCGTCCCCGGCGTGCGGATGCAGTTGCAGGTCGATGGTGCCCATCTCGCGGCCGGTCGGGTTGACGCCGACCTCGCCGCCGAGCGCGTGCGCCAGCAGCTGGTGCCCGTAGCAGATCCCGAACAGCGGCATGCCTTCCTGCGCGGCGTCGCGCAGCCACAGCGCGCTGCGTTCGCTCCAGTCGCGGCGTTCGGTGACCATCGCGGCGGAGCCGGTGATGATCGTGCCGGCGAAGCCTTCGCGCGCGGGCAGTTCATCGCCGCCTTCCACGTTCACCACCACGGCCTCGTCGGCATCCAGCCCGGCGGCCACGCGGATCCAGTGCGGAAAGCCGCGATGGCGACGCATCGAAGCGACCGGTTGTCCGGTTTCAAGGATCAGGAAGGGCCGGGTGTGTCGTTGGGTCACGGCGATACGGACGTTGGCAATGCGGAAGACGTTGCGGGCTGCGCCACCACCCTTGCGGAAGTGGGAAAAAACCAGCGGCATCAAGGCCCGCGGCTATACTAACCCGCTTTGCGGGACCCCCACCGAGACCATGGCCGCACCTACCATCCAGGGACCGACTTTCCAGGAACTGATCCAGCGCCTGAACGCCTACTGGGCCGCTCAGGGCTGCACGCTGATCCAGCCGCTCGACCTGGAGGTCGGCGCCGGCACCTTCCATCCGGCCACGTTCCTGCGCGCACTGGGCCCGGAGCCGTGGAATGCCGCCTATGTCCAGCCCTGCCGCCGTCCCACCGACGGCCGCTACGGCGAGAACCCCAACCGCCTGCAGCGCTACTACCAGTACCAGGTGGCGATGAAGCCCAGCCCCGACAACATCGTCGAGCTGTACTTCGATTCGCTCAAGGCGCTCGGCGTGGACCCGATGGTGCACGACCTGCGCCTGGTCGAGGACAACTGGGAATCGCCGACGCTCGGCGCCTGGGGCCTGGGCTGGGAGGTCTGGCTCAACGGCATGGAAGTCACGCAGTTCACCTACTTCCAGCAGGCCGGTGGCCTGGAATGCCGCCCAGTGCTGGGCGAGATCACCTACGGTCTCGAGCGCCTGTGCATGTACCTGCAGAACGTCGACAACGTGTACGACCTGATCTGGACCTACGGCCCGGACGGCACGCCGGTGACCTACGGCGACGTCTACCACCAGAACGAAGTCGAGCAGAGCGCGTACAACTTCGAACACGCCGACGTGGCCGAACTCTTCCACCGTTTCGACGCGTGCGAGAAGGAAGCATTGAAGCTGATCGAGCTGGGCCTGCCGCTGCCGGCCTATGACCAGGTCTGCAAGGCCAGCCACAGCTTCAACCTGCTCGATGCGCGCCGCGCGATCAGCGTGACCGAACGCCAGCGCTACATCCTGCGCGTTCGCCGCATCGCGCAGGGCGTGGCCGAGGCGTACTACGCGCAACGCGAGAAGCTGGGATTCCCGGTGTTGAAGAAGGCGGCGCAAGTCGCCTGACGTGCCTTGGCCCCTCTTCTACCGGAAGAGGAGTTGGGGTGAAGGTCGTCGCGGCTGCGCGCTGCTGCGCAGTCCTTACCCCGCCGCCAATGCTTCGCCGCACCTCATCCGCCCTTCGGGCACCTTCTCCCGGAGGGAGAAGGGAAGAGCAAAAAACAAGGCAACCGCATGAGTCTGACGTCCCCCCTCCTGATCGAACTCGGCACCGAAGAGCTCCCCGTCAAGGCGCTGCCCGCGCTGGCGCAGGCGTTCTTCGACGGCGTCCTTGACGGCCTTGCCAAGCGCGGCGTCGCCTTCGATCGGGGCGAAGCCAAGCCGCTGTACACGCCGCGCCGCCTCGCCGTGCGCCTGCCGGGCGTCGCGCTGGAGCAGCCGGAACAGAAATCCGAAGTGCTGGGCCCGTACCTCAACATCGCACTCGACGCCGACGGCCAGCCGACCAAGGCGCTGCAGGGGTTCGCCGCGAAGGCCGGCATCGACTGGACGCAGCTGGAAAAAACCAGCGACAACAAGGGCGAGCGCTTCGTGCATCGTTCGGTGAAGCCGGGCGCGAGCACCGCCACGCTGCTGCCGGAGATCCTGCGCGAGGCCATCGCCGCCATGCCGATCCCCAAGCCGATGCGCTGGGGCGACCACGATTACGGCTTCGCCCGTCCCGTGCACTGGCTGGTGGTGCTGCTGGGCAAGGACGTGGTGAACGCCGAACTGCTTGGCACGCGCGCCGACCGCATGAGCCGCGGGCACCGCTTCATGCACGACAAGCCGGTGTGGTTCTCCACGCCGGAGGACTACGTCGAATCGCTGCGCGGCGCGAAGGTGCTGGTCGATCCTGACGAGCGCCGCGAGCGCATCGTGCTGGAAGTGACGCAGGCCGCGAAGGCCGTCGGCGGCGTGGCCCGCATCGACGAGGGCATCCTGGAAGAGGTCAACGGCCTGACCGAATGGCCGAAGGCCGTGGCATGCAGCTTCGAGCGCGAGTTCCTGGCCGTGCCGCAGGAAGCGCTCATCGCGACGATGGAGGCGAACCAGAAGTTCTTCCCGGTGCTCGACGCCGAGGGGAAGCTGGGCGAGCACTTCATCGGCATCGCCAACATCGAATCGAAGGACGAATCCGAAGTCCGCAAGGGCTACGAGCGCGTGATCCGCCCGCGCTTCTCGGATGCGAAGTTCTTCTTCGTCGAGGACATGAAGCAGGGCCTGTCGTCGATGAACGACGGCCTGGCATCCGTGAAGTACCAGGACAAGCTGGGCACCATCGCCGACAAGGTCGCGCGCATGGCCACGCTGGCCGAAGCGATCGCCGCGCAGGTGGGCGTGGACCCGGCGGCGGCCCGCCGCGCCGCGGAACTGTCGAAAGCCGACCTGCAGTCTCGCCTGGTCGGCGAATTCCCGGAACTGCAGGGCATCGCCGGACGCTACTACGCCGCCGTGGAGAACGAATCGCTGGAGGTCGCCCACGCGATCGACGAGGCCTACATGCCGCGGTTCGCCGGCGACGCCATTGCACCGTCGAAGCTCGGCCAGGTGCTCGCCATCGCCGAACGCCTGGACACGCTCGCGGGTGGTTTCGCCGCGGGCCTGAAGCCCACCGGCAACAAGGACCCGTTCGCGCTGCGCCGCAACGCGCTGGGCCTTGCGCGCACGCTGCTGGAAGGCGGGCACGACCTGCTGCTGCACGAGCTGATCGATCGCGCACTGTCACTGCAACCGGCCAAGCACCCGGAGATCGGCAGCTTCGACATCACGCAGTTCGTCTACGACCGCCTGCGCGGCTACTACGCCGATCGCGGCGTGGCGTCGGTGCAGTTCGATGCGGTGGAGAACGTCGCGCACGATTCGCTGCCCGACTTCGACCACCGCCTCAACGCCATCGCCGAATTCGCCAAGCTGCCCGAAGCGCAAGCCCTGGCCGCGGCGAACAAGCGCATCCGCAACATCCTGAAGAAGGTCGAAGGCGACGTGCCTTCGAACATCGATGCCGCGCTGTTCGCCGAGCACGCCGAGCGCGAGCTCGCCGATGCGGTGGATGGCGCCATCGCCGACACCGATCCGCTGCTGGCATCGCGCGACTACGTCACCGCGCTGGGCCGCCTGGCGCGCCTGCGCCCGCAGGTCGATGCGTTCTTCGATGGCGTGATGGTGAACGTGGACGACGCGGCGGTGCGTAACAACCGCCTCGCGCTGCTCAAGCGCCTGTCCGATCGCTTGGGCAGCGTCGCGGCGATCGAGCATCTGTCGATCTGACGCCGCTCGCCGGGGCCACGCGCCCCGGCGAATGGCGCGCGTTCGCGCGCGCCTACACCGACCGTTAACCAGCCACGCCGCACGCCCCGGTTATCCTGCCCGCATGCCGACCCTCCCCCGTGTCCTGGCCATCGCCGCGCTGCTGCTGTCCACGGCCGGCGTGGCGCATGCGGCCACGGTGAAGGCCGTGAACATCCAGGGCCTGGACGAAGCCAAGACCGCGAACGTGCGCGGCGCGCTGTCGGTGGTGGACGCAATCGGCGACGACCTGCCCGGCCGGCGCCTGGCCTATCTCATCCGCGAAGCCGAGGACGAAACGCGCGAGGCGCTGGAACCCTTCGGCTTCTACTCGCCGAAGATCGAGATCACGCGCGAAGGCAACGGCGACACCGGCGTGACCGTCACCGTCAACGTGACGCTCGACGAACCCGTGCGCGTGCGCCGAGCCGACATCGCCATCATCGGCGACGGCAGCGACGACCGTTACCTCAACCAGGACCTCGCCGCGTTCCGCCCGCAGACCGGCGACGTGTTCGACCACCAGCTGTACGAGGCGAGCAAGACGCGCATCACGCGCCGCCTCGCCGAACGCGGCTATTTCGATGCCGATTTCAGTTCGCGCCGCGTCGAGATCACGCGGGCGCAGCGCGCCGCCGACATCGACCTGGTGTGGAGCAGCGGCGGCCGCTACGACATGGGGCCGATCGAGATCGAGCAGACACCGCACGCGATCATCCGCGACAGCCTGCTCGACAAGCTCATCTACTGGGAACAGGGCAGCTACTACCACCAGGGCAAGCTCGACCGTTTCCGCGAGTCGCTCGCGCGACTGGACTACTTCTCCAGCATCGAGATCGAGCCGCGTCCCGAAGACGCGGTGGACAACCAGGTGCCGGTCAGCGTCACGCTGACGCCGGCCAAGCGCACGGTCTACACCGCAGGCCTGAGCTACGGCACCGACAGCGGCCCCGGTGTGCGCCTGGGCATGGAGCGTCGCTACGTCAACGACCGCGGGCACAAGGCGCTGGGCCAGATCGACTGGGCCTCCAAGCGCAAGACCGCGACCGCGCAGTACCGCATTCCGGCGTTCGCGTGGCTGGACGGCTGGTACACCTTCAGCGCGCAGTACTACGACGAACAGACCGACTACATGGACACGCGCAAGATTGAGATCGTGGCCAGTCGCAGCGGTCAGATCAGCCGCCGCCTCACCGCGATCGCCGCGCTGCATGCATTGCGCGAACGCTGGGCGTACGCAGCGTTCGAGGGCGGCGCGGACGGCCCGGATCCGGGCACGGACGAAGCCAACAACGCGGAAGAAAGCGACGAGCTCGTCACCACCGCCTACAACTACGCGACGTTCCTGTACCCCTCGCTGCGCGCCGAATACATCGACACCGACGACCGCATCTTCCCGCGCCACGGCATCGGCGTGACCGTGGAAGTGCGCGGCGGCCTGGAGAACGTCGGTTCGGATGCCAACTTCGCCCAGGCCTGGGGCCAGGCGCGCTGGTACCAGGGCATTGGCGCGTCCAATCGCCTGATCCTGCGCGCCGAAGCGGGCGGCACCTTCACCAACGACCTGGTGAACATGCCGCCGTCGCTGCGCTTCTTCGCAGGCGGCGACAACAGCATCCGCGGCTACGGCTTCCGCGAAGTCGGCCCGAACACCATCGGCATGGACGGCAAGAAGTACGCGATCGGCGGCAAGTACGTCATCACCGGTTCGGCGGAATTCGAGCACTACTTCAACGACGGCCCGTGGGGCGCGGCGGTGTTCGTCGATGCGGGCGATGCGTTCAACAAGTTCGGCGGCGAAGTGTCCGACCCCACCGACCGCGACCAGAACTTCGACCTGCACACCGGCGTGGGCGTGGGCGTACGCTGGCGCTCGCCGGTGGGCCCGGTGCGCGTGGACATCGCGCGAGGCCTGAACGATCCGGATTCGGATTACGAGATCTACCTGAACATCGGTGCGACCTGGTGAGGCGTCCATGAGCGAGCCCACACCCACCAACGAAACACCCCGCGACCCGGCCGAAGCCCGCATCGCGGAACTGCGCGCGCGCCGCTTCGCGCGCATGCGCTGGCTGGCGATCCGCGCGGGCATCCTGTCGGTCGCCATTGCGCTGCTCGCGGGCGTATTCCTGTACTGGCTGCTCACCAGCATCGGCGGCCGCGACCTGCTGCTGGCGCAGATCGTCTCGCGCCTGCCGGAAAACGCGACGCTGTCCTGGCGCAGCGTCGAAGGTCCGCTGTCAGGCCCGCTGACGATGAACGGCGTGCGCTTCACCTACGACCGCCTCGTCTTCACCGCCGACCGCGTGCACCTGGATCCGGCGATCCGCCCGCTCATCCGCAAGCGACTGCGCCTGGATGCGTTGCAGATCGCCAATGCGAAGCTGGAGATCCCCAAGTCCGACGAGCCGTTCGAACTGCCGCGCTGGCCGGAAGTGTTGCCGGAGATCGCGCCGCCCTTGGAACTGCAGGCCGACGATGTGCGCGTCGACGGATTCCTGCTCACGCAGGAAGGCGAGAAGCTCATCGACGTGCGCACGCTGCGCGGTGGCCTGGATGCGCGACAGGGCGAGCTGCACGTCGAGCATCTGTTCGTCGACAGCGATCGTGGCCGCTTCCTCCTGCACGGTGACTACGTGCCGCGCAAGGACTACCGCACCGACCTCACCGCCAGCGCCGTGCTGCCGGCCGCCGACGGCCGCACGCCGGCGCGCGTCGGCCTGGTCGCGCGTGGCGATCTGTCGCGCATGAACGTGGCGATCGCCGGCCATGTGCCGCAGCCGCTGCGCGCGAGCCTGACGCTGCACGGGCGCGATGAACCGAAGTGGCGCCTGGATGCCGACGCCGAAGGCCTCGACATCGGCCTGGTCACCGGCGCGGAAGCCAGTGACGAAGACGTGCCGCTGGTTTTCAGCTTCAGCGCCGACGGCATGGGCGGCGCTGCAGACCTGCGCGGCGAGTTCCGCCACGGCGACCTGGTTGCCACGGTGCTCCCGTCGAAGGTAAGCGTGGAGAACCAGGTGCTGGACGTGCAGCCGCTCGCGCTGCGCATCTTCGATGGCACCGCGACGCTGCGCGGCACCGCCGATTTCACCGATGCGGAGAACGCGAAGTTCCGTTTCTCCGCCAACGCACGCAACCTCGCCTTCGGCGGTGAAACCACGGTGGCGGCCACCGCGTCCGCGGCAACGAATCCGCCGGCGAGCGTCAGCGCGCGCAAGCTGCAGAAGGTCACCGCGCCCGCGCCGGCCGCGCAGACGGAAACGGTCGCCATCAACGTGGATGCGGACCTCGGGTTCGCCGGCACGATGAAGGCGTGGGCGGCGATCGGCAACGCGACGTTGCGTCGCGACGGCACCGAGGCCACCGTCACCTTCGATGGCCGCGGCAACGACGAGCGCATGACGCTCAAGACGCTGCATGCGCGCATGCCCACCGGCACGCTCGACGGCCACGGCGAGGTGGCATGGGCGCCGTCGCTGGGCTGGAACATCGACGCGACGCTGGCGGGCTTCGACCCGGGCTACTTCGCGCCGGACTTCAAGGGGTCCATCAACGGCAAGCTGACCACGCAGGGCGGCACGCGCAATGATGGCGGGCTCGACATCACCGCGAAGGCCAGCAACCTGGGCGGACGCCTGCGCAACCGCCCGCTGGGTGGCAACGCGAACTTCGCCATGCACGGTGCGGGCACGGCCGGCGGCGAAACGACGTACCAGGGCGATGTCGCGCTCACGCTCGGCGGCAGCCGCATCGACGCGAAGGGCACGGTCGGCAACGCGCTGGACATCGATGCGAAGCTGACGCCGCTGGTGCTGTCCGACCTGCTGCCCGATGGCGCCGGCACGCTGCGCGGCTCGGCACAGCTGCGCGGCCCGCGCAATGCGCCGGACATCAACGTCGACCTGACCGGCAGCGGATTGAAGTTCGGCGACATGCAGGCGCAGTCGCTCACCGCGAAGGGCCGCCTGCCGTGGCAGCGCGGCAGCGGCGACATCGCCGTGCGCGCGACCGGATTGCAGGTCGGGATGCCGTTGTCGTCGGTGGCGTTCAACGCACGCGGCGCCGTGGAGAACCTGCAGGTGCAGGGCGAAGCACACGGCGACATCGGCGCGCTGACGCTTGCGGGCAACGTCGCCAAGCGCGGCAACGCATGGCAGGGCGCGCTGTCGGCATTCCAGCTGGTGCCCGTACGCGGCGCGTCGTGGCGCCTGAACGAAGCGGCGCGCTTCAGCTGGGATGGCCGCAACGGTTCGCTGAGCAACAGCTGCTTCGTCTCCAGCGGCGGCGGCTCGTTGTGCGCCAATGCCGACTGGCCGCGTCGCGGGCTCGCGGTGAAGGGCGAAGCGCTGCCACTCAGCCTCGTCGTGCCGTACCTGCCCGCACGCGAGGACGAACGTCCGTGGCTGCTGCGCGGCGAGATCGCGCTGGACGGCACGCTGCGCCCGGTGGGCAATGCCTGGGCCGGCAACCTCAACGTACGCTCGAGCGGCGGCGGCATGAAGAACAGCGAGCGCTCGCGTCGGGAAGTGCTGAGCTACGAGAACCTCGTGCTGAAGGCGACGTTCGACCCGCGCCGCATCAACGCCGAACTCAACACCGCCTTCAACAGCGGCGGCCGCATCGATGCGCGCATCAACACCGGCTGGGACGATTACGCGCCGCTCGGTGGCGAGATCTCGGTGAACACCTCCGAGCTGGTGTGGATGGAGCTGTTCTCGCCCGACATCATGGAACCCAAAGGCACGCTGGATGCGCGCATCACGCTGGGCGGCACGCGTGCGCGGCCGCAGCTGGGTGGCCAGGCGCGACTGACGAAGTTCAGCACCGAAATCCCGTCGCTCGCCATCGTGATGGAAGACGGCGACGTGCGTCTGGACGCGCTGCCCGACGGCACCGCGCGCATCGCCGGTCAGATCCGTTCCGGCGAAGGCATCCTGCGCGTGGACGGTTCGCTCAACTGGCAGAACACCAGCGCGCCGCTGCTGCTGACCGCGAAGGGCCAGAACGTGCTGGTGTCCGACACGCGCGACCTGCACGCCGTCGCCAGTCCCGACGTGCAGGTGCGTTACGCCGCGGGCCAGCCGATCACCGTGACCGGCACGGTGACCATTCCGTCGGCACGCATCGACCTGGAACGCCTCGACCAGGGCGTATCGGCGTCGCCGGACGTGGTGGTGCTCGATCCGGTGAATCCGGAAGCCAGTGCCGCCTCGCCGCTGGACCTCGACCTGACGCTGGCCCTGGGCGACGACGTGCAGCTCAACGGCTTCGGCCTGGAAGGCGGCCTGGGCGGGCGCATGCGCGTGCGCTCGCACCCGGGACGCGAGATGACCGCCAGCGGCCAGCTGCAGGTGCACGGCCGCTACAAGGCGTACGGGCAGAAGCTCGACATCACGCGTGGCGAACTGTCGTGGTCGGGCGGGCCGGTGTCCGATCCGATCCTCAACATCCGCGCCGAACGCGTGATTGGCGATGTCACCGCGGGTGTCGACATCCGCGGCCGCGCGAGCGCGCCCAATGCGACCGCATGGACCGACCCGCCCAGCTCGCAGTCCGAAGCACTGGCGTACCTGACGCTCGGCCGACCGCTCGCCAGCGCGAGCAGCGACGAAAGCCGCCAGGTGAACGCCGCCAGCGCCGCGCTGTCGGCCGGTGGCAGCCTGATCGCCTCGCAGCTGGGCGCGAAGCTCGGCCTGGACGACGCGGGCGTAAGCGACAGCCGCACCCTGGGCGGCAGTGTGCTCGGCTTCGGCAAGCACATCTCGCCGCGCCTGTACGTGGGCTACGGCGTGTCGCTGCTGGGCACCGGCCAGGTGCTGATGCTGAAGTACCTGCTGCGCAAGGGCTTCGACGTGCAGGTCGAATCGAGCACGGTGGAAAGCCGCGCGTCCATCAACTGGCGCAAGGAAAAGTAGGGCGCCCAACGCGCAGCCGCGCCGCGCCGTCACGGCCGGGATTGGAGACGCGCGACGAGTTGGCCTAACCTGTCGCCACACGAAAGCAGCCCACGGAAGACGATGGCCATCCTGCAGACCCAGCGCCTTTCGTTGCGCGAGATGGGGCCCGATGATGCGGACTTCATCCTCGAGCAGCTGACCGACCCGTCGTTCCTGGCGAACATCGGCGACCGCGGCGTGCGCGACCACGACAGCGCGCGCGCCTACATCGACCGCTGGCGCGCGAACTACGCGCGCGACGGCTACGGGCTCTGGCTGGTCGAGCTGCGCGAAACCGGCGAGGTGATCGGCATGGCCGGCATCGTGCGGCGCGACACGCTGCCCTCGCCCGACATCGGCTACGCCCTGTTGCCGCGCCACTGGTCGAAAGGCTATGCGGTGGAAGCCTGCGCCGCGGTTCGCGACCACGCGATGCAGGCGCTGGGGCTGCCGGAACTGCTGGCGATCGTGTCGCCGGGCAATGCGGCCTCGGTGAGGGTGCTCGAGCGCATCGGCCTGCGTTACCGCAGCCACGTCCGCGTGGGCGATGACGACCTGCAGCTGTTCGCGCTGACGATCTGACCCGCGGCGCCGGGCTGGGCCCGGGCGCTAGTCGTCCGCCATCACCACACGCACGTCAGCGAACCACAGCTGCATCCACCGCTCGCGCTTGTCGCCCGACGACAGCGTCTGCGGCGATGCTGGCTGATCGGCAGGGAACGAACCCGCATCCTCCAGCGCGCGCACGTTCACCGCCGCGTGGACACGCTTGTCGTGTTCGTAACGCACCATCACCAGCACGGCGCAATGGGCGCACGCGATGAACTCCGCCTGCGCCGAACCCTGCCGGTACACCAGCGGCTCGCCGCGAAACCGCACGCGCAGGGAACCGGCGGCATCGGACAGCCACGCCGCGCCATGCTTGCGGCAGAAGCTGCAATCGCAGGCGCGTGGCGTGAGTTGCGAAGCCGGCTTCGACAACGTCATCTCCAGCGCGATGCGCCCGCAGTGACAACCGCCGTGCAGCGGCGCGTTCATGGCGCCGCCGCGTACCGGGCGCCGTGCAGGCCGGGCTTGCCGTCGACCACGTCCGTCCACACGACGTACGCCTCACCGCCGGCAAGGGCGATCTTCGGCATGCCCGTGCCGCGGCCTTTACCCTGCAGCTTCGCCACCACGCCGCGCTGGAGCTCGCGCGACAGGTCCGGTGCGAAACGCGCGAAGCGCAGGGTTTGCCCATTGCCGTCCTCGTCCATCCACAACGCCCACGCGGCCTGCTCGTCGAGCGCGGTATCGACGCGTCCCTGCACGGCCGCGCCACGTTCGAGCACCACCGGTGCGGCAAACGTTGCGCCCGCGTCGACGCTGCGCGCGAACTTCACCGTCGGCGTGTCGCCCGCGGCGGTGTACCAGGCGACGGTGGCGTCGCCCCCGTGCGTCGCCACCGCGGGGCCGTTCACCGGACACGCCGGCATCGTCCAGTCGTCCGCGTGCACGCGCGTGGTCGGTTGCCATTGCGTGCCGTCGCTTCGAATGGCGTGGATGTCGCGTACTTCGGTCGGCGTGCGACCGCGGTACACCAGCAGCGGGCCGCGCGCGGTCAGCGCGGCGTCGGTCTGGCAGCAATCGCAGGTCATCGCATCGAGTTCGTGTTCGTCGGTGCGCTTCAGCGATGCATCGAACACCGCCGTGCGCAGCGTCATCGCGCCTGGTTCGTGTTTCGCGCCGCCGGCCGCATGGCCGCCGTGCGCGGAATGTCCGCCGCCACCGGTGTTGCGTCCGTCGAGCCACGCCAGCCCGATGCGGTCCTCGCCCACCGGCCACAGTGAGACGAAACCGTGCTCGGTCGGCGTGCCGTCGGTGTTCACGGCCACAGGTTCCGACCAGCTCGCGCCGCCATCGCCCGAGCGCGCGAGCACCACGTCGTAGGCGTACTTCGCCTGCGCACCCTTGCGCAACCAGTGCGCCCACAGCGCGCCGTCGGGCGTGGCCGCGATGTGCGGCGTGTCGGCCCAGTTGACGAACCAGTCGCCGCCGCGGGCGATCTCGTGCGGCTCGCTCCAGGCGCCGTTCGCGAACCGCGCGAACTTCAGTGTGTGCGCGACCTCACCACGCGCCGCGTCGCCGTGTTCGACCCAGGACAGCAGCAGGCTGCCGTCAGGAGCGCGCACGAGGTCGGGTTGCGCGGCAGGCGTCGCCATGGCCGGGAGCGCCCACGCGGCGGAGGTGGCCATCGACGCGGGCGCAGCCGCTGCGGCGACGCTTTCATCCTGCGGCGGCGGCGTGGGCGAGCAGGCGGCGAGCGTCGCGGCGAGAAGCCATACTGGGCACGTGAATCGGGTCATCGCTCGGGCACCGCAGGGAAGACAACGCAATGTACCGGACCGTCGCCGCCTATCCCGATCCGCTGCTCGCGCACATCGTACGCGGGCGCCTCGAAGCCGAAGGCATTACGGCGTGGCTCGCCGACGAGCACAGCGTGATCATGAACTGGGATTGGCGCCTGGCGCTGGGCGGCGTGAAAGTCCGCGTGGCGACGGAACAGTTCGCGCAGGCACGTGCGCTGGTGCGTGAACTGGACGGCGGTGCCTTCGCCATCCTTGCCGACGATGACGCAACGCTGCCGGCCTGCCGGGAGACGTGGTCGAGCCGTATCGCCTATTTCGCGCTGTTCGCACTGTCGCTGCCATTGCCCTGGTCGCGGCGATCGATGGCGCGCGGTTGAGCGAACGGTAGAACGAGGCCGCTCACCGCACGAGCGCGTCAGGTCAGGCCAGTGCCGCGCGCCCTTCGTCCGTGCAGTGCACGAAGTTCACGGGGATTCCGTGCGCGCCCAGCACCGCGGCGATCTGCCGCTGCCGCGCCTGGAAGTGGCGATGCTGCGTTTCAAGCCGGGCGCGGCATTCGGGCGTGTCGCAGGGCGCTTCGGTGGCGTAGCGGGTTTTCCACGCGCGCGGCTCGAACATCGCGATGCGCGCCTCGCCGCTGGTGTAGTGCACCAGCGGTTCGGGCGGTGCGTCGAGCCAGTGTTCGCCTTCCGGCTGCAGCAGTGCGGTTTCCAGCAGGGGCCACAGCGTCGCCAGGCCCGCGTGGTCGTACTGCATCGCCATCATGGCGGCCAGGTCGTGCACCGTCAGGTAGCGCGCGTGTTCGACCTGCACGCCAAAGGCCTGCTGCGCGGCCAGTGCCGTCGCGGCGCCTGCCATGCCGCGCTCCAGCAGCTCGCGTTCGAAGGCGTCGCCCACGCGCGCGGCCGACGCTTCACTGCCGCTGAGCACGAACGGCACCAGCCGGAACGGGCCGCCCAGGTGATCGGTCGAAGGCGACAGGGCGCCGGGCAGCACGGTTTCATGCGCGCCGAACGCGATGATCCGGGCCGCTTCCGGGGCGATGCCGTTACGCGGGGCACGGGCGGCCAACTGGTCGAGTTCGCGGTGCAGCGGCCAGCCCGGACGCAGCAGTTCGACCGGGTCGTAGTGCGCGCCGACGGTGATCAGATCCAGCTTTGATGCCTCGGGAACGAAGCCGGCGAGGTCGGCGGCCATCAGGTCCGCCAGCGCGCCCACTTCTGCCTGCGCCAGCGCCTGGCGGTGCACGGGTGCGTCGCCGCGCAGCTCCAGGGCGAGCGCCCCCAGTACGTGGAGGGGGGGCGTGGGCATCGTTATCTGCGCTGGCGTCATGGCTTCCGGTATCGAGGATACGGTGGCGTGTGGTCGCCCGCGGGAGGCGGCGGTACACTTCGGGCCATTATGCCCGCCCGGGTGTAAAGGCCCCGGCGAGTTCCCCCTTTCCCGAGTTTTCGCGAGGTGTTGCGATGCGTCCTGCCCGTCCCGTTGCCGTGCTCGGCGGCGTCCGTATTCCGTTCTGCCGCCAGAACACCGCCTATTCGGACGTCGGCAACCTCGGCATGTCCGTGCGCACGCTTGGCGCGCTGGTCGAGAAGTTCGGCCTGCACGGCCAGCAGCTGGGCGAAGTCGCGATGGGCGCGGTGATCAAGCACTCCAGCGACTGGAACCTGGGCCGCGAAGCCGCGCTGTCCTCGGGCCTGTCGCCGCTGACGCCGGGCATCACGCTGCAGCGCGCGTGCGGCACGTCGCTGGATTCGATCATCACCATCGGCAACAAGATCGCCGCCGGGCAGATCGACGTTGGCGTGGGCGGCGGTTCGGACACCACCTCCGACGTGCCGATCGTCTATGGCCGCAAGCTGCGCCACCGCCTGCTGGAAGCCGCGCGCGCCAAGACGCCGCGCGACAAGCTGTCGGCCTTCAAGGGGTTCCACCTGCGCGAGCTCAAGCCCGAGTTCCCGGGCGTGGCCGAGCCGCGCACGGGCAAGTCGATGGGCGAGCACTGCGAGGACATGGCCAAGCAGTGGAACATCTCGCGCGATTCGCAGGACGAATGGGCGCTGTCCTCGCACCTGAAGCTGGCCGCCGCCTACGAGCGCGGGTTCTTCAACGACCTGGTCGTGAGCTTCCGCGGCGTGGCGCGCGACAACATCCTGCGCGGCGACAGCACGCTGGAGAAGCTGGCCTCGCTGAAGCCGGCGTTCGACAAGACCTCCGGCCGCGGCACGCTGACCGCCGGCAATTCGACGCCGCTCACCGACGGCGCGGCTGCGTGCCTGCTGTCCTCGGATGAATGGGCGCGTTCGCACGGACTGGAACCGCTGTGCTACCTGCGCGACGCGCAAGTCGCGGCGGTGGACTTCGTGCACGGCGAAGGCCTGTTGATGGCGCCGACCGTCGCGGTGCCGGAGATGCTCAAGCGCAACGGCCTGACGCTGCAGGACTTCGACTTCTACGAAATCCACGAGGCCTTCGCCGCGCAGGTGCTGTGCACCCTGCGCGCGTGGGAGAGCGAGGATTACTGCAAGGGCCGCCTCGGCCTGGACGCGCCGATGGGCCGCATCGACGTGGCGAAGATCAACCCGAACGGTTCCTCGCTGGCGGCGGGCCATCCGTTCGCGGCGACGGGCGCGCGCATCGTCGCCACTGCCGCGAAGGAATTGAAGCAGCGCGGCGGCGGCCGTTGCCTGGTGTCGATCTGCACCGCCGGCGGCATGGGCGTGGTGGCGATCCTGGAGCGCTGAGGGCCACGGGTTTCGCGTCGTCGAGTAATCGGCGACGCGCGCCACACCCGGCGGTCGCGTCGTAACGGCTTCCGGTCTTTTGCCTCGCGCGCCAGTTCGCAGCTCGCCCTGCCGGTGACGCGAACGGCGGCGGTCCAGGCCGGCCGGATCTGCGACGCAGTTTGCAGAATCTGCCCATTCGGGCCTAGGATCGGCGCGCGGGCCAGACGGTGTGGGGACACCGTCGGCGATGCGGTCCGCGAACGCTCCCAGCGGGCGTGTGCGCTGGCACTGCGGTTCCAAGGGGAAATCGATGGGAACGTTGAATGCGTACCAGCCGCCGGTGTCGCGGCTGAGCGAAGCGCTGTCCGCGGAAGTGGGCGGCGATTGCTGGCGCGACGGTAACGACCTGGTGGTGCGGCCGGGCTGCACGCTGCCGGGTCGCTGCATCAAGTGCAACGAGGCGGCACAGATGCCGATGCGCAACGCGCGCTTCTACTGGCATCACCCGGCGCTGTACCTGGTACTGCTTTTCGGCCTGCTGCCCTATCCGCTGATCGCGCTGTTCGCCCGTCGCCGCACGCCGGTGACGATCGGCCTGTGCGCGCGCCATCGCCAGCGTCGCCGCGCGGCGCTCGCGCTTGCGTTGGCCGGTTCGGTACTTGGTGTCGGCGCGATCGCGATGGGCGTGCAGAACGACATGGTGCCGCTGTGGTTGGCGGGTGTCGCGATCCTCGTGGCGAGCCTGATCGTCGGCATCCTTGGATCGCGCCTGCTGGTGGTGACGCGCATCGGCGAGAACTACACACGCTTCCGCGGTGCGGGGTCTTCGTTCCTGGAGACGTTGCCGGCGTTCTACCGGACGCGGTGAGGGTGGCGGCGGCGCCGTGACCGGCTGGCCTTCGCCGTCATGAGGACGAGGCCGCGGACGGCGTAATGCCCTTACTCGCGCAGCCGCGGCACGCCGTGCGTGTCGCGTTCTTCCATGACCGCCTGGTCGAAGATCGTCTGCCGCATGTCGCGACCCGGCAGCGGCTGCGTCGCCTCACCGCGTGAGGCCGCCAACGCGTTGGCGTAGCAGTGCCGCGCGAGCTTTTCCTCGCCGGCGGCCGCGAAGCCCTGGCCCAGTTCCTCCCACGCTTCGACGTTGCCGCCCTGTGCCAGCGCGCGATGCAGGTACTGCTCCGCCTGCGGCCACTGGCCCTGCGCACGCGACAGGCGCGCCAGGGTGAGCAGCAACGCCGGGCTTGCCGGATGCGCCGGCAGCCAGCGCTCGGCGGTCGCGCGACGCTGCTCGTAACGGTTCACGGGCAACCGCCCGTAGAGCGCGGCGAGCGATTCGTCCCATCGCGAATCCAGCGCCTGCTCGATGCTCCTGGCCGCCGCTTCGTCCCAGCGCATGGCGGCGGCGCGTTCGGCATAGGCGGCCACCGACGCGGGATCGTTGCGAAGCGGCTTGGGCAGCGCTTCCCAGCGGTCGGCCAGCACGTTGGCGTCCGCCGCTTCGCGCAGCGAGGCCGCGGCCCACTGTGTTTCCAGTGCGGCAAGGCGTTCGTTCGACAGGGCCTGCTGCTGGCGCAACGCACCGAGCGATCCGTATGCCTCGCCGCTGCGGCCCAGCGCGGTAAGTGCTTCGCCGCGCAGAACGAGGCCGCGCGGTGGCAACGGCGTCGCCGATGGCGCATCGAGGATGGACAGCGCGTCCCCGGCGCGGCCCTGCGTCATCGCAAGTTCGGCTTCGGCGATGGCGCGCGAGGCGGGGTTGTCGGCTCCGATCGCAGACAGGTGCGCTCGCGCAGCCGCTTCATCGCCACGCGCCCATGCCGAACGCGCGGCGCCGATCTGGCCTACGGCGAGCGCGTCGGGCTCCTGTGCGGCCTGTTCCAGCAGTTTTTCCGCGCGACTCCATTCGCCGCGATGCACGGCATCGAAGCCTTCGATCAGACGCGCGCGCGATTGCTTGCGACGATGCCGGCGCATCGCGGTGAATGGCAGCGTCACCAGCTTCCAGAGCAACCACAACAAGGCCAGCGCGATGGCCAGCAGCGCGATCGCCTTGGGCACGTTGGTGGTGTAGTCGTTGCCGCCGTAACGGATCAGCACGTAGCCCGGATCGAGCACCAGCAGCTGCGCGACCAGTGCGCCCACCAGCGCCAGCACGATCCAGAACAGCACGTTGCGGAACAGGTTCATGGGCGGCTCCTTGTTGGGGTCGTCGACGTGTCCGTGCGTGCCGGCGCACACCGGCGGGGCGCGATCAGCCCGCCGTGCGCAGCTGACGCAGCTGTTGCAGTGTGCTGCCCAGCGTCGGAAGCGTAAGTGAAAGCTCGCGCGCGCCGATCGCACGCAACTGCTCACGCTGTTTGTCGAGCATCGGCGAAGGCGGCCACAGGCGCGTCATCCAGCCGTCGCAGCGTTGCAGCGCGCTGCGAAAGCCCGCCTGGTCGCGACGTTCGGCGGCCGCGCGCGCCAGCGAGATTTCCAGCTGCATTCCCGCCGCGGCGGCGATGCGGTCGGCCGGCTGCACGGCGACGGTACGGTCGCTGGGCTGCACATCGATGAGCGTGGCGAACGCGCGACGCCACCACGGCGCATCGGCCGGCACGCTCGCGTGCGTTTCGATCGGCGCGGTGCTGATGGTCTGCGCGAGCGCGTCCAGCTCGGCCATCGCGCGCACGCGCGGTTCGACGCCCAGCGCATCCAGGCCGGCGCGTTCCTGCTGCAGGGTCTGGCGAAGGCTGAGGTAGGCAGGATCGTCGATGCCATCGAGCACGTTGCCCGCCAGCACATACGCGCGACGCGCGCCTTCCAGATCGCCGGCGATCAGCAACCGCTGCTGCGCCATGTTGAGCAGCAATTCGGTTTCGTCCAGACGCAGCGCCTGCGCGCCGTGGCGGTTGGGATCGGCGAGCTTGGAGACGGTGTCTTCGATCAGCGACGAACGCTGCCCGATGCCGAGCACTTCATCGCGCAGCACGCGGTTGGTCGAATCGGCCTGTTGCAGGCGCTGCAGCTGCGAACGCTGGTCGCGACGGATCGCATCGATGCGGCCTTCCACCGCATCCAGGCGCTGGCCCGCGTCGGCCTGTTCTTCGCGATCGCGTTGCGTGCGCGCCTGCCACTCGTACCAGCCCCACGCGACCGCCCCGACGAGAAGTACGGCGACGATCAGCCACGCGATCCAGCCTTGGGAACGGCGGGCAGGTGGTGGCGTCTGGGCGGGGATGGCGGACACGGCTGACTCGGCTGACTTGGCAAAGCGCGCAGGCCGCCATGCTACCGGAAGGCGATGCGCGTCACGCTGTGGGCGTGCCCGCGGCGGCTGCGACAAGGTCCGCGGGACGCGCGCTGCGCGCGATCACGACATCGGTGAAACCGTGTTCGCGCGCGAGTCCGGCGAGACGTTCGCTGGCAGCGAGGACCTGCACCCGACGCAGGCGTTCGCGCAGGTGTTCGGGAAGCGCGGCAATGACGAGCACGAGCGCTTCACCGCTGGACAGCGCGAGCCGGGCGGGCGCGTCGAGTTTCGCCAGCTGCGCAAGCGAGCGCGGCGATGGCGCCACCGCGATGCGTTCGTAGACGTCGGCGCGGATGACGCGCGCGCCGCGTTCTTCCAGCGCCGGTATCAGCACGCCGCGACCGCCGGGCGCGGTGACGAAGCCGACGGTTTGATCGCGCACTCCGCTCAGGCCGGGCAGCGACAGCAGGCCTTCGCTGTCCATGCGCTGCGGCGCTTCGACCTCGCGCACGCCCGCGCGACGCAACGCCATCGCGGTACCCTCGCCGACCGCGAACCAGCGTTGTCCGGGCAGCGCGCGCAAGGGTTGCAGGCGCCGGGCCGCACGCACTGCGACGGGGCTGGTGAACACGACGCGCGGCGCGGCGAGCGCTTCTCGCAGGCGCTCGCGCGTGGCGGCGTCCTCGCGCAGGTGCAGGCGCCAGGGCGAGATCGCGACCAGACCGGCCCCCACCGATGCGGCCGCGGCGCGCATTGGCGCATGCTCGCCGCGGGCGCGCAGCGAGATCACGTACCATCCGGGCGTCGCGTGGTGGGGCATCGCACCAGCATAGCCGCCCGCGCGATCTGCCCTCCTTCCCCCGCGATCCGCATGACTTCCGACTTCCAGCTTGAACCCGATGCCAGCGGCGACCATTCCGGCGCGCTGGCACGGTTGCACCACCACTACCAGTCGATGCCGCCGGTGGCGGCGATGGACGTGTCCGTTGCCGCTTACGACGGCTATCGCCTGCGCCTGCACGCGCCGCTGGCCACGCACGTCAACGACAAGGGATGCGCGTTCGGCGGGAGCCTCGCCTCGATGATGACGCTGGCCTCGTGGGGGCTGGTGTCGCTGCATATCGAGGAGGCGGGCCTTGAGGCCGAGGTCTTCGTCGCCGACAGCCAGATCCGGTATCTGGCGCCGCTGTTCGCCGACCTGGACGTCGAGGCCGAACTGGCCCCGGAGTCCGCATGGCCCGGTTTCATCGCGACGCTGCGCGAACGCGGGCGCGCCCGCATCGGCCTGGTGGCGCGCGCGAAGCTGCCCGATGGCGGAATCGCGACCGAGTTCACCGCCCGTTATGTCGCCATCGGCAAACCTCGCGCCACGACGCCCGTCAGCCGATAGCATGGGCGCTCGAACCAAGGGGAACGCGATGCGCCTGACCAAGACCTTGCTGCTGGCCGTGCTGGCACTGCTCATCGCGGCTGGCCCCGCGTTCGCCCGGGGCAAGATGGACCAGCTGCAGGCCAACCAGTACGCGTGGTCGGGTGCGATCCGCTGGGGCGATTTCGAGGGCGCGCTGAGCCTGATCGAACCCGGCTACCGCGAGGCGCATCCGGTCTCGGACCTGGAACTCAAGCGCTACGAGCAGGTCCAGATCACCGCCTACCGCGAGCGCAACAGCACCGCCGACAAGAAGGGCGGCGTGGCGATGCGGGACATCGAGATCGGCGTGGTCAACCGCCACACCCAGGCCGAGCGCACCGTGCGCTACCGGGAGCAGTGGCGCTGGGACGAGGCCTCCAAGAACTGGTGGCTGGTCTCGGGCATGCCGGACCTCTGGGAAGGCGAGTAAGCGGCTGTTTTGCGCCGCCGCCGCCACTGGGCGACAATCCCGGCCCCGTTGTCCGCCGCCGTGATTTAAGTGACTTTCCAAGACCTTCTGGCCTTTGCCGAGCGCCACCTCTACCTCTCGCTGGGCCTTGTCGGTCTGACGCTGGCGATCCTCTACACCGAAGTCGCGCGCCTGTTCCGCGGCTACAAGGCGCTGCGCCCGGCCGAACTGACGGGCCTGATGAACCGCGAGAACGCGCTGGTCATCGACCTGTCGGCCAGCAGTGAGTTCGAAAAGGGCCACATCGCCGGCAGCAAGTCGGTGCAGCCCAGCCAGTTCGATCCGGAAAGCAAGCTGCTTGCCGGCGCCAAGGAGCTGCCGGTCGTGGTCGTGTGCCGCACCGGCCAGGGCTCGGCGGACGCCGCCAAGCGCCTGAAGAAGGCCGGCTTCAAGCATGTCTATTGGCTGGACGGCGGCATCGGCGCCTGGCAGTCGGCCGACCTTCCGCTGGTGAAGGGCCGCGCCTGAGGCGCGCGACTTCGGCGCGCATCGCGGGCTTGATCGACGCCGCACGTGCCCCAACACCGGTTTCCGGGGACAGCCTTCGCGGCTAGTCGGGGCCTTGTCGCCCACGCAGTCTGAACAGCCGGGCACGTCTTGAACGCGTGCCATAATCGACCACTTTCCGCACTTTTATCGCCTGGAGTCACGAAGATGTCCGAAGAAAACGTCAACGGCAATGCCGCGTCCGCCGAGAACAACGGCCCGGCGTTCACCGTCGAGAAGATCTATGTCAAGGACGTCTCCTTCGAAGTCCCGGGCGGTCCGGCCATCTTCAACGAGCAGGCCCAGCCGCAGCTGCAGATGAACCTCAACCAGAGCGTGCAGCGCCTGAACGACAACGCCTTCGAGGTGGTCCTGGGCATCACCCTGACCTGCTCGGCCAACGAGAAGACCCTGTACGTGGCCGAAGTGAAGCAGGCCGGCGTGTTCGGCCTGGCCGGCTTCGACGCGCAGACGCTCGACGCGATGCTCGGCACGCACTGCCCGAACGTCCTGTACCCGTACACCCGTCAACTGATCAGCGACCTCATCCAGGCCGGCGGCTTCCCGCCGTTCTACCTGCAGCCGATCAACTTCGACGCCCTCTACGCCGAAGGCCTGCGTCAGCGCGCCGCCCAGCAGCAGTCGGGTCTGGCCGACGCCGAGACCGCCGGCAACGCCTGATCGCGCCCGCGGCATGGAAGCGAACCCACTTCCGAACGTCGCAGTTCTTGGCGCGGGCTCCTGGGGCACCGCCCTGGCAGCCCTGATCGCACGGCACGGCCATCCAACCGTGCTGTGGGGTCGCGATGCCGACGGCATCGAGGCCATCGAAGCCCGCCACGAGAACCCGCGCTACCTGCCCGGCATTCCATTGCCGGCGTCGCTGCGCGCGACCACCGACCTTGCGCAATCGCTGAAAGATGCGGACTTCGTGCTGGTCGTCGTGCCCTCGCACGCCTTCGCCGAAACCCTGCGCAAGCTGGCCCCGCATCGTCCGGCGCATGCCGGCGTCGCGTGGGCGACCAAGGGTTTCGAACCCGGCAGCGGCCGGTTCCTGCATGAAGTCGCCGAAGAAGTGCTCGGTCCCGACGTGCCGCTGGCCGTGGTGACCGGTCCTTCGTTCGCGAAGGAAGTCGCGCAGGGCCTGCCAACCGCACTGACCGTGCATGGCAACGACGCCCCGTTCGCGCAGGCCGTCGCCGACGCGCTGCACGGCCCGGCGTTCCGCGCCTACACCGGCAACGACATGCTCGGCGCCGAACTCGGCGGCGCGATGAAAAACGTGCTGGCGGTCGCCACCGGCGTCGCCGACGGCATGGCACTTGGCCTCAACGCCCGCGCCGGTCTCATCACCCGCGGCCTCAACGAGATGCTCCGCCTGAACCACGCCATCGGCGGCAAGGCGGAAACGCTCATGGGCCTGGCGGGCCTGGGCGACCTGGTGCTGACGTGTACCGGTGACCTGTCGCGCAACCGTCGCCTCGGCCTCGCGCTTGGCCGTGGCCAGTCGATCGAGGACGCGGTCCGCGAGATCGGCCAGGTGGTCGAATCGGTGCAGACCGCGGACGAAGTCATGCGTCAGGCCGAACGGCACGGCATCGAACTGCCAATCTCCAGCGCGGTGCAGGCCGTCCTGCATGGCGACATCACGCCGGGTGAAGGCCTCAAGCTGCTGCTGTCGCGTGAGCAGAAACCGGAATATCCGAAGAACCTGTTCGGCTGATCGTTCCGGTCGTCCAATGAAAAACCCGGCCGAGGCCGGGTTTTCTTTCTCACCTTGGCGCGCCGTCAGAAGCTCGCGCGCACGCCGAGCGTGAACTGCGAGTACCCGTCGCCGCCTTCGTATTCCCCCACGATGCCGAGCGTCGGGTTGAACTTGTACTGCAGGCCGCCGGTGGCGCTGAATCCATCTGGCTGGCTACCCCGCTCGACTGGACCGATGTCCGTGTAGGACGCCTTGGCCCATGCCTCCATCGGCCCGAACGCCGAACGCACGCCCACGCTCACGCGCGGGTCGGTACTCGGGTCATCGGGATACCGGTCGCCCTCGATGTCGAACTCCATGCGGTGGGCCGAGACCTCCGCCAGCAGATCGGTGCTGTCCGTCACCCCGTACCGGTAGCCCACGCCGAGGTTGAGCGTCGTGGCCGTGACCTCATGCACCGCGGTCGACGTCACCTGGTTCCAGAAGAAATCGAACGTGTCGACGTCGACGTCGTCCGTGCCACGGCGGTAGTTGCCGAACGCGTACCAGCTGTCGGTGATCGCGAACGAGCCGCCCACGAAGATGCCGTCGGTATCCGGGGCATCCGGACGCAATGTCTGCATCACGCCACCCCACAGACTGGGCAATTCATCCTTTGACTGGCGTGCGTAGCCGCCTTCCACGTACGTGTAGCTGAGCGATTCCGCGGCAGGCGCGGGCAATGACGCGGCGCCCAGTAGCGCCGCCAGTACGAGCTGCTTCCTCATGTTTCCCCTGTTGAGTGTTGCGCATCCTTGCCGCGAAGCTGCATTGCGACCGTCGCACGCGGCGGCCACGACCGGCCCCGGTGGGGCCGTCGCAATGGGTTGAACGGTGGAACCTCAGAAGCTGGCGCGCACGCCCACGCCGAACATCGACGTATCGCCACCGCCCTCGGCTTCGGCCACCAGGCCCCAGGTGCGGGTGAGCTTGTACTGGATGCCGGCGCTGGCGCTGAAGGCGCCGTCGTAGATGTCGCCGTCGGTGTAATTGCCCTTGACCCACAATTCCACGTTGTCGGCGATGAGATGGCGAACGCCGACGGCGATGCGGACGTCGTCGCCCTTTTCGGCGCCCTCCTGATCGTTGTTGACGTCGATCTTCGTCTGCAGCCAGCTCAGCTCCGACACCAGGTCGGTGCGTTCGCGCAGGTCGTGGTGCCAGCCGATGCCGAGCACGCCCTGCGACATGTCGACGTTGCCCCGGTCGACCTCGCCTACGCCAAGCACGGAGACGCCCACGTCGTCATCGCCCTGGCGGTACGCGCCGAAGACGTGGATCGAAGGCGCGATCGCCGCGGAACCTGCGATGTAGGCGCCGCCGGCTTCGATGTCATCGATGTCGAAGCCTGCCGGCGCTGGCAGTTCCTGGTCGAGCTGGGCGTAGCCGGCTTCCAGGTACGTGTAACTGTGGCCGCCGGCGAGCGCGGCGAGCGGCGCGCAAGCCAGCGCGGCCGCGAGTGCGAGTTGCTTCTTCATTGGATCCCCGACGAGTACAAAAACGCGAGGCCGCACTTTGGCACGAAAGGCCAGGCGTGGCATGGGCAGGCCATCCCAAACGAAAAACCCGGCCGAGGCCGGGTTTTCCATGTACCGCAGGGTGCGCCGATCAGAAGCTTGCGCGCACGCCAGCCGTGTAGCGGGTGACGTCGTCGATCACTTCGACTTCGCCCACCAGGCCCCACGTCGGGTTGAACTTGTACTGGCCGCCGAGCGTTCCGATGAAGTTGCCATCGAAGTCGCTGCCGCCGAGGTAACCGACCTTGAACCAGCCTTCCGCGTGTTCGTTGCCACCGCGGACACCGAGCGCGGCGCGACCGCCCTTCTGGTCGATGGTGGCCGAATCGCTGTCGGACTCGCCTTCGAAGCGGGCGGTGACCTTGATGTCGCGCTCGACGCTGACGTAGGCCGCTTCGGCAATGAAGTCGACGTTCTCGCCCCACGCCATGTGGTAGCCCACGCCGCCCTCGGCCTGCGTGAGGTCGTCATCGAGCGTGACCGTCAGGTCCAGGTCCTCGAAGGGTTTGATGGTTTCGTCGTCCGATGCCTTGGCATAGGTGCCGAACACATAGAACGACGGGCTGAACTCGAACGAACCCTTCAGGTAGCCGCCGCTCGCGTCGACGTCGCCGAAATCATCGAAGTTCTCGTTGATCTTCGCCTGGGTGTAGCCACCTTCGACATAGGTGTAGCTCAGACCGTTGCCCGCGGCGGAGGCGGCAAACGGTGCGGCCGCCAGCATGGCAGCCAGAACAAAACGCTTCTTCATGAAATCCCCTGATCCTTGTGGAGTTGGTCCCTGGCCGCCATTGCAGCAGCGGCGGCACGATATCCCACCGCGACGGCCGTCACAATGGCCGCGTGATGCAAGGTCGGGAACCGACTCAAAAAGAAACCCGGCCGGAGCCGGGTTTCCAATCACGACAATGGGGGAGAGAGAGCTTTGTCGTGGAACTCGATGATTCGAGTCGTGTCGCAGTCGTGCGATCAGAAGCTGACGCGCGGACCGACGAAGTACTCGGTGTAGCCATCGACGAACTTCACTTCGCCGTTGATGCCCCAGGTCTGGTTGAACTTCACCTGCGCACCGAGGCGGCCGTAGAACTCGCCGTCGACACCCTGGTCGTAGTCCTCGTAACCGGCCAGCGCATAGGCTTCCAGGTTCGGGGTCAGCCCGGCGCGCACGCCGGCTTCCACGCTCCAGCCGTCCAGGTCGATCGAATCGAACTCGGCCTTCTCGTAGGCAACGCGGGTGAGCAGGTCGACGCTGGAGTTGATTTCGTGGTTGTAGCCCACGCCCAGGCGCCAGCGGTCGACGTCGCCGAAGTTGTGGTCGAACTCCTGGCTGCTGTAGTTGCCGAACAGGTGGAAGTTCGGCGCGATGGCGCCGGAACCGCCCACCGCCCAGCCGTCCGAATCCGGGGCGTCGTTGAAGCCGCCGATCTTGTCGGTGTTGGTGCCGATGTAACCGCCTTCGATGTAGTTGTACGAGACGTTGTCGGCAGCCGACGCGGCGAACGGCAGCGCGGCCAGAAGGGTCAGGGCAAGCAGGGAACGCTTCATAAGGTCTCAGCCTCTTTATTAGTTGACCCGGCGCCGGTTTGGGGGAAACACGAGTGGCGCCGGTGCCGTGGAGTATCCGGAGCTAACCAAAATTTAACCTGAATACTGTACTCACAGGTGCAGGAACTTCAGTTTGGCGTGACGGTCCGACGACGCCTTCGGCAAAACGCGCGCCCGTATCGAGGCACGGCGCCACCCGGCGGGAGGCATCGCAAGGCGGGCTGTAAAATCGCCGCATGACCCACGACCTCCCCCTTGGCCGCCACGTCGACTACCCCCGCGAGTACGACGCGAGCCTGCTTTTCCCCATCGCCCGTTCGATGGGCCGCGACCACATCGGTGTCGATTCGGGCGCGCTGCCCTTCATCGGCGTTGACCGCTGGAATGCCTACGAACTGAGCTGGCTCGACAGCCGCGGCAAGCCGCGCGTAGGCACCGCGACGATCACCGTGCCGGCCACCTCGCCGAACCTGGTCGAATCCAAGTCGCTCAAGCTGTACCTCAACTCGTTCAACGCCGCGCGCTTCGCATCCGATGCGGAGGTTCGCGCGCGCCTGGTCGAAGACCTTTCGCGCGTGGCCGGCGCGCCGGTGGACGTGGTGTTCGGCCTGCCGCCGATCGACGAAGCCGCGCCCGACAACGCGGTGCTCGACTGCATCGACGCGCTCGACGTCGAGATCGACGACTACGGCCCGCCGAACGCCGACCACCTTTCCGCCGACGCTTCGCACGTCGTCACCGAAACGCTCACCAGTTCCCTGCTCAAGTCGAACTGCCCCGTCACCGGCCAGCCGGACTGGGCGCGCATCGTCATCGACTACCACGGGCCCAAGCTCGACCGCGCCGGACTGTTGCGCTACCTGGTGTCGTTCCGCGATCACGCCGAGTTCCACGAACAGTGCGTCGAACGCGTGTTCGTCGACCTGATCGCACGTACCGGCGCGCAGCGGTTGTCGGTCGAAGCGCGCTACACGCGGCGCGGCGGCCTGGACATCAATCCGTGGCGAGCCACCCCGGGCATCGTGCGTCCGGCGCCGGGTCGCGACGAACGGCAATAACGCTTCGGGTCCGCGCGATTTTCTACCCGCCCTGTTACCTACCCTTAACAGGGCGCGTGCCATGGTGCCTCCGCCAACGCAGGAGACACCCCACGTGACCACACCGGACAAGAAGGCCGACTTCTCCGACGTGCAAAGCAACGTCGAAAGCACGGAGCAGATCAAGCCGGATTTCAGCGACGTCCAGTCGTCTGTCAGCTCGACCGAACAGATCCAGTCGGCTACGGCCGGTGAAGCGCAGAGCTACACCGTGCAGAAGGGCGACACGCTGTCGCACATCGCCAAGCAGTTCTATGGCAAGGCCGGGAAGTGGAACGCGATCTTCGACGCGAACCGCGACCAGCTCGACGATCCCGACCGCATCCAGCCCGGCCAGGTGCTGCGCATTCCGCCCGCGGGCGAATGACGCCGCCTGACCCATTGCCCACTGCCACCTTAGGAGATGTCCCGATGATGATCCGCAACCGCCTGACCACCGCCCTCGCCGCTGCACTGCTTGCCTCGGTCGCGCTGGTCGGCTGCAAGAAGAAGGAAGAACCCGTTGCCGTCAGCACCCCGCCGGCCACGACCGAACCGGTGGCACCGGCTCCGGCGCCCGCACCGGCCGCCACGGTCTCCGTCACGACGGTGGACCTCGGCACGACGGTCGGCCCGGACAAGAAGGTCGCCACGCCGACGGCGACGTTCAAGCCGAAGGACACGATCAACGCGTCTGTCGGCACGACGACCTCCGACCCGGCGACCGCCGTATCGGGCAAGCTCGGCGCGAAGTGGACCTTCCAGGACGGCCAGACCGTCAAGGAAGACTCGGCCGACATCAACTTCGCCGGTCCCGGACAGACCGTTTTCAGCATCAACAGCCCGAAGGGTTTCCCGACCGGCAAGTACAAGCTTGAAGTCATGCTGGACGGCGCCGTCGTCCAGACGCGTGACTTCGAAGTCACGAAGTAACCGTCTCTCTCCCCCACCGTCTGGTGGGCAAGCATGGGCGCGGCTCTCCACCGCGCCCCTTTTTTTGTCAGCGCGCCGGCAACACGCCGTCGACGTAGTGCCAGCGGCCGTCTTCGCGCACGAAACTGCTGATCTCGTGCAGGCGGAAGGCCGACCCGCCGCCGACGCGATACCGCGCCACGAATTCCACCGTCGCGCGGTCCGCATCCACCCGCGTGTGCCGCTTCACGTCCAGCCCGAGCCAGCGGGTCGCCGTCGTATCGCCCAGGTCGAGCTCTTCCGGCCGCGTGTCCGGGTGCCAGCTCGACAGCACGTATGCCCCATCGCCCAGCACGTAGGCGCAGTAGCGAGAGCGCATCAACGCCTCCGCATCCGGCGCCGGCGCACCCGCGTGCAGCGGGCCGCAGCATTGACCGTACTGGCGGCCGTGACCGCAGGGACAGGCGGCGGAAGCCGCGATCGGGGCGGAATGGCTCGGGTTCATGCACGAATTCTCGGCGAGGAAACCCCACTGCGACTACCATGACGCGCCCCCGCGAAGCACGAGCCGCCATGAAAGCCGCCCCGAACTACCTCGACGACGATCAGATCGAACGCCTGGCCGAACTGCTCGAGCAGCGCGCCGTGCCGTTCAAGGGGTTCAACCTCGAGGCGCTGGACGGCTATCTCTCCGCGCTGGCCGTGGGTCCGGAAACCATTCCCTTCGAGCAGTGGCAGGGCGCCGTATGGGGCACGCCGCCGCGCTGGAAGGACGAGGAGGAGCGCCTGCAGGTCGAAGCGCTGCTGATGGGCCACTGGAACATGGTCAGCCAGCGCGTGCGCCATGGCGATGACGACCTGCCCGACCATCTCGCCCCGCTGCTGTGGCTGCCGGAGAACCCGGAAGAAGAGCAGGACGATGAACTCGACGTCGGCCGCGACTGGGCCTTCGGCTTTTTCCGCGCGGTCGAACTGAGCGAGATGAAGTGGGACCAGTGGCTCGACGAGCACGACTGGGTCGACGAGATCTTCCTGCGCTTCGATCGCCTCGCCAGCGGCGAGATCGTCGGCGAGGATCCCGAAGCGCCCGGCGAACCGGTGAGCTATCGCGAGCGCCTGGAGATCATCGCCTCGCTGCCGGGCATGCTCGCCGACCTGCACCACCTGCGCATCGACGCGCTCACGCCGCGCGAGCCGATCCGCCGCGAAGCCACGCCCGATCGCAACGAGCCCTGCCCCTGCGGCAGCGGCAAGAAATACAAGAAGTGCTGCGGCGCGGCCTGACCCTACCGCCGATGCTTTCGTAGCCCGGGCAAGGCCGCAGGCCGCACTCGGGTGATCACTCCGGCGCCATACCCTCGCGTGCGGTGCGCAGGCATCGCGATTCACGCCTCGTGACCTTCACCGTTGCACCTGCGAGCTTTGCCGCACTGCATCGAAACCGCGACAATGCCGGGGTTGCGCGCCGCACAGGCGCGCGCGTCGAACGGCCGCGCCGGCGTCACGCCGCGACGAGCCGCGCACCCGCCCACGTCTTCCGCTAGCGAGTCCACGCCGACATGCCCAACACGCCCAAGATCATCTACACGCTGACGGACGAAGCGCCGTTCCTGGCCACCCAGTCGCTGCTGCCGATCATCGAGGCCTACACGGCGCCGGCGGGCATCGCGGTGGAAACGCGCGACATCTCGCTGGCCGGCCGCATCCTGTCGCAGTTCCCCGAACTGCTGAAGCCCGACCAGAAGATCGCCGACGACCTGGCTGAACTGGGCCAGCTTGCGACCACGCCGGACGCGAACATCATCAAGCTGCCGAACATCTCCGCGTCGGTGCCGCAGCTCAAGGCCGCGATCGTCGAGCTGCAGCAGCAGGGTTACGCGCTGCCCGACTACCCGGAAGAGCCCAAGGGCGAGCAGGAAAACGACATCAAGTCGCGCTACGACCGCGTCAAGGGCAGCGCGGTGAACCCGGTGCTGCGCGAGGGCAATTCCGACCGCCGCGCACCGCTGTCGGTCAAGAACTACGCGCGCAAGCACCCGCACCGCATGGGTACGTGGAATGCCGCTTCGACCTCGCACGTCGCTCACATGGACGCCGGCGATTTCTACGCCAGCGAACAGTCCAGGGTGATCGACAAGGCCGGCACGGTCTCCATCGAGCTCACCGGCAGCGACGGCCGCCGCAACATGCTCAAGACCAACATCAAGGTGCAGGCCGGTGAAGTCATCGACGCCTCGCTGATGAGCGCAAAGGCGCTGTCCACCTTCGTCGATGCGCAGATCGACGACGCGCTCGCGCGCGGCGTGCTGTTCTCGCTGCACCTGAAGGCGACGATGATGAAGGTGTCCGATCCGATCATGTTCGGCATCGTCGTCAAGCGCTTCTACCGCGACACCCTGGCCAAGCATGCCGACGTGCTGGCGAAGGCCGGCTTCGACGCCAACAACGGCATCGGCGATCTGTACGCGCGCCTGCCGTCGCTGCCGCCGGAAACCATTGCCGCCATCGAGGCCGACATCGCCGCCGAGTACGCGCGCCGCCCGGCGCTGGCGATGGTGAATTCCGACAAGGGCATCACCAACCTGCACGTGCCGAGCGACGTGATCGTCGACGCGTCGATGCCGGCGATGATCCGCGACTCCGGCCGCATGTGGAACACCGACGGCAAGCTGCAGGACACCAAGGCGATCATTCCCGACCGCTGCTACGCCGGCATCTACCAGGCAGTCGTCGACGACTGCCGCGCGCACGGCGCGTTCGATCCGGCGACGATGGGCTCGGTGCCCAACGTCGGCCTGATGGCACAGAAGGCCGAGGAATACGGCAGCCACGACAAGACCTTCCAGATCCCCGCCGACGGCGTGGTGCGCGTGCTCGACGACGCCGGCCACGTGCTGATGGAGCACAAGGTCGAAGCCGGCGACATCTGGCGCATGTGCCAGACCAAGGACGCGCCGATCCAGGACTGGGTGAAGCTCGCCGTCAACCGCGCGCGCCTGTCCGGCACGCCGGCCGTGTTCTGGCTGGATCCGCAGCGCGCGCATGACACCAACGTGATCGCCAAGGTCGAGCGTTACCTCAAGGACCACGACACCAACGGCCTCGACATCCGCATCCTCTCGCCGGTCGATGCGATGAAGCTGTCGCTGACGCGCATCCGCGAGGGCAAGGACACGATCTCGGTCACCGGCAACGTGCTGCGCGACTACCTCACCGATCTGTTCCCGATCATGGAACTGGGCACCAGCGCGAAGATGCTGTCGATCGTGCCGCTGATGGCCGGCGGCGGCCTGTTCGAAACCGGCGCCGGCGGTTCCGCGCCCAAGCATGTGCAGCAGTTCGTCGAAGAGGACTACCTGCGCTGGGATTCGCTGGGCGAGTTCCTCGCGCTGGCCGCCTCGCTCGAACACCTCGCCAACCACACCGGCAACGCGCGTGCGAAGGTCCTGGCCGACACGCTGGACGAGGCGAACGCGAAGTTCCTCGACAACGACAAGTCGCCCTCGCGCAAGGTCGGCGGCATCGACAACCGCGGCAGCCACTTCTACCTGGCGATGTACTGGGCACGCGCGCTGGCGAACCAGACCGCCAATGCCGAACTCGCCGCGCGTTTCGGCAAGCTGGCCGACACGCTGGAAGCCAATGAGCAGAAGATCGTCGACGAGCAGATCGCCGCGCAGGGCAAGCCGGTGGACATCGGCGGTTACTACCACCCCGACATGGGCAAGCTCGCCAAGGCGATGCGTCCGAGCGCGACGTTCAACGCGGCGCTGGAAGCACTGTAAGCCGCCCCGATCGTCCGGGTTCGTGACGCGAACCCGGATGGTGCGATGACCGTCGCATCAATCTTGCAGCCCGGGTTTGCGAACCCGGGTTACAGAAGCGCTCAACGCGCGCTGGGCTTCGGCGTCGAACAACCCGTTCCCGCGACGACGTTCTCATCGCTCACGCACAGGCGGAAATCGCGCAGTCCCGCGATTTGCCGTGTATCGCCATCGGCGACGGCGAACTGCCGGATCGGCCTGGCCAGGCATCCCGTGTCCTTCTTGTCTGCTGCCGAACAATCGCGCGGAAACAGCGTGTAGTAGCACTGCCCGCTCGCACTGCGGATGCATTCGAAACGTGCGACGCCGGCTTCGACCACCGTGCGGCTGTCCAGGGCGGTGGCGCCATCGTGCACGATGCGATCGACGAACGTGCTGCGCCCTACGTCGCAGCCGAACAGGGACAGCACGAAATACAGCAACGCCTGGAACTTCATGGTGCACCTCGCAGATGGATGGGCAATCCGTTGCCGGACGCGTGCTTCGCAGGACGCGCTGACGTCACATGTGGCGGAACAGCGCCATGAACGGCGCGCTGACGGGCAGCGTCTCGGGGCGTGATTTCAGGCGCACGGTGCCGCGCCCGGTGTCGTCGCGCACGATGCCGGCGATCGCCTTGAGGTTGACGATGGTGGAACGGTGGATCTGCTTGAACGTCGACGGGTCGAGCACGCCGAGCAGTTCGCGGATCGGCGTGCGCAGCAGCGCTTCGCCTTCGGCGGTGACCACGGTGGTGTACTTGTTGTCCGCGCGGAAGTAGGCGACTTCATCGACCAGGATCAAGCGCGTCTCGCGTCCGGCGCTGGCCGTGATCCACGTCAGCGGCGGCGCGGCGGCGGCCGCCGGCCGGGCACCGAGGCGTTGCAGCAGCTCGGCGATCGCCGCCGCATCGTTCTGGCCCGTGCGCGCCTTCAGGCGCTGCATGGTGGTGGAAAGGCGCGCCGGTGATATCGGCTTGAGCAGGTAGTCGACCGCGCCGCGTTCGAACGCGTCGATGGCGTACTGGTCATAGGCGGTGACGAACACGATCTGCGTGCGCGGCGACACCTGCGCGGCCGCGGCGGCGACTTCCAGCCCGGTGATGCCCGGCATGCGGATGTCGAGGAACGCGACGCCCGGCGTGTGTTCGGCCAGCGCTTCCAGCGCGCTCGCGCCGTCTTCGCATTCGGCAAGGATCTGCAACTCCGGCCATGCCTCGTGAAGCTGCTTGACCAGCGCCTCGCGAAGCAGGGTTTCGTCTTCGGCGACGATGCAGGTGAAATGGGTGTCAGACATGGCGACCCTCCGTCGGGATGGCAGGCGGAAGCGCGGGTGGTACGGAAATGGTGGCCGCCACGCCGCTGGGGAAGTTCGCCACGACCGACAAGGCGGCGCTCGCGCCGTACAGCAGGCGCAGGCGTTCGCGCACGTTCTTCAGGCCGATGCCGGTGCCTGCGGTCTTCGTGTTGAAGCCTTCGCCATCGTCGGCGACGGTCACGGCGACGACATCGTCCACGCGGCGCGCGCGGATCCACACGGTGCCACCGCCGGTGCGCGGCTCCAGGCCGTGCTTGATCGCGTTCTCCACCAGCGTCTGCAACACCATCGGCGGCAGCGGCGTGGCGCGCAGCGACTCGGGCACATCGACCTGCACGCCCAACCGCGCGCCCATGCGGATCTTCAGGATTTCCAGGTACGCCAGCGCGCGTTCGAGTTCGGCGCTCAGCGTGGACATCTCGTTGTCGGTGCTCGGCAGCGAGCGGCGCAGGTACTGGATCAGATGTCCGAGCATTTCGTCGGCCCGCGCCGGATCGCTGCGCGTGAGCAGCTGCGCGCTGGCGAGCGTGTTGTAGAGGAAGTGCGGCTCGACCTGCGCGTGCAGCAGGTTCAGGCGTGCGACGGTGAGTTCCTTCTCGGTCGCGGTCTGCGCGACTTCGGCCTTCTCGTCGCGACGGCGCTGCGCGACGCGGCGACTGATGGCGCGCGCGATCGCCTCGGCGTTCTCGAAGTTCGTGCCTTCGTCGACGAGGAACCAGTCGCTCCATGCGGGGCTTTCAGGTTCGCAGATCAGCGTGACGCTGGCCGAATCGCGGCCCGGCACGACGGTGGCGAGGATGCGGTTGCGCGGGATGCCGAACCAGCACATCGGGTTCCAGCGGCCCAGCGGGTAGTCGCCATCGTTGCTGGGACGTTCGACGCTCGCGCGCAGCTGCAGGCTGTCGCGCGCGCTTTCCACCGGGCCGATGCGCGGCAGTTCGCGCACAGCGGCCTCGACCAGGTCGAACGCCTCGCCGGCTTCGAACGGCACCTCGACCTGCCGACGCTGACGGTTGTCGAGCGCCTCCTTGTCGGTGCGGTTGGCGATCAGCCGCACCCGGCCCACGTGCGAGGACGCCGCCACGACGACCAGCGCCATCGTCGCCATGCCGGCCATCGTCAGCAGCCAGTCCAGGCGCCCAAGCACGGGAAGCTGGTTCCAGATGGCCGACACGACCAGCAGCGCCACCAGCCAGGCGAAGGCGATGCGCAGCACGAAGCCGAGAGTCTTGAACACGAAACGCCCTGTCACGATGGAATGCGGCGCAGCATAGCGACCCCGGCCCCGCCGGGAAGGGCACGCGCGACGAACGCGGGGGCGGGGCGACGAACCGGGGGCTGGGAGGAGTGAAGCTTCGGCCCCGAAGGCCCGGGATCGGCGTCTGCGCGATCCCGGGAAACGCGTGCTTTCAGCGGATGTACGAGGAATCCGTGTTGCGCTCGCGCTCCACCTCGCGCTGCTTGAACAGGCGGTTCGCCTTCTCCTCGGTCATCTCGTACTTCGGCGCCACGTACGGAATCAGCAACCGCAGCCACGAACTGCTGATGCGGCGCGATTCCTCCGGGCACCCCTTCGCGCGCGATTCGGGCAGGTCGCCGTCGGTGACGATGCTCAGGTAGCGCGCCGGATCGCTGCCGTACAGCAGGCACTGCAGGTTGAAGTAGCGCTGCTCGCCCAACGCGTGCTGGTCGGCGTAGGCGTCCAGGTTGTACTCGCCCGTGCTGCGCGCGAGGAACCAGTTCGACGCCATGCGCAGGTTCTCGGTGACCGTCGAGGTGGATTCGTTGAGGCCGGCGAAACGCAGCATCAGCGTGGTCGCGAGCTGGTCGACGGCATCTTCCTCGCGCCCGGTGATCGGGATTTCCAGCAGCGTGATCAGCGCATGGCCGGTCTCGTGCAGCAGGATGAAGCGGAAGTTGGCGTCGAGGTATTTCTGCGCGTAGGCCGCGTCGAGCTTGTTGGTCGCGGCCAGTTCGCGGCCGCGCTGCTCGAGCACCTTCATCGTCTCGTAGCACATCACCACTTCATTGCGTTCGGGCGAATAGAACGCGTTGACCTCGCCGCATTCGGCGGTGACGTAGTTGATCGGCCGCGGCAGCATCAGCATGCCGTCGATGGCCTGCACCTCGGGGATGTGGCGCAGCATGTCGGTGTCGTGCGCCATCTTGTAGTACGGCTCAAGCTCGGGGTTCTTCGGCTTCACGTACTCGTAGCCGAACTGCACGCCGCCGGCCTTGCCCTCGGCGTCGGCGGCCTTGGCGAAGCTGACCGGCTTCAGCGCGGCCATGTCGTCGGCCAACGCCTTCTCGGCTTCCTTGCGGCCTTCCGCGCGCGCGGCGGCCAGCGCGGCGGTCTGGCGCTTTCCGGCGATCAATGAATAGCCGAACGCGCCGCTCACCACGCCCAGTGCCAGCGACAGCAAAACGATCAGAAGTCTCGTCGACATGCGCTTCCCCGTGCGCTTCATCCAGGCGGCGCGCGATCCCGAAAGCGCGCCGTGGTGAAATCCTAGCCGCTGGCGCGTGATGGCGGAACCGCATTGGCCTTCACATCATCGGCAGGCGCGCTGCCGGCCCTTCAGGCGGCGTGGCCTTCGGTGGCCGTGGGTTCCGGGCGGATGCGCACGGCCCACATCACGCCAGCGATCAGCAACGCGATGCCGGCCATCGTCAGCGGCTCGGGCGCACGGCCTCGCAGGATGAAGGCGTAGGCGAGCGCGGCCAGCGTCTCGAACACGATGAGCTGCCCCGCCAGCGCGGTCGGCAGGCGCTGGCTGGCGGCGTTCCAGCACAGGGTCCCGATCCACGAGGCGAACAGGCCGATGCACGCCATCAGGCCGACGAAGAACCACGGACGCGGGCCCAGCGGCATCGCGAAGTCGCTTCCCGCCACCGTCATCCCGCCCCACAACAGCGCGTAGCCGACCAGCGCGAGCGGCAACGTCGCCACGCCCTGCGCGGTGGCCCAGGTGCGCGGGCTTCGGTCCGGATGCGCGCGCAGCCAGTCGGCGTTGCGCAGCGGGTACCAGGTCCAGCACGCCACGGCCACGATGGCCAGCAGCGCGCCCTGCAGGTAACGCGCGGAGTCGGCGTCGGGCTGGGCGCGCAGCGCTTCCAGCTCGACGCGGTTCACGCAGGCGATGCCCAGCGCGATCAGCAGTAGCGAGGGCGCGAGCTTCCGCCAGGGCAGGCGGCCGTCACGGCGGTGGTCGCGCAGGTTCGCGCTGATGGCGATGACGACCGGCAGCGTGCCGATGATCATGGTCGGCAGCGGCGCGCCGGCGCGCTGGATCGCACTGGCCAGGCACACGTAATAGAGCAGGTTGCCGATGGCGGCGAGCTTCAGCGCCTCCAGCCAGTCGGCGCGCGACAGCCGACGCAACGCGGCGCGGTCCATCCACGCCAGCGGCAACGCGATGAGCCCGAAGGCGAGGTAGCGCCCCACCGACTGCAACGCGGCCGGGTAGTCCGGCAGCAGCAACGGCGCGACGAAGACGAGGCCCCATAACAGGCCGGCGGCGAGGGCGTAGAGGGTTCCGGTCCACATGGCGTCAGGGTGCGCGCGCGGGATCGGCGCTGTCTTGAACGAGATTGCGGTCCCCATCTCCCGGGAAGGGAACCCCTCTCCCGTCGGGAGAGGGGTTGGGGTGAGGGGCAACGAAGCATCAAGGGCCGAACCAGCGGTGCAGCACCGCACTGGAGGTTGGAGGTTGGAGGTTGATGCTTCGTTATCCCTCATCCGCCCTTCGGGCACCTTCTCCCGAAGGGAGAAGGAAGAGCACACGCGCTCAGGACCGCACCTGCCGCTGGTACCGCGCCGGCGTCACCCCATAGCGCTGCGCGAACGCGCGCGTCAGGTGCGCCTGGTCGCTCAACCCCACGTCCGCCGCGACCTGCGCCGGCGCCACGCCACCGGCCAGCCGGCGCTTGGCTTCGAACAGCCGCAGCGCCATCAGCATCTGCTGCGGGGTGGCGTCGTACTGCGTGCGGAACGCACGCAGGAAGTGGAACGGGCTCAACTCCGCGACGGCCGCCAGTTCCTCCAGCGTGAGGCGACTGGCCAGGTTGTCGCGCAGGTACTCGACCACGCGCGCAAAACGCGGCGCCGCATCGAGAGCCGCCGGACGCGCCGCGCGCGCCTGGTCGGAGAACGCATCGACCAGCTCGAACAGCAATCCGTCGAACGCCAGCGCATCGTCCGTTCGCCACAACGCATCCAGCAGCATCGTCACGCGTTTCGCCCGGGCCGCATCGTGTCCAACCGCGTCGCGGAACCACATCCCGCGCTGCCCCGTCACGTTTTCCACGACGTCGGCATCGATGTAGGCCATGCGATAACGCCAGCCACCGTCGGTCTCGGCACGCCCGGTGTGCAGCACGTCGGGGTTCATCATCACGCGCGAATCCTGCGGCGCCAGGTGATCGCTGCCGCGGTAACGGAAGCGCTCGACGCCCGACTCGATCGCCCCCAGCCCGTAGGCCTCGTGCGTGTGCGGCTCGAACGCGTGGCGCACGATATGCGCGCGATACAGCTCCACGCCATCCCGGTGGGCCGGGCGGCGGAACTGCGCCCGGTCCAGCGGGTGGTCGAAATGTTCGGGCACGCCCTGCATGCCGTCGATGATGCCATGCGCGCTTTCGGGCGAGATGCTCAGGCGCGGCGCTTGGCCGCCGGCAGCAGCGCATTCGCGGCACGCCGAAGCTTCAGCGAGAGCGTGTGGAAGCCCGCGCCGGCAGGGTGCATCTCGTCGAACCACGCGTCGGCCTGACGCAGCGTTCCGCGCAGGTCCACGAACGTGAACAGGCCGGAGAACTCCGCGCGCGAGGCCAACGGCTGCAACACGTTGTCGTGGAAGCCGTCGATCAGCAGCGCCGCGAAGCGCTTCTGCTGCGCCACCTGCGGCAGAACGTGCGCGACGTGCGGCGCGATCCACGGCCCGATGTTGTCGCGCAGCAGCGCCGCCGCACCTAGATTGGCCACGGTAAGCCGCGCCGGTTCGCCCATGCGCTGCGGGTAGTCGTAGGTGTGCGCGAGGATCGGCGTGTCGGGTCGAACCCGTTTGAATGCGCGCAGGAAGCGCTGGTACGCGCCACGCACTTCCTCGAAACGGCGCGAGCGCTCCACGCGCGCGAACGCCTGCTCCGGCGTCATCGGCGATTGCCCCGCGAACACTCCTTGCAGGAAGTTCGCGACGAAATCGTTCCCTCCCGCGCTGATCAGCACGAGGTCGAAGTCGAAGCCTTCATACCAGTCGACGAGATCGGCGATGCGGCGCTCGGAAAAGATGTCGATCGCCAGGTCGCCGCTCTTCTCGGTACGGAAGAACAACCCGCCCGCGCCGAACTGCGGCACACCGCGTTCCTCGTCCTCGGGCGTCGGGAAGACCAGCCAGTCGAGCAGGTTCATCGACAGCGGCGTGGAGAACCACGAATCGCCTTCGCAGAAGAATACCGGCGTGCGTGCGGCGAGGTCGGGCTTGCGTTGCAGCGCGCGGTAGATGCGGCGGAATTCGCCACGCTGGGTGGTGATGGTGGAGGGCATCGCAGGCGTCCTGTGTCGCGGCGTCCTTATGGCAGAACGCCGCGAAGGGCCCGTGACGGCCGCGACCGCCTACGGCTGTGGTGCTTGCACGCGTGCGGTGACCGTGGCCGGAGCCAGCGCCCACACGCTGTTCGCCTCGCCGATGCGCATGCGGCGCGCGGTGACGCGGGCGAGCCACGCAAAGCCGACCGCCATCGCGATGGCGCCGGCATCGATCGCGAACAACGCCCAGTGCCCGGCAGCTGCGCTCGTCCACCACCATGCGCCGGTGACGATGCCGTGCGCGAACGGAATCAGCGTAGTCGTGATCGCCGCCGCCCACAGCAGTTCATGCGCGGCGCGGATCGGGGGACGCAGCGCGGCCCACAGTGCACACAGGCCCCAGGTCACGAAGCACGCGACGTTCACCCCGAAGCCAAGCGCGATGCCCGACAACGCCGGAAGCTGCAGCAACTGCGTGGCAATGAAGGCCACCGAGATCGCCACGCACACGCCGATGCACACACCGACCGTGGCGCGCGCCATCCACAGCTGCGCGCGACCCTGCTCGGCCTGGCGGCGCTTGCGGCGTGCTTCGATCCACAACAGGTTGCCCGAATAGAACAGGAACGCGCCGCCAAGGCCGAGCAGGAAGTACAGCCACACCACCCACGCATTGCCGTATTCGCCAAAGTGCAGCGCGTAGGCCGACGACAGCGTCGCGTGGTTGGCGTCGCGCTGGCCTGGCAGCTGCGTTGCGAGCTTCGTGCCGGTGTTGGCGTTCATCGCGACCGAACCCAGCGGGCCAAGCGTTCCCGACGATTCGCCGGTGATTTCCACTGTCGCGTTCGCATCACCGGCGTTGGCGAGCTTGAGGTACGCAGGTTCGAAATCGTCCACGCCCTGCTCGCGCGCGATGGCGATGCTGGCATCTCGCCACATCGCGAGCGACCCGATGGCCTCGGTACGCCCGGCCGGCGCGACGACTGGCGCGGTGTCCATCGCCGGGCCCAGCGCGGTCATCAGCTGGTTGCGGTAGATCAGCGGATTGAGCGCGAGCATCGCGATCATCACCAGGCACAGCATGGCGCCGGTGACGGCGAACATGATGTGCATCGGCAGGCTCAGCACGCCGATGACGTTGTGTGCGTCCTGCCACATGCGCTTGAGGTTGCGGCCGGGACGCAGCGCGAACAGGTCCTCGACCAGCTTCGGCAGGTGGATCACGACGCCGGAGATCAGCGCCAGTCCGTACAGCAGGCTGACGATCCCCATCAGGTACGTGCCGGCGACGGGAATGCCGAGCGAGTAATGCAGCGCGTTCACCAGTTCCGACAGCGCGCCGCCGGGCATCTCGTCGATGCCTTCGGGATGCTCGGTGGTGGCGTAGCGCCACTGGCCGGTGGCGTCCTGCCAGTAGGTGGCGGTGACTGGATACTCCTCGCCTGGATACACCATGCCCACGTGCTTGCGCGCGTCGGGATGGCGCGCCAGCGTTTCGTCGAGCAGGCGCTGCGCGTCGTCCAGCGTCTGCGTCGTCGCGTAGATGCCATGCGGCGACTGCCACGCCTGCAGGTCGTGGTGGAAGATCGTGATCGCGCCCGCATAGAACGCGACGAACAGCGCGAAGCCGGCAACGAGGCCAACCCAGGTGTGCAGCGTGGTGAACGTGCGCAGCGTATTGGAGGAGATCTTCATTGCGAGCTTCAGTCCGTCCAGGTCACTGGATCCAGCGCAACCACTGCAACAGCCACAACGCGCCCAGCGAAACCACGGCGAGCGAACCCAGCCATGTCCACGCACGCTTGCCGTTGGCGAACTGGAAGCTGGCACCCATCACCGCGATCCACACGACGAAGAACGCAATGACGCCGGCGACGATCGTGCCCTGCCACGGGCCCGGCAGCGCCCAGGTGACCAGTCCAACCAGGCCCGCCGACAGCAGGAAACCCGGCACGATTCCAGCGAACGCACGCGCCCACATCAGCGGGATCCTCCGTTGGAATCCGGGACCGTGCGCCACGCGAGATACGGCAACGCCATCAACCCGAGCATCCACGTCCCAAGCATCGCGCACAGCCCGGCGCCGACGCCGAGCTTCGCGATCCACACCCACAATGCCGCCGCCGCGAGCAGTCCACCGATCAGGTTCCCGCGCGCGGCATGACGCTTCCACGATGCCCAGCGACAATGCGGCGACGCGGCGTACAGCGAAGCCGCCGAGATCAGCGACATCGCAATGGCCGTGATGGTGGAAGCGAGCGGGTTCACGGGGTCATGTCACCACTGGTAGCGCGCGGTCGCGGTGACCGTGCGCGAGTAACCGTAGTAGCACCACACCGCGCTGTTGCAGGTCGCGATGTAGTCCTTGTCGCCGACGTTCTGCGCGTTGAGCTGCAAACGCCACGCGCCCGCGTCGTAATGCACCGACGCGTCGAACAGCGTGTAGGACGGCGTCTGCCACAGGTTGTACGCATCGCCGTAGTGTTCGCCGGTGTAGCGCACGCCGGCGCCGAAGCCCAGGCCCGACAGCGCGCCATCGGTGATGGTGTAGTCCGCGCCGAGGGATGCGACGTTCCTGGGCTGCAGCGGGATTTCCTTGCCCAGCGAGAGCGGATCGGTCGACTTGGTCACTTCCGAGTCGGAATAGGTGTACGCGCCGTACACGCTCAGACCGTTGCCGACGTTCCAGCGGCCCTCCAGTTCGGTGCCGCGCACCTTCGTCTCGCCCTGCTGGATCTGGTACAGCGTGTGGTTTGGATCGACCACGAGCGTGTTGTCCTGCACCAGTTCGTACGCGGCGAGCGTGACGAGGATGCGGTTGCTGGCCGGCTGGTACTTGATGCCGATTTCGGTCTGCTCGCCCGTGGTCGGCACGAACGCGGTGCCGGCGAAGTCGGTGCCCACCGTCGGCTGGAACGACTGCGACCAGCCGATGTACGGCGCGAAGCCGTTGTCGAACAGGTAGTTCACGCCAACGCGACCGGAGAACTTGTCATCGCTCTGGTGCGACTGCGCGCCGCCGATGACTTCATGCGTGTCGGTGCCGACCCAGTCCTGGCGCGCACCGAGCGTCACGACCCAGCGATCCACCTTCATCTGGTCCTGCGCGTACAGGCCAAACTGCGACTGGTCCTGGCGCGTGCGCGAGGAGAAGTCGGGCTCGACGATCGGCGAACCGTACACGGGCGCGAACAGGTCCAGCGTCGGCGCGCCGAAGACGAACGCAGACGCGTAGTCGTTGCGGGCGCGGCGGAAATCCAGGCCGGTAAGCAGCGTGTGCTCGACCGCGCCGGTGGCGAAGTCGAACTGCAGCTGGTTGTCGACGCCGAAGGTCTTGCTCTCTTCCTCGGTGTTCCACAGGTAACGCACCAGCGTGCGGTAGTCGACCGGCTGGAACGTGACCGGATCGGTCAGCCAGCCGAACGCGCCCACCGAGGTGCTCGGGTCGATCTTCGTCACGCCGTAGCGCAGGTTCTGGCGGAACGTCGCGCCGCCGCCGAAGTCGTGGAAGTACTCCCAGCCCAGCGACGTCATTTCCTTGTCGTAGTTGTTGAAGCCCGGCTCGCCGGTGAAACGGTTGCGCGCAATGCGGCCGTTCGGGTTAGGCAGCAGCGTGCCTTCGGCCGGCAGGAAGCCGGCGCCGGCGACGGTGTCGTTCTTCTGCCAGCGCGCGAGCAGGGTCAGCGAGTTCGCCTCGTCCGGCTTCCACGTCAGCGAGGGCGCGATGAAGTAGCGGTCGTCGTGGACGAAATCGATCTGGTCGTCGCTCTGGCGCGCCAACGCGGTGAGGCGATACGTCCACACGCCGTCGTCGGTGAGCTTGCCACCGAAATCGCCGGCGAGCTGGAAGAGGTCGTAATTGCCAACCTGCAACTCGACTTCGCGCAGCGTCGCTTCCGTCGGACGCTTGCTCACGTAGTTGACCATGCCGCCGGGCGGCATCGCGCCGTAGGCGACCGACGCCGGGCCCTTGAGCACTTCCACGCGCTCGAGGCCGTACGGCTCGATGCGCGTGATCGACGTGCCGCTGCCCTCGGCCAGCGCCAGGCCGTCAAGGTACCGCGCCGGCGTGAAGCCGCGCAGCAGCAGCCAGTCGCTGCGCGGATCGCCGCCGTAGCCGCCGCCCTGCGCGCCGGCCGTGAACCAGATCGCTTCCTCGATGCCGTGGATCGCGCGGTCCTTCATCTGCTGATCGGTGACGACCGAGATCGACTGCGGGATCTCGCGGATCGGCGTGTCGGTCTTGGTCGCCGTGCCTGCGGTGCGGGCGATTGGCGCTCGCACTTCGACCGAGTCCAGGTCCGTTGCACTGGCGGCCTGCTGGGCGACGGCGGGCGACGCGGCACCGGCGAGCAGGGCAAAGGCGAGTGCGTGGCGGATCGAGGCCGGCAGCGGGCGGACGGAAGAGCGGTGGGAGCGCATCGGAAGCCTTGGTGTGTGGGGCTCGGCCTACCTGACAGGGATGTCGACGGCCAGCAAAATGAGAATCGTTCGCGATTGTAGGCCCTTCACCTGGTGCAAACAATCGAGCCCAGGCCCCCGGCCGCCCGTGACTCGTTTCAGGCAGGCAAAGAAAACGCGCCGCGGTGGGGGCGCGGCGCGTGGGGGAAAACCTGGGTTGTGGACTGCTAAGGCGGTCGGCGTGACCTTTCCGGCGGCATCGAAGCGGCGGGTTCAGCCGCAACCGCCTACGGCGAGATCGGCATCGAGACGGAAATCGGCGGCGGCGTCCGAGCGCTTCGCCCGGGCATGGCCCAGCGGCGCGAAGAAGCGCGCGGAGGCGATGCGGTTTCCGTAGCCGGTCGCGTAGCGATCGTCGGCTTCGTCGAAGGCGTGCGGTTGCGCCTGCTGGTCCTGCGAGAAAAACAGATTGGTGAAGACGTTCATGGCGTGCTCCCGGTGTGCGGCGGCCTGCGTGGCGTGGACAACTTCCTTGAGTGCGTTGCAAGATACGCCCGCGCCGGAGCCCGAAAAAGCGACGGTTCTGCAAGCCAGCGTTGAATCCGTTTCAAGATTGCGGTTGCCCGGGAGGAGGTCGAATGAGCCGTCCGCCGTTGCAGGCCCTGATGGGTTTCATCGCCGCGGCGCGCGCCGGGAATCTCACCCGCGCGGCCGAGTCGATGCACCTCACCGTCAGCGCACTGAGCCATCAGATCCGCACGATCGAGGAACGCCTCGACCGCCGCCTGTTCGTACGCGGCGCGCGGGGCGTGAAGCTCACCGAACACGGCCAGGCGCTGTACGAGCGCATCGCGCCGCATCTGGAGGCGATCGAGCTGGCGCTGGCGCCGCGCCGCGTGCGTCGCGACGATGCCCTTGCGGTGACCTTGATGCCTTCCTTCGCTTCCAGCTGGCTGGTGCCGCGGCTGCCGCGCTTCCTTTCGGCGCATCCGCAGCTGGAGATCAGCCTCCAGTCCAACATCGATCCCATCGATTTTTCGCGCGAGACCGGCATCGACGCCGGCATCCGCTTCGGCCCGGGCAAATGGCCGAATGTGGAAGCGGTACACCTGTTCGACGACTGGATGACGCCGACCGCCAGTCCGGCGCTGATCGAGAAGCTGGGACGCCCGACGCTGGCGAACCTCAGCCAGTTCCCTCTGCTTGGCGCGCCGGGCGGGCGCTGGAGCGAGTGGTTCGCGAAATTCGGCGGGAAGCCACCGGACCGCTTCGTGGCGATCTTCGACGATTCGGAAAACCTGCATCGCGCCGCCGCCGAGGGCCTGGGCATCGTGCTGGGTCGCGTGACGCTGGCCCGGCCGCTGGTCGAGGCCGGGCATCTGGTCGAACTGTTCGACGAACGCCTGAAGACCGAGTTCGCGCATTACCTGGTCTATCCCTCGCGTTCGCGCGACCACCGCGGGCTGGCGCGTTTCCGCGACTGGCTGCTGGAAGAAGCGGCGATGTACGCGGCCAGCGACGCCATGACGCCTCGAGGCGGTGGCGCTTCACGCGCGAAGGCCGCGCCGGCCCGCAAGCCGGCGCCGAAGAAGCGGGCCCGTGCCGTCCGTTGATGGTGGCCTGCACGGGGTTGGGGGTAGTCTGGCCGCCCGTTCACCCGGCCCCGTCATGGAGACCTGCATGAAACGCCTTCTGCTTGCCGCCCTGGTTCCCGCCCTCCTTCTTGCGCACGGACCGATCGATGCGCAGACGAAAGCCAAGCCCGCGCCCAAGTCCGTCGCTTCGGCGATCGCGGTCGATTCCGCATTGCAGGCCGCGGTGGACTCGACCTCGCGCGATGCGAAGAACCGCCTGCGCGACCAGTACCGCCATCCCGTGCAGACGCTCGCGTTCTTCGGCGTGAAGCCGACGCAGACCGTCATCGAGATCACGCCCGGTGGCGGCTGGTATTCCGAAATCCTCGCGCCGTACCTGAAGGACGGCGGGCACTACGTCGCGGCGGTCTACGACGACGCGATCGCCGGCCAGCCGGAGTACCGCTATCGCCAGAACAAGGCGCTGCGCGAGAAGTTCGCCAACGCCGACGTGTACGGCAAACCGGTGGTGCACGGCTTCGATCCGAAGGCGCCGAACTTCGGCCCGGCCGGTTCGGCCGATGTCGTGCTGACGTTCCGCAACGCGCACAACTGGGTGGACGACGGCACGGCCGACGCGTACTTCAAGGCGTTCTTCGACGTGCTCAAGCCGGGCGGCACGCTGGGCGTGGAAGACCACCGCGCCAAGCCGGGCACGGACCTGGAGAAGATGAAGACCTCCGGCTACCTCACCGAAGCGCTGGTGATCGAGCTGGCGCAGAAGGCCGGCTTCAAGCTGCAGGCCAAGAGCGAGATCAACGCCAACCCGAAGGACACCGCCGATCATCCCAATGGCGTGTGGACGTTGCCGCCGACCAACCAGCACGACGCCAAGGACGACGCGAAGTACAAGGCGATTGGCGAGAGCGACCGGTTGACGATGCGGTTCGTGAAGCCGTGATTTTTCTCCTCCCCCTGCTCACAGGGGGAGGCTGGGAGGAGGTTTGAGGCGCGCCGGCGCCTCGCTCGCCGGATGCGGCTACGAACTCCTCCCGCCCCTCCTCTGCGAGCAGCGGAGGGAGTGACCGCCACGCAATCCAGACATGCTCATCGCCTTCAACAAACCCTACGGCGTGCTCTGCCAGTTCACCGACCGCAGCACGCCGCCGCGGCGCACGCTGGCCGAATTCGGACTGCCGCCGGACGTCTACGCCGCCGGTCGCCTCGACCACGACAGCGAAGGCCTGCTGCTGCTCACCGACGACGGCACGCTCGCGCACAGGCTCACCGATCCGCGCCACAAACAGCCCAAGACGTACTGGGTGCAGGTGGAAGGCGAGCCGGGCGACGCGCAGCTCGACGCGTTGCGGCGCGGGATCGTGCTCAACGACGGCCCCACCCGTCCGGCCAAGGCACGACGAATTGATGCGCCGGCCTTGTGGCCACGCGATCCGCCGGTGCGCTTTCGCAAGACCGTGCCGGATGCCTGGCTGGAAATCGTCATCGGCGAAGGCCGCAATCGCCAGATTCGACGCATGACGGCGGCCGTCGGATTGCCGACGTTGCGCCTGGTGCGCGTAGCGATCGGCGCGCATCGCCTCGACGATCTCGCGCCCGGCACGTGGCGCATCTGCCCCTAGACGCTTGGCCGCTGGACCGCTCGCGCCGCGGCTTCGACGCCGGTCACGCCGAACGCGAGATCACTTCGTTTCCGATGGCACCGCGGGCGGGACGATCGGCACCGAGTTCGCCCCTTGTCGCGTGAGCAGCAGCACGCCGCCCATCACCACCGCGGTGCCGACCAGTTGCACCGCCGTAATCGGTTCGCCCAGCAGCCACGCGCCCAGGAACACCAGCGACACCGGCCCCAGCACCGACATCTGCGCCGCCGTGCCGGCGCCCAGGCGCGCGACGGCGCCCATCGTGAACGTCACCGGCAGGAAGGTGCAGAAGAACGCGTTGAGCGCGGCCAGCCCGTACACCGGCGCGGGCAGCTCCAGCAGGTGGGAAGGATCACGCGCGATCAGGTAATGCGTCAGCGTCGCCGCGGTGGAGATCGTCATCGCGTACGCCACCAGGCGCAGCGACCCGATGCGCTTGAGCAGCTGGCCCGACATCGACAGGTAGAGCGCGTAGCTCAGGGCCGCCAGCAGCACCAGGCCGCTCCCCAGCAGGATGTGCTCGCCCTGCACGCGCAGGTTCTCGACGAACACCAGCGACACACCGGCGTAGCTCACCGCCAGCGCGACCCATTCGCGCCTCGCGACACGGCGCTTGAACGCGAACACGCCAATCAGCAGCACGAAGGTCGGATTGAGGAACAGGATCAGCCGTTCCAGCGAGACGGGCACGTACTCCAGGCCCCAGAAATCGAACAGGCTCGACAGGTAATAGCCGAGCACGCCGAGGATCACGATCATCCCGAAGTCGCGCCCGCTCATGCGCGCGTGACCGGGCCGGCGCGTCTCGCGGATGCCCAGCGCAACGAACAACGGCAGCGACAGCAGCATGCGCAGCGCGAGCACGTCGAGCGAATCCACGCCGTAGCGGTACTGGAACTTCGCCAGGATCGCCTTCGCCGAGAACAGGATCGCGCCGGTGGCGGCCATCGCCAGGCCGATGCGGCGCGACGCGTGCGGATGTGCGGTGATGGTGGCTGTGCTCATTGCGCGCTCGACTCGTCCAGCTGCGCCAGCTGTGCGGTGCTGAGCGACAACCGCGCCGCCGCGAGCAACTCGTGGAGCTGTTCGACTGACGTGGCGCTGGCGATCGGCGCGGCGATGGTCGATTGCGCCATCAGCCAGGCCAGTGCGACCTGCGCCGGCGTCGCCCGCAGGCTGGCGGCGACATCGTCCAGCGCCTGCACGATGCGCAGCCCGCGCGGGTTGAGGTACTTGCCGATCGCGGCGGCACGCGCGGCGCTCTTGCCGACGTCCGCCTGGCTGCGGTACTTGCCGGTGAGGAATCCGCTGGCCAGCGCGTAGTACGGAATCACGGCTACTTCGCGCTCGCGCGCCAACGGCTGGAGGGCGGCTTCGAAGCCTTCGCGGGCGTAGAGGTTGTATTCGGGCTGGAGCGTTTCGAAGCGCGGCAAGCCATGGCGCTGTGCCACGTCCAGCGCCTCGTCCAGGCGTGCGGCGGTGTAGTTCGACGCGCCGATCGCCCGGACCTTGCCCTGTTCGATCAGGCGCGCGAAGGCGCCGAGCGTGTCCGCCAGCGGTGTCGCGGGGTCGTCTTCATGGGCCTGGTAGAGGTCGATCGCGTCGGTCTGCAGGCGTCGCAGCGAACCCTCCACGGCGGCCTGGATCGTCGCCGGGGCGAGGCCGCGATGCCGCTCCCACTTGCCCAGCTTGGTCGCAACCGTCACCCGCGAACGCTTCCCGCTGCGCTGGAACCAGCGCCCCAGCAGGGTTTCGGACTCACCACCCTCGTGGCCTTGCACCCAGTACGAGTACGAATCGGCGGTGTCGACCAGGTCGAAGCCGGCGTCGACGAAGGCGTCCAGCAGGGCGAAGGTCGCCGTTTCGTCGGCGCTCCAGCCAAACACATTGCCGCCCAGGGCAAACGGGGCGACGCGCAGGCCGGATCGGCCGAGGGGACGCAGTGCGGGCATGGGGGCCGTCGTACGCAGTAGGGGGACACATGATGCGATGCGTTCTAGCCGGCAGGGGACTTCGACCTGTAACGCGGCGTTGCGGATCCTGGCCCCTTTTGCAGGATCGGAGCAGTGCCAATCCGTAACCCGGGGGACATGATGTCCGCAATTGCCCGCCTTTCTGATACCGTTTGCCCTAATGAAACCGCGGCGCGAAGGGGGTCGACGCTGCCCCGGGGACAGGGACGCAGCATGGTCGTAGCCGCTGGCAATTCGGGCCGAATACTGGTCGTCGACGACCAGAACGTGAACCTGCGCGTGGTCGGCACGCTGCTGGCCCGCCAAGGCTATGAAGTCGTGTCCGCCAGTTCCGGCGAGGAAGCGCTCCAGCGTTACATCGAGAGCCCGCCGGACCTGATCCTGCTGGACATGATGATGCCCGGCATGGACGGCTTCGACGTCATCGCCGCCCTGCATGAGCTCGGTCCGTTGCAGGTGCCCGTTGTCTTCGTCACCGCCGCCCACGACCGCGACCTGCTGCTGCGCGCCTTCGACGCCGGTGTGGTCGATTACGTCACCAAGCCCTTCCTGCCCGAAGAACTGCTGGCTCGCGTCAACGCGCATGTCGGCCTGAAGCTGACGCGCGATCGCCTGGAACGCGTCGCACGCGAGCGCGAGGAGCTGGTGAACCTGGTCGCGCACGACCTGAAGAACCCGCTGAGCAGCGTGGTCTTCGCCGCCGAACTGCTGCGCAGCGGGCTGTGCAAGGCCGAGCGCATTCCGCGCTATCTCGAAATGATCCACGAGAGCGCCGACGACGCGCTGGGCTACATCCACCACTACCTGGAAAGCCAGTCGGACAAGCGCGCCGGTGAATCGGTGACCGATTCCGGTCGCGCCGACCTGGTGGAAATCCTGAGCTGGCTGCACAAGCGCTACGAAATGCAGCTGGAAGCGCGGGGAATCCGCGCCGAACTGCGGTTGCCGGAGACGACGGCGCAGGTGAACATCCATCCGCGCGTGCTGCGGCAGGTGGCGGAAAACCTCGTCACCAATGCGATGAAGTACGCCCCGGATGCCGAGTTGCTGCTCACCGCGCGCGCGGGTGCGCCGGGTTACTGGCAGCTGGTCGTTGCCGATCGCGGCCCCGGCATTCCGCCCGAGCGCGAGAAGGAACTGTTCAAACCGTTCGTGCGACTGCACGACGACCCGCGTTACGACGGTCTTTCCAGCGGGCTGGGCCTGTCGCTGGCCAAGCGCATCGTGGCACGCGCGGGCGGGCAGCTGTGGTACGAGGCGCGCCGCAACGGCGGCGCCCGCTTCATCATCGAGCTTCCGGAAGTGCCGGCGCCCGTGGTGGCGTGAGATGTTCGTCTGCATCCTCCCGGGTACAGGGGAGGACGCGTATCCGACCTGACCGGGCCGTGCGGCGCGAAGGCCGCCCGGCTGGCCGTTCTCGACGGATCAGTGCTCGACGTGCGACGGCTGGCGCGAGGCATTGCGACGCGGCGTCGGCGCGCGACGACCGCTTCCGCGGCGGGCTTCGACGCGACGCGAAGTACCTTCGATCGCGTGCTCGTCCTGCTCTTCCTCGACGCGGCGGGCGCGACGCTTGGCGGCGTACCAGAGCAGGCCTGCGCCTGCGACGGCGGCGGCGATCAGCACCGGGTTGCGGCGGACGAAGCCGCCCGCCACTCGCGCCCCGCCCTTCAGGGCGCCCAGCTTCACGCCGGCATCCAGCCACTGGCCAGCGCTGTGGGTCATCGAAGGCACCGAATGACGCAGGTTTTCGCCGACGTTGCGGAGGTTGTCGCCGACCAGGGAGGCCAGGTCGAGCGCGCGTTCGGGGATCGAAGTCAGCTTCGTCATGTTGGAAAGCCCGTTGCTTGAACGGGGTCCAGTGTCGGCAAGCGCTCGTTGAAGCAGCGTGAGCGCGCCGCGTGGTTGCCGGCCCCCGGCTGAATGCCGATGATGGCCGCCATCACCGTCCAACTCGCGCCGCCATGATCCGGATCCTGCCCAACGTGCTCTCCGCCGCTGAACTGCATGCGGTGCGCGAGTTGCTGCCGCAGGTGCGCTTCGCCGATGGCCGGATGACCAATCCGGATTCGACGATCAAGCAGAACCTGCAGGCGCCGCAGGAGGATCCGGCGAACCAGCGCATCGCGCTGATCGCGCGTGATGCGCTGATGCGTTACGGCGAACTGCGCGTGTTCGCGCAGCCGCGCACGATGGCGCGCACGACGGTCGTCCGCTACGAGCCGGGCATGAACTACGGCTGGCATGTCGATGAGGCGTTGTTTCCCTCGACCCCGCCGATCCGCAGCGATCTGTCGTGCACGGTGTTCCTCAACGACCCGTCCGAGTACGACGGCGGCGAGCTGACCATCCAGCTCGGCGCGCAGGAACTGTCGTACAAGCTCGAGCCGGGCAGCGCGATCCTGTATCCGTCCACCACGATCCACCGTGTCACGCCGGTCACGCGCGGCGTGCGCATTGCGGCGATCACCTGGCTGCAGAGCTGGGTCGCCGACAGCAACCGTCGCGAACTGCTGGTGCAGCTGGAGGAAGCCCGCACGCTGGCTGCCAGCGGTGGCGATCGCCAGCGCCTGCAGGTGTTGCTGGAATCGCTTCGGACCAATCTGTTCCGGATGTGGGCCGATACGTAACGCTGCGTGGACCGTGGTCGTCACCGGCCCGACACTGCCGTCAACCCCCTCACCATCGCCTGTTTGCCTTGTTTCTGGCGGACGCTGCTCTCAACGTGCGGCGCCCGTTGCTTCGCAAGGCTCGAAGTCGGTGCTTTCCAGCGTGAGATCGAAGTGCTCCGGCGCGAGCGCACCGAGGAAACTCGCCGCATCGAACACCTCGCCCGCCGCCCACGCGCCGGCTTGGCGGACCTCGCCATCGAGCACGCGCTCCAGCGCTTCCACGATGAGCGGCGCGGTCACGGCGTAGATGTCGCGGCCCTGCGCGATCGCCACCCGGGAACCGCCAGCGAGGTCCACCCTCACCTCCAGCACGAAGGTTTGCGCCGAACGCCCGCGCGCGTCGGCCGCAACCGGTGCGGGCGTGGAGGGATCGCGCAGGTCGCGCAGCGGCGCCAGGTTCATGTATGAGCGCACCCTCGATGCGCGCACGTGACGTGAGATGACGACGATTTCCGACAGCGTCAGCATCACGGTGTCCTGCGTTCCCAGTGGCGCGGGGAAGTCCCATTCACGCGTCGGGGCCGGATCGGGCAACGGTCGAAGTTCGCCCTCGTCCACCATCCACCGCACCGCGCGGTTGCGCTCGCCGGTGATGCGCGTGCCGCGCGTGGGGTGCCAGCCGTCCAGGCCGACGGCGATGTCAATCGCGTCGGCCACGACCCAATCGTCCATCGCCGCGGTGGCGAGCAGGTCCGCGAACGCGCCGTAGAAGGCCACCGACGGCATCGCGACGATGCCGGCGTCGCGTGCCCGCGCCTCCTGTTCGAACACGTACGCCGCGGCGCCCTGCTCCGCGCTCGTGTCGAGGTAATGCACGCCGTTGCGCATCGCTGCGTCGAGCAGGGGGCCGGCGGTATCGAGGAACGGGCCGGCGGCGTTGATCACCGCGCAGGCGCCCTGCAGCGCGGTATCCAGTGCGTCCGGATCGTCGATGGCGGCGACGTGGCATACCAGACCGGGATGTTCGCGTGCCATCTGCGCCAGGCGCACCACGTCGCGGCCGCACAGCACGGGCGTGCGGCCACGACGAAGCAGTTCGGCGACGATGAAACGTCCCGTGTGGCCGGTGGCGCCGTACACGACGACGGGCGCGTTCGAAGCGAAGTTGCGAAGGTCCATCATGCGTTCCTATGCGGTGGCCCGCGCGTGCGGCGCCGCGTCGAGCGTTGCTTCCAGGTGCGATCGCAGTTCGCGGTTGAAGGCGGCATGCCGCTCTTGCGGGAAGAAGATGCGGGCGCCCTCGAACTCCACGCGCCGCGTCGTGCCCGGGATCGTCTTGCGCAGCCAGTTCGACCATTCCAGCGGGAAGTAGATGTCGTCCGTGCCCCAGGCGATCAGCGTCGGCGCCTGCAGCCGACGCAGTCCGTCTTCGATTTCCAGCGTGTGCCGGCAGTCGAACGCGTTGACGAAGCGCTCCAGTTGCGCGAGTCGCCGAGTGGAGGTCGCGAACGGTTGCAGGTACGCGTCGATGGTCGCGTCGCTGACGTCCTGCGGGCGCTCGTAGGCCGGCGCCAGCGCGTCGCGGAACACCGACTTGTCGCCGACCATTGCCTGGATCGTTCCCGGCAAACCGCCTGCTGCCACCATGGCCACGAACGGCGCGAACGCTTCCGGCGGCCAGTTGTCGTGCGCATCGCAGTTGGTCAGGGTGAGGCTGCGCAGCCGCTGCGGATACAGCGCCGCGAAGATCTGGCAGATGCCACCGCCACTGTCGTTGCCGATCAGGTCGACGCGATCGATGCCCAGAGCATCGAGGAACTGCGCCAGCATGTGCGCGTTGGCGGTGACCGAGACGTCCTGTCCGTCCGCGGCATCGGTATGACCGTGCGCGAGCAGGTCCACCGCGATGCAGCGGCGCACGTCGGACAATGCCTCCAGTTGGTGTCGCCACAGGTAGCCGTTGAGCAGCACGCCGTGCACGAACAGGGCGACCGGGCCGGTGCCGCGTTCGACGTAGCTGATCTCACCGGACGGCGTGCGCACGGACTTGCGCGCGGCGAAGAAGGAGGTGGCGTCCATCACGCGCTCCGCTCGGCTTCGCGCAGCTTCTGCGCGCATTCCTCGCAGCACGCTTCGACGGTGCGACCGCCGATGGTGACCGCGACACGGTTCTCGTCCAGCGGGTAGTCGCAGACGGCACAGGTGTTCTCGCTCATGACACGCTCCGTTGGGAGCCCGGCGATTCCGGGCACGCCCATTGGACGATTCCGCCCCGGGAAGCGCTGTCGGAATCTTTAGCTATCGCGCGTGGGGCGATTCAGCGCCTGTGTCAGGCGCTCTTGGCCAAGGTGGCGGCACGGAAGGCCGTCGGCGTGCGGCCGTAGGCCTGCTTGAAGGCGGCGCTGAAATGGCTGTGGCTGGAGAACCCCAGGTCCTGCGCCAGCGCGGACATGTCCTCGCTGTGTGCGAGGCGATCCAGCGCGCGCGCCAGGCGCAGGCGCAGGTGGTAGCGATGCAGCGGAATGCCTTCAACCTGCGCGAAGGCCTGCGTGAGATACACCGCCGAGCCGCCGATGTGGTCGGCGATGTCGGCCAGTTTCCACTGCCGACCGAGGTCGCTGGCGAGCAGCACCTTCACGCGGTCGACCAGTCGCCGGCGCGCGTGCGTCGCGGTGGTTTCGTGCGCGGTGCGCGGGCCCAGGCTGCGCGAGATCAACGTCACCGCCAGCACCTCGGCTTCCAGCGGCTCGATGCCGCCATGCCGCAGGCTGTGCCGCAGCATCGCCACCAGCGCCTGCGCGCGAGGGTCGATACGCAGCGATTGCAGGCGGTAAGTCGGATCGTCGTGGCGTTCCAGGAGCTCGCGCGGCGAGAGTTCACGCAACAGGCCGGGCGAGATCACCAGCACCAGGCTCGCGTCGCCGCCTTCGATGGGGTGACTGACCTGGTAGCCCTGCCCCGCATTGAAGAACAGCACGTGGTTGGCGTCGGCAACGGACTGATCCTGGCCGACGTGCCGCGCGTACAGCCCGCGATAGGGGAACACCAGGTGCGTGCTGGACGCGCATTCCTCGGCGCTGCGATGCCGGCAGGTACCGGCGCAGAACACGTCGCGCACCTTGACGGTGCCGGTGTCGAGCAGCGTGTGGACGGAGAAATCCGACATGGGCCGAAGCTTAGCGCGGACCGCGTGCCGCGTTTGTAGCCCGGGTAAGCGGAGCGCACCCGGGAAGGCGCCCCGGGTGCGGCCTGCGGCCTTACCCGGGCTACAAGAGCGATCGGTACTTCAGCTCGCCGCGATCGCCGCGATCCAGCTTTCGGCGTCGCTGATGTCCGCGCCGAAGGTCTTCATCGACAGCGCGAGGTCGTGCGTGCGGTCATCGCGTCCGTAGCCGTGCGATTGCGCCTTCGAATAGCGGCCCCATGCGGGCGAGGCGACGGCTTCGTCCACGTGCGCCGGATCCAGGCCGAAATGCGCAGCGACGCGACGCAGCTCGCGCGCGGGCTCATCCAGCAGCGATTCGAAGTCGACGCGGATCACGCGATCACCATGGCGTCCCTTGTCGAGCGCGTCGAAACGCATCTGTTCGGCGAGCCAGCCCAGCGCACATTGCCGATGCAGCGGAATCTGGTGCAGCGACAGGTGCGTGGCGACGCCGTGGTGTTGCAGGTAACGCAGGCGTTCGCCGGCGGCGCTGGCGGCGTCGAATACGGAGTTGGGCGATTTCAGCAGCGTCGCAAGGTACGGTCGCAGCGGCATGTCCATCAGCACCGCGCGCATGTGCGGATGCTCCGACAGCAGCGGGGCGATGAGGCCGTTGCAGCTGCTGGTCGCCTTGACCATGCTGCGGGAATGCGGCGGCAACGCCCGCGACCAGTGCGCCCACAGTGCACGCAGCGCGTCTTCGGCCTGGTCCGCCGACAGGCGCGAGGTGGCTTCGTCCAGCGTCGGCCAGGCCTCGGCGAGCGTGCGCAGCGGCAGCGGTTCGCGCAGGCCCTGCACGTCGGGCCAGGTGTCGAGCAGGCGGCTTAGCAGCGTGGAACCGCAATGGCCGATGTGGAAGATCGCGTGCGCCGGTGGTGTGTCATCGGTGTGGCGCGAAAGCAGCGTGTCCAACGGCGCCCAACCGCCTTCGGCATTGGGCGGCACCGCGCGGTCATCGAGGAATGCCGCCTCGCGACGCTGCGCCTGGTCCAGACGCAGCCACAGCACGCGCCGGCCGATCAGGTCGAGCTTGAAGGGCAGGAAGTCGGGGCTGTCGAGGGCGGCGCTGGTCATGGGATGAGTGTAGCGAGGCGTTGAGCCCCTCTCCCCACGGGAGAGGGGTTGGGGTGAGGGTCGGGACGTGCCGTGCAACCCGTGGCGAGGGCGCTTGCCCGCTCGCACGTCTGCGTGCCTGGGCCCGCGCAGCTTCGTAGGGCGATACGAATGCCTTCCTTGGCGCAGCTCACCGGCTGCGGATCGCCCGCCCCGCCATCCATGGCGGGGCGTTCGTCCGCCTGCGCGGCGGTGCCGTGCAAGCAGGCGCCCTCACCCCCTGGGCTTCGCCCGATGCGTCGCCGTCGCGCTCCACGGATCGTCCGGCCACGGATGCTTCGGGTAACGGCCTTTCATTTCCTTCTTCACTTCCGGGTAGGTGCGATCCCAGAAACCCTTCAGGTCCTGCGTGATCTGCAGTGGCTTCCCGCCCGGCGACAGAAGGTGCAGCGTCAACGGCACACGGCCGTCGGCGATGCGCGGCGTATCGGCCAGGCCGAACAGTTCCTGCAGCTTCACCGCCAGCACCGGCGCGACGGGTGTATCGACCTCGTCGTCGTACGCGTACTCGATGGCGCGTTCCATGCCCGAGGGTACCTGTATGCGCGTGGGCGCGAGTGCGTCGATCTTCTGCCGCGTCGCCCACGGCGTCGTGGATTTGAGCGCTTCGCCGAAGGCCTGTTCGTCCAGCGCATCCAGCCGCGTCTTGCCGGCAAGCGCGGGCTTCAACCACTCGTCGAGCGACGCCATCAGCGCCGCGTCCGACAGGTCCGGCAGGCCATCGAGTTCCGGCATCCACGCATGCAGGCAGCGCACGCGCGCACGCCACTGCTGTTGCGCCGACGTCCACGGCAACTCGCGCAGGCCGAGTTGGCGTACCGCGTCCACCAGCGCATCGGCATAACGCGCGGGGTCCGGCTTGGCCAGCGGCTTGCTCTCGATCACGATGCGGTCGAAGCGCGTTTCGCGCACGGCGGCGATGCCGCGCGTGTTCGTGTCCCACACCACGCGATCGGTGGTGACGAAGCGCTGCGGGAAATCCTCGCGCAGGCGCGCTTCGTCCAGCGGTGCGCCGCGCAGCACGCGGGCGTCGCGTGCTTCGTCGCGCAGCTCGCTCACCACGATCCATCGCTCGCCGTACAACGTGGAGTCGTCGAACAACTTCACGCTGCGACCGTTGGCGAGCAGGTAACGGTATGGATCAGACGGATGCTGGCGTCCGATGCGGTCGGGAAACGCGTGCAGTAGCACGTCGCCGAGCTGGTGCGACGGCACGCCTGTCGGCGGCGCGGTGTCCAGGCGCAGGCGGCGACGCCATTGCTTCGCCGCCTGGTCCAGCGCGGCCAGCGACGAACGCGAGGCATCGGGCGCGAAACGTCCTGCGCGGAACGCCGCCAGCGCCTGCCACCGTTCGGCGAGCGAATCACTGCGCGAGCGCAGCGGGTCGCGTGCTTCGATCAACGCCGCAAGGTCGCATGCCAATGCCTGTTCGGCGCGATCGCGCGGTGCCAGCAGCATCGCCGCCAGTCGCGGATGCGTGCCCAGCGCGAGCATGCGCCGGCCAAGGTGGGTGATCGAAACGCCTTCCAGCGCGCCCAGGCGTTGCAGCAGTTCGCGTGCGGCGCCCAGCGCGCCCGACGGCGGCGCATCGACGAAACGCAGGTCCGCATCGCCCCACGCCGCGAGTTCGAGCGCCAGGCCCGCCAGTTCGACCTGCGCCATTTCCGGACGGCGCTGGGGTTCCAGCCGTTGCGATTCCGGCCACAGGCGGTACGTCCAGCCTTCCGCAACGCGGCCCGCGCGGCCGGCGCGCTGGTCGGCGGAGGCCTGCGCGATGTTCACCACATCCAGCCGCGCGAAGCCGCTGTTGGGGTCGTAGCGCGGCTCGCGCGCCAGGCCCGAGTCCACCACCACGCGCACGCCGGGCAGCGTGACGCTGGACTCGGCGACGTTGGTTGCGAGCACGACCCGGCGGCGGCCATCGGGGTCGGGCTGGAGCACGCGCGACTGCGCCTCCACCGGCAGCTCGCCATGCAGCGTGAGGACGTCGGCGCCCTGCGAGGGCGCAAGCAGCGATTCCACGCGCGATATCTCGCGCTGTCCCGGCAGGAACACCAGCACGTCGCCCGGATGCTGCGCGAGCGCGTGTTCGATGGCCCGGCGCGTCTGGTGTTCGGCCGCTTCGTCGCGGCGGGAGGCGAAATGCGCGATCGACACCGGGTAGCTGCGGCCGGCGCTGCTCAGGCGCGGCGCGTCGAGGAACGAGGCCAGCCGTTCGCCGTCGAGCGTCGCCGACATCACCACGATGCGCAGGTCCTCGCGCAGCCCCGCCTGCACGTCGAGCGCCAGCGCCAGGCCGAGATCGGCCGACAGATGCCGCTCGTGGAATTCGTCGAACAGCAGCGCACCGACGCTTTCCAGCATCGGGTCGTCCTGGAGCATGCGCGTGAGGATGCCTTCGGTGACGACCTCTATCCGCGTTGCCGCCGATACGCGGTTTTCGAAGCGGATGCGATAGCCGACCGTGCCGCCGACCTCCTCACCGCGCTGGCGTGCCATGAAGTTGGCCGCCGCACGCGCGGCCACGCGGCGGGGCTCGAGCATCACGATCCTGCGGCCCGCGAGCCAAGGCTCGTCCAGCAGCGCGGGCGGCACCTGCGTGGTCTTGCCGGCACCGGGAGGCGCTTCCAGCACGAGGCGGGGATGTTCGGCCAGGCTGGCGCGGATCTGCGGCAGCAGGGCGTCGATGGGGAAGTCGGTTCGCGTCACCGCGACAGTCTAAACGGGGCCCTCGGCTAGACTTCGCACATGGATTTGATCGATATCGGCGCCAACCTCACCCACGACTCCTTCGACCACGACCGCGACGCCGTGCTCGCCCGCGCGCGCGATGCGGGCGTGGTGCAGATGGTGATCACCGGCGCCAGCCGCGAGCATTCCCCGATGGCGCTGGCGCTGGCCAGGCAGCATCCGGGCGAGCTGTTCGCCACGGCCGGCGTGCACCCGCACCACGCGAGCGAGTACACGGCCGAGTGCGACGCGGAAATGCGCGAGCTGCACACGCACGGCGAGGTCGTCGCCGTGGGCGAATGCGGGCTGGACTATTTCCGCGATTTCTCGCCGCGCCCCGCGCAGCGACGCGCGTTCGAGATGCAGTTGCAGATCGCGGCCGAGACCGGAAAGCCGCTGTTCCTGCACCAGCGCGACGCGCATGCGGACTTCATGTCGATGATGCGCAACTTCGACGGACGCCTGGGCCCGGCGGTGGTGCATTGCTTCACCGGCACGCGCGAGGAGATGTTCGATTACCTCGACCGCGACTGGCACATCGGCATCACCGGCTGGCTGTGCGACGAGCGCCGCGGCCAGCACCTGCGCGAGCTGGTGCGCCACATCCCGGCCAACCGGCTGATGGTCGAGACCGACGCGCCCTACCTGCTGCCGCGCACGATCAGGCCCGCCCCATCGCACCGGCGCAACGAGCCGATGTTCCTGGCGCACATCGTCGAGGAGCTGGCGCGCGATCGTGGCGAGGACGTGGCGACCACGGCGGCGACCGCCACTGCTACGACGCGGGCATTCTTCCGTCTGCCCGGGCGTTGAGACCGCCCGGCGCCGTGATTTGGGGGCCGGCGGCGGACGCGGGTACCGTATCGGTGGATGTGTGCTCCACCCTGCCGTGCCGATGACCTGCCCCGACCCGCCCGTTCTCCAATTCGACGACATCACGCTCGACCTGAAGGGGCGCCGCCTGCTGCGGTCCGGCGAACTCCAGTTGCTGGACGCCCGTTCCTTCGCGGTGCTGTGCCTGCTGGCTCGCTCGCCGGGGCAGGTGTTCTCGCCGGAGGAGATCCTCGACGACGTCTGGGGCCACCATGACGTCCCGCCGGGCGCGCTGAGCCAGATCGTCGCCCTGCTCCGCCACGCCCTTGGCGATGACGCGAAGCAGCCGCGCTATCTGCACGCGTTGCCGGGTTACGGGTATCGGTTCGACCGGCCGGAAACGCGCCACACGGGGGCCTGCGGGGACCCGTGAGCGGAGGCGGTGCGCGTACCCGGCCACCGCCGCCGTGACGGCTCAGGCCGCCGCGCGGCCCGTTTCGTACGCCTGCAGGTGCACCCATGCCGCCGACAGCAGCGGCGCGTCCATGCCCGCGGCGCGCGCGCGCAGGACCATGTCGCCGACGATCTGCATCGCCTCCACCGCCTGCCCGGCTTCCAGGTCGCGCAGCATCGAGGCCTTCAGTGGTGAACCGGCCGCGGTGAGCGTGCCAAGCGCGGTCTGTTGCGCCTGCGCGTCGATCGGCTCGCCTTCGGCCTGCGCGACGGCCAGGCACTCGGTGTACAGGCCCCGTACGAACGCGTCACCGCCCTGCGCCGCGACGATGCGGCCGATCGGTGCGCGCATCGCGCATGTCGCGGCGGCGAGCGTCGCGAGGAAGGTGAACTTGGTCCACTGGTCGCGTGCGATGCGCATGGAGCGGACGTGGTCGATGTTCGCCTGCGCGCAGAGTGCCGCGAAGTCGGCGGTGCGCGTGCTGTCGGCGGGCTCCGCGCGTTCGCCGAAGGTGATCGACGCCGGCTGCCCGAGATGGCGCACTTCGCCGTCGGCGCCCTTCATCGCGCTGATGAAGCACAACCCGCCGACCACGCGATGCGCGCCGAAGCGTTCATCGAGCGGCGCGTAATGGCGCAGGCCGTTGAGGATCGGCAGCACCCACGTGTTCTCGCCCACTGCGGGCGCGATGGCGTCGATCGAACTGTCCAGGTCGTAGGCCTTGCAGCTCAGCAGCACCATGTCGAACGGACGCTCGTTGGCGAGCGCCGGCAAGGCATCGGCCGTGACATGCGCCACGCGCAGGTCCGCATCGCCGAGCGGGCTGCGGATCTGCAAGCGCTTGGCATCCAGCTGCGCCGCGCGTGCGGGCCGCACGAGGAAGGTGACATCCGCACCCGACTGCGCCAGGCGCCCGCCGAAGTAACCGCCGGTGCCACCGGCGCCGAGCACGAGGACGCGCATCAGCTGCGCAGGCCGACGCCGCGCTTGAGCAGCCACAAACCCAGGCTGGCCAGCGCCGCGACAAAGGCCAGCATCAGTGCGTACGCCACCCACACCGGCACGTCCGACACGCCGAGCAGGCCGTACCGGAACGCGTTGACCATGTAGAAGATCGGATTCGCATGCGTCATCGCCTCAGCCCACGGCGGCAGCAGCTTCACCGAATAGAACACGCCGCCCAGGTATGTCAGCGGCGTGAGGATGAACGTCGGCACGATCGCGATGTCGTCGAACTTCTTGGCGTACACGGCGTTGACGAAGCCGGCGAGCGAGAAGATCGTCGCGCCCAGGATCACGGTGGTCAGCGTGATCAGCGGATGCGGCATGCGCACCTTGGTGAAGAACATCGCGATGACCAGCACGATCGCGCCCACCATCAGCCCGCGCAGCACGGCGCCGGCGACGTAGCCGGTGAGGATCACCCAGCTCGGCATCGGGCTGACCAGCAGTTCCTCGACGTGGCGGCCGAACTTCGCGCCGAAGAACGAGGACGAGATGTTGCCGTAGCTGTTCTGGATCACGCTCATCATCACCAGGCCCGGCACGATGAAATCCATGTACTTGATGCCGTCCATCGTGCCCACGCGCGAGCCGATGAGGCCGCCGAAGATCAGGAAGTACAGCGTCATCGTGATGGCCGGCGGCACCAGCGTCTGGCCCCAGATGCGCAGGATGCGGTTCACTTCGCGGCGCACGATGGTGCCCAGCGCGACGAAGTTGCGCTGCGTGGGGGACATCTCGGAATGGGTCTTCGTCATGTCGTTCATGCCACCTGCTCCGGCGGCGTCTGCGTGGTGCCGTCCTGGGCGTTCTCGCCGGTGAGGCGCACGAACAGTTCTTCCAGGCGATTGGATTTGGTGCGCATCGAGCGCACACGGATGCCGGCATCGCCCAGTGCGGCGAACACGCGGTTGAGGTCCATCGCGCGCGGCATCTCGATGTCGAGCGTGTGGTCGTCGGTGGTGGTGAGCGTGGTGCCTTCGATGGTCGGCAACTGCGCGGGCAGCGTGCCGTCGATGTCGAGCAGGAAGCCTTCGACGTCGAGTTTGGCCAGCAATGCCTTCATCGGGCCCTGCTCGACGATGCGGCCGCGGTCGATGATGGCGAGGTTGCGGCACAGGCTTTCCGCTTCCTCCAGGTAATGCGTGGTGAGGATGATGGTCGTGCCTGCGGCGTTGATCTCCTTCAACGTCTTCCACATGCCGCGGCGGATTTCGATGTCCACGCCGGCGGTGGGTTCGTCGAGGATCAGCAGCCTGGGCTGCGTCATCATCGCGCGGGCGATCATCAGCCGGCGCTTCATGCCGCCGGAGAGCGTGCGGCTCATCACCGTCGCCTTCTCCCACAGGTGCGCGCGCTTGAGTTCGACTTCGGCGCGCTTCAACGCTTCCTCGCGCGGCACGCCGTAGAAGCCGGCGTAGTTGACGAGGATGTCGACCGGCTTCTCGAACATGTTGAAGTTCAGCTCCTGCGGCACCAGGCCGATCAGGCGCATCGCGGCGTCGCGGTGGCGCTGCAGGTCCACGCCGAAGATCGATACCGAACCTTCACTGAGGTTCACCAGCGAACTGACGATGCCGATGAGCGTGCTCTTGCCGGCGCCGTTGGGGCCGAGCAGGGCAAAGAAATCGCCGGGCGCGACGTCGAGGGAAACGCCCTTGAGCGCCTGGACCTTGTTGTCGTAGGTCTTGCGAAGCTCGCGCACGGACAGGGCGGGAGCGGCGTTTGCCGCGTCGGGGGACGCGGGCGGGAATGCGGATGCAGGGGTCATCGGTAAAGGCCTGCGCCGCGGCCTCGCGGCGATAGACGGTAGTATAGGCGCCCTCGCATGGTGGCTCCGGCCACACACTGTTGCATCACGATCGTCGTTTTCACGACCGGTACTGCCGTGGCCATCCAGCACTTCCCGCTCAAGCTCGTTTCCCGCCGCATGCTGGCCCCTTCCGTGGGCCACTACACCTTCGTGCGCGACGACGGCCAGCCGCTGGATTTCATCCCCGGGCAGTTCATCCAGGTGCATTTCCAGTACGCCGACGGCACGGCGACCAAGCGCAGCTATTCGCTGGCCACGATCCACGACCACGCGCTGGGCCCGGGCGAAGCGGTGGAGATCGCCGTGAGCTATGTCCCCGGTGGCGCGGCGACGGCGCTGTTCGAAGGGCTGGAGGACGAGGGCCATGTGGACGCGAGCGGGCCGTTCGGCCGTTTCTGCCTGATGCCGGGTGACGCGAACTCGCGGTACCTGCTCATCGCCACCGGTACCGGCGTCACGCCGTATCGCGCGATGCTGCCGCAGCTGGACGCGCTGATCCGCGAACGCGGCGTGCGCGTGGTGTTGCTGTTCGGCGCACGCAACACGGACGAATTGCTGTACGGCGAGGAGTTCCGCGCCTTCGCCGACAAGTATCCGGACCATTTCCGCTTCGTGCCGTGTTTCTCGCGCGAATTGCCGGCGGAGGGTTCGCCGCACGCGCATGCCGACGTCCGCCATGGCTACGTGCAGCAGTTCCTCGGGGAATTCGCGCCGAATGCGACCGACGACATCGCCTACCTGTGCGGCAATCCGAACATGGTCGATGCGTGCTTCGAAGCGTTGAAGGGCCACGGCCTGCCGGTGCCGCACGTGCGGCGCGAGAAGTACGTCAGCAGCAAGTAAGGCGCTTGTCGTCGAGCGGCAACGGCCGCTCGCCCGGGCTCGCCGCGATGCCGGTGCAGGGTGTCGAAGGGCCCTGACCCACCGCGTGGATCCTCTGGCATGCTGGCGACCTCCACGTCGCTGAAGGGACCCGATGCGCAACTGTCCTGCATGGATCGCCGCACTCGCGGCGCTCTGCTGCCTTTCCGCCTGCACCGCGAACAACGACGCTGCGAAAACGCCGGACGAAGCGGCGCGCCGCATGTTCGGCTCGCTCGCGTTCGAACCGTGCACGCTCTCCGGAGCGCTCGCGTCCTCCAGCATCAACGCGCAATGCGCGCGACTGGACGTGCCGGAGGACCCGAAGCAACCACACGGACGCCACATCCCGCTCAGCATCGCGTGGCTGCCGGCCAGCGACAAGGGCACGACGGCACCTGATCCGGTGTTCTTCCTCGCCGGCGGGCCCGGCCAGGCAGCTACGGAATACGCAGCCGAGATCGACCTCGCCCTGCGCGAGGTGCGCAAGCATCGCGACATCGTGCTCATCGACCAGCGCGGCACCGGCAAGCTGAGTCCGCTGGTCTGTCGTGATGCGAACGGTGCGGAGCTGAGGCTTGCGACGGAAGACGAAGTCGACGCCAACGCGCTTGCCGCCTATGCCGGGCGTTGCGCGAAGGCGCTGGAAGGCAAGGCCGATCCGCGCTTCTACACCACCGCCGAAGCGATCGGCGACCTCGACGCGGTGCGCAAGGCGCTGGGCGTCGAGAAGGTCAATCTGGTCGGCGTGTCGTACGGCACGCGCGTGGCCCAGCAGTACGCGGCCAGGTTCCCGGCGCACACGCGGTCGCTCGTGCTCGACGGCGTCGCGCCCAACGACCTGGTCGTCGGTGGCGAGTTCGCGCGCACGTTCGAGCGCGCGCTCGAACTGCAGTCGGCGCACTGCCAATCGCTTCCGACATGTCGCGAGCGATACCCGCGTGATCTGCGCACGCAGCTTCGCGGATTGAAGGAACGCCTGGAAGCGGCGCCGGTGGAAGTCGATTTCCGCGATCCCGCCACCGCGCAGCGTCGCCGTGACACGCTTACCGCCGACACCGTCGTCGGGCTGACGCACCTGTTCTCGTACATGCCGCAGATGATGTCGGTGATGCCGGTGGTGATCGACGAAGCCGACCGCGGCGAGTACGCACCGCTGATGGCGCTGGCGCAACTGGTCACGCGCAACATGGACGGCCAGATGTCGCGCTCGATGCAGTGGTCGGTGATCTGCGCCGAGGATGCCGATCGCTACACGCCAGACCCCGCCGATGCAGATACCGTGCTCGGCGCGCAGACGGGCCCTGCGTTCTTCGCCGCCTGCAACGCGTGGCCGCATGGCAAGCGTCCGGTGGACTTCGACAAGCCGCTGCGTTCGAAGGTGCCGGCGTTGCTGATGTCGGGCGAGATGGATCCCGTCACGCCGCCGGCTTACGCCGAGCGCGTGTTGAAGGGGTTGCCGAACGGCCGCCATTTCGTGCTGCGCGGGCAGGGCCACAACGTGGGTGCGACCGGCTGCATGCCGAAGCTGGTTGGGCAGTTCATCGAATCGCTCGATGCGAAGTCGCTCGATGTGAAGTGCCTCGACTCGATCGGCTACGTGCCGCCGTTCACCGGATACAACGGATGGGAGCCGTGACGCAATGATCGTCGCCCAGGACCTGTACAAGAGTTTCAAGACGCCGACCGGCGTGGTTCGCGCCGTGGAAGGCGTGCGCTTCACCGCGCGCGATGGCGAGATCACCGGCCTGCTCGGCCCCAACGGCGCCGGCAAGACGACGACGCTGCGCATGCTCTACACGCTGATGAAGCCCGACGCCGGCCAGGTGCTGGTCGACGGCATGGATGCGGCGCGCGACCCGGCCGCGGTGCGTGGCGCGCTGGGCGTGCTGCCGGATGCGCGGGGCGTGTACAAGCGCCTCACCGCACGCGAGAACATCGCCTACTTCGGCGAACTGCACGGCATGTCGAAGCAGGCCATCGAACAGCGCACGCAGGTGCTGGCCGATGCCTTGCAGATGCACGACATCCTCGATCGCCGCACCGAAGGCTTCTCGCAGGGACAGCGCACCAAGACCGCGATCGCGCGTGCGCTCGTGCACGATCCGCGCAACGTGATCCTCGACGAACCCACCAACGGACTGGACGTGATGACCACACGCGCGATGCGTGGCTTCCTGCAACAACTGCGCGCCGAAGGTCGTTGCGTGATCTTTTCCAGCCACATCATGCAGGAGGTCGCCGCGCTGTGCGATCGCATCGTGATCGTCGCCAAGGGCCAGGTCGTCGCATCCGGCACGGCCGATGAGCTGCGCGAACAGACGGGCGAGGCAAACCTGGAGGACGCATTCGTGAAGGCGATCGGTTCGGAAGAAGGACTTCACGCATGAGTGCGGCTTCGATGACGAATCGTCCCGGAATGTTTGCCTCGATGTGGTCGGTGATGCGCAAGGAGCTGCGCGATATCTCGCGGGACCGCCGCACGCTGGCGCTGGCGTTGCTGCTCGGCCCGCTGCTGTATCCGGTGCTGATGATCGGCATGGGATCGCTTGCCGAATCGCGCGCACGCACGCAGCTGGATCGCACGCTGGAGGTGCCCACCGTCGGCATGGAGCACGCGCCCAATCTCGTCGCGTTCCTCGGTACGCAGGGCATACGCGCGGTGAAGGCGCCGCAGGATGTCGACGCGGCGATCGTGCGACAGGAGTTCGACGTCGCCCTGCGCATCGCGCCGGATTACGCGAACGACTGGCGCGCGGGAAAGCCGGCGCTGGTGGAGATCGTCGCCGACACCACGCGTCGCGACAGCGAAATCCCCAGCGCACGCGTGCGCGCCGCGCTGGAAGGCTACAGCGGGCAGGTAGGTTCGCTGCGGCTGCTTGCGCGCGGCATCGATCCGGCGGTCGTTCGTGCGGTGAGCGTCGGCAGTCGCGACCTGGCGACGGAGGAGGCCAAGCGCGGGTTGATGCTTGCCGCGATCATGCCGTACCTGCTGATCCTGATGTCGTTCATCGGTGGCGCGTACCTGATCATGGATGCCACCGCAGGCGAGCGCGAACGCCAGTCGCTGGAACCGTTGCTGGCCACGCCGGCCTCGCGTGGCGCGATCGTCAGCGGCAAGATCGCCGCCGCGTGCGCGATGGGCCTTCTGTCGCTGCTGCTGACGCTGGTGGCGTTCAAGATCAGCGCGCAGATGAGCACGGGCGTGGGCCGCATGCTCGATGTGAGCTTCGCGTCGATCGGTCGCATCCTGCTCATCCTGCTGCCGATGGTGTTCATCGGCACGACGCTGCTGACCTGCCTTGCCGCGGCGGCGAAGAGTCTGAAGGAAGCGCAGAGCCACATGACGTGGCTGATGCTGTTGCCGATGATCCCGACGATCGCGCTGATCGTGAATCCGGTGAAGACGCAGGCGTGGCAGTTCATGGTGCCGTTCCTGGCGCAGAACCAGATGCTGCTGAAGGTGATCCGCGGCGAGGCGATCGACCTTCGCACGTGGGGGATCTACCTCGGCACCGGCTTCGTCGTTGCGGCGCTGCTGTGGTTCATGGCGGTGCGGCGCTATCACCAGGAGCGGCTGGCGATTTCGGGGTGAGCACGACCGGCCACGGATGGTCGGGCCGGGCTGTCCGGAGACGCATGCGTCGCGCCAGGGAAGGCTGCACTCGTCCCTGTCGAAGTGGTTGGCTGACGTTCGACCCACCGTGAGTCGCGTGGCAGGAGTCCTGCATTCGCCGGGATGACGTGGAAGCAGTACGCCACCGGCGGATGCGCCCCGGGGCGGCCCCAAAGAGAAAGGCCCGGCTTGCGCCGGGCCTTTCGTTTACCGCGTTGCTTTGCCGGGCGCTCGCAGTGGCGTCAGTCCCCCAACCTTCGCCACCGCGCAGCGATCAGCTCTGCGGGTTGAAGCCGATCGTGCGGCGCGTCGTCACCGGTGCATCGACCGGCTGGAAGCGCCACTTGCGAACGGCGTTGACGGCTTCGCGATCGAAGATGCGCGCCGGGTTGGAACGCACCACGCGAGCGGCCGTGACCGAACCATCGGTGCCGACGGTGAACTCGACCTGCACCTCGCCCGAGGTACCTGCGCGCAGCGCCTCCGGCGGATAGCGCGGCGGCGGCATCGACAGCGGACGCAGGTCGCTGGCATCGGCCGAAGCCGGTGCGGCGGCAGCCTGGCGGGCCGCGGCGGCACGCTGCTCGGCGGCGCGGGCGTCGGCCGCGCGCTGGTCGGCGGCGGCCTTGTCCGCGGCCGCCTTGTCGGCGGCAGCCTTGTCATCGGCCTGCTTGCTCGCAGCCTGCTGGGTGGCGAGCTGGCGGGCAGCGTCTTCCTGCTGCTTCTTCTGGTCCTCGACGCGCTTCTTCTCGAGTTCGACCTTCTTCTTGGCCTCTTCCTCGGCGGTCAGCTGTTGCTGGGCGGCGCGCTTGGTGGAGGCGTCCTGCTGGGCCGCGATGCTCGCCTTCAGGCGCGCGAGCGCCGGATGCTGGGCATCGGCCTTTTCCAGCAGTGCCGCCAGGCGCTGGGCTTCGACGAAGTCCTCACGGTTGACGCTCTGCTCGGTGGCGATGACCGTCATCGGCAGCAGGTCGGTGAGCGCGCTGGACACGGCGGCGTCCCCCGGCGCCTTGTCGCGCAGCGCGAGGTAGTACTCCACCGCGTTGTCTTCGGCCGGTGCGTACAGGCGGTTTTCCGCGTACGCCTTGCGGGCCGCTTCGCGCAGCTGGTCGGCGGTCAGCGCCGTCACCTTGGCCGACACCGCGGTCTCCGCCGTGACCGCAGGCGCAGCCTGGGTGGCGGCCGGCGCGGCGGCGGTGGGCTGGGCGGCTTCTTCTTTCTGGCAGGCCGCCAGCGCGCAGCACAGGGCAAGCGCGACGGACAGCTGAGATACGACAGACAGTCGGCGCGAACGCCGGTCTTGTGGATTAACGAACGTCATTGGCAAAGCTCCCCTGAAGTGCGCCGTCACGAGCACACAGGCACTAGATCGCGTGAGCGGGCCCTGTTTGTCAAGCGAACGGCCATTCGAGCCTACCATCGGTCGGCGGAGCGTGGCCGCCCATCGCCCTGTTCAGGCCTGCCTCGCGCGGCGGTTATGCAGTGATTTCCGCGCTTGGGTCGCGGCCGGGCGATCGGCCAGGAGCCGCGCGAGCAGACGCCGGAACGGCGGGAAACCGGCGCTCGCGCGCAGCACGCCGGCGCGAAGTGCGCGAACCGGCGCGCGGTCGTTGGTGAACAAGGCGACCACGCCGCGCGTGGCCAGGTGCAGCGGCGCCGTGGCGAGCTGGTGCCCGCGGGCGTAGCGCGCCAGCCGGACCGGGTCGCCCGGATCCATGCCTGCGATGGCGGCACTGCGCAGCTCGTCCGCCAGCCGTTCGACCCCGAGCAACCCGAGGTTGAAGCCATGCGCAGTGACCGGATGCATGCCGACGGCCGCATCGCCCAGCAGGGCAACGCGTGTGCCGGCGAAGCGGGTCGCCCAGGCACCGACCAGCGGATACACATGACGCTCGCCCGGATCGGACACGGCGCCAAGACGCCCGTGGAAGCGGCGGCCGATCTCGGCCGCGAACGCCGCATCGTCCATCGCCTGCACGAGTCGCATCTGCGCCGCCGGCAGCGTCAGCACGACGGATGAGCGATGCCCCGTCGGCGTCGCGCGTCCCAGCGGGAGTCGCGCCAGGGTCTGCCCGCGGTCGAACCATTCCCACGCGGTGTCCTCGTGCGGATGCTCGTGGGTGAGGCGGCACACCAGCATCGCGCGGCCGAAATCGTGCATCCGTGTGGCGATGCCGAGCGCACGTCGGGTTTCGGAGAATCGGCCATCGGCTGCCACCACGAGGCGAGCCACGAACACGCGATCGTCTCCGAGCCGGACGCGGGCCGACGATGGATCGGTTTCGACCGCGGCGACGCGAACGCCGGCATGAAGCTCCACCTCGCGCGATTCCATCGCCGCGTCGAATGCCGCGGCGCGGATCACATGGTTCGGCACCAGCCAGCCCAGTGGCTCGTCGCCACCTGCGACCTTCAGCGGTTCGCGCACGTCCGTATCGAAGACACGCGCCTCGCACAGTGGGTGGCATTCGTCCGTCGGAAGTCGGCTCCACAGGCCCATCTCGCGCAGAAGGCGAACCGAGCGCTGCGTCAGTGCGATCTCGCGTCCGTCGAACCCGGGAGCACGCAGGGTCCCTTCCGCCTCGCGTTCGAGCAGGGTCACGCGCAGACCGCTGCCGTCGAGCGCCCGTGCCAGGCACAGGCCCGCCGGGCCCGCGCCGATCACGATCACGTCGGTTTCGATGGTCTGCATGGGGCGCTCGCGTCCGGGACTGTGCGCACTGTCCCGCGCGCGCATCGCGTGCGCCTTGATCGGCGTCAAAGGCGCGGCGGTTTTACTTGCCGATGCAGAAGCTGGAGAAGATGTGGCCGAGCAGGTCGTCTGCGTGCACGCGTCCGGTGATCTCGCCGAGCGCGTCATGCGCCAGGCGCAGCGATTCGGCCGCGAGATCGAGCGCTTCGCGATCAAGCTGCAGTCGCGCCTGTGCCAGGTGTTCCTGCGCGATCGTCAACGCATCGACATGCCGCGCGCGGGCGGTGAAGGCACCTTCGCCGGCGGCGTCGGCATTCCCCTGCGCGAGTTCGCGGAGCCGCCCGTGAAGCGCCTCGATGCCGGCACCGGTGCGCGCCGACACCTGCAACGCGTCATCGGTGCGGGGTGAATCGGCGTGAAGCAGGTCGGCCTTGTTGTGCACCCAGACGCGCAGCGGTACGTCGGCGATCGCATCGCTCACCGCCTCGCGGCCGCCCTGCGGATCGCGCGCATCCAGCACCACCAGCGCGAGGTCCGCTCGTTGCAGCTCGCCGCGCGCGCGACGCATCCCTTCGCGTTCGATGACATCGCCGCCTTCGCGCAGGCCGGCGGTGTCGACCAGCGTGAGTTCAACGCCGTCGATGCGGATGGTTTCGTGCAGCAGGTCGCGCGTGGTGCCGGCGATGTCGGTGACGATGGCGCGATCGCTACCGGCCAGCACGTTGAGCAGCGAGCTCTTGCCGGCGTTCGGCGGGCCGACGATGACCGCATGCAGGCCATCGCGCAGGCGGCGCCCGCGTTCGGCGGCTTTCAACAGCTCGTCCAGCGCAAGCGAGGTAGCGCCAAGGCGTGCACGCAACTGCGCGCCGCCAAGGGTGTCGATGGGTTCGTCGGCGAAATCGATTGCGGCTTCGACGTGCACGCGGATCGCAAGCAGTTCGTCGCCAATGGCTTCCACGCGTCGCGAGAACTCGCCGTCCAGCGCACGGCGCGCGGCGCGTGCGGCGCGCACGTCGGCGGCGGCGATCAGATCGGCGACCGCTTCGGCCTGTGCAAGATCGAGGCGGCCTTCGAGGAATGCGCGTTCGCTGAACTCGCCAGGTCGCGCGCGCCGCGCACCGAGTGCGACGCAACGCGCTACCAGTTCGTGCAGGACCGCGGGGCTGCCATGCGCCTGCAGTTCGACCACATCTTCTCCGGTGTAGCTGGCGGGTGCGGCGAAGTACAGCGCGATGCCATCGTCGATGGTCTCGCCGCCTTCATCGCGGAAACGCACGTAATGCGCCTGGCGCGACGCGAGCTCGCGCGCGGCAAGCAGCTGCGCGATGTCCCGCGACCGCGGGCCCGAAAGCCGCACGATGCCGACTCCGCCCGCACCCGGCGCGGTGGCGATGGCGGCGATGGTGTCGCGGTGCGCTTGCATCACAGGGTCCTCAGTTGCTCGCTGACCTCCGCGGCGGCGATGCCGGTGGGTTGCAGCTCCAGGTACGTACGATACGCGCGGGCGGCCTTCTCCTTGTCGTCGACCTGGCGGTACGCGTCGCCCAGGTTGCGATAGGCGACGGCACGCGACGGGTCGATCTTCACCGTGTTTTCCAGCCAGCGCACGGCCTGCGGGTAGCGCGCCTGGCGGTAGTAGAGGAACCCGAGGTTGTTGGCGGCGAGCGCGAAATCCGGCCGAAGCTTCAGCGCCTCGGTGAATTCGGCCTCCGCTTCGGCGTAGCGCTTTTCCTTGTAAAGCTGCAGGCCCCAATCGTTGGCGCGCTGCGCGCGTTCGCGGTCGGACACCGCGCCCGCACTCGGCACGATCAGCTTCTCCTGCGCCCCTTGCAGGTTCGTCACCAGCACCGGCGTGGTGTCGTCAGCGGGACGGGCCGCTTCGGCCTGGCGGTTGAGGTCGATCGCGTCGTTGGAGAGCTGCTGCGTGGCCGCGGTCAGGAACTCCTCGCGGTGCGGAATCTGGAAGACGAATTCGCCGCCCTGCGACCCAGGCAGGGAGCCGAACGCCGGCGTCTGCTGCGAGATGCCTGACACCGTCGGGGCGACATAGGCCGCCAGTTCGGTGCCGGTGATCAAACCGTCTCCGTTGAGGTCGCCCTGCCCCGCGAGCGCTTGCAGCAGCACCCAGGTGAACACCGAGTGCCCGTCCGGCCCGCTGTCAGCGACCTGCTGGTCCGCGCCGCCGGCGGTGAGCATCTGCCGCGCGGTGCGGCGCGCGTTCTCGCGCAGGAACGCCGTGGTGCCCGCACCGCGCGTCAGACCAAGGCCGCTGTAGCACGCGTCCATCACGAACATCACGTGCTTGGCCGGCAGGCTTTCGGCGATGTTCTGGATGTCGCTCATCGCGATCGCATCGCTGGCGAAGCGCTGCGGGTCCGAGTCGGCCGGAATGATGTAGCCCAGCTCCCGCCCCGAGGCGAGCCGCTGCGTTGCGCCATGTCCGGCGAAGAACACGAAGACGCGGTCGTTGCGGTTCAGTCCGCCGTGGGCCAGCCGGTCGTGGAAGGCGGCCAGGATGTTGTTGCGTGTGGCGTCGCCGTTCTTGAGCACGATGACGTTCGTCGATGGGAAATCGAACTGCGTGCGCAGTGTGTCGGCGATCGCCTGCGCGTCGTTGGCGGCATAGCCGAGCTTCGGCCAGCGCGCGTAGTCGTCGATGCCGATCACGATGGCCCACGAACGGTCGTAACCGGTGGTGACGGTCTGCTGCGCGACGGCGTCGTTGGGCGCGCTGAAATCGCGTCCGTTCCACGCGGCGAACCGGTAACCCTCGGCGACGAGGCGATCGAGGATCTGCGGCAGCGCCTTGACGGTACGTTCGTGGATGTCATGGAACAGCACGATGCCGCGCTGCTGCGCGCGCACCTGTTCCAGCACGCGCTGGGCGATGGATTCGGGAACCGGGTCGGCCCAGTCGAGCGAATCGATGTTCCACATCACCGACTTCAGCTTGGCCTCGCCCAGGATCTGAAGGCCTTCAGCATTGCGCGCACCGTAGGGGAAACGGAACAGCGGCGCGCGCTTGACGTCGATGTCGCGCAGCAGCGCGTCGGTGTCGAGGATCTGGCTGCGCAGCGCGTCACCGGTCTGTCGCGACAACTGCGCGTGCGTGAAACTGTGGTTGCCGACGCTGTATCCGTGTTCGATGAGGTCGCGGCTCAACGCAGCCATCGGACCCAGGTTCGCCTTTCCATCCGCACCGATGCGCCCGAGGTTGCGGCCGACCTGGAAGAACGTCGCCGGGGCGTCGTAGCGGTTGAGGATCGCGGTGATTTCCTCGGTGTAGGCGCGGTGCGGGCCGTCATCGAAGGTAAGCACGACCGTCTTGGGCGGCAGGTCGCGTCCGAAGATTTCCCGGTCGCTGTCCTTCAGCGACATCGGATAAGGCTCGATCACACCATGCTCGCGCAGGAGCGCATCACGGTCATACAGCTTGCGCAGGTGAGCGACGTAGTCGTTCCACTTCTCGCGCTTGAGTTCGATCGCACGCGTGCCGAAGCGGCCGAAGATATCGGCGATCTCGCGGTTGTAGTTGCGTTCGATCTCGGCAAGCGCATCGAGGTCCTGCGCGATGCGCTGGCGCAGCTTGATCGCCGGCAGCGAGGTCTGGCTGCCCAGACGGTCGTGCAGGTCGCGCAATACTTCGACGAATGCGAGACGGTCGGCGTCGAACAGCTCCGGCGCGGATTCGATGAAGTCGATCTCAATGGCGATGGCATCGAATCGATTCGCGTCGCCGCTCGCAAGCAGCCTGGCGAACTGCTCACCGATCCGGTCGCGGCGTTCGAGATTCTCGTGGAACAGGCTCTGCCCGATGGCGCTGGCGCTCTGTCGCGTCGCAGGTGCGAGCTTCGCGTCGTCGGCCAGCAGAACGATGATGCGGCGATGGTTGGCGAGCTGTGCGAGCAGCGCGTCGTGGATATCGCGCGACCCGGTTTCGGCCTTCGCTTGCGCGGCCATGGGGGCTGGGGCGCTGGACGTCGCCGGTGCGCCACGCGCCGCGTGGTCGCCGTTACAAGCGGCGAGCATCGCGCCTAGCGAGAGGACGACGACGACGATCTTCCTGCTGGATGGATCCATGTTTTTCCCCGTACCCCTGTTCACGTCGTCCTGCGTGCGCATGATGCATCGCCGGGCGGCAGGCCGCTCCCCGCGCGACTTCTTCAGGCCGGCGCGCTGCCGGCGACCACGGGGCCGCCCAACGAAAAGCCCGCCTTTCGGCGGGCTTCGTTCGGATCAGCCGGGCAGTTACGCCTTGGCCGGCTGCTCGCTGTACTTCTTCACCATCCACCACTGCTGCAGCAGGCCCAGCGCGCCGTTGGTGACCCAGTACAGCACCAGGCCGGCCGGGAAGAAGGCGAACATCACGCCGAACACCAGCGGCATGAACTGCATCATCTTCGCCTGCATGGGATCCATGCCGGTGGTCGGGTTCAACTTCTGGGTGAACCACATGATCGCGACGTTGATGACCGGCAGCACGAAGAAGGGGTCGCGGGAGGTCAGGTCGGTGATCCAGCCGATCCACGGCGCGTGGCGCAGTTCGACCGACTCCGACAGCATCCAGTACAGCGCCAGGAACACCGGCATCTGCAGCAGGATCGGCAGGCAGCCGCCGACGGGGTTGATCTTCTCCTTCTTGTACAGCTCCATCATCGCCATCTGGAACTTCTGCTTGTCGTCCCCGTAGCGCTCCTTGAGCTGCGCGATGCGCGGCTGGAACTTGCGCATCTTCGCCATCGACTTGTACTGCGCGGCCGACAGCGGATACATCGCGAGCTTGATCAGGAAGACGAGGCCGACAATCGACCAGCCCCAGTTGCCGACCAGGCCGTAGATCTTCTCCAGCACCCAGAACAGCCAGCCGGCGATGGTGGCCATGATGCTGTAGGAGCTGAAGTCGACCGCGCGGTCCAGGCCCGGCACGTTCTGCGCTTCGATCGCCTTGACCAGCTTCGGGCCGACCCACAGGCGCGCGGAGGTTTCAGCCTTCGCGCCCGGCGCGACGGTGACGCCCGGGCCGACTTCGCGGATCAGGTACTGCGTGCCGCCGGTACCGCCGGGCGTGGCGAGCGAGAAAGTCGTGGTGTCGTTCGAACCCGGGATCCAGGCGGCGAAAAAGTGGTGCTGGAGCATGCCGATCCAGCCGCCGGTGACCTGCTTGTCCAGCGAGCCATCGTCGACGAACTTGTCGTACTTGCGCTTCTCGTACTTGTCGGCGCTGGAGTACCACGCGGCGCCCTGGAAGCTGTACTGCTCGGCGCTCATCGGGCCCTTCTTCACCAGTGCGCGCGGCACGCGGCTCAGCTGGCGGTAGACGAAGCCCTGCCACGGCTTGGCACCGGCGTTGATGACTTCATCGCGCACCTGCACGACGTAGTTGCTGCGGGTGAAGGTGTAGGTGCGGCGGATGGTCACGCCATCGCTGCCGGTCCAGACGAAGGGCACCTCGATGGAGTTGGCGCCATCGGCCAGCGTGAAGTCGGTCTTGCCGCCTTCGGGTACGAAGCCGGACTGGTGCGTCGGCGCCTGGCCGCCCTGGCTCACCCAGCCGCTCTGCGCGACGAAGTAGTTGGCGGGGTCGGTGGCGAACACGCGGACCGGAGGGCTGTTGTCGTCGGCCGTGCTCGGATAGCGGAGCAGGTCGGCCTGGCGCATTTCGCCGCCGTCGAGAACGAGCTTGAGCACGTCGGTGGTGACGGTGACGCTGGGCGATGCAGCCGGCGTGGCGGCCGCCGTCGGCGTGGCAGCGCCGATGCTGGGTGCGGTCGGAACCGCGCCCGGGGCGCTGGCGTTGCTCGGAATGCTGGCATCCGGCGCGGCGGTGGCCGCGACGGTCTGGGCCTCGGCCGGCGGCGCGGCCTTCTCCTTGCCCCACTCCATCCACAGCAGGGTCGCCACCATCAGCCAGGCGAAGATCAGGAAGACACGGGTCTGGTTCATGGGCGACAGGCTGGCTCAGCCGCGATCAACGTGCGGCGCTGGGGCGGAAGGGGAAGCGGCCGGCATTGTGCCGGTCGCCGGTGACAGGGGCAACGCAGCAGTCGGCGCAAGGGCCCCGCTGCGTTGCAGCAGACCCTGGAAGGCAGCGACGAGTTCCGGGCCGCTGGCCTGGCGTGCAGGCGGACGTGCGACCACGACGAAATCGCCCGCGGCGAGCTGCCCGCGCAGGCGACGGAAGGTATCGCGAAGGACGCGCTTGATGCGATTTCGACCGACGGCGTTCTTGTCGACCTTGCGGGACACGGCCAGCCCCAGACGTGCGGGGACGTCGTTGGGAAGCCAATGCAAAGCCAGCACGGGCAGCGCCGTGCGCCGTCCGTGCTGGAATATGCGGTCGAAATCAGGCTTCGCGCGAACCCGCGCGCTGCGCGGGAAGCGGGCCGATGTCATCTGAAGCTACCGGCAAGGGCCGGTGTTCGCCTGCCGCGCGATGCGGCAGCGGCGACGCTTAGGCGCAAAGACGCTTGCGGCCCTTGGCGCGACGACGGGCAAGGATCTTGCGGCCATCGGCGGTCGCCATGCGGGCACGGAAACCGTGGTCGCGCTTGCGCTTGAGGTTGCTGGGCTGGTAGGTGCGCTTGGTGGCCATGGCTCGGCTCTATGCGTGAACGACAAAATGGACCGCGGATTCTAGCGGCCTTGATGCGACCCGGTCAACCTGGTGCAACCTCTAAGGCTGCGGCCCATGCGACACGCAGCGCGCACAGTGTACGTGGCGGGAGTCCCGGAGAGCACCTTGGTGGCTGGGCGCACTGTCCTTGGGAGACCGATTCGTTGTAGCGAAGCCTGGTCCAGCCCCCTGGGCCAGGGGCGCTTCATGGCGCGCGAAGCGGATGTGGAAAGCACCCCACAGGGCCCAAGGTTTGCTCCGAAACCTTTGGGAGGCCAAGCCCGCTGCGCCGGCGAACGCCTGTGGACTACCTGTTAATTCACCTGTGGACAAGTCCTGTCCCTCGCCCGGTCCCGGTGATAGTCTGCCCGTACCCCCAGACCCGTTCGCCGCGATCCGTGCATCGCGCGGCGGGATGCTTTTCGCCGCGGTTTTCCGGTGCCTGTGGCGCCGGTCGCACAAGAGACGAAGATTCCCGAACCGATGGATGCCTGGCCCCGCTGCCTCGAACGCCTTGAAGCCGAACTGCCGGCCGAGGATATCCACACCTGGCTCAAGCCCCTGCAGGCGACCCAGCGCGACGACATGACCGTGCTCTACGCGCCCAACGCGTTCGTGGTCGAACACGTGCGCGAGCGCTACCTGCCCCGCATCCGCGAGCTGCTGTCGTACTTCGCCGGCAGCGGCGAGGTGAGCCTGGAGATCGGCTCGCTTCCGCGCGCGGCGCCCCCGGTGCCCGAATCCATGACCGCACCTCTGGTCGCGCCCACGCGCGCCGCGCCGAGCGAGCCTTTCAACGGCCACCTGGACAACCACTACACCTTCGAGAACTTCGTCGAAGGCCGCAGCAACCAGCTCGGTCGCGCCGCCGCGTGGCAGGCGTCGCTCAAGCCGGGCGATCGGGCGCACAACCCGCTGCTGCTGTACGGCGGCACGGGTCTGGGCAAGACGCACCTGATGTTCGCCGCCGGCAATGCGATGCGCAGCGCGAACCCGAACATGCGCGTGCTTTACCTGCGCAGTGAGCAGTTCTTCAGCGCGATGATGAAGTCGCTGCAGGACAAGACCATGGACGCGTTCAAGCGCCAGTTCCAGCAGGTGGACGCGCTGCTGATCGACGACATCCAGTTCTTCGCCGGCAAGGACCGCACCCAGGAAGAGTTCTTCCACACCTTCAACGCGCTCTTCGACGGCAAGCAGCAGATCATCCTGACCTGCGATCGCTACCCGCGCGAAGTCGAGGGCCTGGAACCGCGCTTGAAGTCGCGCCTGGCCTGGGGCCTGAGCGTGGCGATCGAACCGCCGGATTTCGAGACGCGCGCGCAGATCGTGCTGTCGAAGGCACGCGAGCGCGGCGCGCACATCCCCGAGGAAGTCGCGTTCCTGCTCGCCAAGAAGATGCGCAGCAACGTGCGCGACCTGGAAGGCGCGCTCAACACGCTTGCCGCCCGCGCCAACTTCACCGGCCGCGCGATCACGGTGGAATTCGCTCAGGAGACCCTGCGCGACCTGCTGCGCGCGCAGCAGCAGGCCATTGGCATTCCGAACATCCAGAAGACCGTGGCCGACTACTACGGCCTGCAGATGAAGGACCTGCTCTCCAAGCGTCGCACGCGCTCGCTGGCGCGTCCGCGCCAGATGGCGATGGCACTGGCCAAGGAGCTGACCGAACACAGCCTGCCGGAGATCGGCGATGCGTTCGCTGGCCGCGACCACACCACCGTGCTGCACGCATGCCGGCAGATCCGCACGCTGATGGAAACCGACGGCAAGATGCGGGAAGACTGGGACAAGCTGATCCGCAAGCTCAGCGAGTGACCGCGGTGGCCGCAGCGCAAAGCGGCGGCCGTCGTTACATACTTATCCCCGTCCGCGCGGGGTAAGCCGTGTATGGTGCGGGCACAAGTTGTGGACAGTTTCGACGCTTGAGCGGTGCGCTAGAGTTGTCCACAGATTGTCCGCTGGTTGCCCGGTCGGTTCTACCGAAGTTTCACCTGCAATAAAATTCTTCGTAATCAAAGGCTTGAGATGGTTTTCCCGGATTTTCGGCGACACCATCACCACCATGCTTTTGATTTATTCCACATACTTAGTAATGGCACGGGGACGGGGTCCGCATGCGTTTTTCCCTTCAACGCGAAGTCTTTCTCAAGCCGCTCGCCCAGGTCGTAAACGTCGTCGAGCGCCGTCAGACCCTTCCGGTACTGGCGAATCTGCTGGTGCAGGTGAAGGACGGGCAGCTCTCGCTGACCGGTACCGACCTGGAAGTGGAGATGGTTTCTCGCGTTCTGGTTGATGACGCACAGGACGGCGAAACCACGATCCCCGCACGCAAGCTGTTCGAGATCGTTCGAGCACTGCCCGACGGCAGCAAGGTCACCGTCTCGCAATCGGCGGAAAAGATCACCGTGCAGGCCGGACGTTCGCGCTTCACGCTATCGAGCCTGCCGGCGAACGACTTCCCGTCGATCGACGAGGTCGAAGCCAACGAGCGCGTTCGCGTGCCGGAAGCTGCGTTGAAGGAACTGATCGAACGCACCGCGTTCGCGATGGCGCAGCAGGACGTTCGCTACTACCTCAACGGCCTGCTGTTCGACCTGCGCGAAGCCAGCCTGCGTTGCGTGGCTACCGACGGCCACCGCCTTGCGTTGTGCGAATCGCCGCTTGAGAACGGCGCGCAGACGAAGCGTCAGCTGATCGTGCCGCGCAAGGGCGTGCAGGAACTGCAGCGCCTGCTCGAAGGCGGCGACCGCGAAGTCGAACTGGAGCTGGGTCGTGGCCACCTGCGCGTGAAGCGCGACGACGTGACTTTCACCAGCAAGTTGATCGATGGTCGCTTCCCGGACTACGAAGCGGTGATCCCGATCGGCGCCGATCGCGAAGTGCGCATCGACCGTGAAGTGCTGCGCGCATCGCTGCAGCGCGCGGCCATCCTGTCGAACGAGAAGTATCGCGGCGTGCGCCTGGAAGTCTCGCCGGGCCAGCTCAAGATCAGCGCGCACAACCCGGAGCAGGAAGAGGCCCAGGAAGAAGTCGAGGCCGACACGAAGGTCGACGACCTGGCTGTGGGCTTCAACGTGAACTACCTGCTCGATGCGCTGACGGCGCTGAAGGACGAGCATGTGGTGATCATGCTGCGCGACGCGAACTCTTCGGCGCTCGTGCGCGAGGCGGCCAACGACCGCTGCCGTCATGTCGTGATGCCGCTGCGCCTCTGATTCGTCGCGTTCCACGTGGAACACAAACGCCCGGCCCGTGCCGGGCGTTTTGTTTTTGCGGTCCGTTAAACTGATCGCAATGCACGTCACCCGTCTCGAGCTGCGCCACCTGCGCCGCTTCCAGGAACTTCGTCTTGATCCTTCCCCCGGCCTGAACCTCATCACGGGGGACAACGGCGCGGGCAAGACGAGCGTGCTCGAAGCGCTCCATTTGATGGCCTACGGGCGCAGTTTTCGCGGTCGCGTCCGCGACGGGCTGATCCGGGCCGGCGATGCGGGTCTGGAGGTCTTCGTGGAATGGCAGGAGAAGGCCGGCCGCACCGCCGTCGACCAGAGAACGCGGAAAGCCGGCCTTCGCCACACAGGCCAGGACTGGACCGGGCGCCTGGATGGCTCCAGCGTCGCCCAGCTCGGGGATCTGTGCGCCGCTTTGGCGGTGGTGACGTTCGAACCCGGGAGCCACGCCCTCATCACCGGCGGTGGCGAATCTCGACGTCGGTACCTCGACTGGGGTCTGTTCCACGTGGAACACGACTTCTTGCCAGTCTGGCGCCGCTACAGCCGGGCGCTGAAACAGCGAAACGCGCTCCTCAAGGCAAGAGCACGTGACGCGCAGCTCGACGCCTGGGATAGGGAGCTTGCCGAGGCAGGGGAGCCGTTGAGCCGCTTCCGCGAGCGCTATCTGGACCTGCTCCAGCTTCGCTTCGAACCGCTTCTGAGCGAGCTTGCGCCCGCGCTGGGCCACAGCCGCCTCGAGTACGCCCCGGGCTGGCGCCGCGAGGACATGTCCCTGGCGGATGCCCTGCTACTGACGCGCGACCGCGATCTGAGCGCGGGCTATACCTCCGTCGGGCCGCATCGGGCCGACTGGCGCGTCGCGCTCGGCAGCCTTCCTGGCCGGGAGGCGCTCTCGCGAGGGCAATCCAAGCTGACCGCCTTGGCCGCTCTTCTCGCCCAGGCTGAACATCACGACGAGATCCAGGGCGAATGGCCCGTCGTCGCCCTGGACGACCTTGCTTCAGAGCTCGATCGCCACCATCAAGGGAGAGTGCTGGCGCGCCTGCAGGCCAGTGGTGCCCAGGTCTTCATTACCGGCACCGAAGCCCCGCCCGGGCTTCCGATCGACTTCCCGGTCCATCGGTTCCACGTGGAACATGGCGCGATATCGACCCTCTGACCGATGCTCGTCAGAGCTCCCGAAACCGGGCCGTCCAGTGTCCGAATTCCGGCTGTTATACTCCCGGTTTGAATAGCTAATGTGTCTCGGCGCGCCGGCATGCCGCGCGTCGACGGAGCCTGTCGTCGAATGACCCACATCGAGCACGATCCCTCGCAAGATCCGTCCGTCGCTTCGACCCCTGCTGTCCCCCAGACCTACGACTCCAGCAAGATCACCGTGCTGCGTGGTCTGGAAGCCGTGCGCAAGCGTCCGGGCATGTACATCGGCGACGTGCACGACGGCACTGGTCTGCACCACATGGTGTTCGAAGTCGTCGACAACTCGATCGACGAGGCCCTCGCCGGCTACGCCGACGAAGTTACCGTGACCCTCCACATCGACGGTTCCTGCTCGGTGTCGGACAACGGCCGCGGCATTCCGGTGGACATCCACAAGGAAGAAGGCGTCTCGGCGGCGGAAGTCATCCTTACCGTGCTGCACGCGGGCGGCAAGTTCGACGACAACAGCTACAAAGTGTCCGGCGGCTTGCATGGCGTGGGCGTTTCGGTGGTGAATGCGCTGTCCTCCAGCCTCTGGCTGGACATCTGGCGCGACGGCCACCACCACCAGCAGGAATACGCGCTGGGCGAGCCGGTGTATCCGCTCAAGCAACTCGAAGCGTCCGATCGCCGCGGCACCACACTGCGCTTCCTGCCGGCGAAGGAAATCTTCACCGACATCGAATTCCACTACGACATCCTGGCGCGTCGCCTGCGCGAGCTGTCGTTCCTGAACTCCGGCGTGAAAATCACGCTGATCGACGAACGCGGCGAAGGCAAGCGCGACGTCTTCGAGTACGCCGGCGGCATCCGCTCCTTCGTCGAGCACTTGGCGCAGCTGAAGAACCCGCTGCACCCGAACGTGATCTCGGTGTCGGGCGAAATGAACGGCATCACGGTGGACGTCGCCCTGCAGTGGACCGACGCGTACCAGGAAACGATGTTCTGCTTCACCAACAACATCCCGCAGAAGGATGGCGGCACGCACCTCATCGGATTTCGCGCCGCGCTCACGCGCACGCTGACGAACTACATCGAACAGAACGGCATCGCCAAGCAGGCCAAGATCACGCTGTCGGGTGACGACATGCGCGAAGGCATGATCGCCGTGCTGTCGGTGAAGGTGCCGGACCCGAGCTTCTCGTCCCAGACGAAGGAGAAGCTGGTCAGTTCCGAAGTCCGCCCTGTCGTGGAAAGCACCTTCGGTGCGCGCCTGGAGGAGTTCCTGCAGGAACATCCCCACGAGGCACGCGCCATCGCCGGCAAGATCGTCGACGCCGCGCGTGCGCGCGAAGCTGCCCGCAAGGCGCGCGACCTCACGCGCCGCAAGGGCGCGCTCGACATCGCGGGTCTGCCGGGCAAGCTTGCCGACTGCCAGGAAAAGGACCCGGCGCTCTCCGAACTGTTCATCGTCGAGGGTGACTCCGCAGGCGGCTCGGCCAAGCAGGGCCGCAACCGCAAGACGCAGGCGATCCTTCCGCTCAAGGGCAAGATCCTCAACGTCGAGCGCGCTCGTTTCGACCGCATGCTCGGCAGCGCCGAAGTGGGAACGCTCATCACCGCGCTGGGCACCGGCATCGGCAAGGACGAGTACAACCCGGACAAGCTGCGCTACCACCGCATCATCCTGATGACCGACGCGGACGTGGACGGAAGCCACATCCGCACGCTGCTGCTGACCTTTTTCTACCGGCAGATGCCGGAGTTGATCGAGCGCGGCCACGTCTACATCGGCCTGCCGCCGCTGTACAAGATCAAGCAGGGCAAGAACGAGCTCTACCTCAAGGACGACGCGGCGCTCGACGCTTACCTGGCGAACAACGCCGTGGAAGGCGCGTCGCTCGTGCCGGCCACGGGCGAACCGGCGATCGAAGGTCCATCGCTGGAGAAGCTGCTGCTGGCTTATGCGGGCGCACGCGAAGCCATTGGTCGCAATGCGCACCGCTACGATCCCAGCGTCATCGAAGCGCTGATCGATTCGATTCCGCTCGATGCCGCCGCGCTGGCCGATCACGCCGCGTTGCGTCGCGAGTTCGACGCGCTCGAAGCCCGCCTCAACCGCGGCGGGCTGGGCAAGCCGCGCTACAAGCTCGAGCTGCACGAAGGCGCAGGCCAGCCTGCACTGCTCGTCAAGCGCCTGCACATGGGCGAGGAACTCACCCAGGTGCTGCCGCTGTCGATCTTCGAAGCCGGAGAATTGCGAGCCGTGCGTGAAGCCGCGGCGCAGCTGCACGGCCTGATCCGCGAAGGTGCACAGATCGTGCGCGGCAGCCGCGCGCAGCCGATCAACAGCTTCGCCCAGGCGCAGACCTGGTTGCTGGAGGAAGCCAAGAAGGGCCGCCAGATCCAGCGATTCAAGGGTCTGGGCGAGATGAATCCCGAACAGCTGTGGGATACCACGGTGAACCCGGAAACCCGCCGCCTGTTGCAGGTGCGCATCGAGGACGCGGTCGCGGCCGACCAGATCTTCAGCACGCTCATGGGCGACGTCGTCGAGCCGCGGCGCGAGTTCATCGAGGATAACGCGCTCAAGGTCGCCAACCTCGACGTCTGACGCTTCAAGTGCCTCTTCCGGGATCCCCATTCCGGAAGCGGCGCGCGCGCGTATTCAGATCATTGACGAAGTGTTAATCCGATGGGGGATACAACCGCCATCAGCCACTTCCACGCCTCCCACCCAGGTGACCCGATGAAACGCGCCCTTCTCGGCATTGCCGTCGCGACCCTGGTGGTCGCCTGCGCCACGACGACCTCGCCCACCGGCCGCAAGCAGTACGTCGGCGCGGTCTCGCAGGACGAGCTCAACCAGCTGGGTGCGCAGGCTTTCGCCGAGGCCAAGGCGAAGGAAAAGCTGAGCACCGACGCGCGCCAGAACACCTACGTGCGCTGCGTCGTCGACGCCATCACCCGGCAGCTTCCCGCAGGCTGGCAGAGTCAGTGGGAAGTCGCGGTCTTCCAGGACGACTCACCGAATGCTTTCGCCCTGCCTGGCGGCAAGATCGGCGTGAATACAGGCATTTTCACCGTCGCCAAGGACCAGGACCAGCTCGCGGCGGTGATCGCGCACGAGATCGGCCACGTCGTCTCGCGCCACCACGACGAGCGCATCACCAAGCAGCAGGGCACGTCGACCTTGCTGGGCATCGGCAGCGCGATCCTGGGCGGCGCCTACGGCTCCGGCGCCGGCAATGCCGCCAGCCAGCTTGGCGGTGCAGCAGCGCAGACCTTCTACCTGCTTCCGAACTCCCGCACCCAGGAAAGCGAAGCCGACGTCGTCGGCCAGGAGCTCGCGGCCAAGGCCGGCTTCGATCCGCGCCAGGCGGTGAATCTGTGGCAGAACATGATCGCCGCAGGCGGCAGCCGTCCGCCGCAATGGCTTTCAACGCACCCTGACCCGCAATCGCGCATCAGCGAACTCGGTGCCCGCGCGGGCAGTCTCATGCCCACCTTCGAACAGGCCCGCGCCGCCGGCCATACGCCGAAGTGCGGTTCGTAAGACTGCAAATCCGGCACATAACCCCGTATCACAGCGCCGCGCGTTTCTGTTAGCGTGACGCCCCCCTGGCCCCGTCCCGCCCGTCATTGCGAGCGGCAGCAGATCTGAGGTGTTCGATGAGCAAGTTCTCCCCCCGTAATCGCAGCATCCTGGCCGCGGCCGTTGGCGCGGTTCTGGTGTTCGGTGCGGTCAGCCAGGTGAATGCCCAGTCCGCGCAGGACCGTGCCGAGGAACGCCGCGCCCGTCAGGCCGAGGGCAAGCAGCAGGCCGCCAAGCCGGCCGAGGAATACCCGCAGGCCACGCGCAAGGTGGAGGCGAAGGCCTCGTCGAAGGGCGGCCCGAAGCTGCAGAAGATGATGAGCCTGTACGACGACGACAAGGGCCCGCAGGCCCGCGCCGCCGCCGACGAGATCATCGCGACCGAAACCTTCAACGCCTACGACCGCGCGTTCGCCGCGCAGATGGCCGCGCAGATCGCCTACGACGCCGATGACACCGCCGCCGCGAAGCAGTACCTGCGCAAGGCGATCGACCTCAATGGCCTGGACAACAACGGCCATTTCGGCGCGATGTACATGCTGGCCCAGCTGCAGCTGCAGGACGAGCAGTACGCCGAGTCGCTGAAGACCCTCGACACGTTCTTCGCCGAGAGCAAGAGCACCAAGCCGGAGCAGCTGGTGGTGAAGGGCAACGCCCTGTACCGCCTGGAGCGCTACCCCGAGGCCGCGACGGTCCTGAAGCAGGCCATCGAAACCAGCCCGAATCCCAAGCCGGAATGGCAGCAACTGCTGATGGCTACCTACGCCGAATCCGGCAACGCCGGTGAGGCCGCCAAGATGGCCGAGGCGGTCGCCGCCAAGAACCCGAACGACAAGCGCGCCCAGCTCAACCTGGCCGCCGTCTACCAGCAGGGCGACCAGTACGACAAGTCGGCCGCGGTCCTGGAGAAGCTGCGTGCTTCGGGCCAGCTGACCGAGGACAAGGAATACCGCCAGCTCTACGCCACGTACCTGAACATGGACGGCAAGGAGAAGGAAGCCATCAGCGTCATCAACGATGGCATCCAGAAGGGCGTCCTGAAGCCGGACTACCAGACATACCTCGCACAGGCGCAGGCGTACTATTTCTCCGATCAGCCGGGTCCGGCGATCGACGCATACAAAAAGGCGGCCCCGCTCGCACCGGATGGTGAGGCGTACCTGAACCTCGCACGCGTGCTGTGGTCGGAAGACCGCATTCCCGAGGCCAAGGAAGCCGCCAAGCAGGCTGTCGCAAAGGGCGTTAAGAAGCCCGACGACGCCAAGAAGATTCTCGCGCTGCCGGGGAAGTAATTCGGCAAAGCGAATCTACCGATTTGTGTGATTACACGGACGCGAATTGGTATATGCTAGGAGGTTCCCGCGACTCGACTTGGGTCACGGGAATCGTATCTGACGGCCCGAGGCGCCCTGGCGTCCGGAATTACCTCCCGAGCTACGGCGCATGACGCAAGACCTAGAACTTCACGCTAGAACCGACGACGACCGCGAGGGTTTGAACTGGGCACGTATTGCCGGTATCACCATTGCGATCGCCTTCCACGTCGCGGCCCTGCTTCTCCTCCTTGCTCCGATGGCGCCTCCGGCCCAGCAGCAGAAGGAAGAGGAGGTCACGTTCGTGAACCTCATCAAGCCGCCGCCGCCGCCTCCGCCGCCGCCGCCGCCGCCGCCGGAACCGCCGAAGGAGCTGAAGCCGCCGCCGAAGCTCACTCCGCCGCAGCCGTCGCCGTTGCCGCCGCCTCCGGAAGAGCCGCCGATCGTGGTGGACGACCCGAGCCCGGTTGACGTCCAGGCGCCGCCGCCGAGCCCGCCGTCGCCGCCCGCACCGGCCACGACGATCGGTTCGAGCGTCGACCCGTCCTCGAAGCGGCTCAACCCGCCCAAGTACCCGCCGACGGAAGCCCGTCAGGGCGTGGGTGGCGAGGTCGTGCTGGTCATCACCATCGACGGCCAGGGCAACGTGCTTGACGTGGCCGTCGAGAAGTCGAGCCGCAACCGCAACCTCGACCGCGCTGCGATGGACGCTGCCCGGAAGTGGAAGTTCAACCCCGAAATGCAGAACGGCGTTGGTGTGCAGAGCCGCGTCCGCGTTCCGGTCAGTTTCGTCCCGCCGACCTGATCGGGGTCACGGGATTCGTTAGCACCAAACCCGCAACACACTCCTTTTCCACGACATTTCAAAGGTAAGCGTCATGCTGCAGGAAACCACCACCGCTGCGACTGCTGGAGGCTCCAACGCCCAGGCACTTCAGCAGATGAGCTTCGCGCATCTGTTGCAGAACTTCGACTTCGTCGGCTGGGTCGTCTTCATCACTCTGGCGATCATGTCGATCCTGTCGATCTACTGGATCGTCGTGAACTTCGTGAAGAACCTGCGCCTGCGCGCCAGTTCGGATCGCGTCGTCTCCACGTTCTGGGAAACCCCGAACGCGCAGGACGCCATCCGTTTCATGGAAGAGCAGGGCCGTTTCGAGCCGTTCTCGAAGATCGCCCTCGACGCCGCCCAGGCGGCTGCCCACCACCAGCGCCACGAAGGTTCGCGTCTCGTCGAGTCGCTGAACCGTTCGGAGTTCGTTGACCGCGCGCTGCGCCAGGGCGTGACCCGCGAGAGCTCGAAGCTCGAAGCCGGTCTGACCGTGCTTGCCACCGTCGGTTCGACCGCTCCGTTCGTCGGTCTGCTCGGCACCGTGTGGGGCATCTACCACGCCCTGATCCGCATCAGCGCGACCGGCCAGGCTTCGATCGACGCCGTCGCAGGTCCGGTGGGTGAAGCACTGATCATGACCGCCATCGGTCTGTTCGTCGCGATCCCGGCGGTGCTGGCGTACAACTTCTTCACGCGCCTCAACCGCGTCACCAACAACAAGTTCGATACGTTCGCGCACGATCTGCACGACTTCTTCGCCACCGGCTCGCGCGTCGGCGAAGTGGGCGCGAAGCGCTAAGAACTCGTTCTAACAACGACACCCTCTTGCAGCAGGTTGGAGTTTCGTAATGGCCTTCAGTACTGGCGATAGCGGCGGCCCGATGGCCGAGATCAACGTCACGCCCCTCGTGGACGTGATGCTGGTTCTGCTCATCATCTTCATGATCACCGCGCCCCTGATGTCGCATAAGGTCCAGGTCGATCTTCCGGAAGCGAATCTGGACAAGCGTGACAACCAGGCTCCGCCGACCCCGCCGATCAGCATCACGGTGGAAGACAACGGCAGCCTGTACTGGAACGATGAACCGGTGACCAAGGATCTGCTCGAGAGTCGTTTGTCGATCGAAGCGCAGAAGACGCCGCAGCCGGCCATCAACGTCCGCGGCGACAAGACGACCAAGTACCGCATCGTGTCCGAAGTGGTGCAGATTGCGCAGGCCCAGGGCATGCGCAAGGTCGGCTTCATGGCGCTCAAAGAACCTCGCTGATCCGGAGATCCAGTAATGGCATTTGCATCGAAATCCGGTGGCGGTCCGATGGCGGACATGAACGTCACGCCCCTCGTGGACGTGATGTTGGTTCTGCTGATCATCTTCATGGTGACGGCGCCCCCGCTGACGTATCCGATCGACGTCAACCTGCCTCAGAAGTCGCTTAACCCACCGCCGCAAACGCGTGAACCGCCGCCGCCGATCCGGCTGCGTATCGACGCGTCCGGTCAGGTGTTCTGGAACGACGCACCGCAGCCGATCACCGCGATCCAGGGCATGATGAATGCCGAGGTCCAGCGCGACCCGAGCAATCAGCCGATGCTCGAGATCGACACCAGCCCGGACGCCGATTACGGCATCCTGGCGAAGGTGCTGGCGCATGCGAAGAACGCCAATATGGAAAAGATTGGCTTCGTCCAGAACTGATTGACGTTTACCTGTCGTGAAAACGCCGCCTTCGGGCGGCGTTTTCTTTTGCGGTCTGCCAGCCTCTTACAACTTTGGTGTGACTTGCGGACCACGCCCGGCCGGGTTTAGCGTGGAACCGGGCATGGGGCCCTTGGAGGTTGCGCTATGGCTGCTTCCGTTTTCCGCGATTCCCCGTCTTCGTCCCGCAGCGGCCACACCGAGGTCGCCCAGATGAACATCACGCCGCTGGTCGATGTGATGCTCGTGCTTCTGGTCATCTTCATGGTGGCCACGCCCATGGTGGCTAACCGGATCGATCTCCGGTTGCAGCAGACCGCCGATCGCACGAACGTACTGCCGCCACCCGATCGCGTCGCGTTGCGGGTCGATGGCAATGGCGCCTTCCACCTCGACGGTGTCGCGCTGGACCGCGCGGCGCTGCCGCTGGCCCTGCGTGACCTGATGCAGGTCGAACCGCGCACCGTGGTGCAGATCACCGCGAATGCGGACGCGGACTATCAGGAGTTCGCATGGGCACTGGCGGAAGCGCAGCGCAACGGCGTGCGTAACATCGCCTGGGAATAACCGGCGATCTGGCGCCCGTCCTCAGCGACGGGCGCTTTCGACAATTGCCAGGTACGCCCGGATCGTCGCGTCGAAGCCGTCGTACAAGGCTTCGCCGATGAGCGCGTGACCGATCGAAACCTCCAGCACGCCCGGCACCGCGTGCAGGAATGCGCCGAGGTTTTCCTGGCTCAGATCGTGCCCGGCGTTCACGCCCAACCCGGCGTCCTGGGCCCGTCTGGCCGCATCGGCGAAGTGCGCGGCCATTGCAGCGCCCTGCCCCTGCGCGAAGGCCTCCGCCCACGGCCCGGTATACAACTCGACACGGTCGGCACCGACCTGCGCGGCCTGGGCGATGCCGGCGCGACCGCTGGCGGTATGCGCATCGGCAAACAGACTCACGCGGCAGCCGATACCCTTCAACGCGTCGACGTGCGGGCGCAGCGAGTCGGCATCGCGCACGAAATCAAAGCCGTGATCGGACGTCAGCTGCGCATCGCCGTCCGGCACCAGCGTCGCCTGTGCAGGACGCACCGTTTCGCACAATCTAAAGAACCCCGGGTATCCGGCACGCGGCGGTGCGAACGGATTGCCCTCCAGGTTGAACTCGACGCCGCGTTCGCGCGTGAGTTCGGCCAGCGCATACACATCGTCGGCGCGGATATGGCGCGCGTCGGGGCGCGGATGCACGGTGATGCCATGTGCGCCGGCGTCCAGGCAGGCACGCGCGGCACGGACGATGTCGGGCTCGGCGCCGCCACGCGAATTGCGCAGCACCGCGATCTTGTTGACGTTGACGCTCAGTACGGTCATCGCGCGACGTCCTGCGCGGACGTCGCCGTGTTGCACGATTGGGTCACTGGCACGACTCGGTGTTGTGCTGGTAGATGACAGGCTCCCAATAGGAGCCGTCGGAGATGTAGCTGCGGCGCGCCGTCACCAGTCGCGCGCCCAGAAGATAGGTCGTGTCGGGCTGCACGTCGACCACCAGTTCCTTGTACGGATTGGCGCGCATGTCGCGCTGTTGTCGCTGCACGTCGTTGAACTGCTCCGGGTCGATCAGCTCGGCCACCTCAAGGACATGACGACCCGCAGGCAGCTTGAAGCTCTTCGCGCCCGAGGGGCCGGCGAGCGTGCCGTCGATGTTCATCAGCCGCGCGCGGTAGATGTCCTGGCTGCGAGGTGCCACGTCGAAGATGCTGATCCGGCCGCAGCCGGTCGAGCTTCCGGAAGGTGGTGCAGCAGCCTGGTCGGGCCCGGCGATACAGACACCGGCGAACAGGGTCAGGGACAGGAGTGGAAGGCCGAACGCGTTCATTGCGATCTCCTCGTAGCCGGCGCCACTGGGAACGCTGCCTGCGCCGCAAGCGATCCGGCGCATCCGGGGCACGTTCGGTGGCAGGAAGGCGAACGGCCCGGCGCGCCGATACTAGCGCAGCCGTCGTGAGCAGCCGCTGGAGCGGCTGACCGATCAGGCGCCCGGCTGGGTCGGCGGAGTGCCCGCAGCGGCGCGACGCGCGTCGGCCTGCTCGCGCAGCCGGCGCATCTCGGCCGGATCGATGATCAGCGATGAATCCCGCGTCTGGCTGTCCACCCGCGAGGCCAGCAGCTTGAGCACCCAGGCGAGGAAGAAACCCAGCGCGACCAGCAAACACAGCATCAGCACGGCCACCGACGTCGTCTTGAACGCCACCGCCAGCGCGGCGAATGCGAGCAGGAGATACAGCCAGTGCATGGGAGGCTCCGGTTTTTTGGGGGACGACTGCGCCGGAAGTGTAGCGCGCGTCCAACGCTCCGTTCGCCCGATTGCCGGATGTGCGCAGCCGCCCGTCAGGCAAGCGCGGCCCCCGTCACAACAACGGGGAAACCAGCCGCGCGAGGCCCTCCGGCAAGCGTGTGCGCCATAGCGGCTGGGGTCGGTCGGCCCGCACCCTGGGCGCGAGATTGCACTCGCCCTGGATCAGCGACTCGAGTTCAGCCGCCAGCCCCTGGTCGCGGAACAGGACCGAGACCTCGAAGTTGAGCCGGAAGCTGCGGTGGTCGAAGTTCGCGCTGCCGACGATTGCCAGGTCGTCGTCGCACAGCAGCGCCTTGCTGTGCAGCATGCGCGGGCCGTACTCGTGCACTTTCACGCCGGCGTCGAGCAACTCGTCGAAATACGATCGCGCCGCCAACGTGACCAGCCGGCTGTCGCAGACCCTGGGTACCAGCAGCCGCACGTCCAGCCCGCCCAATGCCGCCGACGTCAGCGCCATGCGGGCCGCTTCGCCGGGCACGAAGTACGGCGTCACCAGCCACACGCGTCGCTGTGCGGAATGGATCGCCGCGACATGCACGCGATGGATCGCCTCCCACGACGAGTCCGGCCCCGACACCAGCACCTGCGCGGACACCGTTCCGCGCCGCGGCGGCGGATGATGCACCCGCAGCGGTTGCTGGCCGGTCGCGTACGCCCAGTCTTCGATGAAAACCAGCTGCAGCTCGCGCACCACGTCGCCTTCCAGACGCAGGTGCAGGTCGCGATAGGCGTCCTTGCGCAGGCGTTCGTCTTCCTCGTCGGTGATGTTGATGCCGCCGGTGAAGCCGATCTCGCCATCGATCACGACGATCTTGCGGTGCGTGCGCAGGTTCAGCCACGGCCGCTTCCAGAACCACTGCAGCTTCATCGGATGGAACCACGCCACCTCGGCGCCGGCTTCAATCAGCGGCCGCAGGAACTTGCGCTTGGTCTTTCCCGAACCCACCGCGTCGAGCAGCAACCGCACCTGCACGCCCGCGCGGGCGCGTTCGACCAGCGCATCGCGCAGCGCGGTGCCGGTCCGGTCGGGCAGGTAGATGTAGTACTCCAGGTGGATGTGGTCGCGCGCCTTGGCGATGGCCTCCAGCAACGCGATGTACTTGGACGCGCCGTCGATGAGCAGGTCCACGCGCGTGGCGGTGATCGGCGGCAGGCCGGTGGTTGATTGCGCCAGGCGCGCCAGTTCGATCGCGTCGGGCGTCGGCACCAGGCCTTCCGGCGGCGGGGGCAGCGTGGCGCGGGCGCGCACGCGGCGCAGCCGTTGGCGCTTGATGCGCTGCGGTCCGAAGAAGAAATAGATGACGAAGCCCACGTACGGTAGCGCCGCCAGGCTGATCAGCCAGCTCAGCGTCGCCACCGGCTCACGCTTCTGCAGCACGATCCAGAAGCCAAGCCAGACCACGTAGGTCAGCCAGCCGATCGTGAGGTACAGCGCAAGGTTGGGGATCGAGGTGAACGCGCTCCACGCGCGAAGCAGGATGTCGGGCATGCCGGGCGGGTCTCCTCCTGCGTTCAGCCTGCCGCGCGCCGTGTCGGCGTCGCGTGGTGGCGGCTCGTCTCAAGGGCTGCGACGGGCCGCGCGTAGGCTAAGGCGGATGGATGACGCCCGCAAAGCCCAGGCACCGATCAAAGGTCGCGGTGCCGCTTCCCAGGTCGATGGCCGCTACGCGGTGACCGTCGCGCGCGGCAAGGACGACGGCTGGGGTTCGGTCTACGAAGACCTGTCGGACGCACCCGGCCCGCAGACCCGCGTCACCGAGGAACGCGCGCGCAGCATCGTCAGCCGCAACGACTCGCCCGATGTCGGCCACAGTGCATCGATCAATCCTTACCGCGGCTGCGAGCACGGCTGCGTCTACTGCTTCGCCCGGCCATCGCACGCGTACCTGGACCTCTCGCCCGGGCTGGATTTCGAAACCCGCCTGTTCGCGAAGACCAACGCGGCCGAGCTTCTGCGCGAAGAGATGGCGCGCCCGTCCTACCAGTGCGTGCCGCTGGCGCTGGGCATCAACACCGATTCCTACCAGCCCATCGAACGCCGCTATCGCGTTACGCGTTCGGTGATCGAAGTACTCAGCGCCGCCTCGCACCCCTTCAGCATCATCACGAAGAACGCCGGCGTCGTGCGCGACCTGGACCTCATCGCGCCGATGGCCAGGCGTGGCCTGGCGAGCGTCGCGTTCTCGGTGACCTCGCTCGACAATCGCCTGTCCGCGCGCATGGAACCGCGCGCGTCCGCGCCGCATGCGCGGTTGAAGGCGATCCGCACGCTGGTCGACGCCGGCGTCCCGGTTGGCGTGATGGTCGCGCCGGTCATTCCGATGATCAACGACTGCGAGATCGAACACATCCTGGAAGCCTGTCGCGACCACGGCGCCACGTCGGCCAGTTACGTGCTGCTGCGCCTGCCGCACGAGCTCAAGCAGCTCTGGCGCGAATGGCTGCAGCTGCACTACCCCGACCGCGCCGAACACGTGATGAGCCTCATCCAGCAGATGCGCGGCGGCAAGGACTACGACAGCACCTTCGGTACACGCATGCGCGGTGAAGGGCCGTTCGCGCAGCTGATCGCGCAGCGCTTCCGCAAGGCGCACGCGCGCCTGGGCCTGGGGTCGATGCCGAACCTGGACACCAGCCAGTTCGTACGGCCCCGCAAGCCGTCCCCGCAGGGCGACCTGTTCTGATCGAGCGACCGGTCACCCCGGGATCAACGGCCCGCCCAGCCACAGCCAGCGTGACATCCATGCACTGACCAGCGCGATCATCATCGTCAGCGGCAGGCCAATGCGCAGGAAATCGTTGAACCGGTATTGCCCGGGTCCGAGGATCAGCAGGTTGCCGTGGTGGCCGATCGGCGTGAGGAAGGACGCCACCGCGCCCAGCGCCGTGCACACCACGAACGGCGTAGGCGAAAGTCCCAGCGATTGCGCAAGTTCCACCGCGATGGGTCCAAGCAGCACGGTCGTTGCCGCATCCGACAGGATCTGCGTCACCAGTGCCGCCACGCCGAACATCACCAGCAGCACCGCCAGTGGCGACCACCCCGAGACCACGTGGAGCAGCCCCGATGCGAGCCACTGTGCCGTGCCGGTCTGCTCCATCGCGATGCCCAGCGGAATCACGCCGGCGATCATCACGAAGATGCGCACGTCGACCTCGCGGTACGCCTGGTCCACATCGACGCAGCGCGACGCGACCATCGCCACCGCACCCAGCAGGAAGGCCAGCGGCGCCGGCAGCCACTCGGTCGCGGCCGCGATCACCGTCGCCGCCAGGATCATCAGCGCCACCGGCGCGCGCACGCGACGTCGTGCTTCACCAGCGAACGGCACCAGCATGAGGAAGCCATGATGCGTCGCCAGCTCGGCGAAGCGCGACGGCCTGCCCCACAGCACCAGCAGGTCGCCTTCGCGCAGGCGCATTTCGGCCAGACGCAGCGATTCGTCCTCGCCGCGCCGCCACAAGCCGATGATCACGGTGTGGAAGCGCTTGGCGAAATCGAGCTCGCGCAAGGTGCGGCCGATGAACTCCGAGCCCGGCGCGATCACCGCCTGCACCAGCTGCGCCTCGCCTTCGCCCGTCGCCATCGCCCCGTAACGGCTTATCGCCTGCAGGCTCAGGCCGGGGTCGGCATGCAGCGAGGCCAGCGCATCGGCCGAGGCTTCCACGCGCAGGATGTCGCCGTTGATCAGCGGGCTCGCCGGCGTCAGGTCGTCCCGCACCTGCCCGCCGCGCAGCCAGCTCACCAGGCGGAAGCGATCGCCCAGCGCCTTCTGCAACTCCGACAGTGGCCGCGTGTTCCAGCGCTGCCCTTCGCCCACCACCAGCTCGGTGCGATAGCGGTCCAGCCGGAAGTAGCCGGCGTCGCCCAGTGCACCGAACCGCTTGGGCAGCAGCCATCGCGCGATGAGCATGTAGACCATGCCCAGCACCACCAGCGCCAGGCCGATCGGGGTGATCGAGAAGATCCCCAGCCCTTGCGCGCCGGTGCGCTCGATGAGGTTGTCGGCCAGCAGGAACGCCGGCGCACTGACCAGCGTCAACGTCGTGCCGAGCGATGCGGCGAACGACATGGGCATCAGCAATCGCGATGCCGACATCCCGCGCGCACGTGCGAACCGCGTCACGATCGGCAGCATCATCGCGGTGACCATCACGTGATGCGTGAACGACGAAAGCGCCGCCACGGCGAGCATCACCACCGCGATCGCCCGGCTTTCAGTGCGACCGGCCGCACGTTCCACGGCCTGGCCGATACGCTCCGTGATGCCGGTCGCGGCCAGTCCGCCGGAGATGATGAACACCGCCGCGACGATGATTGCCGGCTCGCTCGCGAAACCCGACAACGCCTCGCGCGCATCAAGAACGCCCGCCAGCACCATGGCCAGCAGGGTGAGCATCGCCGTCACATCCACGCGCAGGCGCTCGCTCACGAACAGGTACAGCGAGCCGGCCAGGATGATGAGGAACGCGATCTGTTGCATCTCCATGCCTCATTGTGCGCGAGCCGGCGCCAATGTCGCATGGGACATCCTGCACCGCACCGTCACGAACGACGCCGCTACACTACGCCCGCGACTGGACAAGCTTGAGCCACACCATCGATGAGCGATAACACCGGTCAGGACACGGGCATCGACCGTTTCCGTCTCGCGATGGACGCATCCGGCGTCGGCATGGCGGTGGTCGATCTCCAGGGCCATTGGCTCGAAGTGAACCCCGCGTTCGAACGTATCTTCGGCTACGGCGCCAGCGACATCGTTGGCACGTCGGCGGCCGCGATCACGCATCCGGACGACGTCGCGATGAGCCAGTCGTTCCTGCGGGGACTGGTGGACGGCCACATTCCCGCACTCGATGCGCAGAAGCGCTACGTGCACCGCAGCGGCGAAACCATCTGGGCGCACGTCAACGTGTCGGTGGTGCGCGACGAGCACGGGCATGCTTCATATCTGTTGGTGCAGGTGCGCGACATCAGCGCGCAGCACGCGGCCGAACTGGCGCTCAAGGCGCGCGCCGAAGCCGAGCACGCCGCGCGCTTCGCCGCCAACCACCAGTTGCAGCTGTTCGCCGATGCGGTCGCGCATGATCTTCGCGCGCCGTTGCGATCGATCGAAAGCTTCTCCGCGCTGCTGGCCGACCGCGCATCCGACCGCCTCGACGAAACCGACCGCGACTATCTCAACCGCATCCGCGCCGCGGCTTCGCGCATGAGCGGCCTGTTGAGCGCGCTGAACGACCTTGCGTACGTCACGCGCACCGAACTCAAGCCGGTCGACGTGGACCTGAGCCTGCTCGCCGACTGGGTCGGCGCGGAGCTGCAGGACGCCGAACCGCAGCGCCGCGCCGACATCCGCGTGCAGCCGAGCCTTCACGCATGGGGCGACGAACGCCTGCTCAAGCTGATGCTCAGCCAGTTGATGGGCAATGCGTGGAAATTCTCGCGCGAACGCGAGCCGATCCGCATCCAGGTGACCGGTCGGCGTGAAGGCCAGACGGTGCAGGTCGTAATCCGTGACGAGGGCATCGGATTCGACATGCGTTATGCGCACAAGCTGTTCGAGCCTTTCCAGCGATTGCACGGACCGGACCAGGGGGGTGGTCACGGTCTGGGCCTGGCCATCGTCCGGCGCATCGCCGAACGCCACCATGGCAGCGTCCGCGCCGATTCCAGTCCCGAATCCGGCGCCACGTTCACCCTCGAATTGCCAGCGCAGGCGCTGGTGGAGGAGAGCGTCTGATGCACAAGGAAATCCTGCTGGTCGAGGACAACCCCGACGACGTCGAGCTCACGCGCATCGCCTTCGACGAGGCGAAGATCGCCAATCGACTGGTCGTGGTGAACGACGGCGCCGAAGCGCTCGACTATCTGTTCGCGCGCGGCAAATACGCCGATCGCGATCCCGACGACCTGCCCTCGATCATGCTGCTGGACCTCAACCTGCCCAAGGTCGACGGCCGCGAGGTACTGCAGGCCGTGCGTGCGAACGAAGCCACGCGCACGTTGCCGGTCGTGGTACTGACCACCAGTGCCGAACCGTTCGATGTCGAGGCCAGCTACGCGCTGGGCGTGAACAGTTACATCCAGAAGCCGGTGGATTTCGAGCAGTTCGTGTGGGCGGTGAAGCAGGTGGGCCTGTACTGGCTGGTGCTGAATCATCCGCGCACGTAAGCGGCTCTTGTAGCCCGGGCAAGGCCGAGGGCCGCACCGGGACAACGCAGCCACAGCGCTTCCCGGCTGCGCTTCGCTCGCCGGGCTACAAAAGCTCGGCGCTACGACGCACCAAAAAGACGTTCCGCCCGCTGGAACAGGATCCAGCTCGTCGCGATGAACTTGTCGCCGCCCTGCGGCCGATTGCCGCGATGGGTATGCGTGAACGCCGCCGGCGCGATCAAGAGGCTGCCGGTACGCGGCGCGATCTTGCGGCGCTGGTACAGGAACTCCGTTTCGCCCGCGTCGAACCCGTCGTTGAGGTACATCGTCCACAGCAGATGCCGATGCAGCGTCTCTGCATTCGAATCGCGCGGGTACAACTCGCAATGCCAGTACGGATAGCCGCCGCGATCGGCCGTGTAGCGTTGCAGGTTGATCGCGCCGGGCCGCAGCACCGTCTGCACGACCGGCGCCAGCGCCGCATCATCCATCGCGGCCAGGCGTTCGGGAGTAAGACGGTGGCGCGCTTCGCCCTCGCCCGGGACTTCCAGCATCAAGGGTGCGATCAGCGTATGCGGGTAGCGACGCAGGTACGCGATCAATCCCTTGAAAACCGCCGCGTTGAGCATCCCTTCGGCATCGCGCCACGCCTCGCGACCGGTGATGGTGAGGTCGCGGCTGTCTTTCAGGTCCGGCAGCACGCCTCCACCGATGCGGCCCGGCACGGTGTCCGCACTGGCGGAAAAGCGCTCGACCAGTTGCGCACAACGCTGCCGATCGAGCGCGTTGTCGAAGACTTCGATGAAGTCGTCCGCGTCACGTTCCAGGGTGTGCATGGGGCGAATGGGAAGCCGGGATGGCGGCATCCTCGCACGACGCGAGCGCGCAAGTCACATCACGCGATGTGGATCGTGTTCGGCGCTTCCGGCTCGTGCGCACGAAGTCCGTGACGCTGCATCAACCGGTACAGCGTCACGCGCGAAACGCCGAGTTCCCGCGCGACATCCACCAGCCGGCCGCGATTGCGATGCAGTGAACGCTCGATCGCCGCGCGCGTCGCGGCATCGCGTACTTCGTCAAGCGTTGGCGGCGGTGTGGTGAGCGAGCTTTCGATGTGCAGGTCGGCGGCGGTGATGAGCCTGCCTTCCGCCATCACCACGGCCTGGCGTACGCGGTTGATCAGTTCGCGCACGTTGCCCGGCCAGGAATGGCTGTGCAGGGCCTGCCGTGCGCAAGGCGCGAACCCTTTCAGCGTGCGATGGCCTTCCTGGGAATAGCGCTGCAACGCGTACTCGGCAAGCTTGTCGATATCGCTGCCACGATCGCGCAGCGGAGGCTGCTGAAGTCGAAGCACGCAAAGCCTGTGATACAGGTCGGCGCGGAAGCGCCCCTCCGCGACCGCACGATCAAGATCGTGATGGGTTGCCGAGATGATGCGCACGTCCACCGGAATCTGTTCGTGGCCGCCGAGCCGTTCGATGCTGCCCTGCTGCAGGAAACGCAGCAGCGACGCCTGGCTTTCCAGCGGCAGGTCGCCGATCTCGTCGAGGAACAGCGTGCCTCCATTGGCCATCTCGATGCGACCGAGCTTGCGCTGCTGCGCGCCGGTGAACGCGCCGCGTTCGTAGCCGAACAGTTCGGACTGGATCAGGGTGTGCGGAATCGCGCCGCAGTTGATCGCCACGAACGGATGCGCGTGTCGGCGCGAATGCCGGTGCACCGCCATTGCGGCCAGTTCCTTGCCCGTGCCGGTTTCGCCTGCGATGAACACCGGCGCCTCCGTCAATGCGGCCTTGCGCAGCGTGCGGCAGAGCGTGCGCATCGCCGGGCTCTCGCCGATCATGCCGTCGAAACCGGCTTCGCTGGTCGTGTCGCCGCGCTCGCACGCCAGGCTGGCCATGCCGTGCGCGTGGCCGATCACCGTGTTGAGCACCGACTCCGGACACGGCAGTGTCAGGTAGTCGTAGCAGTAATCGCGAATGAGGTCGCGCACCGGCGACTCGTCGAGCTGGCGCGCGTCGATGCCCGCGACCCAGCCGACATTCCCGGCCGACAACGCGCTTCCGAACTCGGCCAGGTCCTGCTGGGTGAAGCCTTCGCGCAAGTCGAGCAACGCCGCGTGTGGCTTGTGCGAATCACCGTTGAGAATGCGCAGGACGCTGCGAGCATCCGGTGCGCGACGCAGGTTCCAGCCCAACTGCTGGAGGCCACCCAGCGCAAGCACGCGTCCGGCGCCGCCACGGGTCACGTAGATCAGTTCGCGGCCACCGGACTGCGCCGCTTCGGAGTCCTGCATTCCGTCCATCGGCATGTCATTCCTGACCAAGTCCGAGGCAGTCGATCCTGCCACTGCGGGAAGTTACGCAGTGTATTCAACGCGCCGTTCGACGATGAGCGGTCAAGAAAGACGCGTTCCATGCCTGAATACGTAAAAGGGCACGCGACATGAAACGGGCCAACTGCATTCACGTTCGTGAGTGGCGATGCTTCGCACACCGCCACTCATACGAACGAAGCCTCCGCGATCAGGCGGACTGGTCGTGCTGCGCGTGGTAACGCACCGCCGCTTCCACTTCCAGCTTCGAGCCAAGGAATACCGGCACGCGCTGATGAAGGCCGGTGGGCTGCACTTCCAGCATGCGCATGCGACCGGTGCTCGCCGCACCGCCAGCCTGCTCGACCAGCAGCGACATCGGATTGGCTTCGTACATCAGTCGCAGCTTGCCGCCCTTGGCCGCGCACTTGCTGTCCAGCGGATAGCTGAAGATGCCGCCGCGCGTGAGGATGCGATGCACGTCGGCGACCATCGACGCCACCCAGCGCATGTTGAAATCCTTGCCGCGCGGGCCTTCCTTGCCGGAAAGCAGATCGCCGACGTAACGCTGCATCGGCGCTTCCCAGAAGCGCTGGTTCGACATGTTCACGGCGAACTCCTTCGTTTCCTCGGGAATGCGCATGCCGCGCGTGGTCATCACGAAGCTGCCGATCTCGCGGTCCAGCGTGAAGGCATGCGTACCGTTGCCGACGGTGAGCACAAGCATCGTGCTCGGCCCGTAGGTGCAGTAACCGGCGGCGACCTGCGCGGTGCCGGGCTGCAGGAAGTCCGCATCGGTCGCGTGCGTCACGCCGTCGGGCGCGCGCAGCACCGAGAAGATCGTTCCGACGGAGATGTTCACGTCGATGTTGGAGCTGCCGTCGAGGGGATCGAACAGCAGCAGGTAGTTGCCGCGCGGATACACGTCCGGAATCGGCTGCGAGGTGTCCATCTCCTCCGACGCCAGGCCGGCGAGGTGTCCGCCCCACGCGTTGGCTTCCAGCAGGATCTCGTTGGACAGCACGTCGAGCTTCTTCTGCGCTTCGCCCTGGACGTTGATCGAGGCCTCATCGCCCGTGCCCGCATCGCCCAGCACGCCACCCAGCGCGCCCTTGCCGACGGCGATGGAGATCGTCTTGCATGCGCGCGCCACCACTTCGATCAGCAGGCGCAGGTCGGCATTGATGCGGCCTTCGCGCTGCTCCTCGATGAGATAGCGGGTGAGGGAAATCGATTGCGGTTGGTTCGTCATGGGCGGCGCCGTGTTCGAAAACGAACCGCCATTGTCGCCGATGACTAAGGCGAGGGCAGCCACCATGCGCGGCTCGCCGGCGGCTGGCGCAGGTTCATCGCCTCGCCGAAGCCCGGCGTTGTTAGCGCTACACCACGGCTTCCTGCGATCTGCGACACGCGTGTAAACGGTTCCTGCCAGCCGTGCAGCGCCAGGTCGAAGGTGCCGTTGTGCACCGGCATCAGCCAGCGCCCGCGCAGGTCCAGATGCGCCTGCACGGTCTGCTCGGGCTGCATGTGAACGCCACTCCACATCGTGTCGTAGGCGCCGCACTCGACCATCGTCAGGTCGAACGGGCCCAGGCGGTCGCCGATTTCCTTGAACCCGGCGAAGTAGCCGCTATCGCCGCTGAAGAACACGCGCAACCCGTCAGCTTCGATCACGAACGACGCCCACAGCGTCGGGTTCTTCTCGAACATGCCGCGCCCCGAGAAATGCTGCGCGGGCGTGGCGACCAGACGCACGCCGCCGATGCGCGTCTCCTGCCACCAGTCCAGCTGCTGCACCTTCGATGCATCCACGCCCCACTCCACCAGCAGGTCACCCACGCCCAACGGCGTGACGAAGTGTCGCGTCTTCGCGGCCAGGGCGAGGACCGCAGCGCGATCAAGGTGATCGTAGTGATCGTGCGAGAGGATCACGCCCTCGATCGGAGGCAACTGGTCCAGCGAAATCGGCGGCGCGTGGAAACGCTTGGGCCCGGCCCATTGCACGGGCGAGGCGCGTTCGGAGAACACCGGATCGGTCAGCCAGAAGCGGCCGTCCAGCTTGAGCAGCATCGTCGAATGCCCCAGGCGGAACAGCGAGCCATCCGGCGCGGCAAGCAGCTGTGAGCGCGTGATCGGCGTGACCGGTACCGGGACGTCGGGCCGCGCATCTTCGGACTTGTCGAACATGAAACGCCACGCCATGCGCAGCATCTGCGGCAATCCGGCCTGTTTGGGCTTGACCGGGTTGTGGAAGCCGCCATCGCGGAACTGCGGTGAATTCGCGTAAGGCGAGGCGGTGGTCGAACAGGCGGCAAGCGATCCGGTGGTCATCAGCAGCAGGCTCAGCAGCAGGGGGCGCGGCATGCGCGGGGGAGTTTGAGACACGGGGTGGTGGTGGGAGTTCAGCGCATCGGCACGACGTGGCGAACGCCGTCCCGGCGGGCGTCCATGGCATCGAACCGCGAGGCCTCGCCGTGCCACTCAAGCTGAACGCAACCCAGTCGCCGCGCCATTTGGCGCACCTCGTCGAAGAGAAAGCCTTCAGCGGACGCGGCCCATTCCTTGCGCGCATGCAGTGTGTCCAGTTGCAGGCAATAGCCGCGGGCGCGAAGCGAGAAACCTACCGTCGCCAGCGCATGGCCAACGGGCTCCTCGTCCACGCAGGCCAGCCACGCCCAAGCACGCACCGGGGCTTCGAACAGCGCTTCGTGGAATTCGAGCAGGTCGGTCCAACTGGCGCCGTCACCCTCGACCTCGCGCGCAAGGCGCAGCAGCGTCGAGGCGTCTTCGGGCCGGACCGGCCGCACGGTCACGGGGGAAACGACCGGCGCGGGCACGCGGAAAAGCAGGGACGTCGCTGTCATGGGGTCACCGGGGGAGGGCCGACCGCGCCGCGCTACGATGCCGGGCACGGCGCATGGGAGGCACAGGCTGCGCGCGTGGCTTTAAGAAAGTTTTAAACCCCGGGCGCGACACTGGCCGCCTGCAACACCCCGCGAAACACGGTATCCGCATGAACCTGCTGCTGGTGGAAGACGACACGATGCTCGCCGAGGCGCTGTGCGCCGCCCTGCGCGCGCACGGATTGCGCGTCGACACCGCCGGCGATGCCGCACTCGCGCGCACCGCGCTGGTCGAACACGATTTCGATGCGGTGCTGCTGGACCTCGGCCTTCCCGGCAGTTCCGGGCTGAGCGTGCTGTCGTACCTGCGGGGCCGCTACGACGCCACGCCCGTGATCATCCTCACGGCTCGCGACAAGCTCAGCGACCGCATCGCCGGCCTGGATGCCGGTGCCGACGACTACATCGTGAAGCCGTTCCAGCCGGACGAGCTCTTCGCGCGGCTTCGCGCGGTGATGCGTCGCACGCAGGGTCGTGTGTCGCCCGTGTTGAGCCACAACGGCGTCGTGCTCGATCCCGCGCGCCGCGAAGTCACGCGCGACGGTGCGGCGGTGCCGCTGAGCTCGCATGAATTCCGCACGCTGCTGTTGCTGATGGAGCGCCAGGGTCGCGTTGTCACGCGCGAGCAGCTGGAAGAAGCCGTGTACGGCAGTTCCGGCACCATCGAAAGCAACACCATCGCCGTATACGTGCATCAGCTGCGTCGCAAGCTTGGCGAGCAGCTGATCGTCACCGTGCACGGGCAGGGCTACCGCATCAACGGCGGGGCCACCGCATGAAGGCGCGTTCGCTGCGTTGGCGCCTGACATGGGTATCGGTGAAATGCGTGCTGGTCGCGTGGCTGGTCTGGCTGGGCTGCCAGGCGTGGCAGCTGTCGCGGGCGCACTACGGGTTCTGGGACGAGTCGCAGCGCGAAGTCGCGGCGCAGATCCTGGAATCGATGCCCGACGGCCTGGAGAGCCTGCCGCAACGCAATCGTCCCGCCGTACCTGCCGGTCATCGCGACCACAAGATGAGCTGGCAGGTGTGGGCGAGCGGCCGCAATGTCGTGTACTCCGTCGCGGCGCCCGACGAACCGCTCAAGCCCGATTTCCGCGACGGCTTCGCGCGCCGCAGCATCGCCGGCCAGGTCTGGCACGTGTACAGCCTGTCCGATCCGCGACGCGGCCTCACCGTGCAGGTGGGCCGTTCGAAGGAAATGATCGCGAACGAGATCGCGCGGTGGATCGGCCTGAGCCTGCTCGCTGCGGGATTGATCTTCGTGTTGTTCGTGCTGACGGTGTGGGTCGTGATCGGCCGTTCGCTGCGGCCCGTCGCCGCGCTGCGCGATGCGTTGCGCGCGCGCCCGCCGCTGGACCTCACGCCGCTGCAGGCGCCCGGGCTTCCCACCGAATTCAGCCCGCTGGTCGACGCGTTCAACGACCAGCTCACGCGCGTGGACGCGGCGGTGCAGAACGAACGCCGCTTCATCGCCGATGCCGCGCATGAACTTCGCACGCCCCTGGCGGTGCTCAGCGCACACGCCGACCTCGCGCGCCGCGCCGCGACCGAAGAAGAGCGCAACACCGCCCTGCGCCGCCTGAGCGCGGGCGTGGCGCGCGCGGCACGGTTGTCGGAGCAACTGCTCGACCTTGCGCGCCTTGATGCGCAGACCGCGGCACCGGCGCTCGTTCCGCTCGACCTCGCTCCGCTGCTGGTCCTGGTCGTGCGCGATTTCGAAACGCTGGCACGCGAACGCCAGCAGCGCATCTGCCTGCGCACCGAGGACGGCCGCGTACTGGGCGACGTCGACCTGCTTGGCATCCTCATCCGCAACCTGGTGGACAACGCGGTGCGATACGCGGGCGAAGGCGGGCGCATCGAAGTGATCTGCCGTCGCGACGTGCGCGATGGCGTAGGCGGCATCGCGCTGTGCGTGGCCGACGATGGTCCGGGTGTGGCACCGGAAGAGCGCGAACGCATCTTCCACCGCTTCTATCGGGCCAGCGGCGCGGCCAATGGTGGCGCCAACGGCTCGCGCAACAGCGGCAGCGGCATCGGCCTGTCGCTGGTGGCACGCATCGCACGCACGCACCACGCCCGGATCCACGTCGAGGACGGCCTGGACGGTCGGGGCCTGGCGATCACGGTGTTCTTTCCGGCGGCTTGAAGCCGGGCCCGCGTGGCTGCTGACAGGACCCTGTCAGTAGCGCCGGACGATCCTGCCACCGTGCGATCGGCACGCCTGGCTGGATCTTCCGTCATGAACTTCGACCTCGTCATGCAGCCCGCGTGGCGCCGGCAGCGACGCCTGTTCCTGCAGCTGGCCGCGATCGCCCAGACCGCCTGGCTCGCGCCGATGAAAGCCGGCGCGCGTGCACTTCAACGCAAGGGAACCGCGACCCCGATGACCACCGCAGCCGGCAACGACGGCCGACACGATTTCGACTTCCTCCACGGCCAGTGGAGTATCCGCAACGAGCGCCTGACGCAGCGCCTGGCCGGCTCGACGGACTGGGAGATCTTCCACGCCACGCAGCGTTGCCAGCCGCTGCTCGGCGGCCTTGGCAACGTCGACGACTTCGTCAGCGAATGGATGCGCCCAGGCACGGACGAGCGCTTCATCGGGATGACGCTGCGGCTGTTCGGCGTGGAGTCGCGGCAGTGGTCGATCTACTGGGCCGGCAGCCACGACGGCGTCCTCGATCCGCCGGTCGTGGGTGCGTTCGCCAACGAGGCCGATGGTCAGCGCGTCGGCACGTTCAACGGCGTGGACGAGTACGAAGGCCGTCCGGTGCGCGTGAGGTTCCGCTGGAGCCAGATCAGCGCGAACACCGCGCACTGGCAGCAGGCCTTCTCCGCAGACGATGGCGCGACGTGGGAACCCAACTGGCACATGTGGTTCCGCCGAACCGACGATGCGGGCCACGTGCACCACGAGGACAACGTGATCGAGCTGCGCCAGTACGCGATGCAGCCCGCGCGCCGCGACGAACTGGTCGATCTGTTCGAACGCGAGTTCATCGAACCGCAGGAAGCGGTGGGGATGCATGTGATCGGCCAGTTCCGCGACCTGGATGCGCCGGACCGGTTCGTCTGGCTGCGTGGTTTCGCCAGCATGCCGGTACGCGCCGAGGCGCTGGGCGGCTTCTACGGGGGCCCGACGTGGAAGCGCCATCGGGAGGCCGCCAACGCGACCATCGTCGACAGCGACAACGTGCTGCTGCTGCGTCCGGCGCGCGCGGGTTCGGGTTTCGCGAAGGCGCCGGAGCCGCGACCTTCATCGCAGGAGGTGACGTCCGATGGTGGCCTGATCGAAGCGGGCATCTGCGCGCTCGATGCACCGGCCGATGACGACTTCCTGGAACGCTTCGAACGCAGGCTTGCGCCGCGCCTGGAGGCAGCTGGCGCCGAACTCATCGGCGTGTACATCACCGACGCTAGCGCTAACACGTACCCGCGATTGCCGGTGCGCGAAGGCGAGCACGTGCTGGTGTGGTTCGCGCGCTTTTCCGATGTCGATGCGCACCATCGCTACGAAGCCGCGCTGCTGGCCGACACCGCATGGCGCGAAGCGGTCGCCCAGTCGTTGCTGCACGGGTTGAAACAGCCGCCGCAGCGCCTGCGCCTGTCGCCGACGCCGCGTTCGGAGCTGCGTGCGTGAGCGCCGTCACGCCATATGCCGGCGTGCACGTTGAGTGCGGCACGCCGGCGCGCGATCATGGCGCATGCGCCGCGCCGACCGCCTCTTCCTGCTGATCCATGCCCTGCGTGGACGCCGTTCCGCCATCACCGCACAACGCCTGGCGCAGGAGCTTGGCGTCTCGCTGCGAACGGTGTATCGCGATGTCGCCGACCTGCAACGCTCCGGCGTGCCGATCGAAGGCGAAGCGGGCGTGGGTTACCTGCTGCGCAAGGGCTCGGACATCCCGCCGCTGATGTTCACGCCCGACGAGCTCGAAGCCCTGGTCGTCGGCACGCGCTTCGTGCGCGCGTTCGGCGGAAACCGGCTAGGACGCGAAGCCGCGGCGGCGCTGCTGAAGATCGAAGCGGTGCTGCCGCCGGAACTGCGCGAGCGCAGTGATCGCACGCGTATCTTCGCGCCGGAAGTGGACCGGCTGGAAAACAGCGGGCTGATCGACGACCTGCACGCGGCGGTCACCGCCTCGCGCGTGCTGCGCATGAACTATCGCGACAACGATGCGCGTGCGACGGCGCGCGAAATCGAGCCGCTGTGCCTGGCGTTCTGGGGTGGCAGCTGGACGCTGGGTGCGTGGTGCCGGTTGCGTGGCGACTTCCGCAACTTCCGCCCCGATCGCATCGTCGATTACGCGCCGACCGGGGAGACGTTCGTGGAGACGCGGGAGCGCGGGTTGAACGCGTACATGAAGGCGATGCAGCACTAGACCGGCGGAAGGTGGCCGGCTACGGCCGCATCGACCCCGTTTCCACGAACCGCTGGTGCCACGACAGCGCCTCGCCCAGCAGGTGCGGCGTGTGTTTCCCAAAGCTTTCCCGACACGCGCGATCGAAGTAATCCTGCAGCATCGGCCGGTAATCCGGATGCGCGCAGCTGTCGATCATCCGCTGCGCACGCTGCTTCGGCGACAGCCCGCGCAGGTCGGCGACACCCTGCTCGGTCACCACGACCATCACGTCGTGTTCGGTGTGGTCCACGTGGCTCGCCATCGGGACGATCGAAGAAATCGCGCCCTTCTTGGCGATGCTCGGCGACATGAACACCGAAAGGTACGCATTGCGCGCGAAGTCGCCGCTGCCGCCGATGCCGTTCATGATCTTCGTGCCGGCGACATGCGTGGAATTGACGTTGCCGTACAGGTCGACCTCGATCATCCCGTTCATCGCGATGCAGCCCAGGCGGCGCACGAGTTCGGGATGGTTCGATATTTCCTGTGTGCGAAGCACGATGCGTTCGCGGTAGTAATCGACGTGGTCGAGGAATTCGTCGATGGCCGCCGGGCTCAGCGAGAAAGACGTCGCCGACGCCACGCGCACCACGCCGCGCTTGAGCAGGTCGAGCATGCCGTCCTGGATCACCTCGGTGAACGCGGTGAGGTCGCGGTAGCCCGCCTCGCCAAGGCCCATGAGGACGGCATTGGTGATGTTGCCCACGCCGGACTGCAGCGGCAGCAGGTGGGGCTGCAGGCGGCCGCGCCGGACTTCGTGCGCGAGGAAGTCGAGCAGGTGGGCGGCGATCTCGCGCGAGGTTTCATCCGGCGGCGTGAACGGCGAATTGCGATCCGGCGCGTCGGTCTCGACCACCGCGATCACCTTCGATGGATCGCAGCGCAGCCATGGCTCGCCGATGCGGTCGTCCGGATGCAGCAGCGGAATGGGCTTGCGGTCCGGCGGGAGCGCGGTGCCGTAGTACACATCGTGCATGCCTTCCAGCGCGGAAGGCTGCCAACGGTTCACCTCGAGGATCACGCGGTCGGCCTGTTCCAGCCACGTCTTGTTGTTGCCCACCGACGAGGACGGAACCAGGTGGCCATCCTCGGTGATCGCGGTGACCTCGATCACCGCCACGTCCACCGCGCCGAAGAAGCCGAACCACGTGTGCTGCGCGACATGGCTCAGGTGCATGTCGATGTAGTGGAGGTCGCCGGCGTTGATGCGCTCGCGCAGGTGCGGGTCGGACTGGTACGGCAGGCGCAGCTCGATGCCCTGCGCGCGGGCGAGCACGCCGTCGAGCTCGGGCGCGGTCGAGGCGCCGGTCATCACCTTCACGCGGAAGTCCTCGCCGCGTGCGTGCGCCTGTTCGATGTGCGTCGCCAGCGCCTGCGGGACCGCCTTCGGGTAGCCGGCACCGGTGAAGCCGCTCATCGCGACGGTCATTCCGGGCCGGATCAGGGCGGCGGCGTGGTCGGCGGACATGCGCTTCTCGCGCAGGCCGGCGTGGCGGATGCGGTCGTTCATGGGGGCGTGGCGGAACGGGGGAAACCGCAGTCTAGACCCGCGCGCGCGTCGCGGCTTTTCGCCGTGTTGCGGATGTTTTGCCGCAGCTGGCCGAGCGGCGGGCAGGCGCTTACCCTGCTCGTCAGCAACTTCGCCGGAGACGCCGCATGCCCCTCGCCCTGCTCGCCATTGCCATCGGCGCTGCCCTTGGCGCGTGGGCACGCTGGGGCCTGAGCCTGTGGCTGAATCCGGCGCACCATGCGGTCCCGCTGGGAACCCTGGCGGCGAACCTGGTCGGCGGTTACCTGATCGGCCTGGCCGTCGCCGCTTTCGCGCAGGCGCCGCAACTGGCACCGGAATGGCGCTTGTTCATCATCACCGGCTTCCTGGGGGGGCTGACGACCTTCTCCACCTTCTCCGCCGAGACGGTGGACCTGCTGCAGAAGCAGGCCTACGGCTGGGCGTTCGGCACCATCGCGCTGCACCTGCTCGGATCGCTGGCGATGACGGGCCTTGGGCTATGGACGGTGAAGGTGTTCGCGCGCTGATGGGGTGAACCCGGATGCGCTCCGCTTACCCGGGCCACAAACGCCGGCTGCTGGATGCAACCGGGATCACCGGACCGCAGCGGGGGCTCAGATCACCCGCAGCGTGATCGCCTTCAACACCGCACGCGTGCGGTCGCGCGTGCCGAGCTTCTCCAGGATCACCGACACGTAGTTCTTCACCGTGCCTTCGGCCAGGAACATGGCACGCGCGATCTCCTTGTTGGAGTACCCGCCCGCCAGCAGCCGCAGGATCGCGACTTCGCGTTCGGTGAAATGCTCGCGGGGCGCTTCCTGCTGGTGGTACTGGTACCGCGCGCGCACCGGGTCGGTGCTGACCGGCTGAAGCAGCGTCTCGCCAGCGGCCACGCGCGCGATGGCGTCGCGCAGGTCTTCCGGCGCGGCGTCCTTCAGCAGGAATCCCTGCGCCCCCGCCTGCGTTGCCTGCAACAGCAGCTCGCTTTCGTCGAACGTGGTGAGCAGCAGCACCGGCGTCGTGTCGCCGCGTTCGCGCAAACGGCGCAGTGCTTCGATGCCGTCCATGCCGGCCATGCGGATGTCGCTGAGCACGACGTCGACCGGCGTCTGCCCGATGCGTTCGAGCAGTTGCGCACCATCATCGGCCTCAAAGGCGATGACGATGCCATGGCGTTCGAGGAGTGCGCGCAGTCCCGCGCGGACGATGGCCTGGTCGTCGGCCAGGGCGATGCGCAACGCCGTCATGCCGGAAGGCTCGCGTCGATGCGCAGCGAGCCGCGCTCGGAGCGGCCGAAGGCGAGCTGCCCGCCCGCCGCGGCCACGCGTTCGCGCATGCCCGACAACCCGTTGCCTTCGCGGATCGCGCCGCGCAGCTGGCCATCGTCCTCCACGCATATGCGCAGGCGATCGCCTTCGCAATCCAGCGACACCTGCACGGTGTCCGCATCGGCATGGCGCGCGCTGTTGGTCAGCGCTTCCTGCACCAGGCGCAGGACCGCTTCGGCGGTGGCCGGGTCGGTGACGCGCACGGAGTCGGCCACGTGCAGCCGCAGCGACGGTCGCGGCATCGGCGCGGCCAGCGCACGCAGTGCCATGCCCAGGTCGAGGCCGCGATCGTGCCGCATCGCCTGCACGATGCCTCGGATATCGCTGAGCAGCTCGGTCGAAAGCTGCTGCGCGATGGCAACCTCCTGGCGGCTCGCGAACGCGGGATCGGCGGCGAGCGCGCGCAGGTTCAGCGTCATCGCCGTGAGCTTGTGGCCGGCGACGTCATGCAGTTCGCGCGCGACGCGCAGCCGCTCGTTGTCGCGTGCGCTGTCGGCCAGCAAGGCCCGTGTCGCGAGCAGGTCGGCGTTGACGAGCGCGAGCTGATCGCGGGCGCGTTCGGCGCTCACCGCATACCACGCGCACAGCGCGGCGAAGAGCTGGAAGCCGCCGTGGATCATCACCACGGTCAGCGGGGCGCTGTGGCCGTCGTTGCGCAGCAGGAACCAGTACGTCGTATCAGCCGCGATCACGGCCATCGCCGTCACGCGCAGCGGCGTCGCCGCCGCCATCACCGCTGTCCACACCACCAGCAGCACCGGCGCGACGGAGGGGCGTGGATCCAGCCACACCAGCGTCAACGCGATGAGCGGCATCAGCGTCAGCTGCACCGGTCGAAGCCAGGTGCGACGCGGCCAGATATCGCAGGCCAGCAACAGGAACGCGTAGACGCCGAGCAGTGCGACGGCCCACGGCAGCCGCTCGGACGGCATCCACCGGAACGCCATCCCCACCGCAGCCAGCGTGAACAGGCCGGCGAGGTTCAGGGGCTGCAGCAGCGTGCGCGCGCGTTCGTTCATGGCCCCATGCTGCGGCCGCGGCGGCGGCGCGCGCAATGGATCCGGCGTCGAAAGTGACTTCCGGCAGGTCGTGGCGATGACCGCGGGCACTGCGGTGGCGAAAGGCACGCGCGCATCGTGTATCCACACCACCCACGAGCCGCCGCCATGACCGCCTACCAGATGCTAGTCGCCGTGCATGTCCTCGTCGGCGCCGTCGCCCTCGTGACCTTCTGGACCGCCGGCCTGCTGCGCAAGGGCACGCCCGCGCACCGCAACGCCGGGCGCGTGTACCTCAGTGCGATGGTCGGCATCGTGATCACCGGCGCGCCGATGGCGATCGCCCGCTGGCTCGACGGCCACGTCGTCACGGCGGCGTTCCTCGCGTACCTGGTGGTGATCACCAGCACCGGGGTGTGGGTGTCGTGGCGCGCGATCCGCGACAAGGCTTCGCCGGAGCGCTTCGTCGGCCCGGTGTATGTCGCGTTGGGCGCGTTGTCGCTGCTGTCGGGTGCCGGCGTGCTGGCGCTCGGCATCAAGGTGGGTGCGCCCTTGTTGATGGGATTCTCCGCGGTGGGGCTGTTCACCGGTTTCGACATGCTGCGCCGCCGCGTTCGCCGCGCGAGCCTGGGCAGGACGCCGCGCTGGTGGATGACGCAGCACTACACCGCGATGATCGGCAACGGCATCGCCACGCACATCGCGTTCCTCGGCATCGGCCTGCCGCGCCTGCTGCCGTCGGTGAACGGCACGGCCCTCCATTACCTGTCGTGGTTCGGGCCGATCGCGGTGGCAGTCATCGCGAAGGTGATCCTCGACCGCCGCTGGAAGCCGCGCCCGGCGATGCAGCCGGTGCCAGGCGTCGCCCGCGCGCAGAACGCGTGAAGACCAGATTCCGTTCGGTTATGTCGGGCTGACGAACCGTTGCGTGAAAAGCGATCGCGCGTAACCCACCGTTTACTTCCGCCGTCCAGGTATCGCCTACCAATAGGCGCACGACGACCCGGAGGAAAGCGACATGCGGATCAGCATCATCGGCGCCGGTTTCAGCGGCTGCGCACTGGCCACCGAACTGGCGCGCGCGGCGCCGGAGGGCGTGGACGTCCAGCTGGTGGGCGTGCCCGAAAGCTTCGGACGCGGTGTGGCCTACGGCGAAGCGCGCCCGGAGCACCTGCTCAACGTGCGCGCGCGCGACCTCGGTGCCACCGCGGACCATCCGGGCGAATTCGCCGACTGGCTCAACCTCACCGAGCGCGCGCGCACCACGTTCCTGCCGCGCCTGGTCTATGGCGAATACCTGCACTCGCGGCTGCTGGCAGCCTCGCAGTTGTCGTTGGCCGGGTTCAACCGGATTGCGCAGGAAGCCATCGCGATCGACCGCGAAGGTCCCGCGTTCCGCGTGCATCTGGCGGACGGTTCGGATTTCGTGAGCGATCGCGTGGTGCTCACCGTCGGCGCGTTGCCGCCGCAGCCGCTGGCCGGTATCGGGCCGCGCCTGGCGGTGCACCCCAGCTACATCGCGTGGCCGTGGCAGAACGGGCTCGACGGCATCGGCGCGATCGACCACATCGCGCCGAACCAACGCGTGCTCATCATCGGCACGGGGCTGACGATGGCCGATGTCGTAGCGACCCTGCATCGTCGCGGGCATCGCGGGCCGATTACCGCGCTGTCGCGTCATGGCCTGCTGCCGCAGTCGCACACCGACGAGCCGGCGGCGGCGATCGCATTGCCGCCCACGGTACTGCATGCAATCAACACCCACGACCTGCGCGAGCTTGTGCGTGCATTGCGCGCGCTGACGCCGATCGTGCCCGACTGGCGCAGCCTCATCGATGCGTTGCGCCCCTACCTGCAGGGATTCTGGCGCGGTCTGCCGTCGCCGCAGCGTGCGCAGTTCCTGCGGCACCTGCGTTCGCACTGGGAAGTGCTGCGTCATCGGCTCGCGCCGACGCTTTCTCGCGAACTGGAGGAAATGCGCGTGCGTGGGCGCCTGCGCGTGCGTGCCGGCCGGCTGCTGCGTGCGCGCCGCACCGGCGAGGGTGTCGAGGTGCTGATCCGCGAACGCGGTTTCTCGCACGCCAGTCGCGAGGAGTTCGACGTGGTGGTGCGCGCCACCGGCTTCGATACCGACGTCGATCGCACCAGCCATCCGCTGATCGCGCAGTTGCGCGATTCGGGGCTCATCACCGCAGATCCGTTGGGGCTTGGCATCGAAGCCTCGCCCCGGTTCGAAGCGCTGGACGGCGGCGGCGCCCCGGTGCGCGGGCTTTACGCGCTTGGCCCACTGCTGCGCGCGCAGTTGTGGGAGATCACCGCCGTGCCGGAGTTGCGCGTCGCCGCGCGTTCGCTGGCCAAACAGCTGCTCAGCGCGCAGGAGCGTCAGGCCAGTGTGGGAATCCTGCGCGGAATGGAGGCGTTGGCGCGGCCGTGAGCCGCGCCCTTACGTATCTGCGTCCGTCGCCCAGCCCTCGCCCGTGCCGCGGTTGAACACCGTGTCGGTGTCCAGCACGGTGCCGGCGGGGATCGCATCCTGCTTCGCCAGCGACGCATAGATCGGCGTGAAGTCCGGACGCGTGGCGTCCATCAGCTGCTCGTAGCTGTCGATGACGAAGTACGTCTTCTGGAAGGTGTCGATGCGGTACTGCGTGCGCATGATGCGTTCCAGGTCGAACCCGATGCGGTTCGGCGCGGCGCTGTCCAGGCAGTGGATCGACTCGCCCTTCGACGACACGATGCCGCTGCCGTAGATGCGCAGGCCGTCGTCCTGTTTGATCAGGCCGAATTCCACCGTGTACCAGTACAGGCGCGTCAGGTTCACCAGCGCTTCGGGGCCGATGCCGTGCGCCTTCACGCCGCCGCGGCCGTAGGCCTGCATGTAGTCGGCGAAGACGGGGTTCATCAGCAGCGGCACGTGGCCGAACAGGTCGTGGAACAGGTCCGGCTCGGCGAGGTAATCCAGCTGCTCGGGCTTGCGGATCCACCAGGTCACCGGGAAGCGGCGGTTGGCGAGATGGTCGAAGAAGGTCAGTTCCGGAAGCAGACCCTCGACGCCGACCAGTTCCCAGCCGGTCGCCTTGCGCAGCATCCTGTTGAGATCGTCGTACTTCGGGATGCGATCGGGCGTCATGCCCATCGCCTCCTGCGTGCGCAGGAATTCGTCGCTGGCGCGGCCGACGAGGATCTCGCGCTGGCGCTTGAACAGCGTGCTCCAGACCTCGTGGTCGGTGGAGGTGTACTTGGACCACGGCTGGTCAACCACCGCGGTCGTATAGACCGGAACGTAGCCCTTGTCGGTGAGCTGGTGTTCCACGCGGTTGGGGCTGCCGAGGTTCATGCGCTACTCCTGTGTCGAATCCCGACTTTAGCGGCCAGAGCACGCAATGAGCTTGCGTTGTTGCGCAGATAGCGGTCACGCGCGCAAGATCGTTGCGTCAAATACGTTGGGAGCGCAATCCATGGCCGCGGCCGAACTCGATCGCACCGACCTGCTGGTCCTGGCAGAACTCCAGCGCGAAGGTCGTCTCACGAATGCCGAACTGGCCGAGCGCGTGCACCTGTCGGCTTCGGCGTGCCTGCGCCGGGTGCAGCGGCTGGAGCGGGAAGGGGTGATTGCCGGCTATCGGGCCGAAGTCGATCCGGAACGCCTTGGCCTCGGGCTCCAGGCATTCGTTCGCGTGCAACTTTCCCGGCACGATGCCGACGCGATCACCGCTTTTGCGGCCTTCGTGAACGAGTGGGACGAGGTCGTCGCCTGCCACGCGCTGACCGGCGACATGGACTACCTGCTGCAGATCGTGGTGCAGGACCTGGAGCACTTCTCCCGGTTCCTGCTCGACCGGCTGCTGACGCAGGCCGGCGTGGCGGACGTCAACTCGAGCTTCGTACTCCGGACGGTCAAGGCGTCCGGCGGGATGCCGCTGCCGGCGCGGTAAGGAACGGTCGCGATCAGCGCCCGTTCTGCCCCGATTCGACCGCCAACGACCGCGATCCGGCAATGATCATGCGCACCATCAGCGTAAGTTGCCGGACCAGTTCCGGGTCCTTCTCGCGCGGGAGGTCCACCGCCGTGGCGCCCATCGCGAAGACCAGGCGGGTGATCGCCTTGGCGACCAGCGCCGGCTCGCGAAGAGTCACGCCCTGGGCGGCGTTGATCTGGATGAGGCTGATGCGCAGCTCTTCCTCGAAGAAGCTGAGTTGGCGGTCCACCGCATGCTTGAAGGCGTCCGAACCGGCCGTGCCCTCGCGCAGGAGCACGTGGAGCAGCTGGTCGTCGGCGCGCAGCTGTTCCATGAACGCCTCGACCGCACCACGGGCCGCACTGCGATCGACCGCGGCCCGCAAGCGGGCGGCATCGATGATCTTCTGCAACGAAAGGCCGGCAAGATCGATCAGCGCCACGGCCAACTCATCCATGTCGCGGAACTGGCGATAGAAGCTGTTCGGCGCGATCCCGGCTTCGCGGGCCACTTCGCGCAGGCTGAGCGTCGACACGCTGCGGTGCGGGCCGATGAGCTTGAGTGCCGCCGCCAGCAGGTCTTCACGCGAGATCGCCGACTTTCGGCCCGCGATGTGGTCGGTATCGGCGGGGATATGGGTGGTCGGGCTCAAGGTGGCAGGCACGGCGTTGGCTGGTCCGGCATCATATCGGGGATTTAATATACAGTCGTATACACATCTGTGCGCGTGCCTGTATAGTCCATCCCATGAGTGCCGTTCTTCGTTCCCCCAAGCGCCCTCGTGGCCTGCGACGCCTGATCCACGCCTGCGTCGCCCCGAGCGTCTTCGACTTCTGGGCCCAGCGCCTGGATCGCACGTGGACGTGGGAGCGCCCGCTCGCCCGCATCGTCGAGCGCCGGCCTGAGTCGCGCGACGCCATCACGCTGGTGCTGCGGCCCAACCGTCACTGGCGCGGCTATCGGTCGGGCCAGCACATCAATGTCAGTGCCGAGATCGACGGCGCGTCCATCACGCGCAGCTACAGCCTCAGCGCCGCGCCGCGCGCGGACGGGCTGCTGGCGATCACCGTCAAGCGCGTCGATGGCGGCAAGCTCAGCACGTACCTGTTCGACAGCGCCTGCGTAGGCGATGTGCTGCACATCGGTCCCGCATTCGGTGAGATGACCTGGCCCGCGGTGCACGACGGCGGCTGGTTGCTGCTCGCCGCCGGCAGTGGCATCACGCCGCTGATGGCGCTGGTGCGCGAACACGCCGCGCGTGGCATGCCGGCGCCGCTGACGCTGCTGTACTGGGCGCGCACGCGTGAAGAGCTCTGCTTCGCCGACGAACTGCTCGCCCTGGCCGATGCGCATCCGGATTTCGCGGTGCATTGCCTGCTCACGCGCGAAGCGGACGCATCGTCCGATGCCGCACTGGCCGGCCGCATCGAAGCCGCGCATCTGTCCGCGCTCGTTCCCGATGTCGCGCAGCGACGCGTTTACGCGTGCGGTCCCTCGGGCTTCGTCGACACGGCGCGCGCGCTGCTGGAAGGCAACGCCCGCAGCTTCCAGGCCGAAGCCTTCACGCCCCCGGAGCGCTCGTTCGACGACACCGGCGAAGCCGTCGTCACCCTGCAACGCAGCGGACGCACGCTGACGGTGCCGCGCGGGCTGTCGCTGCTGAAGGCGCTGGAAGCGCAGGGCCTCAAGCCCGCGTCCGGCTGCCGGATGGGCATCTGCAACACCTGCGCCTGCGGCAAGTCCGCCGGCGCGACGCGCGACCTTACCAATGGCGAGGTCCGTACCGAACCGTCCTCCGCGCTCCGTCTGTGCATCAGCGCAGCCGTGGGCGACATCGAACTGGATCTGTGAGCCGCACCGACATGACGCTCCGCAATCGCGCACTTTCCCCGGCAGAACTCGACAAGTTCGGCGACGAACTCGACGCGCTGCGCAAGCGCACCGTGGCCAAGCTCGGCCAGAGCGATGCCAACTACATCCGTTCGATCGTCGCCTGGGTCCGCTGGACCGAAGTCGCCGGCCGTGGGCTTCTGTACCTCGGCGCGTTCTCGCTGCTCTTCGCGCCGGCGCTGCTGTGGCCGGCGTGCGTGCTCGGCGCGGTGCTGCTGGGTCTGTCGAAGATCCTGGAGAACATGGAGCTGGGCCACAACGTCATCCACGGCCAGTACGACTGGATGCGCGACCCGCACCTGGACGGCAAGACGTACGAGTGGGACATCGTCGGCACCGCCGAGAACTGGCGCCACACGCACAACTTCCGCCACCACACGTACACCAACGTGCGTGGCCTGGACGACGATATCGGCTACGGCCTGCTGCGCATCTTCCCGGAGCAGCGCTGGCGCGCGTATTACCTGGCGCAGCCCGTGATCGCGGTGGTGTTCGCGCTGCTGTTCGAGTGGGGCGTGGCGATCCAGAACCTGAAGCTCGGCCGCTGGGTCGCCGGCAAGGTCACGAACCGGCAGATGTGGCGCATGTTCAAGCCGGTCGGCCGCAAGATGGCGCGGCAGATCGTCAAGGACTACATCGTGTTCCCCGCACTGGCCGGCCCGTTCTTCCTGCCGGTGCTGCTGGGCAACGTGGTCGCCAACATCATCCGCAACCTGTGGACGTACACGATCATCTTCTGCGGCCACTTCACCGCCGAAGCCGAGACGTTCCCGAAGGAATGCGTGCGCAACGAATCGCGCGGCCACTGGTACCTGCGCCAGCTGCGCGGCTCGTCGAACATCAGCGGCGGTTGGCTGATCGACGTGCTGTCGGGCAACCTGAGCCACCAGATCGAGCATCACTTCTATCCGGACGTACCGGCCAACCGCTACAGCGCCATGGCGGTGGAAGTGCGCGAGATCTGCACGCGCTATGGCCAGCACTACAACACCGGCTCGCTGCCGAAGCAGTTCGGGCAGGTGATCTGGCGCATCGTGCGGCACGCGTTCCCGAGCCGGCCGCGCAAGGTGGCGCCGTTGGTTTTGAAGACTGACGTGGCTTGATCGCTTTGAGCCCCTCTCCCCTCGGGAGAGGGGTTGGGGTGAGGGGCAACGAAGCCGTACCGCACCTAAAAAGATGTAGTGAAACGCTAGGTTCTTTGCTTCTCCAGGCAGTGAAAGCAGCCAGCCGCGATAGGCTACGCAATCACTTCGCCGCCCCTCACCCCAACCGCTCTCCCGGAGGGAGAGGGGCTTTCAACGGCAGCGGCTAATGTCGGTTTGTCGCTCACCGCGACAGCACGCCCTGCTCCGCCAGCGCCTTGCACTGCGGATCGCGACGCAGCTTCGACATCCATTTGCGGTCTTCTTCCTCGCAGAACGCGCGAAGTTTCGCCTGTTCGGCCTTCGCATCGGCCGCCTGCCGGGCGGCGGTCGCCTCGTCCTGGCGCGCCTTCTGCCACAACGCGACCTTCGCGCGGATCTGCGGCATCGCCGCCAGCGCGGCGCGCTCGCCTTCCATGATCGCGTTGTTGCGCTGCTCGAAATCCGCCGGGCCGATCTCGTTCACGCTCGGGCGGATCACCACGTCGGCACGCGCGAGTTCCTGCGCGCCCAGGCGCTGGCCCATGATCGTGATCGACTGGTTGACGTTGCCCAGCATGCTGCCGGGATTCTTGCCGCTGGCCTTACTGGAGATGTCGACCGCGATGACCAGGTCCGCGCCGAGCTGGCGTGCCGCGTCCACCGGCACCGGGCTCACGACGCCGCCATCGACGTAGTGGAACTTGCCGATCGCCACCGGCTCGAACACGCCCGGAATGCTGCTGGAGGCGCGCACCGCCTGGCCGGTATTGCCGCGCACGAACACGGTGCGATCGCCGGTTTCCAGGTTCGTCGCCACCGCGGCGAACGGCATGCGCATGCGCTCGATGCTCTTGTTGCCGACCAGCTGGTTCACGTAGTCCTGAAGCTTCTGGCCCTTCACCACGCCGCCGGAGAACAGGCTGACGTCGCGGATTTCCGCTTCGTCCAGCGAGAACGCCGTCTTCTGCATCGCAAAGGCGTCCATGCCGCTGGCGTAGAGCGCGCCGACCACGCTGCCGGCGCTGGTGCCGGCGACGACCACAGGCTGGAAGCCGTTGGCTTCGAGCATCTTGATCACGCCGATATGCGCGAAGCCCTTGGCCGCACCACCGCCCAGGGCGATGCCGATGCGGATCTTCGGCGCGGGCGTTGCCGGCGCGACGACGGTCGGTGGAGGTGTCGACTTCACGGCCTCGCCGCCGCCGCAGGCGCCGAGCAGGACGGCGAAGGAAGCGAGCAGGAGCGGGCGCAGCGAGCGGAACGGGGTCATTGGGCGGGTGGCAGTGGTTGCGGTCAGCGGCGGAGGATACAGGGGCGAGGGCGCGTGCTTGGGCGACGCCGCCCGCGGAATTCATCGATCAGCGCAGTTCCTTGCGCACCACCAGTTTCAGGCCCGACCAGACCTCGTCCACCGCGCAGACCTTCACGTCCACCAGGCCCAGCGGCAGCGCGACTTCGCGGATCGTGTCCTCGGTGATGTCGGTGGGCACCTTCGCGGCCTTCTTCGGCCAGGACACCCAGACCATTGCGTCAGGCGCCAGGGTTCTGCGGCACTTGCCCAGCGCATCGGCCAGCGCCGCGCGCTGCGTGCAGAACAGATGGGCGATATCCACGCCTTTGGACAACCGCGCGACGAAGCGCACGCCCGGCGGCAGCGGCTCCAGCAGTGCGCGGTAGTGATCCGGCGCGGCCATCGGCCAGACGCACGCGCCTTCGCGCACGCCCAGCTTCTTCGCCAATGGCGTGCCGGAATACCCGCTGCCGGTGGCCGGACTCATGGTGAGATCAGAACGCGTTGTCGCCGTCGAGGATGCGGCCCAGTCCGCCCAGCACCGAGCCCTCGCCACGCGCCTGCCCGCCGCCCTGCGGCGCGGCGGCCAGCATGCGGCCGGCCATGCGCGAGAACGGCAGTGACTGCAGCCACACCTTGCCCGGACCGGTCAGCGTGGCCAGGAACATGCCTTCTCCGCCGAACATCATGCTCTTGATGCCGCCGACCGCGCGCACGTCCATCTGCACGGTGTGGTGGTAGGCCATGACGCAGCCGGTGTCGACGTCCAGACGCTCGCCCGCGCGCAGTTCACGCTCGACCACCGTGCCGCCGGCGTGCACGAATACCCAGCCGTCGCCTTCCAGCTTCTGCATGATGAAACCCTCGCCGCCGAACAGGCCGGTGAGGACGCGCTTCTGGAACGCAATGCCGACCGACACGCCGCGCGCACCGGCCAGGAAGCTGTCCTTCTGGCAGATCAGCTGGCCGCCGTGTTCGTCGAGCTTCATCGCAAGCACGGTGCCCGGATAGGGTGCGGCGAACGCAACGCGCGCCTTGCCCTGGCCTGTGTGCGTGAACACGGTGGTGAACAGGCTTTCGCCGGTGAGCACGCGCTTGCCGGCCGAGAAGACCTTGTCCATCAGCCCGCCGCCGCCCTGCCCCGACTGGCGCCCGTCGCCGAAGACGGTGTCCATCTGGACGACGGCGTCCTTGTACATCATCGCGCCGGCTTCGGAGATCGCGCTCTCGCCCGGATCGAGTTCGACCTCGACGAACTGCATGTCGTTGCCGACGATGCGGAAGTCGATGTCATCGCTGCGGCGCGAGGCGACCGACGGCGTCGGCGGCGGCAGGTGCACCGGCTGCACGCCGGTGGCCTCGGCGAACTCAGGTACCGAACGCACCGCCTGCCAGCCCGACAGGCCTTCGCGCCAGCACAGGTCGTCCGGATGCTGGCGCGCATGTGCGCGCGCGGCGGCGGGATCGAGCGGGCCTACGCGCTGGGAACTGCCGGCGGAAACGAAGTACCACTGGGTCATGGGAGTCCTGATCGTCGCGTTGCGAAGGCGCCGAGTGTAGCGGTGGGGTGCGGTGGTGCATGGGCGGGAGGTCATTGCAGCGAAGCGATCGCCGCGAGCCGTTTACCCGGCGGTGGGTTGCGCGTTGGGCGTTGAGCCCCTCTCCCACCGGGAGAGGGGTTGGGGTGAGGGCCGGGGCGTGAGGGCGCGTTCGCGCTCGCGGAAGCTGCTTCTTTCTTCAGAGTGCGGCAAGAAGCAACAGCGCAGCGCGTTGATGCACAGGAAGTTCGAAGCCTTCCCTTCGTTGCCCCTCACCCCAACCCCTCTCCCGAGGGGAGAGGGGCTTACTCAATCCAACGCCGCCAAAGCCGCTGCCCGCGCATGTAGCGCCGCGGTATCGAACAACGGTACGCTCGCGTCGCCCTCGCCCACCAGCAGGCCGATTTCCGTGCAGCCCAGGATGATTCCCTGTGCGCCACGCGCGACCAGCGACGCCATCACGCCCCGGTACTGCGCGCGCGATTCCTCGCGGATCTCGCCCTGGCACAGTTCGTCGTAGATCACGCGATGCACGATGTCGCGCTCGTCGGCTTCGGGCACGAGCACCTCAAGCCCATGCCGCTCGGCCAACCGCTGCCGATAGAAATCCTGTTCCATCGTGAAGCGCGTACCGAGCAGGCCGATGCGGGCGAACCCGTGCGCGCGGATCGCCTCGCCGGTCGGGTCGGCGATGTGCAGCAGCGGCAACCCGCTTGCCGTCTCCACTGCATCGGCGACCTTGTGCATCGTGTTCGTGCAGATGACCAGCAACTGCGCGCCGCCGGCCTTCAGCGAACGCGCCGCATCGGCCAGCACCGCGCCGGCCGCGTCCCAGTCGCCCGCGTGCTGGAGCTTCTCGATTTGCGCGAAATCCACGCTGTACAGCAGCAGGCGCGCCGAATGCAGTCCGCCCAGCTGCTCCTTCACCGTCTGGTTGATCGTGCGGTAATACGGGACGGTCGACTCCCAGCTCATCCCGCCGATCAGCCCGAGCGTTTTCATGGCGTCGCCTTCGCGGGCGCTGCGGGTTTGCCGAACTTCTCGCCGAAGAAATCGCCTGCGTTCCACTGCGGCCGCTGCGGTGCGTCGGCGATCAAACGGCCGATGCGCGCGTTGAGCTTCGCCAGACGCGCCGCGTCCGGCCACTGGATCGGCTGCGACAGGTCATCGCCCGGCTGGTGGTAGCGCTCGGACAGGAACGCGTCCTGCACCGCCTTCGCATCGCCGCCCACGCCCGTATAACCGCCGTCCAGGTACACCGCCGGCACGCCCGCGCGGATGAACGCGTACTGGTCGCTGCGTACGAAGACCACTTCCTCCGGCGCCGGATCCTTCGACAACGACACCCCGATTTCCTTCGCCGCCTGCTGCACCACCGGTTGCAGCGTGGAATGCTCAAGTCCGATGGGCACCACGTCGGAGGTCGGCGCCAGCAGCATCGGCATGTCCATGTTGACGTTGGCCACGAGCGATTCGGCCGGCACCGTCGGATTGCGCGCGAACCACTCCGCGCCGAGCAGCCCCTTCTCTTCCGCCGTCACCGCGACGAACAGCAGCGAACGCTTCGTCGGGTCCTTCTCGTGCGCCAGGCGATTGGCCGCCTCGAGCATCACCGCGATGCCCAGCGCATTGTCGAGCGCGCCGTTGTAGATCGCATCGCCATTCACCGCCGCGCCGACGCCGACATGGTCCAGGTGCGCGCTGAAGACGACGTGTTCGCGCTTGAGTTGCGGGTCGGCGCCGTCGATGCGCGCCACCACGTTGCGCGAATCCACCGGCGTGATCGCGGTATGCGAGGCAAGTCGCAGCGTGCCGGGCAGGTCGAAGGCGCGCAGCTTGCCGTCGCGCAGATCCTGGAACAGCTGCCTGGCGGTGTGCGTGCCGGTGGCAAGCACGACGTCGGCGTTCGCGGTGGACACCGTCGCGCTCACGCGCAGCTGCGGCCAGGTGTCGATGCCCTTCCCGTCCTCGCCGCGCAGGCGCATGCCGGGGCGGGCCCAGTTGGCGACGGTGCGCTGCCAGGGCGAGTGTTTGTCCTCGTCGTCCGTCTGCACCACGACCAGCCCGACGGCGCCACGGCGCACGAGTTCCTCTGCCTTCGTGCGGCGTGAGGAATAGAACGCACGGCGATCGTTGTCGAACTTCGCCGGCGCGCCGTTGAACATCACGGCGATCTTGCCTTTCACGTCCACGCCGGCGAAGTCGTCATGGCCCAGTTCCGGCGCATGCACGCCCTGCCCCACGAACACGGCCGGCGCTTCCACGCTGGCCTGCGCTTCGTTGAAGTTCAGCCCGGACAGGAAATCGTCGCGGAAGGTCAGCGCGTGCTCGCGGCCGTCGCGCACGATCGCGAAGGCATTGCCTTCCGGCTGCAATACGCCGCGCAGCATCGGCACGGTCTGGAAGTAGCTGCCGTCGTCGCCCGCCGGGGCCAGGCCCATCGCGCGGAAGCGCTGCGCGACGTAGAGCGAAGCCAGGTCGTAGCCGCGCGTGCCGGTTTCGCGGCCTTCGAGCAGATCGTCGGCGAGGAAGCGGACATCGGCTTCGATGCGGCGTGCGTCGCTGCTGGCGGAAGCGTCGTAGGTGTCCTTCACCGGCGCCGGCGCGGCGGGCGGCGTCGCCTTCTGGCAGGCAGCGAGGGCGAAGGCGAGGCTGAGCAGCGCGATGCGGCGCATGGGCGGTTCCGCGAAGGATGGAGCCGGGACGCTAGCACCCGACTTCCCGCCCGCCAAATGCCGGAGCCCCCCCGTTCGGGGAATGGTCGCTAGGGCTCGCGCCTCGGGGGAAACCGCAGGACCGCGCCGCCTTGCTGCTGCGGCCGATGCCAGAGCACCGGCACTTCACGCGGCGGCGGGGGTTCGAGTTCGTCCGACAGCGGGGTGATGGTCACTTCTTCCTCGTCTTCCCAGCTGTAGCGCTTGCGCGGCGGCATCGGGTCGCTGCGACGCAGCAACCACGCGGCGAGGACGCCGGCGATCGCGCCGCCCAGGTGCGCCTGCCACGACACGCCCGGCTCGCGCGGCAGGATCGTCAGCAGCATGCCGCCGTAGAACATGAAGGCGAGCATCGCCGCGGCGATGGACGCGCGGTCGCGGCGCAGCAGCCCGAGCACGAACACCAGGAACATCAGCCCGTGCGTGATGCCGCTCGCGCCCAGGTGGCGCGTGCCCGGGTCGCCCAGCAGCCACGCGCCGAGGCCAGAACCGATCCACAGCAGCGGCAGCGCGCGGATGGTCGCGCGCGGATACAGCCCGCCGGCCAGCGTGCCCAGCATCAGCAGCGCGATGGCGTTGGCCGCCACATGTTCGAACGAACCGTGCAGCAAGGGCGCTGTGAGGATGCCCACCAGGCCTTCCACCGACCACGGCTGCACCGTCCAGGCCGCGACATCGAAATGCCCCTGCGCGCTGAAAACCGCCAGCAGCACCAGCACGAAGGCCAGGCTTGCGTTGAACGCCCGCAGCCAGCGGCGCTTGTCGGCGCTGCGTTGCTCGGGGGTATCGGGGACCGCTTCGGGCGTGGGCAGGTGCATTTGAAGGACATTGAACCGCCCATTGGCGAATACAAGGCCGGCGCGGTGGGCCAATGCGTCCCGCGATCCCGCCTGCCGGGCCTGCCAGCGAAAACCCCGGGAAAACAGCGGGCATCCCCCCAACCCCGTAAAATGCCGCGATGAACGCTCCCCTGCCCTCCGTACGCCTCAAGAACGCCTGGAAATCCACCCACCCCTGGATCTTCCAGCGCCTGGTCGACAAACCCGCCCAGCGGCCCAAGCCCGGTTCCATCGTCGATTGCCTGGGCGTGGACGGCGACTGGATCGGCCGCGGTTTCTACAACGGCCACTCGCGCATCGCCGTCCGCATTCTGGAAACCAACCCCGATATCGAGGTCGACGCCGGCTGGTTCGCACGCAAGATCGCCGCGGCCGTCTCGCTGCGTCGTGACGTGCTCAAGCTGGATGACGTCAGCGACGCCTGGCGCGTCGTGCACAGCGAAGGCGACGGCCTGTCCGGCCTGGTCGTGGACCGTTACGGCGACCTGCTGGTCGTGGAGTTCTTCAGCGCCGGCATGTTCCGCCATCGCGAATGGATCTATGAGGCGCTCAAGGCGCAGTTCCCCGGCTGCCGCTTCTACAGCTTCGCCGACGAACACGTGCAGAAGCAGGAATCCTTCGATTTCCGCGGCACCGAGCCCGTGCCCCCGGCGGTGATCACCGAATACGGCATCAAGTTCCGCGCCGACCCGGCCGGTGCGCACAAGACCGGCTTTTTCGCCGACCAGCGCGAGAACCGGGAATGGCTGTCGCAGCAGGTGAAAGGCAAGACCGTACTCGACCTGTGCTGCAACACCGGCGGTTTCGCCGTGTACTCGGCCGTGCGCGGCGCCAGCGAAGTGCTGGGCGTGGACATCGACGCGGACGTGATCGAGATCGCCAAGGGCAACGCGAAGCTCAACAACGTGCGCCCGCGCTTCGTGCAGGCGGACATCTTCCCGTGGCTGCGCGATGCGGGCATCCGCGGCGAGCAGTACGACGTGGTCATCCTCGACCCGGCCAAGATGACGCGCGACCGCGAGCAGGTGATCCCGGCGCTCAAGAAATACCTGGACATGAACAAGCTCGCGCTGGGCGTGGTGAAGCCGGGCGGGCTGTTCGCGACGTTCTCGTGCACGGGCCTGGTCAGCGAGGACCAGTTCCTCGACATGCTGCGTCGCGCGGCCTACTACTCCGGCCGCACCGTGCAGGTGCTGAAGGTCGCCGGCGCCGGCGCGGACCATCCGTGGCTGGCGCAGGTGCAGGAGTCGCGTTACCTGAAGGCGGTGTTCTGCCGCGTGATCGACTGATACCTTGAACCCCGCCGGGGCCGGCTCGGCCCCTTCCACGGAATGGGGATTCCATGAACGCTTCGATCGCGCTGGCGATGCTGGCGGCCATGCTGTTGGGCGGCTGCACGACGCAGAACATCAAGGCCGATGCGCCCCTGGCGGCCGACGAGGGCATCCTGGTCACCGACATCCACTGCGGCGTCGGCGTCAAATGGTTCGAATTCCACGCACCGGGACATTCGACGAAGGGTTACCTGGGTTCGATGAAACAGGCCGCCACCGTCCATTGCCCGGTCTTCGGTGGGGCCGATCAAGCCGTCCGCACCATCCGGTTGAAGCAAGGCCGCTACCTTGTCGGAAAGGTCGGCCACGAAACCGAACTGAGCTTCGAAGACGGCCAGGCGGTTTCCTTCTCCGTGGAGGCCGGCAAGCTCACCTACATCGGGGGGCTGCGGGTCCAGTCGACGCCGCATCCGACCGACGCGAGGACCTACTACGTCGATCTGCGTGTCATCGACGACGAGGCGCGCGTCAAGACGCAACTCCAGCGCGACTACCCCGCTCTGCTGGACCGACTGCCCTGGCAGAAGCGCCTGGCGCAGGACGCTCCGCGCTCGGGACAGGTACCGGCTGCTCTCAGCCCTTGAGATACGCGCAGCCTAAACTGCCGCCATGCCCGGTATCACATTCCTCCTGATCGTCCTGCTCGTCGCGGTCCTGGCGAGCCTTGCCCTCCTGGTCGTGCTGGTCATGCGCAAGCAGACTGCCGCGCTGCTTCCGCTTGGTGCGCAGCTGGAACATTCGTTGCGTGAGGAACAGCGCCAGGGACGCGGAGAGCTGCGTCAACAGCTGGACAGCCTGTCGAACCAGCAGGAGCTGCGCATCGACGGCTTCGCCACGCGTCTGAACGAAGCGGCCGTGCGTACCGACCAGCATCTGGAGGACCTGCGTGAGGCGTTGACGGAGGACGCACGCAAGGCGCGCAGCGAAACGGCGCTGGCCTTGCGCGACTTCGCCAAGGCCGTCGATGAACGCATTGGCGAGCTCAGTCGCGGAAACGAAATGCGCCTGGGCGAAATGCGCACCACGCTGGAGCAGAAGCTGCGCGAGCTGCAGGAAGACAACGCGGCCAAGCTGGAGCAGATGCGTGCCACCGTCGACGAAAAGCTGCACGCCACGTTGGAAACGCGCCTGACCGAGAGCTTCGGCAACGTCACCCAGATGCTGGCGCAGGTGCACCAGGGCCTGGGCGACATGAACAAGCTCGCCGCCGATGTCGGCGGCTTGCAGCGCGTGCTGACCAACGTGAAGTCGCGCGGCGTGTTCGGCGAAGTGCAGCTGGCCGGACTGCTGGAGCAGGTGTTCGCGCCGGACCAGTACGCGTCCAATGTCGCCACGATTCCCGGCAGCGCCGAGCGCGTCGAGTTCGCGGTGCGCTTCCCCGGCTCCAGCGGCGAGGCGCCCGTGTGGCTGCCGATCGACGCCAAGTTCCCGCGCGAGGATTACGAACGCCTGCTCGACGCGCAGGAGCGCGCCGACCTCGACGCCTCGCGCGCCGCCGGCGACGCGCTGGAGCGTCGTGTGCGGCACGAGGCCTCGCGCATCCGCGAGAAGTACATCGCCTCGCCGCATACCACCGAGTTCGGGATCCTGTTCCTGCCGACCGAAGGGCTCTACGCCGAAGTGCTGCGCCGTCCCGGCCTGGTCGACGCGCTGCAGCGCGACCAGCGCATCGCGGTGGCTGGCCCCACCACCCTGCTCGCGCTCATGACCAGCTTCCAGATGGGCTTTCGCACCCTGGCTATCCAGGAGCGTTCCAGCGAAGTCTGGCGCACGCTGGGTGCGGTCAAGGCCCAGTTCGAGAAGTTCGGTGCGGCGCTGGACGGCGTGAAGAAGAAGCTGGATGAAGCCAGCAACAAGATCGATCAGACGCGAACCCGCACCAACGTCCTGACCCGCAAGCTGCGTGATGTCGAGACGCTGCCGTCGGAAGACAGCCAGCGATTGCTGGGCGTGGAGTTCGACGCCGACAACGACGAATGACGCCATCGCGTCATCCCCGTCCCGACGAAAAAGGCCCCGACGTTTCCGTCGAGGCCTTCTTCGTTGAGTGCCGCCCGTGCGACCTGCTCAGCGCGTCCCGTCCGTCGGCATCACCGGCATCGCATCGACCGGCACCTGCGGGTTGGTGTCGTCCTGCAGGTAATCGGGCAGGCTGCCTGCGTCGTCGGAGTTCATCCGGTCGCCGAAGATCTGGTAATCGCGGCGCTGCATCCACGCGTCGCGAACGAGTGCGTAATCGTCCTCGGCGCCTTCGCGGAAGCTGTCGGTCGCCAGCAATTGCGCGCGCACGTCCACCAGCTGCAGGCCCTGCAACGGGATGCGGATCCGGTCTTCCTCGACCTGGCGCAGCGGGCTCAACGGCGCGTCGCCCACCATGCCGAAGGTATCGCGCAGCGTGCGCGGCCCGAACAGCGGCAGTTCCACGAAGCGCGAACGCTTCCAGCCCCACACGCCCAGCGTCTGGCCGAAGTCCTCGCTCTTGTTCGGCAGCTTCGCGTCCGAAGCCGGATCGAAGATGCCCGCGATGCCCAGCGTGGAGTTGATGAAGAACCGGCCGAGCGACTGCCCCGCCTGCTTCGGTTTGCCCTGCAGCAGCGCGTTGATCGCCGACACCGGCTGGCCGAGGTTGTTGAAGAAGTTGCTGACGCCCAGGCGGAACGGGCGCGGCACGACCTTCACGTAGCCGCGTGCGAGCGGCCGCGCGACGGTGCGATCGACCGCGTTGTTGAAGCGGTGCATGCCGCGGTTGTAACGCTCCCACGGGTCGTAGACCGTGGGCGTGGCGACCGGCGTGGGCAGGTTCGGATCGCCGTATTCCTGGCCGTAGATGGCGTCGAAATCGCGCTCGGCCTGGGTTTGTCCGCCCTGCTCTGTCGGCGTTGGCGGGATGTCCGACGACGGCGGAACGTCGGGCGCCGGCACCGGCTCCGTCGGCGGCGTCGTGGGCGCTTCGACCGGCGGCTGCGTCGGCGGCACGGGCTCGCTCGGCGGCGGTACCGGTACGGGCTGCGTTTCGGTCGGCGGCTTCGTGGTCGGCGTCGCCGGCGGCTGCGTTTCGGCCGGCGGGCTGGTCTGGCCGTCGATGCTGGCCTTCACGCATTCGCGCGCAGCGGCCTTGTCGTCGCCGGCCGCCTTCATGCAGCGGTCGAATTCAGCGGCCTGCGCGCCCGAAAGCGGGCGGGTGAGGATCTGCGCCTGGCCGAGCAACGGCACGACGGCAAGCACGAGTGCAATGAGGGGTGCGTGGGGGCGCATGGTCGCAGTGTAGAAGGTGTCGGGATGCACGGCCGGCCGGGCACGCGGCCACGGCCGGAACTCAGTGTCGCGGCTCAGCTGGCGAAGGCCAGCGCGTCGTCCAGGCGGTAGGCCCGGCGCAGGTCGGCCAGGCCGGGCGGCGAACCGACGACTTCGGCGATCCCCAGTCGCGTGCTGAGCTCGGCCAGCAGCGCGAGGCCCGCGCTGTCCACCGATTCCACGGCACTCAGGTCGAGCCTGCGCGCCTTCGCCGCGTGCAGTTGCGACCACAACGATGCGACGGCGGCGCGCTCGAGCGCACCGCCGAAGGCGAGGGTGTCACCGTCCTGGCGGACCGTCGCGGCGGCCATGTCAGTTCGTGGCGGCCTGCGCCTGCAGCTTGCCGGCCTTGATGTCGGCGGCGACCTGCGGGATCGACTTCTGCTTCAGCGGCGTATCGAACTGGTTGCGGAAGGTCTGCACGAAGCTGACGCCTTCCACCATCACGTCGAACACCTTCCACTGCGAACCGACCTTGCGCATCAGGTAGTCCACCGGCACCGGCTCGTTGCCCTGGCGCAGGTACTCGCTGGACACCTTCACGATGGCGCCGCCGCGCAGCGGGGTTTCGGACTTCACGCGGACCTTCAGCTTCGTGTTGAGGTCCAGCAGCGAGGAGCCGTAGCGCTGCATCAGGCTGTCGGCCAGCGCGTCGGCGAAGACCTTCACGTCGGCGTCGGAGGCACCGCGACCGTGCACGCCCAGCACGAGGCGGGCGGAGTAGTCGCGGTCGAACATGTTGTTGAACTCGCTGCCGATGAAGTCGCGCAGCGCGCCGCGATCCTTCTGGAATTCGGCGCGGCGCGATTCCAGCGTCGCCAGGATGCGGGTGGAGTTCGACAGCACCAGCTGGCTCGGGGAACCGGCCGGGGCGGCGGTCGCGTCGGCCGGGGCCGGCGCCGCCTGCGCCAGCACGACGGCCGGGGCCGCCACGACCAGGGCGGCGGCGATGAACAGGGAAAGGGAGCGTTGGGAGATGCGCGTCATGGCTTCTTGGTCTCGTCCGTGGGGGCGGATTCGCCCTGCATGTAATCGGGAAGTGCGGCGTCCTGGCCGCTGGGTTGACCGGCATTGTCGGCGGGCTTCGCGCCACCGCCGCTGAACATGTACTTGCCTACCAGCTGGATCAGATCGACCGCCGACTGGGTCAGGTAGAGCTCGTCGCCGGGCTTCAGGTTCTCCGGGTCGCCGCCGGGCGCGAGGTTCACGTAGCTCTCGCCCAGCAGGCCGCTGGTGAGGATGCTCGCGGCGGTATCGGCCGGCAGTTTGTCGTAGCGCTTGTTGATTGCCAGGGTGACAACGGTATCGAACTTGACGGGATCTACGTCGATCTTGTCGACATGACCGATCGAGACGCCGCCAATCTTGATTGGCGCATTGGGCCTCAGGGCACCGATGGTCGAGAAGCGGGCCGTCAGGTTGTAGGTGTCGCCGCCCATGCCCCAGCGGCCGTTGGTCGAGGCGAGCGCCAGGACGAGCAGCGAGGCAAGGGCCAACAGCAGGAAGGCGCCGACGGCGAATTCGATTCGGGGGGCACGCACGCTCATGTGGATCCTTGGTTTCTCTGCGGATCGGCGGGAAATAACCGCTGATTCGACGAAGTTGCTTACTTGAACAGGAAAGCCGACATCACGAAATTGAACATCAGCACCAGCAGCGAGGCGTTCACGACGGCGCGGGTCGTGGCCACCGAGGTGCCCTCGATGGTTGGCTCGGCGTGGAAGCCCACATAGGCTGCCACCAGTGCCGCCGTGCCGCCGAACACCGCCGACTTCACGAAGGCCATCAGGAAGTCGTCGACGAAATCGACGCTGTCCTTCAGGACCTGCCAGAAGGTGCCCGCGTCCAGGCCGATCACGTGGACCGACTCGAAGTAGCTCGCAGTGATCGCCAGGCTGCAGAAGAAGCCGGTCAGGAGCGGCACGCACAGCACCGCCGCCCAGAAACGCGGTGCCACGGCCTTGCCGATCGGGTCGATGGCCATCAGGCCCAGCGCGGTGATCTGGTCGGTGGCGCGCATCAGGCCCAGTTCGGCGGCGATGGAGCTGCCGGCGCGGCCGATGAAGAGCAGGGCAGTCAGCACCGGGCCGAGTTCGCGATACAGGCCCAGGCCCAGCATCGCGCTGACCTGCGCCGTGGCGCCGTAGGTTTCCAGCGCGCGATAGCCCAGAAGGGTCACCGAAAGGCCGACGAACGCACCGCCAACGGCGATGATCGGCAGCGAACGTGCGCCGATCTTGTAGATTTCTCGAACCAGCTCGCGCCAGAAATCAGCGGTCGGCTTCGAGGCTCGAAGGACGGAAAGCGAGAACAGGCCAGCCCGACCGAGGGAGCGGGTGGCGGCAACGAACGGCATCAGGCGGCCTCCGAAGTGCGTGGCGCGGCATCGAAGGCGATTGGGCCGTCCGGCTCGCCATTGAGGAACTGGCGCACGAACGGATCCTCGCTGGCTTCCAGCTCCGCCGGCGTGCCGGAGAACACGATCCCGCCGTTCGCGATGACGATGGCGTGGTCGGCCACGGGCAGGGTTTCGTGCACGTGGTGGGTGACGACGATGCTGGTAAGACCCAGCGTGTCGTTGAGTCGCTTGACCAGTTCCATCACCACGCCCGATGCGATCGGGTCCAGACCGGTCAGTGGCTCGTCGTAGATCATCAGCGGCGGATCCAGCGCCAACGCGCGGGCCAGCGCGACGCGACGCGCCATGCCGCCGGACAGTTCGCGCGGATACGAATCGGCCACCGCCTTCAGGCCCACCGCGTGCAGCTTCATCAGCACCAGCTGGCGGATCACCGCGTCGGGCAGCGTCGTGTGCGCGCGAAGGGGCAGGGCGACGTTCTCGGCCGCGGTGAGGTCGGTCAACAGGCCATTGCCCTGCAACAGCACGCCGATGCCCTTGCGCAGTTCCAGCAGTGCGCGGCGGCCCTGCGGCACCGCCTGGCCGAATACTTCGACCGTGCCGGACGCCGGTGCAAGTTCGCCCGTCAGCGCCGCCAGCAACGTCGACTTGCCGCTGCCCGACGGTCCGAGCACGGCGACGATGCTGCCGCGCGGGACGTCCAGGCTGATGTCGCGCAGCACGGTACGACCGCCGCGATCTAGGCGGAGCTGACTCAAGCGGACGATGGGCGTTTCGTTCGTCATGCGCGGGCGTATTCGGCCGACTGCCGGGAAGCAGGGCAGCATGGCCGGTAAGGGCTGAACGGGAACCGGGAAGGCGGGCATTGTCGCAGGTTCGCCGCGCTTTGCCCGCCATGCCATACGGCAGGGTGTGCGGCGCGGCCGGAACAGGATCGGGGCACGGTTTTGGGGCGGTCTTAATGAGTGTCCCGATGGCGCGCACCTGCACGCGTCTCGTCGCACGCGACGCCGCTCCGGCAAGATACCGGCGATGCCCGGCCGCTCCGACTTCCGCCTCTACCATTCCAACGCGCTGGACGTGCTGGGCGAACTGCTCGCCACGCAGCTGCGCGAGTCCGTGCCGGGCCGGCCGCTGCTGACGCCGGACGTGGTGCTCATCCCGCAGGTCGCGATGCGCCGCTGGCTGCAGTCCACCCTGGCGCAGCGGCATGGCATCGCGGCGAACCTGCGCTTCCTGACGCCCGGCGAGTTTGTCCGCGAAACCCTCGACGCCAACGTTCCCGGCGCCAGCGACGATCTCGACGCCGCCGCGGTGCAATGGCGGTTGTACACGCAGCTGGCCGATCCGGCCGCGCTCGCCGGCCGCGCGTTCGCGCCGCTGCGCGCCTATCTGTCGGGCGACGACGCGCTCAAGCCATGGGCGCTGGCCGGCGAGCTCGCGTCGATCTTCGAGAAGTACCAGGCCTGGCGTCGCGACTGGCTGCTCGCATGGGAAGCGGGGAGCGATCCGGGCGACGCGCAGGCCGAACTGTGGCGGCGCATCGCCGGTGGCCGTCGCCATCGCGCGCGCCGCATCGACGATTACCTCGCGCGATTCGCCGCGCCCGACGCGCCGTTGCCGGCGGGCATGCCCGCGCGGCTGTTCGCGTTCGCCACGCTCAACATCTCGCCCGACGTGCTGCGCGTGATCGCCACGCAGGCGAGGGTGGGGACGCTGCATTTCCACGTACCCACACCCTCGCGCCGCTACTGGGGCGACCTGCCCACCTATGCCGAACGGCTGCAGCGCGATCCCGCAGAGCAGGAGGACGAGAACCCGCTGCTGTCCAACTGGGGCGCCGCCGGCCGCGACTTCATGGCCGTGCTGGGCGGCTACGAAGTGGTGCATCCATCGGTGGAGGAGGAGCGCTACGCCGATCCCGAATCGTTGCCGGACGACGTGCCCGATCGCGACACGCTGCTCGGTCGCCTGCAACGCGATCTGCTGCACCGTCGCGCACCGCGACCGTGGCGCAGGCAGGTCGAACGCGACGACCCGAGCCTCCAGGTCCATGCCTGCCACACGCGCCTGCGCGAAGTGCAGGTGCTGCACGACCGCCTGCGCGCGCTGCTGGACGACCCTCGCTTCGATCCGCCGCTGCAGGCACGGGAGATCGCCGTGCTCGCGCCGGACATCGACCCGTACCGCCCGCACATCGAAGCGGTATTCGGCGGTCTGGCCGGCACGCGGGACTACATACCCTATGCGCTGGCCGACCTGAGCCCGCTCGCCGGCGAGCCCTTGGCCGACGTCTTCCTGCGCCTGCTCGCATTGCCCGACGCGCGCTTCGGCGTGAGCGAGGTGATCGACCTCATCGCCACGCCCGCGCTGATGGATGCGGCGAACCTCGACGCGGCCGGGCTCGAACGCCTGCGCCTGTGGCTGCACGAAGCCGGCGCGCGCTGGGGCCTGGACCCCGACCATCGCGCGCGCCACGACGCACCGGCCGACGATGCGTACACGTGGCGGTTCGCGCTGGATCGCCTGCTGCTGGGCCATGCCACCGGCGACGACGCGGATCTCGCCGGCGTCGCACCGTGGACCGAACTGGAAGGCAGCGCGCTGGATGCGCTGGATGCATTGATCCGCGTGTTGCGCGTGCTGGCGCGCAACGAGCGCGTGCTGGGCCGCTCGATGACGCCGGCGCAATGGCGCGATGCGTTGTTCGCACTGCTCGATGCCCTGCTGCCCGAGCATCCGCGCACCGTCGGCGACCAGCGCGCCATCGAACGCCTGCGCCGCCACGTCGACGCCTTCGCCAACAGTGCGCGCGATGCCGGCTTCGACGAGGCGGTGCCTCCCGACGTCGCACGCGCCTACTTCCGCACTGCGCTGTCCGAATCCGACACGCGCGCGCCGCTGCTCACCGGTGGCGTCAGCTTCGCGCGCATGGTGCCGATGCGCCTGATTCCGTTCCGCGCGATCTGCCTGCTGGGCATGAACGACGGCGACTATCCGCGTCGCGATCCCGCCGGCGGCCTCAACAGGATGGCGCAGGAACTGACCACGCCCGCGCGTCGCTTTGGTGACCGCTCGTTGCGCGAGGACGACCGCTTCCTGTTCCTGCAGCTGTTCGCATCGGCGGGCGAAGCGTTCTACGTCAGCTGGCTCGGCGCCGATCCGCGCGACGGGGGCGCGCGCGAGCCTTCGGTGCTGGTGTCGGAACTGCTCGATGCCGCGGCGCGTTATCACGTCGATGACAACGCGCGCGACGCGCTGGTGTTGCACCATCCGCTGCAGCCGTTCTCGCCGCGCGCGTTCGGGCAGCGCGACGAGCCGCGTCATTTCAGCTACCTCGCACCATGGCACCCGGCCGCCGACGCCTTGCGGGGGCCACGCCGCGAACCGGCGCCGTGGTTCACCGATGCACTGCCTGCCGTCGATGCTCCAGCCGAGTTGCCGCTCATCGCGCTGCGGCGCCTGCTCGCCGATCCGGCCGGCCAGTTCCTGCGCCAGCGCATGGGCCTGCGGTTGCCTGACGAGATCGACGCGCACGACGATCTCGACCCGCTGACGGCGCCCGCGCGCGGCCTGGATCGCTGGAAACTGCAGAACGTCGTGTTCGAAGCCTGCGTCGCGGACGAAACGGATGATCTGGCCGCCAGGTTGCGCGCTCGCGCGCTGCTGCCGTCGGGCCCGCTGGGTGAGCGTCAGCTGGCTGGTCTGAAAGCGCAGGTGCAACCCTTCGCAATCGCGTTGCGGCAGTGGCGCGAAGGCGAAGCGACCACGCAGGCATTCGAACTCGACCTGGATGGCGTGCGCCTGTACGGCCATCTCGACCGCCTGTATCCGCGTGGCGCGCTGCGTCTGCGTCTGGACACGCTGCATGGGCCGGCGCAGATCGCGCACGGCCTGGACTGGCTGGTGCTCTCCGCGATGGGCGACACGCGTCCCCTCGCGCAGCTTGCCTTGTGGGACGACGGCCCGGGTGTGCGCGAACGCGCGCCGTTGTCCGTCGTGCAGGCGCGTAGCGCATTGCGCGAACTCATCGCGCTGTATCGCGAAGGCCTGCGCGAACCGCTGCCGATCCAGGCGCGTTCGGCGTGGCGCTGGTACGCCGCGCCGCGCACGGATGAAGCCGCCGAGCTCGCCGCGTGGAAGCTGGCGCGCGAACAATGGGCCGGCAGCGACCGCACTTGGGGCGATGCGAACAACGCCGCCGTGCAGCTCGCACTGCGCGGGCGCGACCCGTTCGCCGGCGAGTTCGACGATCCCGACGGCCTGCGCTTCCGAGAGCTCGCAACGCGCCTGTTCGATGCGCTGGTGCATGGCCGCGATGTCGATGCGCGTACGGGAGCCGCCGCATGAGCGCCGTCCACGATGCCTTCCTTGAACTGCCGCTCGATGGAATCCGCCTGATCGAGGCCAGTGCCGGCACCGGCAAGACCTTCACGCTGGCCACGCTGGTGACGCGTCTGGTGATCGAACGCGGTTTGCGTGTCGGTGAGATCCTCGCGGTCACCTACACCGAAGCGGCGACGCAGGAACTGCGCGAGCGCCTGCGCCTGCGCCTGGAACTCGCCGCGAAGCTCGCCAACGAAGTCGCGCTGATGCCGACCACGCTGGACGACGACAGCGAAGCCGCCGTCACGCGCGCGCTGATCGAACGCCAGGCGCGGCGTGAGGATCCGCTCGCACTGGCGCGTCGCCTGCGCCAGGCCGCGCGCGAAATGGACCTCGCGGCGGTGTTCACCATCCACGGCTTCTGCGCGCGCGCACTGGCAGAACACGCCGTCGAAGCGGGCCAGCCGCTGCTCGCGCCGGAACTCACCGGCAGCGAACGCGAGCTGATCGACGCGGTTGCGACCGACCTGTGGCGTTGGCTCGGCGCAGACGCGGGCGATGCAGAACTGCTGCAGCAGCAATGGCGCACGCCCGACGGGCTGGCCGGCGATCTCTACAAACTGCTGTACGTGCCGCGCCTGCAACCCGCGCCACCGCCGTCGTCGCCCGATCCGCTGCCCCAGCTGGTCGAAGCCGCCGCTGTGTTGCGCCATGCGTTCGCGACGCACGGCGAGGACGCATGCCTCGCTTTGCACGCGGCCATCGAGAACAAGGTTCTCAACGGCACCAGCTACAAGCCCGCGCTGATCATCGAACTGAGCAACGCGCTGGCGCAGTGGTGCGCCCAGGGTGATCCCGGCGCGCCCGTGCACGAGAAGCTCGACCGCCTCACCCCGCGCATGCTGGCCGACAAGACCAACAAGCCGAAGAAGGGCGCGCCACTGCAGGCGCCGTCCTCGCCGCTGTTCGATGCGGTCGCGCATTACCTGGATGCGGCGGACGCACGCGAGCGCTGGCTCGCCTCGCGGCGCATCGCACTCGTGCACCGCGTGCGCGAAGCCGCTGCGCGCCGGCTGGCCGCCATCAAGCGCCTGCGTCGCGAACAGACCTTCGACGACCTCATCGCCAATCTCGCCGACGCGCTCGACGGCCCGCACGGCGACCGCCTGGTCGAACGCCTGCGCGCGCAGTACGCCTTCGCGCTGGTGGATGAGTTCCAGGACACCGATCCGCGCCAATGGGCGATCTTCGAACGCATCTTCGGCAGCGGCAGCGCGCCGGCGCTGTTCCTGATCGGCGACCCGAAGCAGGCGATCTACCGCTTCCGTGGCGGCGACGTGCACACCTACCTCGCCGCGGCGGACAAGGCGCAACGCGCGCCCGCGCTGGACCGGAACTTCCGCTCCCGCCCGTCGCTGCTGCGCGCCATTGCCTGCCTGTACGAACGGGCGGGCGAGACAGCATTCGTCGACGAGCGCATCCGCTTCCGCGATGTGGAGCCGGGCGGGTCGGTGCGCGACGACGGTTTCCGTCGCGGCGGCACCACGGCGCCCGCGCTTGAGCTCTGCGTGTTGCCACCGCCCGACGATGGCCGCCGCAAGCCCCAGTGGTACGTCGGCGAAGCGCGCCAGCTGGCGGCGCTGGCGTGCGTGACTGCCATCCACGCACTGCTGTCGGATGCGCGCGAAGGGCGTGCAGTGCTGCGGGAGCGCGGCGAGGAACGCCCACCGCAGTCCGGCGACATCGCCGTGCTCGTGCGCAACCACAGCGAGGCCACGCTGATGCGCGAAGCGCTGTCCCGCGCCGGCATCGCCGCGGTCGCCGCCGGTCGGCGCAGCCTGTTCTCGACTGAAGAAGCGCGCGACGTGCTCGCGCTGCTGGAAGCATTGTTGCGCCCGGACGACGATGCACGCCTGCGCGGTGCGCTGGCGACGATGCTGGTCGGGCTGGACGCCGACACGCTGGCGCGATTCGACGAGGACGCGCAACTCCACCGTCACTGGCAGCTGCGTGCGCTGGCATGGCGCGACCGCTGGCAGCGCCACGGGCCGCTGGCGATGCTGGGCGATGTCGCCGCCGAACATGCGCCGCGCCTGCTGGCGCAGTCGGACGGCGAGCGCCGCCTCACCAATACGCTGCAACTGGCCGAAGTGTTGCAGGAGGCCGACATCCAGGCCGTCGGCGAACACGGCCTGGTCGACTGGCTGCGCACACGCATCAGTGAGGCCGACGACAGCGACGAGACGCAGCAGCTTCGCCTCGAGTCGGACGCTCGCTGCGTGCAGATCCTCACGCTGCACAAGAGCAAGGGGCTGGAATATCCCTTCGTGTTCCTTCCGTTCGCGGCGATTGGCCGCGATGCGAGGGGCGGCAACCTGTGCGAGTTCCATGACGGCGTCAGTCGCGTACTGCAGCTGCGCAGCGAGGCCACGCCGGAGCACGTCGCGGCATGGAACGACGCCCGCGCGCGCCAGGAGAGCGAGGAGCGCGGCGAGGATGCGCGCCTGCTCTACGTCGGACTCACGCGCGCGCAGCATGCGCTGTGGCTCGCGACGGGTCCGTTCGCCAACGCCGAACTGAGCCCGCTGGAGCCGATGTTGCGCGATGTCGATGCGCTGGCCGACGCGCTGCGTGAGGCAGTCGTCGTGCATCGCCTGGCGCTGCCGCTGCGACTGCCAGACGTGCTTGCACCCGAGCGTCGCGACGACGTCCCGGCCGCGCGCGAGGCGCGTCGTGCCGTATCGCGCGACTGGTGGGTCTACAGCTTCACGCAGCTTGCCAACGAGTCGCCGGGCACCGTTGAGGCCGCACCGCGCACGGTGGCGGAAGAGGGCGGCGCACAGGACGAGCCGGCCGCCGTCGTGTTCGACGGCGACCCGCGGTTCGGCGGAAGCCGATTCGGCAACGTGCTCCACTCGGTGCTTGAACGCGTGGATTTCGGCGCGTGGTCGCACTGGCTCGCCGACGGCATGCCGGACGCGCAACGTCGTCATCTGGTCGATGCGTTGCACGGCGAAGGTTACGCCGACGAGGACATCGACGACGGCGTTGCCGTGCTCGCGCCGCTGGTGGGCCATACGCTGGCCGTTCCGCTGCCCGAAGGCACGCGGCTGTGCGACGTGCCACCGCATGCACGGCTTTCCGAAATGGAGTTCCACTTCGCGCTCGAAGCCACGCCGGTCGCGCGCCTGCTGGCGTTGCTGCACGAACACGACCTGCTGCGCGAGCGCCACGCCTTCGGCAACCGCCAACGGCTGGAAGGCCTCATGACCGGCAAGATCGACCTCGTGTACGAACACGACGGTCGTTACTTCGTGCTCGACTACAAGTCCAACCGCCTGCCTGCATACGATCGCGACATGCTCGCCAGCGCCATGGACGACAGCGAGTACACGCTGCAGGCGCTGCTGTACTCGCTGGCGCTGCATCGCTGGCTGCGCTTCCGCCTGGGCGATGCATACGACTACGACGCACATTGCGGCGGCATCCGCTATCTGTTCTGCCGCGGGCTGGATGCGGCGCGCGAGGATTCGCCAGGCGTGCACGCGTGGCGGCCTTCGCGCGAACTGATCGACGGGCTGGACGCGTTGTTCCGCCACGCGGCCCTGCGCGAGGAGGCGATGGCATGAGCCTGCTCGATACATTGCTGCGACAAGGCGCGCTGCGACCGGTCGATCACGCGTTGGCGCAGAGCCTGCGACGGTTGGGTCGCGAGGACGGCGACACGGACGATCGCGTGCTGGTCGCCGCCGCGCTCGCGTCGTCGGCGATCGCGCACGGTCACGCGGGCCTGGACCTGGCGCGCCCGGAGCTGGTGTGCGACGCGAACGTCGAATGGCCCGATGCGGCCCAGTGGCGCGAGGCGTTGCAGGCCTCGCGCTGGGTCGCGATGCCGGCGCGCAATGAAGCCAGCGCGCAGGCGCCGCTGGTGCTCGAAGGCGATCTGCTCTATCTGCGCCGCTACCGCGAATACGAACGTCGTCTTGCCGGGCACCTGCGACGCATCGCCGCCGCAGCGCCCGCAAGTGGCGACCTGTCGGCGCTGGCGCCGTTGTTCGCGGCGTTGTTTACCGGTGCGAACGAAACCGATCGCCAGGCGCGCGCCGCGGCGCTCGCGTTGCTGCGTTCTCTGCTGCTGGTCACGGGCGGCCCCGGCACGGGCAAGACCACGACGATCGCACGCGTGCTGCTGTTGCTCATCGCGCAGGCTGCGCTCGATGGACGCAATACCCCGCGCATCGCGATCGCCGCGCCGACCGGTCGTGCTGCCGAACGCATGGCCGAAAGCCTGCGCGCGGCGATCGCGCGTCTGCGCGAAGTGGAGGGCGTGGATGCGTCGTGGTGCGATGCGCTGCCCTCGTCTGCAAGCACGCTGCATCGCCTGCTGGGCACGATCCCCGACAGCCCGCGTTTCCGTCACGATGCCGACCATCCGCTACCGTTCGATGCGATTGTCGTGGACGAAGCCTCGATGGTGGATCTGCCGTTGATGTGCAAGCTGGTCGAAGCAGTGCCCGATGGCGCGCGCCTGATCCTGCTGGGCGATCGGGACCAGCTTCCGTCCGTCGAAGCCGGCGATGTACTCGCTGCGATCACCGACGCGGCAGGCGAGGGCGATGCATTGCCGCCAGAGCTTGCGCGAGCGCTGGAGCCGCTGCTGCGCAGCGTGCCGGAGCGTGAGGACGACGGCATCCTGGCCGGTCATCGCGTGCAGCTGGAGCGCGGCTACCGCCAGGCGCAATCGCTGGACCTGGCGCCACTGGCCGATGCGCTGCGAACCGGCGATGCCGTGCGCGCGACGGAACTGCTGCGCGAGGGGCCCGCTGGCGTGCGTTTCCACGAGGACGTGGCCGACCCACTGGCGCGCGTGTCGCGCGAGACCCTGCTCGCGCCGTGGCGCGCGTTGATGACGCTGCACGATCCGGCACAGGCGCTGCAGCAGGCGCGGACGCTGCGCCTGCTCACCGCGCTGCGCGAAGGCCCGCAGGGCGCGGCGGCGCTGAACCTGCGCATCGAGGAGGCGCTTGCCGGAACGCAGCGCGACCCGTACTTCCATGGGCGCCTGCTGCTGGTCACCGAGAACAGCTATCGCCATGGACTGTTCAACGGCGATATCGGCGTGGTGCAGCGCGATGATGCCGGCATGCCCGTCGCATGGTTCGCAGGCGCCGATGGCGTGCGCGGTTTCCATCCCGCATCGTTGCCCGCGCATGCCGGTGCGTTCGCGATGACGGTGCACAAGGCGCAGGGTTCCGAATTCGACACGGTCTGGCTGCTGCTGCCAAAGCAGGATGCACGCACATTGTCGCGTGAGCTGCTCTACACGGGCGTCACGCGCGCGCGTCGCGAGTTGCACGTGTGTGCCAGCGAAGACGTGTTGCGCGCCGCGCTCGCGCGGCATGCGCAGCGTGTGTCGGGCCTGGCGGCGCGACTGCGGGGTTGACGCTCAATCCGCATCGGCCAACGTGGCGCCCGCCGTCAACGCATCCGGCCCCGTGCCATCGCCGTGCACGATGAGGTAGCCGCGCGTGGTCGTCGTTTCCGGATTGAGCGTGGCGCGCATCGCCTTCCACATCGCCCCGGTCTCCACCCAGGTGGGCGGGTATTTGTGCGCGGCAACGTCCAGCACCAGCAGCCGGTCGCTCAGTTCGTCGTAAGCGGCGATGGGCGAAATGTGGCCCATCGGCGCCTGGCCCAGTTCGCCGCGCTGGTAGTTCACCAGCAAGAAGTCGCCTTCGCGCGCCAGGTTCTCGCGCACGGCATCGCGGAATGTGCCGACATCGGACTCGGACGCGGGCACGACGCTCACCCGCGCGCCGTGTGCGCGGAGCAGCGTGGCGAAGTCATCCAGCGACATGCCGCTGAAGCTCACTTTCAGCGGGTTCGCCCTGACGCGGGGGTGTTCGAACAACCGTGACTGATCCAACGGCGTGGGCGTCGAACGGGCCGCGTTCAACGTGGTCAACGCACTGGCCACGCCGCAGAACGCGCGACGCGTCTGGGGCACGAAATGTGTCATCAGATCGTCGAAGTCGGCGGCATCGGCGCGGGCGAGCAGCTTCTGTCCGGCCGAGGAGTCCAGCGCGATGAGGTGCGTCGGCATCGGAAGCAGTTCCGCTGATGGCGCCCGAAGGTACTTGTTCCAGACCGCGCCGCCACCAATCGCCAGCGCGAATGCAGCCAGGATGCCTGCAGTGGCGAAGGTGCGCTTCATGGGGCCTCGTTCGATGGCTTCGGCGCGCATTCCGCGCGTGCGTTGTCGCCATGTCCGTGGCACGCAAAGCACACCGCCGCGGCTATGACGTCATGGTGAAGTCGCTGAACGAGCAGCCCCGAACGCGAAGCGGCGCGCTCGCGCACGCCGCTTCCTTCCCATCATTCCCGATCAGGCCCGTTTACAGCGCCGGATCGTCGCCTTCGTGTGCACTCGCCGCGACGGGCTCTTCGACCTTCGCCTTGCGCTTGGCCTTGGCTTCGGGCTGCTTGGCGACCTTCGCAAGTTCGGCGCTGATCGCATCGGCGGCGGCCTGCTCGGCGGCCTTGTAGCGCGCACGCACGTTCGGGCAGAGCACCTGCATGTAGTCGGCGTCGAAGTTCAGGCGTTCGACCAGGAAGTCGACGAACGCGCGTACCTTCGGCGACTGCACGCGGCCGCGCGGGAACACCGCGTTGAACTCGTAATCCAGGCCCGTCCAGCCGGCGAGCACGCGCTGCACGTAACCCTGTTCGGCATACGCCTTCACGGTGACGTCGGCGGCCAGCATCAGGCCTTCGCCGCACAGCAATGCGCCACACAGCGGGCCCGGGTCGTTCGCGACCAGGATCGGGTCGACGCGGAAGTCGACCGTGCGCGTGCCGTCGTGAAGCGACCAGCTGTACTGCCCGTTGCGACGGTGCTTGGGCATCGCGACGGTGCGGTGGTGCACCAGGTCGTCCGGATGCAGCGGCTCGCCATGGCGGGCGATGTAGCCCGGGCTGGCGTAGACCTGCGTGCGGAACGTGGCGAGCTTTCGCGCGATGAGGTTGGAATCGGGCAGGCTGCCCACGCGCAGTGCGACGTCGATTTCCTGGTCGATGATGTCCAGCGGCTCGTTGGTCAGCACCATTTCCACGCGCACTTCCGGATGGCGTGCGTGGAACTCGCCCAGCAGCGGCGCGATCCACGTGATGCCGACCGAATACGGTGCAGTGAAACGCAGCCAGCCGCGCGGGCCGCCCTGCAACTGGCCGACGGCGCTTTCGGCTTCGTCGAGTTCGCGCGAGATGCGCTGGCAATGTTCGAAATAGATATTGCCGGCTTCGGTGAGGCCGAGCTTGCGCGTCGTGCGATGCAGCAGCTGCGCGCCGAGTCGGGTTTCCAGTTCCTGCACCTTGCGGCTGACGGTGGTCTTGGGCAGCTGCAGGGCACGTGCGGCGGAGATGAAGCTGCCGTGCTCGACCACCTTTACGAAGATCAGGGTGTCGTTGAGATCGCGGGCCATGTGGGGGGTTCCTTGGGCGCGGACGGGGAGGGCAGACAGGCCGGGCAGGGCGCCCGACCGCTTTTGGACCGATGACGGGACAATTATTCCCTTCAAATCGGACTAATCAAGTGCCGATTGACGGCCTAACCTTTGCGGCAACTTCCCCCGGTCCCGCCGCCATGTTGACCCCCCGCCAAGCCCGATACGCCTTCCTCCCGGTGATGCTGGTCGCCCTGGCGGCCCTTGTCGGTGTTGCGCTGGTCGTGCTCCAGCAAGGGCTTGCGGCCGGTCCGGACGAGTTCTGGATGCTGGCCTGGGTCCTGGCCTTCGTGTTGGCCCTGCCGGGCGCGATGCTGGTCCTGCCGGTGGTAAGCGCCGTGCTTCAGGCCGCCACCCGCCGCGAGACCATCCCGCTGACGGGAGGAAACATCCCGGGTACGGGACATTGGGGTCGTCAGTGAACGCCACTGTTCCCCGCGCATCGGCCCAGAATGCCGGCCAGAACCGCCGGATTGCCCGTGGCGCGGTGGTCGTGCTGGGCGCGACCGGCGGTGTCGGGCGCGGCGTGGTGGAAGCCGCGCTGGCCACCGGGCGCCCCGTAATCGCCGTCGCCCGCGACAAGGCCGGCCTGCAGTGCCTGCGTGGCAAGTTCCCGGACACGGACCTGAGCGTGGTGCCCGGGTCGGTCAGCAGCGACGGCGACGGCGAACGCCTCGCGCGCGCGCTGAGCAAGCTCGGCCGGCCCATCGATGGCGTGATCGCCGCGGTGTGCGGCAGCGCGGCGCGTGGACGGCTGCTCGATCATCCCGCCGCCTTCCTGCGCCAGACGCTCGACGACGACCTGCTTCCGCACCTCGCCGCCGCACGTCACCTGCTGCCGCTGCTGTCGCAGGCCGGACGTACCGGCACGTATGTACTGATCGGCGGTCCCGGTGCGGATCGTCCCTGGGCCGGGTACGGCCATCGTTCCATCGCGACCGCCGCGCTGCGCATGCTCGCGCGCGTGTTGCACGAGGAAGCGCGCACGATCGGCGTGCGCGTGCAGTTGCTGGCGATCGACAGCCCGGTGTGCACCGAGCTCAATCGCGCCAACGCGTGCGAACAGTGGCCCAGCGCATTGGCGGTAGGGCAGCGGGCACTGGCGCTCGTTGAGCCTGACGGCCTGCAGCCGGCCGACGCGGTGGTGCCCTATTCCAAAGTGAGCTTCTCGGATCCGGCCCCGCGCCCCATCCGCCAATCGCGCACCGATGTCACGCCGGATGTCGATTGGCCGTCCGTTGATTCGACGATTCAACAGGAACCCGCAGATGGCGACGCGAACCCCAACGCGTCGCCGCCGGCGTGCGGCCCCGCGAGAGCGCAGGCGATGCAGGACGACGCAGCCGTGGTGAACGCGCCTGCTGTCGGACTACTGCCATCACGGTGTCTACAGGACGCGCGCACGCTGCTGAGGAACCTGATCGCCCCAAACGACATCGCTCCACATAACAACAACAAACAGGAAGACTCGCCATGACCCCCCGCAAAGCACTCGCCCGGTCCGGAACCGGGATCCCCACACTCGCATTGGCGACCGGCCTGCTGATGACGGTCATCGCGACCGCATGCAGCAGCCAGGCCGAGCCGGGCGCGGGCATGCCGCCGCCGCCGGAAGTCAGCGTCGCGCAGGTGCTCAACAAGGACGTCAGCCGCTGGGATGAATTCACCGGCCGCGTCACCGCCATCGAAACCGTCGACCTGCGCCCGCGCGTGTCCGGCTACGTGCAGCAGGTCGCCTACCAGGAAGGGCAGGAAGTGAAGAAGGGCGACCTGCTCTTCGTGGTCGACCCGCGCCCGTACAAGGCACGCCTTGCGCAGGCCGAAGCCGACCTGGAGCGCGCACGCGCCGAAGCCCGCCTCGCGCAGATGCAGGACAAGCGCGCGCAGACGCTGGTGGAAGCCAAGGCGATCTCGCGTGAGGAGTTCGAAACCCGCCGCGCCGCCAGCACGCAGGGCGATGCCGCCGTGCGCGCCGCGGAAGCCGCGCTCGACAACGCGCGCCTGGACCTGCAGTTCACTTCCGTGCGTTCGCCGATCGACGGTCGCGCCGGTCGCGCGATGGTGACCGAAGGCAACCTCGCCAACGCCGATACGACGCTGCTGACAACGGTCGTCTCGCAGGACCCGGTGTTCGTCTACTTCGAATCCGACGAGCAGAGCTTCCTGCGTTACCAGGAACTGGCCCGCAAGGGCGAGCGCGCCGAGACGAAGAACCCGGTGCGCGTGGGCCTGGCGAACGAGGAAGGCTATCCGCACGAAGGCACCGTGGACTTCGTCGACAACCAGGTCGACTCGAGCACCGGCACCATCCGCGCGCGCGCCGTGCTGAAGAACCCGGACCGCATGTTCACGCCGGGCCTGTACGCACGCGTGCAGTTGCAGGGCACCGGCCAGTTCAAGGCGATGCTCATCGACGACAAGGCCGTGCTCACCGACCAGGACCGCAAGTACGTCTACGTGCTGGGCGAGAAGAACGCCGCCACGCGCAAGGACGTGAAGCTGGGGCCGGTGATCGACGGGCTGCGCGTGGTGAGTTCGGGCCTGGCGCCGTCGGACAAGGTGATCGTGCACGGCGTGCAGAAGGTGTTCTTCCCCGGAATGCCGGTGCAGCCGAAGGTCATCGCGATGGGTGCCCCGGCGCCGCAGCCGCAGGTGGCGATGAAGTAACGGCATGAGCTGATCGCAGCAACGCTCCTCCCCCGCAAACAGGGGAGGAGGCTGGAAAAAAGCAGAAAACCCAAGCAGGCGATGCGCCAAGACGCGTCGCCCAGGACCGTTGCGGCCCCGTGCCGCACAAGGAACCTTTCCATGGACTTCTCAAAGTTCTTCATCGACCGGCCGATCTTCGCCGCGGTGCTGTCGATCGTGATCTTCGCCGCCGGCCTGATCTCGATCCCGCTGCTGCCCATTGGCGAATACCCGGAAGTCGTACCGCCTTCGGTGGTGGTGCGCACCGTGTATCCGGGTGCGAACCCGAAGGTCATCGCCGAAACCGTCGCCACGCCGCTGGAGGAATCCATCCGCGGTGTCGAGGGCCTGATGTACGTCAAGTCCGTCGCCAGCTCCGACGGCGTGCTGCAGATCACCGTGACCTTCCGTCCGGAAGTGAACGCGGACGAGGCCACCGTGCGCGTGCAGAACCGCGTCAGCCAGGCGCTGGCCCGACTGCCCGAGGACGTGCGACGGCAGGGCGTGACCACGCAGAAGCAGTCGCCGGTCTTCCTGATGGTGGTGCACCTGACCTCGCCCAGCGGCAAGTACGACACGCTGTACCTGCGCAACTACCTGCGACTGCACGTCAAGGACCAGCTGGCGAGCATCCCCGGCGTCGGCGAAGCGCAGCCCTTCGGTGGCGGCGACTACGCGATGCGCCTGTGGCTGGATCCGGACAAGGTCGCCAGTCGCGGCATGACCGCCAGCGACGTCCTGCGCGCCGTGCGCGAGCAGAACATCCAGGTCTCGGCCGGCCAGCTGGGTGCGGAACCGATGCCCAACGGCTCGCAGTTCCTCACGCCGATCAACGCGCGTGGCCGACTGGAAACGCCGGAAGAGTTCGGCAACATCGTGCTCAAGGGCGGTGAAGGCGGCGAAGTGGTGCGTCTGTCTGATGTGGCGCGCATCGAGCTTGCCGCGGGCGACTACACCATGCGTGCGCGCCTGGACGGCCAGAACGCCGCCGCCATCGGCATCTTCCAGGCGCCGGGCGCCAATGCGCTGCAGATCCGCGACGAAGTCATCCGTCGCATGGACGCCGCCGCCAAGCGCTTCCCGCCGGGCATCGAGTACAAGTCGATCTACGACACCACGATCTTCGTGCGCGACTCGATCAAGTCGGTGGTGACCACGCTGCTGGAAGCCACGCTGCTGGTGGTGCTGGTGGTGATCCTGTTCCTGCAGACCTGGCGCGCCTCGATCATTCCGCTGATCGCGGTGCCGGTGTCGGTGGTGGGCACGTTCGCCGCGCTGTACCTGCTTGGATTCTCGATCAACACGCTGACCTTGTTCGGGCTGGTGCTTGCGATCGGCATCGTGGTGGACGACGCCATCGTCGTGGTGGAGAACGTCGAGCGCCACATCGAGGACGGCCATACACCGCTGGAAGCGGCGCACCTGGCGATGCGTGAAGTGTCCGGGCCCATCATCGCGATTGCGCTGGTGCTGTGCGCGGTGTTCGTGCCGATGGCGTTCCTGTCGGGCGTCACGGGCCAGTTCTACAAGCAGTTCGCGGTGACCATCGCCATCTCGACGGTGATCTCGGCGATCAACTCGCTGACGCTGTCGCCGGCGCTGGCCGCGCGCCTGCTCAAGCCGCACGGTGCGCCGAAGGACTGGCTGAGCCGTGGCATCGAACGCGGTTTCGGCTGGATCTTCCGTCCGTTCAACCGCTTCTTCGGCACCGCCGCGGAGCGCTACCAGAACGGCGTGAGCAAGGTGCTGGGTCGCCGCGGTGCGGTGTTCGTCGTGTACGCGGGCCTGCTGCTGGCCACCGGGTTGATGTTCCAGCTGGTCCCGCGCGGCTTCGTGCCCGTGCAGGACAAGAGCTACCTCATCGCCGGCATCAAGATGCCGGAAGGCTCCTCGATCGAGCGCACGGACGCGGCGCTGAAGAAGATCGGCGAAATCGCGATGAGCATCGACGGCGTGCAGAACGACGTCGCCTTCCCGGGCCTGAACCCGCTGCAGTTCAGCAACACGCCGAACTACGGTGTCACCTTCATCAACCTCAAGCCCTTCGGCCAGCGCACGCGCAGCGCCGAGGAAATCAACGCCGAGCTGAGCCAGAAGATCTCCGCGATCCAGGAAGGCTTCGCCTTCTCGCTGCAGCCGCCGCCGATCCAGGGCCTGGGCAACGGGTCGGGCTATTCGCTCTACATCGAGGACCGCGGCAACCTGGGCTACGGCGCGCTGCAGAGCGCGGTGCAGAACTTCCAGGGCGCCGGTTCGCAGACGCCCGGCCTTGGCTTCCCGAACTCGAGCTACCAGGCCAACGTGCCGCAGCTCGACGCCGAGGTCGACCGCGTGAAGGCCAAGGCGCAGGGCGTGCCGCTGACGGAGCTGTTCGACACGCTGCAGACCTACCTGGGTTCGGCGTACGTCAACGACTTCAACATGTTCGGACGCACCTGGCAGGTCGTGGCGCAGGCCGACGGCCCGTTCCGCGACAGCGTCGAGGACATCGCCAACCTGCGTACCCGCAACGACCGCGGCGAGATGGTGCCGATCGGCTCGATGGTGAAGGTCACCGAAACCTTCGGCCCCGATCCGGTGATCCGTTACAACGGCTATCCGGCGGCGGACATCCTCGGCGAAGCCGACGTGAACCAGCTCTCGTCCGCGCAGGCGATGGCGAAGCTGGAAGAGCTGGCGCAGAAGGTGCTGCCCAACGGCATGGACATCGAGTGGACGGACCTGAGCTACCAGCAGGCCACACAGGGCAAGGCGGCGCTGATCGTCTTCCCGCTGGCCGTGCTGCTCGCCTTCCTCGTGCTGGCGGCGTTGTACGAAAGCTGGACGCTGCCGCTGGCGGTGATCCTGATCGTGCCGATGTGCATGCTGTCCGCGCTGCTGGGCGTGTACCTGACCGGCGACAACAACGTCTTCGTGCAGGTGGGCCTGGTGGTGTTGATGGGCCTGGCGTGCAAGAACGCGATCCTGATCGTCGAGTTCGCCCGCGAGCTGGAAATGCAGGGTAAGGGCATCGTCGAGGCGGCGCTGGAAGCCTGCCGCCTGCGTCTGCGCCCGATCGTGATGACGTCGATCGCGTTCATCGCCGGCACCGTGCCGCTGGTGCTCTCGCACGGTGCAGGCGCCGAAGTCCGCCAGGCCACGGGCATCACCGTGTTCTCCGGAATGATCGGCGTGACGATGTTCGGCCTGTTCCTGACGCCGGTGTTCTACGTCGCACTGCGCAAGCTGGCCGGAAAGCCGCTGGTGAGCCACGGCACGTCCACCGTTGCCACGCATGCACCGGCGCAGGCCTCGACCCACGCGTGACTGACAGCGCCGGCACGGCCCCCGACGTGCCGGCGCATCCATTCGAATTCCGCGCACTCCGCGCGATCCCCCACAGGAGTTTCCATGTCCACTTCCTCCAACGGTTCCAAGGTCGCCCTCGTCACCGGCGCCACGCGTGGCATCGGTTTCGAGACCGTCCGCCAGCTCGCGCAGGCAGGCGTGCACACGCTGCTGGCCGGACGCGATCGCGCCCGTGCCGTCGATGCCGCGCTGAAACTGCAGGGCGAAGGCCTGCCGGTCGAAGCGATCGCGCTGGATGTCACCGACACGGCGAGCATCAACGCCGCCGTGCAGGAAATCGACCGCAAGTTCGGCCGTCTCGACATCCTGGTGAACAACGCCGGCATCATCGTCGAGGACAAGACGCTGCCCAAGCCGTCGCAGCAGTCCGTGTCGGCGTGGCGCGAAACGTTCGAAACCAACGTCTTCGCCGTCGTCGAAACCACGCAGGCCTTCCTGCCGCTGCTGCTCAAGGCACCGGCCGCGCGCATCGTCAACGTGTCGAGCATCCTCGGCTCGCTGACGCTGCACACGCAGCCGGGCTCGCCGATCTACGACTTCAAGTCGATCCCGGCCTACAACGCGTCCAAGAGCGCGATCAACTCGTACTCGGTGCACCTGGCCTACGAACTGCGCGACACGCCAATCAAGGTCAACGCCGTGCACCCGGGCTACGTGAAGACCGACATGAACGCCGGCGAGGGCGAGATCGACGTGCCCACCGGTGCCAAGACCAGCGTCGGGATGGCGCTCATCGATGCCGACGGCCCGACCGGCGGCTTCGTCTACCTCGGAGACACGCTGCCATGGTGATCAGAGCATTGACCCTCGGCGTCGCGGCGGCGTTGCTCGCCGCATGCGCCGTCGGCCCCAACTACGTGCGTCCGAACATCGAGACGCCGTCGAAGTTCGCGCGCGATGAAGCTGCGAGCGATGCACGCGCCGCCGACATCGCGACCGGCGTCGAACAGGATGCAGCGCCCGTCGCTTCGCCGCAGGCCGACGCCGAGTTCTGGCGCAGCTTCAACGACCCGCTGCTCACAAGGCTGGTCGAGGACGCGCTCGCTGCGAACCACGAGCTGCGCATCGCACTGGCCAGTTACGACCGTGCCAACGCGCTGCTTCGCAACGCCAAGCTCGACCGTTTCCCGACGGTGACGGCCAGCGCCACCGGCAGCGATTCGCGCGCCAGTGCCGACCAGGCACCGGGCGTCTCGCGTGCCGACCGCGATGGCGAAAGCTACAGCGCGCAGGCCGACGTCAGCTGGGAGCTGGACCTGTACGGGCGCGTGCGTCGTGGCGTGGAATCCTCGCGCGCGGAGGCGTGGGCGACGGCGTCCGACCTGGATGCGTTGCAGGTCGCCATCGTCGGCGAGGTCGCGCGCAGCTACGTCGAACTGCGTGGCCTGCAGGAACGCCTACGCGTCGCGCACGAAAACGCCGAGAACCAGCGCGAAACCCTGCGCCTGGTGAACGCGCGCTTCGATGCGGGTCGCGGCACGGAGTTCGATACCTCGCGCGCACGTGCGCAGCTGGAAGCCACGCTCTCGCGCGTGCCCGCGCTGGAAGCGCAGGTCGCAGTCACGATGCATCGCCTGGCCGTGCTCACCGGCCAGGCGCCGGAAGCGCTCATCGGCGAACTCACGCCGGTGAAGCCGCTGCCGACGTTGCCGACGCGGTTGGATCCGGGTTCGCCCGGCGAACTGCTGCGCCATCGTCCCGACGTGATCGCCGCCGAGCATCGCCTGCACGCGGCCACCGCGCGCATCGGTGTCGCGACCGCCGACCTGTTCCCGCGCTTCACGCTCGGCGGGCTCATCGGCAGCCAGGCGGTGGACACCAGTTCGCTGTTCGAACGCGACAGCGAGACGCGCCTGGCGTTCCTCGGCATCGACTGGTCGTTCCTCGACATCGGCCGCGTGCGAGCGCGCATCGCCGCCGCCGACGCGGATGCGGCGGGCGAACTGGCACGCTACCAGCAGTCGGTGCTGCTCGCGCTGGAAGACACCGAGAACGCGCTGGTCCGCTACGCGCGTGCGCGCGTGGAAGACCAGCATCTCGCGCAGGCCGCCACCGACAGCGCCACGGCTGCGCGCCTGGCACGCGTTCGTTATGACGCGGGCGCGGCGGACCTGTTCGAAGTGCTGGACGCCGAACGCACGCGCCTCACCGCGGAAGAAGCCTTCGCCGATGCGCGCACGCGCAGCGCCAGTTCCGCCGTCGCGCTGTACAAGGCGCTGGCTGGTGGCTGGCCCACGCGCGTGCCGGTACGCGAGGACGTTGCCACGCGCTGATCCGGCCTTCGCAAGACGGCTTCATCGCTCCCCCAGCCGACGGCCGGTGGCGCCACGCCTTCCCCTCCCCTACGCGTGGCGTCGCCGGTTGTTCGGTTTCATGCATCCATGGCGGTTCCTCCGCCCTTCGCGCCGCCGGGATCAATCCCGCCCGGCGGCGCCTTTTTTCTCCGCTCGCGTCGGGTGGAGTAGCATTCCCGTCCCCCATACACACCGAGTCCGTGCCATGGCGCAAGACGACAAGCCCTCCCGCGAACAGGCCGAGGCCGCCGTGCGCACGCTGCTGCGCTGGGCCGGCGACGATCCGGCGCGCGAAGGACTGCTCGACACGCCCAAGCGCGTGGCCAAGGCCTACCACGACTGGTTCAGCGGCTACGCGGAGGATCCGGCCGACTACCTCAAGCGCACCTTCGAGGAAGTCGAGGGTTACGACGAGATGATCGTGCTTCGCGACATCGAATTCGAAAGCCATTGCGAACACCACATGGCGCCGATCATCGGCAAGGCGCACGTGGGCTACCTGCCCGACGGCAAGGTGGTGGGCATCAGCAAGCTCGCGCGCGTGGTGGAAACCTATGCGCGCCGTCTGCAGGTGCAGGAGAAGATGACGGCGCAGATCGCGCAGGTCATCCAGGACGTGCTGGCGCCGCGCGGCGTGGGCGTGGTGATCGAAGGCTCGCACGAGTGCATGACCACGCGCGGCGTGCACAAGCGCGGCGTGAGCATGATCACCTCGAAGATGCTCGGCAGCTTCCGCGAGGACGCGCGCACGCGTGCGGAATTCCTGCAGTTCATCGACGTGGGCCCGGGCCGGTAAGACCGGCGCGTCGCCGTGGAGCTGCCCAACGCCCCTTCGTGCGAGCGCAATCGCGATCCGATCCTGGCCGTCCTGCAGCGATCCTTCGCGCACAGGCGCGAGGTCCTGGAAATCGGCAGTGGCACCGGACAACACGCGGTGCATTTCGCCGCGGCGATGCCGGGGCTGCGCTGGCAGTGCAGCGATCGTGCGGAGAACCTGCCGGGTATCCGGATGTGGCTTGAACATGCCGCGCTGGCGAACACGCCGGCGCCGGTCGAACTGGATGTCGACAACGGGCCGTGGCCACGATCGCATGCATCCGACGGCCGCTTCGACGCGGCCTTCAGCGCGAACACGCTGCACATCATGGGATGGCCGCAGGTCGAGGCCTTCTTCAACGGACTGGCCGACGTGCTCGCGCATGATGCGACGCTCGTGGTCTACGGGCCGTTCAACTACGGCGGCGACTACACCAGTGACAGCAACCGCGACTTCGATGGCTGGCTGAAGGCGCGCGACCCACAATCGGCCATCCGCGACTTCGAAGCGGTGGACGCCCTGGCCCAACGCATCGGCCTGCATCTGGTCGAAGACATCGCGATGCCGGCCAACAACCGCTGCCTGGTGTGGCGACGCGGCGACACGTCGCGTTGACGCACCCGCGCTAGAGTCGCGGTGCCGTCAGGCCGGAGGCGACTGCCATGGCACACAAGGTCATCTTCAACGTTCCGCGACGTGAGCTGGGGCGCGAGGACGTCGAGTTCGTGGTCGAACGCGACGGCCGCCGCTTCGGCACGTTGCTGGTGTCGAAGGGCGCGATCGAATGGCGTCCGACCAACAAGGTCTATCGACGCAAGCTCAAATGGGACCGCTTCGACCAGCTGATGCGCGACACCGGCCAGCCGGTCTGACCGCTCAGGTGACCTCGCGTCCGCGATACCAGCGGCGGTGCGCGAGCGCGAGCAGGTCGCGATCCTCGTGCGTATCGCCGTACGCGTAGACAACGCCGTAGCGCGACAGGTCGTAGCGTTCGCGCACGCGGCGGGCCTTTTCCGCACCGACGCACTGTTCGCCGTGGAAGCGGCCGGTCATCACGCCGTCGCGTGCTTCCAGCGACGAGCACAGCAGTTCCAGCCCGTGTTGCGCACACCAGTGCGACAGGTACAGATCGAACGAACCGGACACGACCGCGATCGTGTCGCCCTGTTCGCGGTGCCATCGCAGGCGCTCCATCGCCTCCGGGCGCAGTACGGTGGGCACCGTCTCGCGTGCGAAGCGTTCGCCCGCGACGTGCATGTCGTGCTGCGCAAGTCCGCGGAAGGCGAAGTCGGCCAGTCGTTCGCGGATCGCATTGCCGCTGACGAAGCCTGCCTTGTAGCCGACGTAGATTGGCGCCAGCACAACGCGCCCAAGCACCCGCCGACGCTTCGTCGTTGCCATGCGCACGAAGTCGGGCATCAGCTCGCGCGTGGTGAGGGTGCCGTCGAAGTCGAAGAGGGCGAGGTTCATCGGGCGACGCGGCAGGAAGCGGGGCTTACGCTCCTGCCTCCGGCGCGGCGGATGGTTCCAGTACGGGTTCGATCCGGCGTCGTGAGGTGCGGCGCGCCTTGAAGGTATTGCGCACCCGCTTGGACACCAGCAGGTACGGCACCCAGATGCATGCGCTTGCGATCGTCCGGGCAAGATCCGTGATGTCGCCTTCGTCGGCCGCAAGTTGTGCGCTGGGGATCTGGTTGGCCCAGTACAGATCGACGATGGTGAGAATCGGGCCGAACACCATCAGCGCGATCATCCACCGAGGAAAACTTGGGGACTTGCGGAAGAACATCACCAGCAACGTCAGCGAGCTGCCCACCAGCACGATGTTCATGACGATCTCGAAAATGATCAGGGGGCCGAACAGCGGGTGGTAGGCATCGTTTCCCGGTGTCGTGATGAGGTCCCATGCGTCGCCGGAGAAAATCGGCACGATGAGCGTGAGCATCCTGCACCCGACCAGCATCGTGATCACGAGTTTGATGCCGATCACGATGAGCCAGCCGCCCAGGCCTTCGGGCCCGGCATTGCGCTCCTGCGGTGTCTGCGCGAACTGCAGCGGCTGATCGCCCAGCGTCAGGCTGCCGCGACGCGATTGCGGCGCACGATACGGATCTTCCGACATGGCCCTTCCCTCCCCAGGGGTGACGTTCGTCGGGCGACGATAACGCGAAGTCGGCGCGGCGTCAGCCGCGATGCTCCAGGGACAGGAACTCTGCCGACTGCATCTCGATCAACCGCGACGCCGTGCGTTCGAACGCATGCGCGAGCTTATGCCCGGTGTACAACGCGGGCGGCTCGGCGGCGGCGGTGCAGACCAGGTTGACGTGGCGGTCGTACAGCTCGTCGATCAGGTGCACGAAACGGCGCGCCGCGTCATCGTTGCGTCCGTCGAACAGCGGGATGCCACCGACCAGCACCGTGTGGTACTCGGTGGCGATCTCGATGTAATCGCTCGCCGCGCGCGGGCCTTCGCACAGCGCGGCGAAATCGAACCACGCATGGCCTTCGGCGAGCGCACGCACGGGAATCTCGCGGCCTTCGATGTTGAGCGGGCCGGCTTCGCGCGGGCACGTGGCGGTGAGTTCGTGCCAGCGCTGCGCCAGCCACGCATCGGAGCCGGCATCCAGCGGTGTGCGATACACCGGCGAGCGCGTCAGCGCGCGCAGCCGGTAATCCTGCGCGCTGTCCAGGTACAGCACCTTGCAGTGCTGCTCGATCTGCGCGATCGCCGGCAGGAAGCTCGCGCGCTGCAGGCCGTCTTTGTAGAGGTTTTTCGGTTCCGTGTTCGACGTGGTGACCAGCGTGACGCCTTCGGCGAACAGACGCTCCATCAGGCGGCCCAGCAGCATGGCGTCGCCGATGTCGTTGACGAAGAACTCGTCGAGCACCAGCACGCGCAGATCGCGCACCCATTCGCTTGCTATGGTCGCCAGCGGGTCGCTCTGTCCGGCGTGCCTGCGCAACTGCGCATGCACTTCGCGCATGAAGCGGTGGAAGTGCGTGCGACGTTTCTGTTCGAAGGGCAGGGCGTCGTAGAACAGGTCGATCAGGAACGTCTTGCCGCGACCGACGCCGCCCCACAGGTACAGGCCGCGCGGCGCCTCGGGCTTCTTCCCGAACAGGCCGCCGAACAGGCCGCGCTTCGGGGCGTGAAGCAACGCCGCGTGGATGCGGTCGAGTTCGCGCAGCGCGGGGCGTTGCGCGGGATCCTCGTTCCAGTCGCCGCGTGCCACACCAGCGTCGTACAACGCCGAAGGCGTCGACGCGGAGCCTGCCGCGTTCTCCGCAGAAGCCTGGGCGTTCATTCCGACGCAGCGCCTTCCGGTGCGGGGGGAAGATACGGCTTGATGCCGTTCTTGATCGCACCGCGCAGGTCCATCAGGCGGCGATGGAAGAAGTGGCTGGTCTCGGGCATCTTCACCAGCTCCATCGGCTGGTCGAGCTGGAGCGTCTCGAGCCAGGCGTACACCGCCTGCGGATCGACGATCTCGTCTTCCTCGCCCTGGATCACCAGCCACGGGCATTGCGGCGGCGCGATGGCGCTGAAATCCCAGTTGCGGCCGGCGGCGGGCGGGGCGATGGAGATCACCATCCCCGGATGCAGTTCGTTCGCGCATTTGAGCGTGATGTACGAGCCGAAGCTGAAGCCGGCCAGCCACAGGCGCGCGTCGGGGCGCTGCTCGCGTACCCATGCGGCCACGGCGCGAAGGTCATCGGCTTCGCCGCGCCCTTCATCGAAGCTGCCTTCCGATGCGCCGGTACCGCGGAAATTGAAGCGCACCGTCGCGATTCCCGACTCCCGCAACGCACGCGCGGCCATCGTCACGACCTTGTTGTGCATGGTGCCGCCGTCGGTCGGCAACGGATGGCAGACGATGGCGACCGCCTCGCGCCCGGGCGCTTCGGCGGCCTCCACTATCGTTTCCAGTGCGCCTGCGGGGCCACGCAACATCAGCGTGGCCGTGGCTTCGTTCGGGAAGGCGGGATTGCTCATGCCTGCAATGATACGGGCTGGTGCATTCAGGTCCCGTCGCAGCGTCCTTTACAGGTCGAAACCCAGCACCAGCGGGTCGTGGTCGGAGCTGCGCCACGGCCCGATGCCCCCGGCGCGATAACCCGACGCTTCCGGCTCGTCGGCGTTGACGTGCCATTCCGCCGCGCCACGCAGGCGCCTGGCAAAGTCCGGGCTCAGCAGCGCGTGGTCGAGGCGGCCGAGCTGGCCGTCGTAAGCATAGCTGTAGGGCGCTTCATTACCGGCGACGACGAACGCGTCCTGCCAGCCGGCCTTGCGCATCGTGCGCACGGGTTCTTCCTGCGCGTAGGCGTTGAAGTCGCCAACGACCAGCGTGCGTGCGCCATGGCCGGTGGGGTCGGTGGCGAGCCACGCATCGAGGCGTCGCGCCGAGTCGGTGCGCATTGCGTTGTAGCAGGAGGCGCCGTCGTGCTGGTCGCGGTCCATACCTTGCGCGTCCTTGCAGCCCTTCGACTTGAAATGGTTGGCGACGACAACGAAACCCTGCTTCCTCGCATCGCCCTTGATCGGCGCGAACGCCTGCGCCAGCGGCACGCGGCTGTGTTCGCCGAACGGGCCGCCTTCCAGCATCGCAGGCTTGCCCAGCGCGCGGATGCGGTCCGCGCGATAGATCAGGCCGACGCGGATCGGGTTGTCGCCGGGGCCCTGCTTCGCATCGACGAAACGCCAGTGGCCGCCGTCCTGGTTGAGCGCATCCACCAGCGTGGCGATGCTCGAATCCTTGCCGTAGCCGTCGTTCTCCAGCTCCATCAGCGCGACGACATCGGCGTCCAGGCCGTCGATGATCGCCACGTGCTTGGCCAGCTGCGCGGACAATTCCTGAGGCGTGCGCGCACCGCGCAGCGTGGGGAAGCCGCCACCATGGCCGTCGCCGTTGAAGAGGTTTTCAAGGTTCAGCGCGGCCAGGCGCAGGTTGCCGGCAACGCCGGGCGCCGCCGGGCGCGGGGCGGCTTCAAGCGAGGGCGCCGCGTCGAGGTGCAGCGTGTAACCGTCCTTCGCCTCGTCGATCACGCCCGTCATGCCCCTGATGCGGCTGCCGGCGCGTGCGCGCGACAGACCCTCGGGCCATGCGGTGTTGGCAGCGTCGACAGTCAGCATGCGGCGCGCGTTGTCGGCGACCTGCGCGCGATAGTCCTCACTGCCGGCTACGTGGCGTTCGGTCGGTTGCCACGAGCGCTCGTCGAGGTTCAACAGCACGCGGCCGTGCTTGTCCAGATCGCCGCTGTCGGCGAGGAAGACCGGGCCGTCCAGTCGCACGCGCATGCTTTCCAGGCGTTCCCAGTCTGCGGGAGCGGCTGCCAGCGCCAGCGTCGGCAGTTCGCCTTCGCCCGTGCGCCTGGCATGGGGGTCCACCAGTGAGGTGCGTGTGGCGCGGCCGGCTTCGAGTTCGGCGACCGTGCCGCGCACGAGCACCGCGTCTCCCGGTCGCACGGCAGGCGCGGCTTCCTGGACGAAGAGCGCGTCGGAGGTATTGTCCTCGCCGTCGCCGGCGTCCTGCACGAACCAGCCGCCGTCGCCCATCGCCGTGACCACGCCACGCACGCTCACGCTCTGGCCGACGAACGTGCTGCGTTCGCCGGCCCCCTGGACGGCGCCGATGGCGGTGGCGTCGCGCGCACCGGGGGCTGACGCACAGCCCAGCAGCAGGCAAGGCGCCAGTAGCAGGGCCGGACGGAGCAGGAAGAAGGAACGGGTCATGGCGCGCTCGCCGCGGAAGAGGCGCGCATTATCGCGAGGCCGCGTGCCGGAAGGATGTCGGCGGGTTGGCGCGGTGAGGCGGATTCGTCCGGGGCCGTGCAGCCGGGGTTCCGACGCGCAGGTTCCAGGATGCAGAAACGACAACGCCGCCCGGAGGCGGCGTCGTGCGGAGCGGATCGGGCCTGGGGTTACTTCAGGTTCGCCAGCATCCAGTCGACCGTGGCGATGACCTGCTCGTTGGTCAGGGCCGGGTTGCCACCCTTGGCCGGCATCACGCCGGACGTGCCGGTGAAGCCTTCGATGGCGTGCTTGTGCAGCGTATCGGTGCCCTTCGGGATGCGCTCGGCCCAGTGGGCCTTGTCGAGCGTCGGCGCGCCGCCGGCGCCGGAGGTGTGGCAGCCGGTGCAGAGGTTGTTGAAGATGACCGAGCCGTCGGTCGTGCCGCCGTAGGCGACCTGGGATGCGGCCTTCGCGGCGGCAGCGGCCGTGGCGGCCTGCTGCGCGGCGGCGCCCGTGCTGCCCGCGTACACCGCGCCAACCGGAGCGATCCGCTGTTCCGTGCGCTTGGCGACGTCCGGGTTGATCTCGGCCGGAATCTGGCTGTGCACGAACATGGCCGCAATGATGAGGCCCAGGGTGACCAGCATCAGGAAGCCGATCACCATCGAGAATTTCTTCAGGAATTCGAGGTCGTAATTGCGCACAAGCCCACCTAGGGCGCGCCCTTGCGGGTCACGCGAAGCCATCGACGAACGACCGCCCCAAGCGGCCGCGCGCCAGTATACGGCCCGCTAGGCTGCTCCACTAGGTTCAGACTTGGGCGGTCCGGGCGCGCGGTCACACTGCCGTGGCGCGCGTGGCTGCAACGGTGCGGCGCCAGCGCGCGTACGAACGGCGCGCTTTGCGCGGTGGAAAAAGAAGAACGGCAACCGTGGAGTTGCCGTTGGTCGTCGTATTGGGTCGGGACAGGCTGGCGCGTGCCGCCTGCGCCTCGCGACCGGGCCGCGACGGCTCGGTGCATAAGATGGCGCGCCCGGAGGGATTCGAACCCCCGACCAATGGCTTCGGAAGCCACTACTCTATCCGGCTGAGCTACGGGCGCCTGGATGTCCCGCGATACGGCCTGATCGAGCGATCACGTCGCACCGTGCGGGGCTGGCATTCTAGCGGCAAAGCGCGGCGGCGTGCGGCTGCGGGCTTCCGGAGGGTGGCGGCAAAGTCGCCGATCACGCTGGCATGGCTTCATCCTTTTCCCGAATTCCCCCGAAATGAGCTACGAACGCTTCGAAACTCCTGCGGACTCGCCGTGGAAAACGCGACTGGCGCTGTACTGGCAGCTGGTGCGTGGCGACCGTCCCATCGGCTGGCTGCTGCTGTTGTGGCCGACGTGGTGGGGCCTGTGGCTGGCTGCGGGCGGAGTGCCGCAGCTGTGGACGCTGTTCGTGTTCAGCGCCGGCGTGTGGCTCACGCGCTCGGCCGGCTGCGTGATCAACGACTACGCCGACCGCTGGCTCGACCCCCATGTCGAGCGCACCAAGGGCCGCCCGCTGGCCACCGGCGCGGTGCGTGGCCGCGAGGCGCTGGCGCTGTTCGCGGTGCTGATGCTGGTGGCGTTCGGGCTGGTGCTCACACTCAACCGCCTGACCGTGCTGATGAGCTTCGTCGGCGTCGCGCTGGCCGCAAGTTACCCCTACCTCAAGCGTTACACCTACCTGCCGCAGGTGTACCTGGGCCTGTCGTTCGGCTGGGGCATCCCGATGGGCTTCGCCGCGGTGCAGGGCGACGTGCCGGCCGTTGCATGGCTGCTGTACGTGGCCAACATCATCTGGTCCACCGCATACGACACCTGGTACGCGATGGTCGATCGCGAAGACGATCTGCGCATGGGCAGCAAGTCCACCGCGATCCTGTTCGGCGAGATGGACCTTGTCGCGCAGAGCGTGCTGTACGCGTTGTTCTTCGTGGCGCTGGTGTTCGTCGGTCAGCGCGCGCAGATGCATGCGTACTACTGGGCTGGACTCGCCGTCGCGGCGGCGCTGGTGGCGTACGAGTTCGTCATCGCGCGCACGCGTGACCGCGCGGCCTGCTTCCGCGCGTTCCTGCACAACCACTGGGTGGGGCTGGCGATCTTCGCCGGCATCGCCGCCGACTTCGCGTTGCGCGCGCCGGCGGCGTAAGCCTCACAGCCCGCCCGCCAGCTTGCGCATCCGCAGGCCGGCCATGATCTGCAGCACGCCATAGAACAGCGCGGCCACGCCGATCCACAGCGCCACCGTGACCAGTCCGGCGGCGGGGCGCATCACGAACATCACCGCCAATGCGATGGCGAGTACGCCGCTGAGCGCGATCATCCACTCGCCAGTGATGGCCTTGCGGATTCGGATCGCCAGCACGATGCGGTAGATGCCGGCCACCAGCAGCCATGCCGCGAGGATGAGTAGCAGCACGCCGGCCGTGGCGACCGGGTTGCCCACCGCGAGCACGCCGAACACCAGCGATGCCAGCGCATAGAGCGCAAGCCAGCCCTTGGACACCGAGACGTTCCTGTCGAACAGTGCGAGCAGGCTGAGCACGCCCTCGGCGATGGCCATCACGCCGAACGCCCAGGCCATCGCGATGGCCGTCTTCGCCGGCCACAGAAATGCGCTGATGCCGAACAGCACGCCGATCACGCCATACAGCACCAGCACCCACCAACTGCGCCCCACCATCCGCATCAGGCCTGCGTTCATGACGAGCTCCTTGACCAAGAGGTCAGCCACCGGGGTCCCGGTTCCGCCGGAGCGTGAGCGGGGAAAAGTGGTGGCGCCGTGAAGGGTGGGTGATGGGTGTCGCAGGGAATCCGCTGCGAGACTTGCCGACACCGAGCCATGCGTGACGCGGCAAGGGCGCATTGGGCAACGAACAGCGTTCCGCCGAACGGCACTGCCGTTCTCCAGACACCGATGCTGCAATCGATGCTCCGTCCCTGCCGGAGTTCGCCATGCGCCGTACGTGCCTGTCGTTGTTCCTGTGCCTAGTTGCTGCCGAGGCCGCCGCCCAGTCGGTGCCGATGCGTGAGCACTTCGCGCCGCCGGGTTGGGAAGACTCGTACACGCAGCTGCACTACTCGCCCGTCATGCGCATTGGCGACCGCGTGATCGTTTCCGGCATCCCTGCGCTGGAAGGCGAGACCGAGGAGGCGAAGATCCGGTGGGCGTTCCAGCAACTGCAGGCGCACCTGGAAGAAGCCGGCGCCACGATGGCCGACGTGGTCGAGCTGCAGAGCTTTCATGTCGCGCGCGATCACGATGAATTCCGCCGACGCATCGAGCCGGTGCTCAAAGTGCATCGCGAGTTCTTCAAGGACCACTACCCCGCATGGACGGCGGTGGGCACGACGGCGCTGTATTCGAAGGACGCGCCGATGGAAATCCGGGCGGAGGCGATCATCGGGTCCGGAGCACGTGCGCGCGCACAGATTGCGGTGCCCAAGGAGAAATAGGGGCGCCGCAGGCATGGCCCCCGGATTCGCCGGCCATCGGCTTGCTTTGAGCCCTTCTCCTCCCGGCGCGGGGCAGCGCGACCCTCCTTACGGCACGCGCGCACAAACCCACACATCGACCCGTCGCACGCCAGCGCGCAGCAACGCCGTTGCCGCCGAGCGCGCCGTGGCGCCGGTTGTCATCACGTCGTCGACCAATGCCACATGAGCGGGCAGCGACACACCCGCGCGCACCGCGAAGGCCGCCCGCAAGTTCCGACGTCGCGCCCCGGCATCCAGCCTGGATTGGGCCGCCGTCGCGCGCACGCGCCGCAGCACGTCGTCGCGCAGAGGCAAGCCGAGCTGCCGCGCCAGTGCCCGCGCCAGCTCCAGCGCCTGGTCGTAGCCCCGTTGCCGCAGGCGCTGCCGGTGCAATGGAATCGGGACCAGGGCCTGCGGCCGCTCCGCATCCGCCAGCGGGCCGAGCATCAGCGACGAAAGCAGCCGCAATGCCGCCAGGTCGCCGTGGAATTTCGCCCGGGGCAACAGGCGATCGAGGGGCGGCCGATACACGAAGACCGCGCAGCTGGCGGCTTGAGGCGGTGACCGGCACAGGCATTCGCCGCACAGGTCGGAGGCCAGGCCCAGCGGCAGCGCGCAGCGGGTGCAGGCCGAAACCAGCCACGGAAGGCATTCGCCGCAGAAGCCGCACAGATCGCGGCCGTTCGCCCCGCGTTCGCCGCAAACGAGGCAATGCGACGGTAGAAGGCGATCGAGAATTCGTGAAGCCCATCCGTAAACTCCATGAGCCTTCGTTTGGTTGACAGGGGCGGGCATGGTTTCCAGACTGCCCGGCCTGTCTCGCCGAAAACATCGGAATTCCGCCATGCCTGCTGTCAGCCAGATTCCTGTCGTCGAGTCGTCCGAAGTCCGCCACGACTGGGTCCGAACCGAGGTCCGCGCGCTGTTCGACCTGCCGTTCCCGGAGCTGCTGCACCGCGCGGCCAGCGTGCATCGGGCGAACTTCGACCCCGCCGAAGTGCAGGTCAGCACGCTGCTGTCGATCAAGACCGGCGGCTGCCCCGAGGACTGCGGCTACTGCCCGCAGGCCGCACGCTACCACACGGGCGTGGAGGCGACGAAGCTGATGAGCACCGAAGCGGTGCTCGAGAAGGCCCGCCAGGCCAAGGCCGCCGGCGCCAGTCGCTTCTGCATGGGCGCTGCGTGGCGTTCGCCGAAGGATCGGGATATTCCGAAGGTCGCCGCGATGATCTCCGAGGTGAAGGCGCTGGGCCTTGAGACCTGCGCCACGCTCGGCATGCTCTCGTCCGACCAGGCGCGCGCGCTGAGGGACGCCGGGCTGGACTACTACAACCACAACCTCGACACCGCGCCGGAGTTCTACGACCAGATCATCCACACGCGCGAGATGCAGGACCGCCTGGACACGCTCTCGCACGTGCGCGATGCCGGCATGAAGACCTGCTGCGGCGGCATCGTCGGCATGGGCGAGCGTCGCGACCAGCGCGCGGGCCTGCTACAGACGCTGGCGAACCTGCCGGCGCATCCGGATTCGGTGCCGATCAACCGCCTCGTTCAGGTCGAAGGCACGCCACTGGCCGGCACGGAGCTGCTCGACCCGTTCGAATTTGTGCGCACCGTCGCAGTTGCGCGCATCCTGATGCCGCGTTCGATGGTCCGTCTCTCGGCCGGTCGCGAATCGATGAACGACGAACTGCAGGCGCTGTGTTTCCTCGCCGGTGCGAATTCCATCTTCTACGGTGAGAAATTGCTGACGACCGGTAATCCCGACACCGAGCGCGATATGGCATTGTTCGACCGACTGGGCTTGCGTCCGATGCCCGTGGTCAAACAAGGGGAGACCGTCCATGCCGACATCGTCGAAGCGGCGCGCCACTGCGCCGCGTGATGGCCTGCCGGTGCAGCCATGAGCCGCCCGGGTTGGCGTGATCGTGTGGAGGCCGCGCGCGCGCAGCGCGAGGCCACTTCGCGGGTGCGCACGCGACGCACCGTGACGCTGCGCGACGGCGCGCGCTGCCTCGTCGAAGGCCGTTCCCTGCTGAATTTCTGCGGCAACGATTACCTCGGCCTGTCGCAGCATTTCGGCGTGGTCGGGGCGTTGCAGGACGCCGCGTCGCGTGAAGGCGCCGGCGGCGTCGGCTCGCACCTGGTCTGCGGCCACCATCAGATCCACGATGCCCTGGAACGCGAAGTCGCCGACTGGCTCGGCGCGCCGCGCGCGCTGCTGTTCGGCAGCGGGTATCTGGCAAACCTGGCCGTCGTGCAGGCGCTGCTCGGCGACGAGGACGTCTGCGTGCAGGACCGCCTCAACCACGCCAGCCTCATCGACGCCGCGCGCCTGGCCGGCTGCCGCCTGCGCCGCTACCCGCATGGCGATGCCGAAGGCGCGATCCGCCAGCTGCGCAGCATGCCGGAGGGCGCGGCGATGCTCGCCACCGACGGCGTGTTCAGCATGGACGGCGACATCGCCCCGCTGCGCGAACTGGCGCTCGTCGCACGCGTGCAGAAGGCGCTGTTGTACGTGGATGATGCGCACGGCATCGGCGTGGTCGGCCCGGACGGGCGCGGCAGCGTCGCGGCCAGCAAGCTCGGCGTGAACGACGTGCCGCTGCAGCTGGCGACGCTGGGCAAGGCGCTGGGCGGCTACGGCGCGGTCGTGGCCGGCGATGCCGACCTCATCCAGCATCTGTCTGAAACCGCGCGTTCCTACATCTACACCACCGCATTGCCGCCGGCGCAGGCCGCCGCGTCCCTGGCGGCGGTGAAGTTGGCACGTGCCGAACACTGGCGCCGCAGCAAGCTGGACGAGCTGGTGGGCCGCTTCCGCGACCGCGCGCAGCGCGCCGGGCTGGAACTGATGGATTCGCAGACGGCGATCCAGCCGGTGATCTTCGGCGACGACGCCACCGCGCTGACGATGGCCGCCAGCCTGGAACAGGCGGGCTACTGGGTTGCCGCGATCCGCCCGCCGACCGTGCCCGAAGGCCGCGCGCGGCTGCGCGTGACGCTCTCCGCGCTGCACGGCGTGGCCGACGTCGATGGCCTGGTGGATGCGATGTCGAAGGCGCGCGAGCGCATCCGCCTCGGGCTGGTGGAGACCGCCCGGCGCGAGGCCGTGCTGGCGCGATGAGCGGCGAGCGCGACCTTGCGCGCCTGCTGGCCCACCTGAGCGTCACGTCTCGCGCGGGCGAATTCGCCTTCGTCGCGCGTCCTGCCGCAGATCCGGCGCTGGCCTCGCTCGCGCTGGCAATGGTGACCGAGGACGAGGGCGTCACCTACGTGCTGCCCTGCGAGGTCGCCGACGCGCGCGGCCTGCCTTACGATTTCCGGGCCGCCTGGCTCACGCTGGGCGTGCATTCGGCGCTGGATGCGGTCGGCCTGACCGCCGCCTTCGCCACCGCGCTGGCGCGTCGCGGCATCGCCTGCAACGTGCTGGCCGGCTTCCACCACGATCACCTGCTGGTTCCGGCCGATCGCCGCGACGACGCACTGGCCGTGCTGGCCGACCTCGCCCGGGACGGCCACTAGCGTCACGCACCACCTCTCATCCCCCATCGGCTGCACCCATGTACATCGAAACGCGCGGGCAGGGTCCCGCGCTGGCACTGATCCACGGCTGGGCCATGCACGGCGGCCTGTTCGCGCCGCTGGTCGAACGCCTGCAGGATCGCTACACGCTCCATCTGATCGACCTGCCCGGCCACGGCCGCGCGCGCGACGATGCCACGCCGCTCTCGCCCGAAGCGCTCGCGCCGCAGCTGGTCGCGCGCGTACCCGACGCCGTGTGGCTGGGCTGGTCGTTGGGCGGGCAGTTCGCGCTGCGCGCCGTGCTGGATTTCCCGGAAGAGGTGCGCGGACTGGTCATGATCGCGTCCTCGCCGCGCTTCGTGACCGACGAGGGCTGGCCGCACGGCGTGAAGCCGTCGTTGTTCGGCGATTTCGGGCAGGCGCTGGGCCGCGATTTCCGCGGCACGTTGGAAGGGTTCCTGGCGCTGGAGGCACTGGGTTCGAGCTATGCACAGGACGAACTGCGCAGCCTGAAGGCGCAGGCCTTCGAGCGCGGCGAGCCGTCCGCCCGCGCCTTGCAGGAAGGCCTCGTGCTGCTGGACCGCCTCGACCTTCGCGACCAACTGCCGCAGCTGCGCGTGCCGAGCCTGTGGATCTCCGGGCGTCGCGACCGCCTGATTCCCGCCGGCGCCATGCCCGCCGCCGCGGCGATGACGCCGGATGCGCGCAGCGTGGTGATCGGCAACGCCGGGCATGCGCCGTTCCTGGGCGCGGCCGATGAGGTCGCCGCGGAAATCGACGCCTTCATGCGCGCGGTGACGGCGCCGGCCTGATCGGGCTGCCTGCAACCGAAAGCGCAACACTTCCCCCCGGCCCTCCCGTTACAGGGGAGGGAGAAAAAACGCAAAGACCGGTCGCGACACCGCGCTGGTCCAATCGAACGATGACCGACACCTTCGACCACCGCCAGGTCCGCCGCGCCTTCTCGCGCGCCGCCCACCACTACGACGATGCCTCCGCGTTGCAGCGCGAAGTCGCCTCGCGCCTGATGGAACAGCTCGACTACCTCGACGACCCCGCGCTGGACCGCGCGCCGCCGCAGCTCGTGGTCGATGTCGGCTGCGGACCGGGTCACGCGACCGCGGCGATGCAGAAGCGCTGGCCGAAGGCGCACGTCGTCGGGCTCGACCTCGCCCAGCCGATGCTGCGCGAAGCGCGCAGCCACGCGGGCGGCTGGCTGCCGACGTTCCTGCCCGGCGTCGCGCGCCGCCCCGACTGGCTATGTGCCGACGCCCGCGCGCTGCCGCTGCGCGATGCCAGCGTCGACATCCTGTTCTCGAACCTGTGCCTGCAATGGGTCGAGGACCTGCCGGCGGTGTTCGCCGGCTTCCGCCGCGTGCTCAAGCCCGACGGCCTGCTGCTGGTATCGACCTTCGGCCCGGAGACGTTGCACGAACTGCGCGAGGCCTTCGCCCAGGCCGACAACGCGCCGCACGTGAGCCCGTTCGCGTCGATCGCGCAGTTCGGCGATGCGCTGATCGCGGCCGGCTTCAAGAACCCGGTGCTGGACCGCGACGAGTTCGTGCTCGGACACGACGACCTCGCCGGCCTGATGCGCGAGCTGCGCACGCTTGGCGCGACGAACGCGATGCACGACCGCCGCCGCAGCCTGACCGGGCGTTCGCGCTTCGCGCGGGCCGCCCAGGCGTACGAGCCGTGGCGTCGCGACGGTCGCCTGCCGGCGACGTGGGAAGTGATCTACGCGCACGCATGGGGCCCGCAGCCGGGCACGCCCATCCGTGTCGGCGGCGTCGACGAAGTGCGCGTGCCGGCGCACGGCATCCCGGTGCGGAAGCGCTCGTGAACGCGCGAAGCACGGCGCTGGCGGCGGTCGCGATCGCGCTCGCGTCGGCGTTCTTCTTCACCTGCACCTACGTGCTCAATCGCGCGGCCGCGACGCAGGGCGGCTACTGGGCGTGGACGGCGTGCCTGCGCTACCTCATCACCTTGCCGCTGCTGCTGCCGGTGATGCGCTGGCAGGGCGGGATGGGCCCGGTGTGGCGGGCGATCCGTGCCCATCCGGGTCCGTGGCTGCTGTGGAGCGGCATCGGCTTCGTGCTGTTCTACCTGTGCCTGAGCTACGCCGCGTCGAGCGGGCCGTCGTGGCTCATCGCCGGCACGTTCCAGCTCACCGTCATCGCCGGAATGCTCTGCGCGCCGTTCCTCTACAAGGACCAACGCAGGCGCGTGCCGCTGCCGGCGCTTGCGACGGGGCTGCTGGTCGTCGCCGGCGTGCTGCTGCTGCAGTTCGGGCATGGCGGCGGTTCGCTGGATCGCGACGGCTGGATCGCGCTGGTGCTGGTGGCGATTTCCGCCTTCGCCTATCCACTGGGCAATCGCGGCCTGCTGCTGCACCTGGAGAGCAGCGGCGTCGAACTCAACGCGACGCAGCGCGTATTCGGCATGACGCTGGCGAGCCAGCCGATGTGGTGGGCGGTGGCTGCGATCACGCTGGCGCAGGTGGGCCCGCCGCCGGTGGGACAGGTGACGTTCGCCGCGGGCGTCGCATTGGGCGCGGGTGTCATCGCCACCGTGCTGTTCTTCCAGGCGACGGGCATGGTGCGCAGCAATCCGACCGCGCTCGCCGCGGCCGAGGCGATGCAGGCGGCGGAAATCCTGTTCGCGACGTTGATCGGCGTGCTCTGGCTCGACGAAGCCTGGCCGCAGGGCCGCGCGCTGGCCGGCGCCGTGCTGGTGGTGGTCGGCATCGTGGTGTTCAGCATCGTCGCGGCGCGCGCCAGTGCGGGGGATGCGCGTGCGGTGGACGAGGCGTCCGGGGATCGCGGGGCCTAGTTCGCGACGAAAACGTCGTTCAGGCGCCGCGTCCTAGGATCGCCCCATCCCTCCACGGCGTTGCAACGAATGGCCAGAACTCCGCTCACCCTCGCGGGCCTGCTGCTTGCCGGCCTGACCGTTCCCGCGATGGCACAGGACGTGCGCGACTGGGGTTTCGACCCGGGCGCGCTGGTCGCCGACGGCCGCGAGTTGCTCATGCGCGCCCCCGATGCCAGCGTCGACGGCCTGTTCCAGGCGGTGCACGAAAGCGCCCGCACGCCGCAGGATGCAGGCACGCTGTGCACGTTGTTCGATCCGGATGCGGAACGCAGCCTCGACGGCTACAGCCAGATCGCATCGCAACTGAGCGAGCAAAGCCGCGCCCGCTTCGCCGATGCCGCCACCAACTTCTTCCTCACCGCCGCGCAAAGCCCGCGCCAGCCGTACGACGCGAACCTCGCAACCCAGGCGCTGAAGGCCGCCGGCGTTCGCGCGGCCTTGCTCAACGACGGGTTCCTCGCCGGCCTCAACGGCGGCGACCACGACGCGCGCTGCCGTTCGGTCGGCTGGTTGATGGACGCGGTGGCCGCGCGGCCCGTCGGCGAGCGCGCATCGGTGATGCGCCTGCTGCTGAGCCAGGGGATCGAGTACCTCTCCCTCGGCGCCAGCACGCAGCGCTGAGCAACGCTCAACGCCGCGGTTCGACGCGAAACAGCACGCGTCTTTCGAACGGCGTTCCAAGCACGATCGCGCGATAGCCATGGCTGTCGATGCGCGCCTGCACGGTCGGCCAGTCGTCCTGCTTGGTGACCCACACCACGCCGTGCTCGTGTTCGTCCAGTTCGACCGCGAGCGGTTCGTCGTACTCCGGATTGAAGCGCGGCTCATGCAGCGCATCGAGCGAGATCTTCTCGATCTCAGTCCCGCGCCCCAGTTCCAGGTGCAGGCCGTAGCGCGCCATGTCCTCGACGAAGACGATCTCGTGGATCGGCGCTGGTGCGCGTTCGACGATGGCCTGCGCCCAGGCGTGCGCGTTCTTGTGCGTGGGCCAGTACGCGGTCGCGGCCTTCGCCAGCAGCAGTGCGAACGCCCACGCCAGCAGCTTCGGCCAGGACGGCAGGCCGCGTCCTTCGCGCGCCCACTGCAGCGCGACGATCACCGCAATCGGCACGAACAACGGCAGCAGGTACAACGGCATGCGCGAGCGCGCGAGGCAGAACACCGCCAACGGCAGCAGCAGCCACAGCGCGAGGAGCAGCCACTGTGCATCGCGCTGGCGATGCTGCGGGTCGCGCCACCACGGGCGCACCATCGCAGGCAGGCCGCGCGCCCAGCGCCACAGCGTCGGCGTCCACGGCAGCGTGCCGACGACCAGCGTCGGAACGTAGATCTCGATCCAGCCGTACCACTCGGCATGGCGGCCGAACTCGGTCGTCGTCATGCGGTTGACCAGTTCGTCGCCGACGAAGTACGAGAACAGGCCGGGGTTCCCATGGAACACCGCCAGGTACCAGGGCAGCGCCAGCAGCGCGAACAGCACCAGCCCCGACCATTGCAGTACGCGATGCTCGCGCCGTCCCGGCATCAGGAAATCGAACAGCAGCACCACAGGCAGCGGGAACAGTCCGGCCGGGCCTTTGGTGACGAACGCCAGCGCAAGTGCGATCCACATCAACGCGATCCACTTGCGCGCATGGCGCGTCGGCGCGGAGGGCGATTGCGGAAAACGCGCTTGCACGAACGCCCACATCGCCAGCGTGATCCATGCGCTGAGCAGGTAATCGGTGGTGATCAGCTGCGATGCGCCGAAGGGGAACAGCATCGTCGCGTACGCGATCGCGGCGGCCTGCTGCGAGCCCGGTGCCAGGCGCGCCGCGATGCGCCACGCCAGCCATGCGCACAGCAGGTAGGACAATGCAGCCGGCAAGCGCGCGGCCCAGGGGTTGGTGCCGAAGACCGCGATGCTGGAGGCGATCGCCCAGTAGGTCAGCGGCGGCTTGGTCCAGTGGCCTACTTCGTCGTTGCGGCGCGGATTGAGCCAGTCGCCGCTGTCGAGCATGTTCAGCGCGACGTTGGTGTAGCGCCCTTCATCCGGATCCCAGATGCCGCGCGATCCCAGGAACGCCAGCGCCAGCACCGCCGCGAACGCGGCGGTCCACAGGGCGGGCGATCGCAGGAGCTGACGCATGAGCCAGACCCGAGGGAAACCGGTGACAGGCTAGGGGCCGGGTTGTCGGCGGCGTGTCGGAGAATCGGAAAACCAGCGCAAACAGGTCGGGGCCTGCCTCAACTGACCTGCGCGATCCAGTCTTCCAGGTTGTAGTAGTTGCTGATGCGATGGATGCGACCGTCGCGCAGTTCGAAGAATGCGCCGCCGGGCAGCATGTACTTCTGCCCATGCGCGGGCGGAAGGCCGGTGTCGTCGGCAAGGTATTCGCCATGGACGATGTATTCGGCGGCCGCGCGCGCGCCGTCGGGCGAAACCATCACCACGATGTCGTGCAGTTGTTCGCGATAGCTGCGGTGCATGCGCTGCAGGAACGCGGAAAATGCCTCGCGGCCGGTTTCGCGCGGGCCCTGGTTCAGATCGTGCACCACGCTTTCGCCCAGCAGCGCGACCATGCCGTCCCAGTCGCCGCGATTGAACGCAGCGTAGTAGGCCAGGATCAGTTCGGTGGCGCGGTCGTTGGTGCGGGTGCCGTCGATCTTCATCGAGAGTCCTTGCGGGACCACAGGCGCCGGGTGCAGGCGGGACCGCCATGATAGCCGGCGTCTGCATGGGGCCGACCGTGACGCTCGCCATAAACCGCGCGTGCAGCACGGCCTTCACGCCGTCTGCACGCGCGCACGATCGTGGGGCGCGCTCAGGCCTGGAATTCGAACGCGCAGATGTCCGCGCCGTCGTTGCGGCATCGCGTTTCGACCACTCGCAACGACTGCGACTCATGCGCGCCGCCCAGCAGTCCGCCCAACATGCCGCGCAGGAAGTGGCAGCAGGCGCCTTGCTCGCCTCGGTGGCAGAAGGGGCTGTCGCTCACGTGCAGCGCTTCGCCCTGCAACTGCGCCTGCACGATCTGCCGCATCGCCGGCAGTGCGACGCGTCGTATGGCATCGCACAGCGACAGTGCTCCGACGGCGGCGAAATCGCGCGCCTGCACCCATGCGCCGATGCGCTCGCCCAGATGACGCAGCGCCTGTTCTCGCTGGCTGTCGGGCAGGTCGCGTTCCAGCGCCAGCAAGGGCACGAACAGATTGGGGTAGTCGCGCGTGAGCTGTGGCACGAGCGCTTCGATGCGATGCGAATCGCACGGCGAGGTACCCGTGCAGCGCGGTGCCTGGATGGCGTGCGGGTGCGGGCGGTCGTCCGGCGTCTCGTTGCCCGGCCGCGTGGCTTCGAAGTTGGTCACCAGCGGATGCGTGGCGACGCATTCCTCCAGCGTGGCCAGGTTCCGCTGCGGTCCGCGCACCAGCATCGTGAGCACGATGCCGTCCTCGCCGCCGGCCATGCGTTGGCGCAGCAGGGTAAAGCCGTGAGCGATCACGGCCTGGCCGAGCGTCAACAGCAAGCCTTCGCGGCGGTCGGAGACCACGCGGAATTCCACGTCCACCATCCGCCACCCCCATGGCCCGATGTCGATGCGATCGCGCCGCACACGGGATGCGGCGCCGGATCCCCATCCGGCGCCATTCGTCGGCGACACGGCCGTAGCTGGCTTACGCCAGAAACGGCAAAGTGATTCTGTTCAATTCGTCACAAAAAGCAATGGCATGGCCCGGCTGGATTGCCGGGCCCGCTCAGGCGCGTGCGAACAGCGCCGGCAGCGCGTCCGGATCGACGTTTCCGCCCGAAAGCACCAGGCCGATGCGCTGGCCGGCGAACAGGCCGGCGTGCTTCAGGACGGCCGCCAGCGCGACCGCCGAGGACGGCTCGATGATCTGCTTCGTCCGCTGCCAGAACAGGCGCATGGCGGCCACCGTGTCCGCATCGTCCACGGTCAGGACCTGCGCATCGTGGTCGCGGAGCATCTGGAAGTTGATGGCGCCGAGCGTGCCGCGCAGGCCGTCGCAGACGGTATCGGGCTCGAATGCGGTGACCCGCTCGCCGCGCTGGAACGAGGCGAAGGTTTCCGCGGCACCCGCCGGTTCGGCCAGATAGAAGCGCGTGCCGGGCGAACGTGCGGCCACGCTCAGCGCCGTGCCCGCGGCCAGACCGCCACCGCCGACCGGCACGATGACTGCATCGAAACGCTCGGGCCCGCACAGCAGTTCCAGCGCGGCGGTGCCCTGGCCGGCGATCACGCGCGCATCGGTGTAGGGGTGCACGAGTTCGGCGCCCAGTTCGGCCTGTAGTTGCGCACAGCGGGCCTCGCGCGCGGCGATGGTCGGCGCACAGCGGTGCAGGGTGGCGCCGTAGGCCTCGATGGCGGCCAGCTTCGCCGCGACGGCGCCTTCGGGCACGACGACATGGCAGGCGACGCCGCGCGTGCGCGCCGCCAGGGCCAGCGCGGCGCCGTGGTTCCCGGAGGAATGCGTGACCACCCCGCGCGCGGCGGTGGCATCGTCCAGCGACCAGATTGCATTGCACGCGCCGCGGAACTTGAAGGCACCGGCACGCTGCAGGTGCTCGGCCTTGAAGTGCAGCTCGCACCCGGCCAGCGCATCGAGCGTGCGCGAGCGCAGCACCGGGGTTACGTGTGCGTGCGGCGCGATCCGCGCGGCGGCGGCGAGGACGTCATCGAAGACGGGCATGACCTGGGCGATATCGTTCATGGGGCGATGGTAGGGCCTGTCAGGCCTTTGCAGGCGTGCCTTCGGATTTGCTCGCGGGCTTGCGCGCGTTGAGCAGGCTGACGGCGGCCGATCCGGCCACTACCAGCCCGGCGCCGAACCAGCCCAGCGGGGTGATGCGTTCGGGCGCGAGCCATTGCGGCCACATCGCATGCACGGCGGTCGCCGCGGCGATGCACAACAGCGGCGTGGTGGCGAGGATCGCCGACACGCGGGAAGCTTCCCAGTGCGCGAGCGCTTCAGCGAACGCGCCATAGGCGCCGATGGTGTTGAAGGCGCAGTAGGCCAGCAGCGCCCAGTGCAGGCCATCCAGTTGCAGCAGCTGCGCCGGATGCGCGAACGGCAGCAGCGCGATGCTCGCGAAGACGTAGATGAAGAGCAGGATCTGCATGGATCCCAGGCGAACCAGCAGTTGCTTCTGCAGCAGCGCGTAGATCGCCCAGACGATTGCTCCGACGATCACCAGCGCCGAACCGAGCACGTAGCCGGGCGACTTCGCGCTGGTGGCGAGCTGGTCGGCGAAGAACAGCCCCATGCCGGCCACCAGCAGCATCAGCCCGAGCCACTGCGCCGCGCGGAAGCGTTCGCCGAACACCCAGATGCCGCCCAGCGCCATCAGCAGCGGCGCCAGCTGGATCAGCAACTGCGCGTTCGCCGGCGTGGTGTGCTGTACGCCCAGCAGATAGAAGACGTAGTTGCCCACCAGCATGAGCGCTGCGACGAGCAGCATCGTCCAGCCGCGTCCGGTCAGGGCGTGATACCCGCCCAGGCGACCGCGAAAACCGAGCCAGGCCCCGGTGACCAGCGCCGCGACCAGGAAGCGGAACCAGGTCAGGGTGATCGGATCCAGCGATTGCAGCACCAGCTTCAGTGCGATTGGCAACGTCGCCCAGCAGGCGGCGGTGATGAGGGTGAGCGTCAGCCCCAGCCGCCATTGGCCGGAGGCGCGATGCAGGTTCATTGGCGCTTTCGTCGCGAAGGGGCGGCCATGCTGTCATCGCTTCAAACGCCGGGCAATGCACGGATGCGCGACCGGCCGGGCGCTACGCTGAACCCCGCCATCGCGAAGGTGGCCGGGCCTGAAAAATTAAGGTCGGATTCAAAGCCCCGGCCGGAAGCTGGCGGCATACCCCGGGGGGTCCAACACATGATTCGCAAGTTCGTACTGCCTGCGCTGGCCGCCACGATGCTGGCCGGCTGCGTCACCGGCTACACCTACCGCGGCGCGGGTGGCGGTGGCGACTACTACCATGGCCAGCCTTCGGTCGAGTACCGCTACTACGGCGGTTACGGCGGCGGCTATTACGGTGGCTACTACGGTTATCCCTACGGATACGGCGGCGCCGGTTACTACGGTTATCCGTACCGCTATGGCTATTACGGATATCCGTACGCGTACCCGCGCTATCCGGTGTACCGCTACCCGTACCGATACGACCGTCATCCCGGCCAGCACTGGAATGGCAACAACAACCGTCCGCCGCACTGGAACGGCAACGATCGTCCGCCGGGCCAGCACTGGGATGGCCATGGCCGTCCGCCGCAATGGAACGGCAACCGTCCGCCGAACCAGGGCTGGTCGGGCAACGGCCCGCGTCCGCAGATGCCGGGCGTGGGTGGTCCGCGACCGGACGGCCAGGGCGCCGGACCCCGGCCCAATCGTCCCGGCAACGTGGGGCCGCGGCCGGCGCAGCCGCGCGCCGAGGCCGAACCGCGTAGCTACTCGCCGCCGCCGCGCCAGCGTCCGACCAACTCGGACCGCGGCGTCAATCAGCAGGAGCGTTGATCGGGATTGCCGGCTCTCGGGCGCAGTCACATTTTTCCGCTTGCGCTCGCGGCTGACTGACGGCAATCTGCGGTCATTGACCGATTGCGTCACTCTTGGACGTAATTAGTGAAAGTCGGCCCCAGGCCGAATGCTCCATGTCGGCGCCCGATGAGGAACCACGGATCCCCCCTGTTCCGTCCCCATCGGGCGTCGGCGCCCATCCGGCGAGGCGTCACGGCCCGCCAGACACGCAAAAGGCGCCCTCGCGGCGCCTTTTGTGTGTCCGGGTGTTCCCGGCGAAGAAATAAAAAGGGGGCCGAACGTCCCCCGACATTCGGCCCCCGTGCTTCCCCTGCGAGCGCTTGACCAGCCCCTGTTCCAATTCCGGCCGGCGCTGAGCGCCTGCCCCGCTGGGTGCAAAGACTATGACGCATGAACCGTGCCAAGTTTCACCTCCCATTCATTCTCGACGGCGGGCGAGGCGGCGCTGCCCTAGAATTCCGCCGCCGGCGCATGTGTCCGGATCCGTGATCGAACACCCCTGATGACCCAGAACTTCTACCAATACGACGTGATCGTGGTCGGAGGCGGCCATGCCGGCACGGAAGCCGCGCTCGCCTGCGCGCGCGCCGGTGCCCGCACGCTGCTGTTGACGCATTCGGTGGAAACCGTGGGCGCGATGAGCTGCAACCCGGCCATCGGGGGCATCGGCAAGGGACACCTGGTCAAGGAGATCGACGCCCTCGGCGGCGTCATGGGCAAGGCGGCCGATGCCGCAGGCATCCAGTGGCGCCGCCTCAACGCGAGCAAGGGGCCGGCCGTGCGCGCAACGCGCTGCCAGGCCGATCGCGCGCTGTACCGCGCCTTCATCCGTCGCGCCGTCGAAGCCCAGCCGAACCTGACGATGTTCCAGGCCGCGGTGGACGACATCGCATTCGAGGGCGGCCGCGTCACCGGCGTGCTCACCCAGACCGGCCTGCGCTTCGAGGCCCCCGCCGTCGTGCTGACGGCGGGCACGTTCCTCGCCGGCAAGGTCCACGTCGGCCAGACGACCTACGCCGCAGGTCGCGCGGGCGATCCGCCTGCCATCGCGCTGGCACACAGGCTGCGCGAAGGCCCGTTCGTGGTCGATCGCCTCAAGACCGGCACGCCGCCGCGCATCGATGGCCGCACGCTCGACTACTCGGTGATGGAAGAACAGCCCGGCGATGACCCGCGCCCGGTGATGTCCTTCATGGGTTCCGCCGCCGACCACCCGCGCCAGGTGTCGTGCTGGATCACGCACACCAGCGAGCGCACGCACGAGATCATCCGCGGCGCGCTCGACCGCTCGCCGCTGTACACCGGGCAGATCGAAGGCATCGGCCCGCGTTACTGCCCGTCGATCGAAGACAAGGTCGTGCGTTTCGCCGAGAAGGCCAGCCACCAGATCTTCGTCGAACCCGAAGGGCTCGAGGTCGCGGAGATCTACCCGAACGGCATCTCGACCTCGCTGCCGTTCGACGTGCAGCTGGAACTGGTGCGCAGCATCCGCGGCTTCGAGCAGGCGCACATCACGCGCGCCGGCTACGCCATCGAGTACGACTTCTTCGATCCGCGCGGCCTGAAGACCACGCTGGAAACCAAGTCCGTCGCCGGCCTGTTCTTCGCCGGACAGATCAACGGCACCACCGGTTACGAGGAAGCCGCCGCGCAGGGCCTGCTGGCCGGCGTCAACGCCGCGCGCTTCGTGCGCGGGCTGGATGGCTGGAGCCCGCGTCGCGACGAGGCGTACCTGGGCGTGCTGGTCGACGACCTGACCACGCACGGCACCAGCGAGCCGTACCGCATGTTCACCTCGCGCGCCGAATACCGCCTGCAATTGCGCGAGGACAACGCCGACCTGCGCCTGACGCCGGTGGGCCGCAATCTTGGGCTGGTCGACGACGCGCGCTGGTCGCGCTTCGACGCCAAGCGCGAAGCGATCGCGCGCGAGGGCACGCGCCTTTCCGGCATCTGGGCGGCGCCGAACAACGCGCTCGGTCGCGAGGCGATGGACGTGCTGGGCATCGAGATCAGCCGCGAAACCAGCGCGCTCGACCTGCTGAAGCGTCCGGAACTCGACTACGCCAAGCTGATGGCGGTGCCGTCGCTGGGGCCGTCGGTCGAGGACAGCGACGTGGCCGAGCAGGTCGAGATCGGCGTGAAGTACGCCGGCTACCTTGACCGCCAGCGCGAGGAGATCGCGCGGCAGCAGCGGCATGAATCCACGCCCATTCCGGACGGATTCGACTACACCGCCGTGCGCGGCCTGTCGGCGGAAGTGCAGCAGAAACTCGAACGCGTCCGCCCGCAGACCATTGGCCAGGCGCAGCGCATTCCCGGCATGACGCCGGCGGCGATCTCGCTGCTGCTGGTGCACCTGACGCGGGCGCGACGCATGCGGGTGGCGTGAGGCGCGTTACCCCAGCAACAGCCGCGTGATCCCGGCCGCGGCCTCGCGACCTTCGTACGCGGCCGTCACCACCAGGTCCGCACCGCGCACGCCATCGCCGCCCGCGAAGACGCGGGCATTCGTCGTCTGGAACGGCAGCGCATTGCTGGAGGCGGCACGCCGTGACCCGCACCCGGATGCCGGCTGCGTGACGCGGATGCGGCCGTTGTTCTCCAGCTCGATGCCATGCGCCGACAGCCACTGCGGCGGGTCGGGCTGGAAGCCGAACGCGATGATCACCACGTCCGCGGCCAGCACCGATTCGCTGCCCGGCACGAGTTCGGCATTGCGGCGACCCAGTGCATCGGGTTCACCCAGGCGCGTTTCGGCGACGCGCACGCCGGTCACGTCGCCGTCGTCGCCCAGCAGGGCCAGCGGCTGGCGGTTGAAGAGGAACTGCACGCCTTCCTCGCGCGCGTTGGCCACTTCGCGCGCCGAGCCGGGCATGTTCGCTTCATCGCGACGGTAGGCGCACGTCACGCGCGTGGCGCCCATGCGTACCGCGCTTCGCACGCAGTCCATGCCGGTGTCGCCACCGCCGAGCACCACCACGCGTTTGCCCTGCAGGTCCGGCAGCGCGACGCGATCTTCCCAGCCGGCGATCGGCTTGCCCTGCGCTTCATCGTCGCCATGCACCAGGCGCCCGTTGTGCACCAGGAACGGCAGCGCGGGCAGCACACCCTTCAGGTCCTGGCCGGGCAGGCCGCCGTCGGTGTAGCGATAACTGCCCAGGCCCAGGAACACCGCGTCGAATTCCTCCAGCAATGCGTCCAGTCCGACGTCGCGCCCGATCTCCACGCCGAGGCGGAACTGCACGCCCATGCCTTCGAGCACCTCGCGGCGCGTGGCCAGCACCGACTTCTCCAGCTTGAAGCTGGGAATGCCGAAATGGAGCAGGCCGCCGATCTGTTCGTAGCGATCGAACACCACTGCTTCGATGCCCGCACGCGCCAGGCGATCCGCGCACGACAACCCGGCCGGTCCGGCGCCGATCACCGCCACGCGCTTGCCGGTGGCGACCACCTTCGAAAGATCCGGCCGCCAGCCATCGCCGAGCGCGCGGTCGGTGATGTACTTCTCCACCGCGCCGATGGTGACCGCGCCGAAGCCATCGTTGAGCGTGCAGCTGCCTTCGCACAGACGGTCCTGCGGGCATACGCGGCCGCAGATTTCCGGCAGCGGATTGGTTTCATGCGCGAGCGCGGCGGCTTCGTTGATGCGGCCTTCGCGCGCCAGTTCCAGCCAGTTCGGAATGTAGTTGTGCAGCGGGCACTTCCAGCTGCAATACGGATTGCCACAGTCCAGGCAACGGCTGGACTGGTGCTTGGCCTCGGCCTCGCCGAAGCGGCCGTAGAGTTCGCCCCAGTCGCCGCCGCGGCGCAGTTCCAGCGGAATGCGCGAGGGCATCTGCCGGGGCGTCTCGCGGAAGGCGAACACGGGCTTCTTGCTGTCCATTTTGCTCACGCTGCCCTCCGCAGATTCTCGGCCAGCGACTCCAGGCTCGCCGCCTTCGGCTTCACCAGCCAGAACTTGCCGAGGAAGTCACGCATCTCGTCCAGGATCTTGCGCGCCCACACGCTGCCGGTGAGCTGCACATGCGTTTCCAGCAGTTCGCGCAGGTGCGAGCGATGGTTCTCGAAACCGTCGGAGGCGATGCGCAGGATGTCGATGAGTTCGTGGTTGTAGCGGTCGACGAAATCGCGCTCGGTATCGAGCACGTACGCCATGCCGCCGGTGAAGCCTGCGCCGAAGTTCAACCCCGTGCGACCCAGCACCGCCACCACGCCCCCGGTCATGTACTCGCAGCAATGGTCGCCTGCGCCTTCCACCACTGCGGTCGCGCCGGAATTGCGCACGCCGAAGCGCTCGCCCGCGCGGCCGGCGGCGTAGAGTTCGCCGCCCGTCGCGCCGTACAGGCAGGTGTTGCCGATGATCGGCGTCTCGTGCGCGGTGTAACGCGCGCCCATCGGCGGCCGGATCACGATGCGCCCGCCGGCCATGCCCTTGCCGACGTAGTCGTTCGCCTCGCCATGCAGTTCGAACTGCAATCCACCGGCGTTGAAGGCGCCGAAGCTCTGGCCGGCGGTGCCGTCGAAGCGCAGTGCGATTGGAGCATCGGCCATTCCGCGGTCGCCATGCAGCCGCGCGATGCGGCCGGACAAACGCGCACCGATGCTGCGGTCGGTATTGCGGATCGTGTAGGTGTACGCGCCACCGCGCTTGCTCGCGATAGGCTCGGCGAGGTCGATGTCGAGCTGCGCCGCAAGGCCGGTCGCATCGGCCGACGGCTGCGGCGCGCCGCAATGGCCGCCGTGCGCCAGGCCGCTGCCGGCCAACAGCGGCGCGAGGTCGAGCTTGTGCTGCCGCTCGCCATCGCCTTCCAGCTGCTTCAGAAGATCAGTGCGCCCGACCAGCTCGCCCAGCGTGCGCACGCCCAGCTGCGAGAGCCAGAAGCGCACCTCCTCCGCGAGCAGGCGGAAGAAGTTCTCCACGCGCTCAGGCAGGCCGGTGAAATGCTCGCGGCGAAGCGCGTCATCCTGCGTCGCCACGCCGGTGGCGCAATTGTTGAGATGGCAGATGCGCAGGTACTTGCAGCCCAGCGCGATCATCGGCGCGGTGCCGAAGCCGAAACTCTCCGCGCCCAGCAGCGCCGCCTTCACCACGTCCAGGCCGCTCTTCAGGCCGCCGTCGGTCTGCAGGATCACGCGTTCGCGCAGGTCGTTCGACACCAGCGCCTGGCGCGCTTCCGACAGGCCCAGTTCCCACGGCGTGCCGGCATAGCGGATCGACGAGACGGGGCTGGCACCGGTGCCGCCGTCGTGGCCGGAGACCGTGATGAGGTCCGCGCCGGCCTTCGCCACGCCCGTGGCGATCGTGCCGACGCCGGCGTGCGAAACCAGCTTCACCGACACCAGCGCCTGCGGATTGACCTGCTTGAGATCGAAGATCAGCTGCGCGAGGTCTTCGATGGAATAGATATCGTGGTGCGGCGGCGGTGAAATCAGGCCGATGCCCGGCATCGCGTAACGCAGGCGCGCGATCAGTTCGTTGACCTTGTGGCCCGGCAACTGGCCGCCTTCGCCGGGCTTTGCGCCCTGCGCGACCTTGATCTGCAGCACTTCGGCGTTGACCAGGTACTCGGGCGTGACGCCGAAGCGGCCCGACGCGATCTGCTTGATCTTCGAGACCTTGTCGGTGCCATAGCGCACCGGATCCTCGCCGCCTTCGCCGGAATTGCTGCGCCCGCCCAGGCGGTTCATCGCAATCGCCAGCGCCTCGTGCGCCTCGGGCGACAGCGCGCCCAGGCTCATCGCGGCCGAATCGAAGCGGCGCACGATGGCCGACACGGGTTCGACGTCCTCCAGCGCAATGGCGGTCGCGTTCGACGTATCGACGTCCAACAGGTCGCGCAGCGCGGCGGTGGGGCGCTCGTTCACCGCGGCCGCGTAGCGTTGCCAGTCGTCCCAGTCGCCGGTCGTCACCGCTCGCTGCAACGTCATGACGACATCGGGGTTGAACAGGTGGTACTCGCCGCCCGGCGTGTACTTCAGCAGGCCGCCGATGTTCGGCAGCGCATTCGCGTTCCACGCATGCTCGGCCAGCGTGGCCGCATCGTCCTGCAACTCGGCGAAGCCCGCGCCGCCGATGCGCGAGGGCGTGCCGGAGAAACACAGATCGACGACTTCGCGATCCAGCCCGACGATCTCGAACAGCCGCGCGCCGCGGTAGCTGCCGATGGTGCTGATGCCCATCTTCGAGATGATCTTCAAAAGGCCTTTCTTGATGCCGCGCCGGTAGCTGCGGCCGATCTCCGCGACCTGCCCGTGCTTGGTCTTGAGGATGCCGCGCACGCCCAGGTCGTGCAGCGTCTGGTAGGCGAGGTACGGATACACCGCCGTGGCGCCGACACCGATCAGGCACGCGAAATGATGCGGATCGCGCGCGGTGCCCGTCTCGACGATGAGGTTGGAGTCGCAGCGCAGGCCCGCGCGCGACAGGTGCTGATGCACCGCGCCGGTGGCGAGCAGCGCATGCGCCATCAGCCTGCCTTCGACCGGATAGCGGTCGCTCAGCACCAGCAGTACCTTGCCGTCGCGCGTGGCGGCTTCGGCTTCCCTGCAGATGCGTTCCAGCGCCGCCTTCAGGCCTTCATCGGGCGCGTAGTGCAGGTGGATCAGCGCGTGCGCGTGCTCGTACTGCTCCATCGCCAGCATCTGCCGCAACTTGCGTTGCGACAGTACGGGCGAGTTGAGATGGATGTGGTCGACATTGCCGGGGCCGTCGACGAACACGTTGCCCTCGCGACCCAGCTGCGTCGCCAGCGACATCACGCAGTCCTCGCGCAGCGGGTCGATCGGCGGGTTGGTCACCTGCGCGAAGGCCTGGCGGAACTGGTCGTACAGCGGCCGCACCTGCTGGCTCAGCACGGCCATCGGCACGTCGTCGCCCATCGAACCCACGGCTTCCTGTTCGGTCTCGGCGAGCGGGCGCAGCACCTGCTCGCGTTCCTCGCGCGTGAGCTGGAACAGCTTCTGGAAGCGCGTCAGCGTTTCGCTGTCGAACGGCTCGGCGGCGAGCGCGGGATCGATCAGCTCCGTCTGCAGGTACGTCATGCCCTGCTTGAGCCAGCGCTTGTACGGCGCACGCGCCCGGTTGATGCGGTCGATGGCCTCGCTGTCGAGCACCTCGCCCAGATACAGGTCGACCGCGATCATCTCGCCCGGGCCGAGCTTGCCCTTGGCTTCGATCTCCTCCGCCGGGCGTTCCCACACGCCGGCTTCGGAGGCGATGAGGAAATGCCGGTCGCGCGTGCGCATCCAGCGCGCCGGGCGCAGGCCGTTGCGATCGAGCGTGCACGCTGCATACCGGCCATCGACGGTGACGATGCCGGCCGGGCCGTCCCACGGCTCGGTGTTGAGCGAGTAGTACTCGTAGAACGCGGCGAGGTCGGCGTCCTTGTATTCCAGCGACTGCGTGGCCGGCGGAATCAGGATGCGCATCGCCTTCAGAAGGTCCATGCCGCCGGCCTGCAGCAGCTCGAGCATGTTGTCGAGCGATTGCGAATCCGAGCCGTCCATCGTGATGACCGGATCGAACTCGGTCAGTTCCAGGTTCGGCGTGCGCCAGACGTGCGCGCGCGCCTGCGCCCAGGCGCGGTTGCCGGAAATGGTGTTGATCTCGCCGTTGTGCGCCAGCAGGCGGAACGGCTGCGCCAGCGGCCAGCGCGGCGTGGTGTTGGTCGAGAAGCGCTGGTGGAAGACGACGACGCTGGCGGCCAGATCGCTGCGCTGCAGGTCCGGATACAGCTGCGAGAGCCGGTTCGGCAGCACCATGCCCTTGTAGCCGATGCTCGCGGTGGACAGGCTGACGACGTAGAAGTCGGGAAGATTGCGCAGCTTCTGTTCGGCGCGTCGGCGGGCGAGGAACAGCGAGCGCTGGAAACTCGCCGCGTCATACGCGCCGGCGGGCTTCACGAAGACCTGTTCGATACGCGGCATCGTGCGACGTGCGAGTTCGCCGCAGGCGTCCACGTCGACCGGCACCTTGCGCCAGCCGGCCACCTCGACGCGTTCGCGCTGCAACTGCGCGGCGAACTCGTCCTTCGCGCGCGCGGCCTCGCTTTCATCGTGCGGCAGGAACACCAGGCCCGAGGCGTAATGCGCGCCCAGCGCGATGTTCGCCTCGCGCGCGAGTGCGCGCAGGAACGCGTCCGGCTGCCGGATCAGCAGGCCGCAGCCGTCGCCGCTGAGTCCGTCGGCCGCGATGCCGCCGCGATGCGTCATGCGGACCAGCGCCTCGATCGCGCGATCGACGATGGCGCGGCTGGGCGCATCGTCGAGTTGTGCGATCAGACCAAAGCCGCACGCATCGCGCTCATCGCGCGGGTCGTAGAGACCGACAGGGCCGGGACGGTACTGCTGCTGCATCGTCGCTCCAACGCGGATTCACCGCTGGGTTGCTGTGCGAAACACGACAACGAACCTGGCTGAGGCATAAGCCAAACCGGGGATTGCGGCGACGACGAAGACGGTCCGCTTGCGCGGTCCGGCCTGCCTCACCACCCTGGTTCCACCGAATAAATCACACTTTGTGCGATGCGGCAATTTGTCTCGCGGGACTTGGGCGCTGCGACGCGTGGAGCCGCTCAAGTGATTGATCGCGAAGGGAAACGTGCGCGACATTCGCAGGCGTTTGGTAACGATTGAAACCATTCGCGGCGGCGATGCGCACGCGTGCCGAGGCGGGCTGCAAAGGCGCGGCGCGCCGGAGCCAGCGAACTGCAGGCGCTAGACTTGCCGCATCTTTCGAATCATCCCCGGCCCACGTGACCGACACCGCTCCCGCGACGGGCGCGCGCCGCCGCGCCGCGCTCGTCTTCATCTTCGTCACCATCCTGATCGACGTGCTGTCGTTCGGCCTGATCATTCCGGTGCTGCCGCACCTGATCGAGCAGTTCGCCGGCGGCGATACCGCGCACGCGGCGTACTGGGTGGCGGCGTTCGGCTTCCTGTTCGCCGGCATCCAGTTCGTGACCTCGCCCATCCAGGGCGCGTTGTCGGACCGCTTCGGTCGTCGGCCGGTGATCCTGCTCTCGTGCCTTGGCCTCGGCCTGGACTTCGTGTTCATGGCGCTGGCGCCGTCGCTGTCGTGGCTGCTGGTGGGCCGCATCATCTCGGGCATCACCTCGGCCAGCTTCACCACGGCCAATGCCTACGTCGCCGACGTCACGCCGCCGGACAAGCGCGCCAAGAGCTACGGCATGCTCGGCGCCGCGTTCGGCGTGGGGTTCATCATCGGGCCGCTGATCGGCGGTGCGCTGGGCGAGGTCGACCTGCGCCTGCCGTTCTGGTTCGCCGCCGGGCTTGCGCTGGTCAACTTCTGCTACGGCCTGTTCGTGCTGCCCGAGTCGCTGCCGAAAGAGCGTCGCAGCCCTCGCTTCGACTGGTCGCATGCGAACCCGGTGGGTTCGCTGGGGTTGCTGCGGCGCTACCCGCAGGTGTTCGGCCTGGCGGCGGTGGTGTTCATCGCGAACCTCGCGCACTACGTGTACCCGAGCGTGTTCGTGCTGTTCGCCGACTACCAGTACCAGTGGGGCCCGCGCGAGGTGAGCTACGTGCTGGCGATCGTCGGCGTGCTCAACGTGATCGTGCAGGCGGGGCTGGTGGGCAAGGTCGTGCATGCGCTGGGCGAGCGGCGCGCGCTGATCCTCGGCCTGGCCTGCGGCGCCGTCGGCTTTGGCATCTACGGTTTCGCGAACGTTGGCTGGGTGTTCCTCATCGGCCTGCCGATCTCGGCGATCTGGGGCCTGGCCGCGCCCTCGACGCAGGCGCTGATCACGCGACAGGTCGGCCCGGAAGTACAGGGTCGCATCCAGGGCGCGCTGATGAGCCTGGTGAGCCTGGCGGGCATCATCGGCCCGGTCGTGTTCGCCGGCAGCTTCGGCTACTTCATCGATGATCGTGCGCCGGTGCATCTGCCGGGCGCGCCATTCCTGATAGCCGGGATCCTGCTGGCGGTGGCGGTCGGCATCGCGTGGCGGTTCGCGCGGGTGCCGGCTGCGGCGCCCGTGGCGAGTGCGGTCGAGCCGGGTTGATGCATCAAGCCCAGCGCCTTGCCCCGCTTCCGGCTGGAGAGGGGCCAATGCCTTAACACCCCATTGCCGCCGACTTCACCGCGCAGCGCCTGGCGCAACGCCAGACTCGGGATTCCCGCAATCGAGGAATCCCGCCATGCCCAAGTGCGACACCTGCGGCAACGACTACGACAAGGCGTTCACCGTCACCATGCCGCACGGCAGCGGAACGTTCGATTCGTTCGAATGCGCGATCCACAAACTCGCGCCCACCTGCGAGCACTGCGGCTGCCGCATCATCGGACACGGCGCCGAACACGACGGCAAGTTCTACTGCTGTGCCAGCTGCGCCAAGCACGCCGGCATCAAGGGCATCGACGACCGCATCTGAGGGCGCGATCCGAAGGCGCGATCAGTCTTCCAGCGCGGTGAGCTTGTCGCCGGGGAACGGCAGCAGCGCCCAGAACGGGATATCCGCGTGCGTCCACTCGAAGGCCGCTTCGTTGAGGATTTCCAGGAACGTATCGAAGTCCTCCATGTGCGCGTCGCGCCAGCTTCCGGCGTTCTCGATCAGCCACACGTAGCCGGGCGCGGTGCGCCAGGACATGTCGCGCAGTACGTCCGACAGCGCATCCCAGTTCGCACCGAAACCCGGAGGAAAGCCGCCGGCAGTAGCCATGCGCGACATCAGCTGCGCCTTGTCGTCGCACCCGGCCAGGTCCACGCGCATCACGGCGAAGTCCAGCGATGCGGCGGTCTGCGCCATGGCATCGGCATCGCGCACGTCGATGAAGTAGGCGCCCCCGTGGTCGGGATCGGCGAGGATCGCGCGCAGATCTACGGCATTCATTGTGTCTGGCTTCCCTCGGGTACCCAGGTGAACCTGCGGAAACTGCCGTAGTGATCGCCCGTGTACCAGTACTCGACCGGTGGATTGCCGCCGGCGATGATCCGCCGCGCGCCGCGCGTGTCGCTTCCGGGCGTGGGCACGGTGTACTCGCGGTAATAGCCGCGCGCCTGCTGCGGCAGGCGGCCTTCGCGGTTCTGGAACACGCTGCCGTCCTGCCGGTACGGATGCGCCGCGCCGTTGGCGATGCGATCGAGCACCGCATGCGCTTCAGCCGGCAGGAATGCCGGATACCCAACCTGCGCCGCCTGCTGCGCGGACACCGGCGGTGCATCGACCGGACGAAGTTCGCCGTCGCCGGCACGCTTGGTCCACAGCCACAGCCCGACCAGCGCGACGAGCGCGATCAGCCAGATCGAATGCGAGCGGCGCATGTCGAACGCAGCCTGGTATCAGCCGCAGCGGATGCCGGTGATCGCGCCGCGATCGTTGACGTCGACGTTCACGCGGTCCTCGCGGAAATCCATCGTCGCCATCTGGCCCGGACGCAGCACGCGCGCGTCGCGGCTGCCGGTGCCCTGCAGGATGCGGTTGACCACGTCGTCGTTGACGGCCGAACCGATCGCCCAGCGCGCGCCTTCGGCATTGCACTTGCCCGTCGGGACGGCGGGTCCGCCCGCGACCTTCGGCGAGGAGGCGCAGCCCGCGAGCGATGCGGCGGCAAGCACGGTCAGGCACAGGATGCTGCGGGTCATGTCGGTTCTCCTTGATGTCGTGATGGCCGCGATGCGCGTGATTTCATGCGGCGCACCGTGCGCCCGGGGGCGTGTTCAGGGTGTAAAGGATAGCGGCGGGACATGGCGTTACTGCGCTGCTGCAGCGCGCAAATCGTGGAAATGCGACCTTGTCCCGATTCGTCGGGTTCAGCGCTTTGCGAACTCCGCCTCGAGAATCGAATACCCCGCATCGACCATCCCCAGCGCCTCGTAGGTCTTCTGCGCGTTCGCGTTCTCGCGCTCGACGTACAGCCGCAGGCCGACCACGCCGGGCGTGTCGCGCGCGAGCTGTTCGACGTGCCGGTAGAGCGCGGTGAACACGCCCATGCGGCGGAACTGCGGCGGCACGTACACGCTCTGGATCCACCACCAGTCGCCGTTGCGCCAGTCGCTCCACTCTCGCGTGAGCATCAGCGTGCCGGCGGGCGCGGCGATGGTCTCGCGCCCGGCGAGGCTGGATTCGTGCATCGCGATGAAATACCGCGCCTTCGCAGGATCGACGATGCCCGCCTCGACGCCGGCACGCACCAATGCCTCGTCGAGCTGCTTGTGTTCGGTTTCCAGCGCCATCGCCACGGCCCACTGCGCCAGCAGGTCGCGGTCGTGGGCGTGCGCGGGGCGAATGCGGAGTGAGGTCATTGCGCGCGGTCGAAGGAGAAAAAGTACAGAACGTGTCGACGATACCGAGCCCCTCTCCCGCACCCGGGAGAGGGGGAACTTCCATCAACGCGTGACGGTGATGACACCGCACGCCACGCGGCCACCGGCATTGCCCGTCGGCTGCGTGCGGTAATCGTCGGCCGCAGCGTGCACGATCACCGCCTTGCCCGCGACATCGTTCGCCGCGCCACCGCCGAGCGTCACGCCCTCGGCATGCGCGTTGACCTGCGCGACGCCTTCGGCGTTGGCGACGAGGTTGTCCATGTCACCGCCATGGTGCGCGCCGCTGCCCACCTTGCCGTGCGGCTGCGCCGACGGATTGAAGTGGCCGCCGGCGCTGCTCGCGTCGGCCGCGCTGCAGTCGCCCTTCTCGTGGATGTGAATCGCGTGCGTGCTGCCCGGGGACAGGCCGCCGATCTCGCCCGTGAGATGCACGCCGTTGCCCATCGGCACGATGGTCAGCTTGCCGCTCACCAGGCTCCCCGAGGCGGACGCGAGGTTCACCGTGGCCGACTTCGCGGTCGACTGCGCGGCGGGCGTGGTCGGCGTCGACGTTGCGGCGGCAGGCGCGGTGGACTTCGTGGGCGCGGACGAACTGCACGCCGACAGCGCGATGACGGATGCGACGAGCAGGATGGGGGTGAGGGTTTTCATCGGCTTCTCCTTGCGTAAACGGACTACGGTCGTGGCGTGGCTCCTCCCGTTGCGGGAGAAGCGCCCCGGATGGGGCGAAGGGGAGACGGGCGGCAGGCTACCGTCGCGTCGGTGGGCCAGCGGTGAACGGCACCCTCAGGACGGCCGGCGTCGCCCCGGCCCGAGCTTGCGCGTGAGCGTGTTGCGACCCAGGCCCAGGCGCGCCGCGGCTTCGGTACGACGCCCGCCGGTGTGCTCCAGCGCGGCATCGAACAGCGCGCGTTCGAACCGTTCGCGCGCCTGCGCGTGGATGTCGTCGCGACCCAGTTCCAGCTGCGCTCGCGCCCACGTGGACAGGCGGCGATCCCAGTCATCATCGCCCGCGGCGTGCGCGTCGTCCTTGCCGGGCGTGGCCGCAAGCGCTTCGTCCAGGTCCTCGCGCGTGATGGTGTCGCCCGGCGCGAGCGCGGCCAGCCGCCAGCACAGGTTCTCGAGCTGGCGAACATTGCCGGGCCAGTCGTAGGCCACGAGGCGCTCCAGCGCGGCCGGTGCGAAGCGCTTGGCCGGCGCGTCGAAACGCGTCGCGGCCGCAAGCAGGAAACGTGTCGCCAGGCGCGGCACGTCCTCGCGTCGCTCGCGCAGCGCAGGCAGGCGCAGGCGCACGACGTCGAGGCGATGCAGCAGGTCGGCGCGGAAACGTCCCGCATCGACCAGCGCTTCCAGGTCCTGGTGCGTCGCCGCGATCACGCGTACGTCCACGCGTATCAGCTCGCGCCCGCCGACGCGGAAGAACTCGCCTTCGGCCAGCACGCGCAGCAGGCGCGTCTGCAGCGGCAGTGGCATGTCGCCGATCTCGTCCAGGAACAGCGTGCCGCCGTGCGCCTGCTCGAAGCGGCCGACGTGCCGGCGCTGCGCACCGGTGAACGCGCCGGCTTCGTGGCCGAACAGTTCACTCTCCAGCAGTTCGGCGGGAATCGCCGCGGTGTTCAGTGCCACGAACGGTGAGCGCGCGCGCGGGGATTCGCGATGCAACGCACGCGCGACCAGCTCTTTGCCGGTGCCGGTTTCGCCGGTGATGAGCACCGACAGCGGCGCCTGCGCGAGGCGGCCGATCGCGCGGAACAGCGTGCGCATCGCAGGCGCTTCGCCGACGAGCGCGTCGTCCTGCGTCGCCGCGGTTTCGCGCTGGGGCGGCGCGGCGGCTTCGCGCGTGGCGAGCGTGCGCGCGGCCAGCTCCACCGCTTCGTCCAGGTCGAAGGGTTTGGACAGGAATTCATGCGCGCCACCGCGGAATGCGCCTGCGGTGCTGGCGACATCGGTGTAGGCGCTCATCACGATCACCGGCAGCTTCGGCGCCTGCGCCTTCAACTTGTCGAGCAGCACCAGGCCGTCGTCGCCGGGCATGCGCACGTCGGTGAACAGCAGGTCCGGCGCGCCGCGGTCGGCGAGTGCGTCGAGCGCATCGCGTGCGTTCTCGAACCCGTCCACGCGATAGCCCGCCTCGCGCAGCGCCGTGGCCAGCACGAAACGCACGCTGCGGTCGTCGTCGACCACCCAGACGCGGGCATCGCTCATGTCGTTTCGTCCTCCACATGCATCGGCAGCAACAGCGTGAACACCGTGTGGCCCGGGCGCGAGCGGTACGCGAGCGAACCGCGGTGCTCGCGCGCGACCTGCTGCGCCAGCGCGAGCCCCAGGCCGCTGCCTTCGGCGCGACCGGACACCAGCGGCAGGAACAATCGCTCCGTGAGTTCTTCCGGCACGCCGCGACCGTCGTCGATGATCTCCAGCCGCAGCGCGATCGGATGCACCGCATCGGCGATGCGCACGGCATGCTCGGCGCGCGTGCGCAGCGTCACGTTGGCGGCGCCGGCCTCGATCGCGTTGCGCACCAGGTTCCAGACCGACTGCATGAGCCGGTCCGCGTCGCCGGCGAACTCGGGCAGGCTCGGGTCGTAGTCGCGCACCAGGCGCACGGCCCAGCCGGCGTCGCTTTCGGCCAGGCGCAGCACGCGTTCGAGCACCGCATGGATGTTCAGCGGCGCATGCGGGCGCGGCGGTGCGGGCGTGAGCAGGCGATCGACCAGCGCGGTGAGGCGTTCGACTTCCGAGCCGATCATCGCCACCAGTTCGCGCGAATCGCCCTGGGTGTCGACATCGAGCCGGCGCGCGAGCAGTTGTGCGGCGCCCTTCAGGCCGGCGAGCGGATTGCGCAGTTCGTGCGCCAGTCCCTTGAGCGATGCCGACAATGCCGAGGGCAACAGCAGCGCCGGATCGTCGCCTGGGAATTCATCCACCGGGTGCGCTTCCAGCAGCCAGCCGCCGTCGTCGCGCCGGCTCAGCCAGACATCGGCGAAACATTCATCGCCGTCGGCATAGCGCAGGCGGACGCGGCGGACGCGCAGCGGGGCGTCGGTGGCATCGAGCCGGCCCATCGCGTCGGCCAGCCGGCCCTCGCCGCCATCGAGCCCGGCCAGCGGCCAGCCCATCAGCCGTCGCGCGCCGACGCCCAGCCACCGCGAGAACGCCGGGTTGCAGCCGATGATCGCCCCTTCCTCATCGCTCCACGCCACCGGCGTGGTCAGGGCGTCGAGCTCGGGGCGGGCGGTCTCGGGCGAGAGAGGGGTGGCCATTGCACCATGTTAGTGCAAGCCACGGAGCTGCTGGCGAGGTACGCGCGGCTTACCGGGCCGGTTGCGGCTCGATGACCACGCTTACGGAAAAGCGGCCTATCGCCGTGGCGGGGTCTTCCCAGGGCCGCGAATGCTTCAGGGAGATCGTTCCCTTTCCCGGCGCCTGTGCGACGAAGGCGAACGACACGTGCCCGCCCGCGCCGATCGCGCCGGAGGACCGCTCGCGTTGCGGAGGCGCCGCTTTCAGCAGCGCCCCGCTGCCGTCGTCGATCGTCCAGGTGTAGCCCGTCGTCGGGTTCTCCGGCAGCGTGATGGCTACCGAATCGCCGACGCGGATATGGACCGTGGTTCCGTCGTCGTGTCCAGACAGTTGCTTCACGTTCGATGTTGCCGTTGCAGGCGCCGAAGGTGGCGACGACGGATGGGTGCCGTTCGCGGCGCACGCGGCGGCCGACATTGCCAGCAGCAACGTGGCGAGCGTCAGTCCGCGTCGCGCGCCGTTCGCCATGACGCGCGGCATCGGATGATCGGAACTGGTTTTCATGATTCCCTCCGGAGGGCGTGCGCACGATCAGGATCGATGCGCCGGCGGGCATCGTGCAAGGCCCGGGTGCACTCCAACCTTCACGCGACCGCGTGCATCCAACCCCGTGTGGCATCGCCCGATGCCGTAGAGTCGGCCCGACCGACGGAGACAGCTCATGCGCAAGGTGTTGGTGACGGTGCTGGTGCTGGTCGCGGTGGGAGCCGCGGCAGTGTTCTGGTGGACGCGGCCGGAACGCGACAAGCCCATCGATCCGCGCATGGCCTGCCATGTCGGCATCTATCGCCTTGGCGACGGACGACTTGTCGATATCGCGCCGACCTCCGACGAAGGCCTGCGCTGGCGCGCGATGGACGGACGCACCGGCAAACTCGTGCAGGACACCGCCGGCGCGTGGAGCGGGACGGTGGGCTGGAGCGATCGCGCCGACACGACGCCGGTTTCGCTGGGCACGTGCGAGGAGCCGGCGATGACATTCGAAGGCCAGCGCGGGACGAAGCTGGACTTTCCCGCCATCGAAACGCGCTTCGAGGGCAACGGCGAAACCCTGGCCGGACGCCTGGTGATGCCGCCGGGCGACAAGCCCGTGCCGGTCGCGGTGATGGTGCACGGCTCGGAGAGTTACTCGGCGCGCACGTTCAACGCCTTCCAGCGCATCTTCCCGGCGCAGGGAATTGGCGTGTTCGTGTACGACAAGCGCGGCACCGGCGACAGCACAGGCAGCTACAGCCAGGACTTCCACCTGCTGGCCGACGATGCGGCGGCCGCGCTGAAGGAAGCACGTCGACTGGCCGGCGCGCGCGCATCGCGCGTGGGTTACAGCGGCGGCAGTCAGGCGGGGTGGATCGAACCGCTGGCCGCGCAGCGCAGCGACCCGGACTTCGTCGCGGTGAGCTATGGCCTGGCCGACAGCCCGCTGGCGGAAGACCGCGACCAGGTGCAGCTGGACCTGATCCGCGCCGGTTTCAGCGGCGATGCGCTGGTGCATGCGCGCGAAGTCACCGATGCGACGGGCGAGGTGATCGCATCGGGTTTCAAGGACGGCTATGACCAGGTCGAAGCGCTGAAGGCGAAGTACGGCAACGAGCCGTGGTGGGGCGCGATGAAGGGCGAGTTCACCGGCGACATCCTCGCGCACTCGCCGATGATGCTGCGCCTGGTGGGCCCGTTCCACGACGAAGGCACCACGTGGCGCCACGATCCGTTACCGCCGCTGCGCGCGGTGAAGGTACCGCTGCTGTGGATCCTCGCCGGCGCCGACAAGGAAGCGCCGCCGGAAGAAACGCGTCGTCGCCTGCTGTCGGTCGCGCAGACGAATCCGAACGTGGAAGTCGTCGAATTCCCCGGCACCGACCACGGCATCATCGAATTCGAAACGGCCGCCGACGGGGAGCGCACGTCGCTGCGGTACGCGGACGGCTACTACGCGATGCTGGTGGACTGGATTCGCGACGGCGCGTTGAAGCCAGCCGTGTACGGGAACTCGGAGCGGCTGGCGCCGAAGGCGCAGCCCGAGACGGGCGCGCCGCAGCTTTCCCAGTGATGTGATGTGCGGTCGTTGTAGCCCGGGTCAGCCACGCGCGCCCGGGCTACACGACCTCAGGCTTCACTCACCGGCAACCGCAGCACCACTTCCACCGCGCCATCACCGGCCGAGCGCGTACCCAGTTCGCCGCCGTGTCCCTTCGCGATCGCGCTGGCGATCAACAGCCGAAGCCCAAGCCCGTCGCCCGCCGGCGCCACCTGCGGCTGGGTGAACAACGTTTCGATGTTGCTGCCCGACTGGATCGCGGGGCTCAACGGGCCGGTGAGGTGCACCGAACCATCGCGCACCTGGACGTCCGCAGAGCCCGGGGCGCCGCCTTCGGCACTGTTCTCGCGCGGCGTCGAAACCAGCCAGAAGAAGGTCGACAACAGGTTCGCCAGGCGCGACGCGTCGCCTTCCAGGCACGCGTTCTCGGCCTCGTTGTCGTAACGCACGTCCACGGCGTTGGCGCCGAGGCCGCGGCTGGCTTCGACGATCAACGCAAGCTCGATCGGCCCGCTGCGCGTGAGCAGGCGTCCCTGGTCGGCACGCACCCAGTCGCCGATCTCGTCGATCATTCCGGTCAGGCGTCGCATCTGCCGGTCGATCAGTTCGAACAATTCATCGCGCTCGTTCACGTCGCTGCCGCTGTGGCGCAGCAGGAACAACGCGGACTGGATCGGCGCGAGCGGGCCGCGCAGGTCGTGCGCCCACTTGCCCATCCACGCGGGGCTGGAGCCGGAGAAGTTGGCGTCGATCATTGTGGTGAACCCTCCGCGAGCGGGCGCAGTCCCTTGCTGCAGATGTCGGTGATGGCCTGGATGTCCGGCGGCTTCACCAGGTGATGGTCGAAGCCTGCCTGCAACGTACGCTGGCGGTCTTCGGGTTGTCCCCAGCCGGTCACGGCGACGATGACCAGGCCTTCGCCATGCGCATCGCGCAGCGCGCGTGCCACGTCGTAACCGCTGCGGCCGGGCATGCCGACGTCGAGGAAGACGATCTCCGGCGCGAACGCCACCACTTCGCCCTCGACCGTCTGCGGGTCGTACACGACGCGCGTTTCGTGGCCGAGCAGGCGCACCATCATCGCCAGGGTGTCGGCGGCGTCATGGTTGTCGTCCACGATCAACACGCGACGTCGCAGACCGCCGGAATCGCGCTTCGGCGCCGCGGCGGGCGGCTGCATCTGCGTCGCGCCCGCATGCGGCAGGCGCACGCGGAAGGTCGAACCGTGCCCGGGGCCATCGCTGTGGACTTCCACACGTCCGCCGTGCATTTCGGTGAGCCGTTGCACCAGCGTCAGGCCGATGCCGAGCCCGCCGCGCGAACGCTCGACCGTCGTATCGACCTGGTGGAACATCTCGAACACGGTGTCCATCTGCTCGGCGGTAAGGCCGATACCCGAGTCGCTGATCCACACCTGCACGTGATCGCCCTCGATCGCCGCGCCCAGTTCGATGCGGCCCTTCGCGTCGGAATACTTCGCCGCGTTGTTGAGCAGGTTCGCGAACACCTGTGCCAGTCGCGCGTGGTCGGCATCCAGCGGAACGGGCGATTCGGGCAGCTTCAGGTTCAGCGTGTGGCCGCCTTCCTCGATCAGCGGCCGCGCGGTGTCGACCGCTGCGGCGATGACGTCCTGCAGCAGCGTCGTCGCGCGGCGCAGCGTGAGCTTGCCGCGCGTGATGCGCGCGATGTCGAGCAGGTCCTCGATCATGCGAACCAGCAACGACAGCTGGCGCTCCATCATCGACAGCAGCGGGTCGTGGTCGTCCGGTTCGCGCAGGCGCCGCACGGCGAGCGCGTTCTGCAAGGGCGCCAGCGGGTTTCGCAGTTCGTGCGCAAGCGTGGCGAGGAACTCATCCTTGCGCTGGTCGGCTTCGCGCAGCTGCCGCTCTGCGCGGGTGCGTTCCTTGTTCTCGGCGAGCAGTTCGCGATTGCGCAGTTCGAGCTCGGCGTTGGCGGCACGCAGCGACGCATTGAGGCGTTCCAGCTCGCGTGCCTTCTCCTCCTGCAACTCGCGGTGCGCACTGGCCAGGCTGGCGTTCAGGACCTGAAGCTCGCGCCGCTTGCGATACAGCTCCGCCAGGACGGAAACCTTGGTGCGCATGATCTCCGGGATCACCGGCACCATCACGTAGTCCACCGCGCCGAGCTTGTAGCCGCGCAGGCGGTCCAGGTCGCTCAGGTTCACCGCCGTGACGAAGATGATCGGCGTGTTCTCGAAGCGGGGATGCTGGTGGATCAGCGTCGCCGTTTCGAAGCCGTCCATCACCGGCATGTTCACGTCGAGCAGGATGACGGCGTACTCGTCCTCCATCAGCAGCTTGAGCGCTTCCATGCCCGAGCGCGCATCGACCAGCTCCTCGCCCAGCGGCTCGAGGATGGTGCGATAGGTCAACAGCCGCCCGGGCTGGTCGTCGACCAGCAGGATCTTGACCGGTGCGGCCGTCGGGGCCGCCACGATGTCGTTCACCGTTGCAGCCATTGACGCAGGACTCCAAGCAGCTGGTCGGTGACGACCGGCTTGGCCAGATAGTCGGAGGCTCCCGCCTCCAGGCATTTCTCGCGATCGCCCTTCATCGCCTTCGCGGTCAGTGCGACGATCGGCAACGTGCGGCGATCGCCCAGCGCGCGGATCTCGCGCATGGTGTCGTAGCCGTCCATGCCGGGCATCATGATGTCCATCAGCACCAGGTCGAGCTCGGGCATGTCGTCGACCTTGGTGACGGCGTCGCGGCCGTTGCCGGCGGTGTGCACGTGCATGCCATGGCGTTCGAGCACGCTCGACAGCGCGAAGATGTTGCGCACGTCGTCGTCCACCACCAGCACGTTCTTGCCGCGCAGGCCGTCGTCGGATTCGTGCAGGCTGCGCACCATGCGCTGCTTGGCCGGCGGCAGGTTGCCGATGACGCGATGCAGGAACAGGGCGGTCTCGTCGAGCAGGCGCTCGGGCGATTCCACGCCCTTGAGCACCACGCTGCGCGCGACGCGACGCAGGCGTTCGCTTTCGTCGGCGCTGAGCTCCTTGCCGGTGAACACCACGATCGGCAGGTTCTTCAGCAATTCGTCGGCGTGGATGCGTTCGATCAGGTCGAAGCCGGTCATGTCCGGCAGGCGCAGGTCGAGCACGGCGCAGTCGAACGTGCCTTCGCGCAGCGCGGCCAGCGCCTCCTTGCCCGAACCGACGGTGTCGATGGCGATGTCGTCGTGCCGCAGCAGCTCGACGATGCTCATCTGCTCGTGCGCGTCGTCCTCCACCACCAGCAGGCGTTTCACGCGCGGGGTCGCGTACTCCTTGATGCGCTCCAGCGCTTCGCCGATGGTTTCCGAAGTGGACGGCTTGGCGAGGTAGGAGAACGCGCCGCGCTCGATGCTGTGGTGGCGGCTTTCCTCGACGGTGACGATCTGCACCGGGATGTGCCGCGTGCTCGCGTCCTGTTTCAGCCGCGCGAGTACCGTCCAGCCGAGCATGTCGGGCAGGAAGATGTCGAGCGTGATCGCGGTGGGCTTGTATTCGCGAACCAGGCGCAGCGCTTCGTCGCCGCGATTGGCATGCAGCACCTGGAAGCCGCGCGAACGCGCCAGGTCGCGCAGCACGGACGCGTAATGCGTGTCGTCCTCCACGATGAGCAGCGTCGGCGCCTCGGAGGTAAGCATGTCGCGGTCGTCTTCGATCCGCTCGGCCACGGCCGTATCGGCGCCGGCGACGTGTTCGGCAGGCATCGGCACTTCGACGCGTACGCGGTTGGCCGAGCCGTTGCGCTCGGGCAGGTTGCGATCCTGGTTGCTGCCCAAGTAGTTCAGCGGCAGGTACAGCGTGAACGTGCTGCCTTCGCCTTCGACGCTGTGCAGTTTCAGCTCGCCACCGAGCAGGCCCGCGATTTCGCGGCTGATCGCAAGCCCCAGGCCCGTGCCGCCGTACTTGCGCGAGGTGCCCGCGTCGGCCTGCTGGAAGGCCTCGAACACGATGCGTTGCTTGTCCGGCGAGATGCCGATGCCGGTGTCGGTGACTTCGATGGCCACGACGACCGGCGCACGCGAGAGCACCGGATGCTCTTCGCTCCAGCCGCGCGTGACCGGGCGCGCGGACAGTCGCACGCTGCCCTGTTCGGTGAACTTGAACGCGTTCGACAGCAGGTTCTTGAGGATCTGTTGCAGGCGCTTGGGGTCCGAACGCAGCGTCGGGCCCAGTTCGCGGACGAAATCCACGGCGAAATCGAGCTTGCGACGTTCGGCCTCGTGGCGGAAACCGCGTTCCAGGTTCTCGCGAAGGTGCGCGAAGCTGATCGTCTCGATGTCGATGGTGACCGTGCCGGACTCGATCTTCGACAGGTCGAGGATGTCGCTGATCAGGTGCAGCAGGTCGGTGCCGGCGGCGTGGATCGTGCGGCCGAATTCGACCTGGCGCTCGGAGAGATTGTCTTCCGGATTCTCCGCCAGCTGCTGGCTGAGGATCAGGATGCTGTTGAGCGGCGTGCGCAGCTCGTGCGACATGTTGGCGAGGAACTCGGACTTGTAGCGCGAGGTCTGCGCGAGTTCCGCCGCCTTCTCTTCCAGCGCGCGGCGCGCATGCTCGATCTGCAGGTTCTTCTGTTCCACCTCGGATTTCTGCGCGGCAAGCAGCGAAGCCTTCAGCGCGATTTCCTCGTTGGTCTGCTGCAGCTCGTCCTGCTGCGTCTGCAGTTCGCCGGCCAGCTGCTGCGACTGCGAGAGCAGGCGCTCGGTACGCATCGTCGCCTCAATCGTGTTGAGCACGATGGCGATGCTGCCGGAGAGCTGTTCCAGGAACGCGCGCTGCGACGGAGTGAACTCGTGCAGCGTCGCCAGTTCGATCACCGCCTTGACCTGGTCTTCGAACAGCACCGGCAGCACGATGACGCTGCTTGGCGCCGCTTCGATCAGGCCCGACTGGATACGCACCACGTCGCTCGCGTCGGTGCGGCGGATGTTCTCCAGCAGGATCAGGCGCGCTTCGGCCGCGCACTGGCCGACGAGGCCTTCGCCGAAATCGAGCGTGCGGCCCGTCGCACCGCTGTCGGCGTAGCCGGCGAGCTGTCGCAGGCGCGGCGCCTCGCCGTCGCCGCCTTCCTCGACGATGTACATGACGCCCTGTTGCGCATTCACCAGCGGCGCCAGTTCCGAAAGCAGCATCTGGCCGAGCGTGAGCAGATCGCGCTGGCCCTGCATCATCGAGGAGAACTTGGCGAGATTGGTCTTCAGCCAGTCCTGCTCGCGGTTCGACTCGGTCGTCGCGCGCAGGTTGGCGATCATCGCGTTGATGTTGTCCTTCAGGTCGGACACTTCGCCGCGCACGTCCACCTGGATGGAGCGCGTGAGGTCGCCCTGCGTCACCGCCGTGGCCACTTCGGCGATCGCGCGCACCTGGTTGGTCAGGTTCGCCGCGAGCTGGTTCACGTTGGCGGTGAGGTCCTTCCAGATGCCCGCCGTGCCCGGCACTTTGGCCTGGCCGCCCAGACGCCCTTCCACGCCCACTTCGCGCGCCACCGTCGTCACCTGGTCGGCGAAGATCGCCAGCGTGTTGGTCATGCTGTTGATGGTGTCGGCCAGCTCCGCCACTTCGCCCTTGGCTTCCACCGTGAGCTTGCGGTGCAGGTCGCCGTTGGCGACCGACGTCACCACCGCCGCGATGCCGCGCACCTGCGTGGTGAGGTTGGACGCCATCGAGTTGACGTTGTCGGTGAGGTCCTTCCACGTACCCGCGACGCCCGGCACGCGCGCCTGGCCGCCCAGCTTGCCTTCGGTGCCCACCTCGCGCGCGACGCGCGTCACTTCGGCGGCGAAGCCGTTGAGCTGGTCCACCATCGTGTTGAGGGTTTCCTTCAGCTGGAGGATCTCGCCCTCCGCGCCGACGGCAATCTTTCGCGACAGGTCGCCCTTCGCCACGGAGGTCGCCACTTCGGCGATGTTTCGCACCTGCGTGGTGAGGTTGGACGCCATCGAGTTGACGTTGTCGGTGAGGTCCTTCCAGGCGCCGGTCACGCCCGGTACCTGCGCCTGGCCGCCGAGCTTGCCTTCGGTGCCCACCTCGCGCGCCACGCGCGTCACTTCCGCGGCGAAGCCGTTGAGCTGGTCCACCATCGTGTTGATGGTTTCCTTCAGCTGGAGGATCTCGCCCTTCACGTCCACCGCGATCTTGCGCGACAGGTCGCCCTTCGCCACCGCGGTGGTGACTTCGGCGATGTTTCGCACCTGCGCGGTGAGGTTGGACGCCATCGAGTTGACGTTGTCGGTGAGGTCCTTCCACGTGCCCGCGACGCCCGGCACCTGCGCCTGGCCGCCGAGCTTGCCTTCGGTGCCCACTTCGCGCGCCACGCGTGTCACTTCGGCGGCGAAGCCGTTGAGCTGGTCCACCATCGTGTTGATGGTTTCCTTCAGCTGCAGGATTTCGCCCTTCACGTCCACGGTGATCTTGCGCGAGAGGTCGCCCTTCGCCACCGCCGTGGTCACTTCGGCGATGTTTCGCACCTGCGAGGTGAGGTTGGACGCCATCGCGTTGACCGAGTCGGTCAGGTCCTTCCACGTGCCGGCGACGCCCGGCACGACGGCCTGGC